>Ga0070705_100000309_pt1 | contig 28894 bp, 39 predicted proteins | sample KBSK5253metaG_FD_65455 | JGI IMG/M metagenome (GOLD analysis project Ga0070705, IMG submission 65455) | Corn, switchgrass and miscanthus rhizosphere microbial communities from Kellogg Biological Station, Michigan, USA - KBS K5-25-3 metaG | ecosystem: Host-associated > Plants > Roots >... | reverse complement strand
CGATGTCTAGGGCAGTTGCCAGAACTCACCCACGAGACCCAAGCCGTTGAGGAGTCCTTGGTTCTGGTCGCGCGTGTGCGGTCGCCAGTCGGAATGGAGCCGGTCCGCATACCACGCCAGGCCAAGCTCGACCACCTTGGCTATTGGAATCGTCGCTCCCGGCTCCCGGTCTCCTAGCCACCTCGCGATGTGCTCCTCCGACCGGAAGAGATTCATTGCTGTTCACGTGAAAACGATGTCATTCCACCATTCCCTCGCGGGAACAAGACAATGGAACAAGAGGCTTGTGTCATTGGGTCGTCCGCCGCGCACCTCAATCCCGACAGCCTCGCCACAATCGGGGCACGACGTCTCCAAGCGTCCATCAGTGTTCAATGCGCCGAATATGCCGAACGCGTCCCATGCGCAGTTGGCATACCACCATCGCCCACCTGCCTCTACGCGATAAGCGCTGGGCGCGGCCGAGAACGGGTTCAGCATTCGGAGCTCGATGGTCTCCCGGTTGAGCACGAGCGCGTGAGCGTCGTGCAGGCGTCGCCATCCGGCGCGGACATCATCAACACTCGACCCAGAGGCGTGGGCGACCTCGTCTGCAGTCGGTGCTCGCCCAAGTTTGCGCAGATGGCCATAGGTCAGATTTCTGAGGTTGATATCACCCTGGTCCATTAGCTTTGCCTTTCAACATATAGGAGCTACCGCGGAGGAGGGTGGTTCGAGTCCACGGCGGCCCACCATGGTTTCCGTAACGCGAACCGGGGTCGCAGGAAGACGGAAGGTCGGGATGATGCTGTCGCGGCTCTCGACCCTTACCTCGACGATCAGCTCCTTGAGCAACGCCTTGCGCTGACCGGGCGTGCCATGGAGCATCGCATCTCGAACCGCTTCCTCCGCGCTGCGGACGGCTTCCTTGCTTGGCGCCTCGACGGCGGCTCTGGAGTCGCGCAACTCATCGCGCTTGGCGCGAAGCTGAGTCAATCGACGCTCAAGCGCGTCGACTCGACTGCCGAACCGCGACTCGGACAGCCGGCCGTTCTCGAAGGCGCTGTAGTAGCGCTCAACGGCGGACTTGGTTCCCGAGATCTCAGCCTCCAGACGTTGGAGCTGGGATGCGGAGTCGGGCGCTTCCTCGGCGACTCGTGATCGCCAGCGCTCGATGGCGGCGCGGACGACCTCTGTGTCCGCGTACGTCGCGAGCAGAGACTCGAGAACCGCCTGGTCGAGCAGATCCGCTCGCAGAACGTCGGAGCGGCACCCTTGCCGGCCGTGGCGATTCCGCGAGAAGCACGTGTAGTAGCGGTAGCGGGTGCTGCGGCCGTGAGCCGCCGTGCCGACGTATCGCCTGCCACATGACGCGCACACGATGAGGCCGCTCAGAAGGAAGTCGGTCGTGTTGCTCCGCCTGGTCGACGCGTCCTCGCCTCGCTGTCGCAGAAGTCGTTGTGCCTTGACGAAGACGTCAGCTTCGACCAGTGCCGCATGAGGTGCGTCGTACTGGACATCGCGGAAGGCGATCTTGCCCACGTAGGCCGGGTTGCGTAGGACGTTGAGCACGCTGACGTGGCTCCAGAGCTGACCTGGACGCGATCGGTAGCCGTGATTGGACAGGTAGTTCGCCACCCCACGCGCGCCGAGCCGCTTCTTCGTGTAGAGATCGAAGATCAGGCGTGCAACCGGAGCCTCTGCCTCGTTTGGCTCCAGGAGCGCCGTGTCTCGATTGAGTCGATAGCCGTACGGAGCTTGCCCGCCTAGCCATTCGCCGCGCGCCGCCTTGCGCTCCATGCCCGCGATCACTCGATCGATCAACGTCGCCCGTTCGAACTCGGCGAAGACGCCGAGCATCTGCACCATCATTCGCCCTGCCGCTGTGCCGGTGTCGAATGGCTCGGTCGCGGAGCGGAAGCTGACGCCGGCGTGGTCGAGCTCCTCGAGGACTTGGGCCAAGCCTCGAACCGAGCGAGACAGGCGATCGACGCGATAGACCAGGAGCATGTCGTAACGCTTCGCTCGGGCAAGGGACAGAGCCGCCTCCAGGCCTGGACGCTCCAGGCTCGAGCCGCTCATCTGATCCGTGAAGCGATGCACGAGCTGCCAGCTGTCCTGGCTTTGGATGTAAGAACCAAGGCGCTGTGCCTGCGCTTCAAGCGAGAAGGGTTGATGCTCCTCGTCTGTCGAGATTCGCGTGTATGTCGCCACACGCATCGAGCCAGTCACGAACGGCGATCGCTTGTCAGACACGTGCACGTCTTATCACGACTCTGTTTGAAGGGGAATCCCCTTCATGCGACGCCAGCATCTCGGCGAGTATCTCCACCGCGCGAGCGAACTGCTGCTCGGTCATCGGAGCGATTCGGGGCGCAGCGATCTCGAGAACCAGCGTATGCCTCGGGTAGAGGGGTCCGAGTCTGACCCCCGGTCGCTTGCGCGGTGCGGTTAAGGCTCGCCAGTGAGGCGCGTGACGTTTCACATCTACATAATCCACATTTAGAAATGTCCACCTCACCTTGAAGCTGCCAAGATTGTTGCTATCGCGACGCTGGTGAAGCTGGACAGGGCTGCTCGCCGCCTCGGGTGTCACGTCGAGACGCTTCGCCTTCACGTCCGGACCGGAAGGCTGCGCGCCGTCCGCGGACCCCACGGCGCCTACTACGTCGACGCCGACGATCTGGAGTCGTATCCGAAACCGCGGCGAGGCTGGCCGCTCCCAGAGGAGTTCTCGGACCAAGAGCTCGAGCAGTCCTGGACCCTAGTCGAAGGCGTGTTACCCAAAGTGCGGGCCTGGCGCGATCGCGACCTCGCTCTGGTTGATGAGCTCCACGCACACCCTGAGCGCAACCGCCGCCTTTACCGTCTCGCCTCGGTGCAGCGACTGCGCCGCCTGGGCCTCACGTTTGGTCAGATCGCCGATGAGTTGGGCATCACATCACGGCACGCTCGGCGCCTCGGCACCGCGAGCCTATTCCTCGCACTTCGCCGGGAGCTCGTTCGCAGAGACGAGGCGCTGGAACGAGCTGAAGCCGAGGCGGCCCGACGAGAACGACGTCAGAACAACAGTCGGCGCCGCCGCCGGCCACCCCGCCGCCCCGTATGACGCGAACGAGGCTTTCGACTGATGATGGGCAAGGAGACACAAGGTGACTCGAAGCTGCTACCGATCAGCCAATAGGTCGATTGTCGAAACTGGTTACCTGGCGTTGAAGCCATTGCTCAGGGCGACTCTTTCGGTGAGCTGGGAACGTTGTAGGCAGATGCAATTTAGCGCTACCAGTCGGCCGTAAACGCACACATGTGTTTAAGAGAGACGGTCCGGAAATGTAAACGCCGTTTTTGAACTCGTTTTGGTCGATTTTGGAGAAATGACTGCGACCCCGATTGCGACCCCGATTGCGAATATGACGCCAATCGGCACCTTTCCATAACGCGAACCGAAGCCGCCAGCTGCAACGTCCAGCCTGGTGAGGGCGGCGCACGTGCGGCCCGGAGTTTCGCCCACAATCACCGCATGGACCGAGCCGAAGCGATCCAGACTGTCGCGGGCATGATCGGGGGCGGGACCGGAGTGGCTGAGGCCATGCCGAAGGCAATCGACTTATGCGAGAGGAGATCGAAGCGAGCGAGTCTTGGCAGCGGGTGCGGTCAATCGATTGGACAGCAGACCAGGTGCAGTCCCTGACGTGGTTTGCCGGACTGCTGGCTGCAACGCCCCCGCCTCGATCAATCACGGGCTACTGGTTTGGGATCTTTAACCCCGTTCGAAACGATGAGCCGTTGAGCGACTTCTACATTATGGGTAGCGCGAAGTATCCGGACGAGGAGTGGTTCTTCGAGCAGGACTGGCGCCCCCAGGGTAGGTACGCCACCTCATCGGCCAAGCCGAGATCTATCGGCGAGCTGTTGCCGACGGAGCGGAGGTTGGCTCCATTGCCGACTACGTCCTCACATTCGCTCATGCTGCAGCGACGGTCAACGATCTCATTTCGAAGACTGACCGTGGTCTGTTTCTTGGCGGATCTGCGGTGAAGGGAGTCGCCGTAGGCCACGACTCCGGCGACGCTCTGTTTCTGGGCGAAGTTACCGCTCAGGGAGTCGACCGCTCCAGGTCGGGCTGGGTGTAGTTCGAACGTGGGAGCTGCCAAGGATCGGCGGACTCTGGGTTAGACAGAATGTCAGCTTGACAGTTCTATGCGATCGGAACTCTGGAAAACTCCATACCGGCGCATCCGGCATTCGCGATCGCACGTCTTACTTTATCTGCGACGATGAGGCTTACTGTGTCGTGGGGGCGGCTAAAGACGCGATGTTCGGCAACAAGGGTCAAGTCCAGGACGGCCTTCACCAAGACTGGACCTGAGAATATTGACCGCGCCTTGTTGATCACTTCTGGAACCGTTGGGAAGTGGAGAATCCAGTAGGGGAGAGTCCCACCGGCGCCATTTGTCACCGTGGCCGACAACCATTGGATCACGTCAGCGTCTCCGCGCTCGCGTTCAAGCACGTCGCGGAGGCGCTGCGAGCACAGTCGAAGGGCGCGGCTGTTGGGGAGATAGTCAATCACCACTCCTTGCTCAAGCTCAAACGGCAAAGTGCGCCATTCGGCGCATTCGCCGCCTGCGCGTAACCGCCTATCAAGTTCCGGGTCGGGCTTGGTTCGGGCGACCGCGAAGTCAGGCGCATTCCGAATGAACACGTAAAAGAAGTCGCGATCGGCCACCCAGTCGAAGCATAGCGTTCGTTTAGACGGACACGGAGAGCGAACAGAGCAACGAACGGGGTTTGCGATCTGGGCGGTTCGGCGTCACGCCATCGCCTATAGTCGGCGGCGCCAGCGCTGATGCTATGCCAGCAAGGAGATTTGTCGACCGATGACGCTCACATGGTTCGCGTTACGGAAACTACGGCCCCTGGTGGGCATTGGCGTCGCCACCACTTAATCGGCTCTTACCAATCGCGGTTGGTCTAGGCTCCGAACGTGGAGGTTCTCAGTCCGAAGTATCCGGACGGACAGCACTACATCCTGCGGGAGTACTTGAGAACGCTCTTCGCCACAGCTCATTTCGGCGGACAGGCCTGGAGCGACTGCATGAAGGCATTTATGGGGATCCGGGCCATACCGGTCCTTGGCTCGAACTTCACGACGCTGGCGCCCGCTTCATTCTTCCTCCACCTCTACGCAAGCCGCGAGCCTGATTTCGGGACAGATCGTGAAGGTCGGTGGGGAGAGGTTGACTTTCGCAGGACGTTGACCGAGTTGGGCGAGCAGAGGTTGCAGATGCTGATCGCCTCGGATGAGACGCGTAGCTGGGTCATTTACCTAAGCGAGGATCTCAAGACGATCTTGGCGTTTCACGGTCGTCTGAAGCCCGGCCCGCGCCTCGCCCCAGAGGATGACGAGCACGACATCGGTCACGGTGAGGTGGTTCGGGACCTGCTACCTGCCGAATTCGCACGCGTCGATAAGCTCGATCTCACCGACATGCTCTCGGCGAGGGTCGAGGTAAGGGATGTGCGAGGTCAGTGCTACGAGCTGACCTTCGCCGGCTGCCACCGGATCCAGCACCCAGCGCCGGGCAATGAACTCGTGGCACAAGCCGTTGAAATCCGTGGGCCATCCGGCCGCTCCTGGTTCGTCTTCAGGCCCGGTGAGCCCCACAACGGTCGAGTCCTCGCGATTCAGGCGGAATCGGTCGCGGTGAGGCTGCTGTAGGGCGAGAGTTGCGCCGTGGGTGAGTCGATCGAAGAGCTGCGCCGCCGGGCGCTCGAATACGTACTCGAGCGGTACGAAATCGTTGCTGCAGTAGCGAAAGTCGATCTCGAGGCGGTCAACCGTCCCCGACCAGAGAGTATTCGCTATCGCAACCGAGACGAAATCGTTCGTGAGTTCCTGTCAATGGCAAATGCCGCGGCCAATTTTGCCCACCATTTAGGCCTCATCACTACCGAGGAAGCGGGAACTGCGCAAACAGACTTTTTCGCCAGGCACCCGGAGCTTGCCGGCGATCTAGAAGACTAGTCGCAGCCATTGCCTTAGAAGATCAGCCGTTCGACGTGAGTCGAATCGAGCGCCCCGTGATGACGGGTTGGTTCGCGTTACGGAAACTACGGCCCCTGCTCTGAGGGTGTGCCGCGGTGATTAGTGGCTGATTTGGACGCCTGCGTGAAACGTGAACACTGCAATCACGACGACGACTGTGATCACGATCGCGATGCCGACTCCTAGCACTCCCGCATTAACCGTGAGTTGGCTTACAGAGCCGGGGTAGCGCCGAGCTAGTTCGTCAGCCGGCACTGGCTCCCAGTTGCCCTGCACCGGCACCTTCAATTCGTGCCCAAGTGCGGCGATGTCAAAAGCGCGACTGACCCGGAGCAAGACCCGGTCGTCGCGATCCAGCAGCAGCGCCATAGGGATTGGGACCGAAGCGGATGTCTTGCTGCTGACCTGGACTATGCGAGCGACAGCAGCGCGATCGCAGCTTTTGCCGCCGAGGCCAGTCAACGTCACCACATGCGGGCCTAAAAGGATCCGGCTTGTCTTGTAGAAAGCGAATAGCAGGACGGGTACGCCAATCCCGGATACCACGATCAGGATCGCGTCGGCTCCAACGGCCGCCCATCCGTGTCCGCGTATCGCTGTGCTCGCGTCAATGGCGGCTTTGACGAGAAGTCCAACCACGAACACCCCCAGAAGCACCCAGGGGGTTCGCACCCTCCGGCGGCTCGGCAGCAGTACGAGGCTTTGGGGATCGCTCTCCGAGGCGGCTGGTCCAACAAATTGCGGTATTGGACGACTTGCCGCGCTTCGGGGCCCGATCAGTGCCAGCTTCTTCAGACGGCGAAGGCTCCAGATGCCGGTGCTCAGCCCCGCTGCCCCGAACGCCGTTATCAGGCCGAACAGAAAGAGGCCGGACGGGGTGCTCGATAGCTCGGAGGCAGGGTCATCGACGGTCGGGAAGTCGTCGCCGTGAATGATGAGCAGCCGCGCTTTGCCCTGCCAATAGCGCACCGACACCTGATCGCCTGCGTGAACGCCGTCTCGGGCCAGGTCAATGTTGCTGACTGCGATGGCTTCGGTAGCGCGCGGCGTCCGGACGGTGATCGAGCCGCTTGTGCCGCTGCTGGTCGACTCATAGTTAGCGTCCGTAACGGTGCCGGGCAGAGTCTGATAGCAAGAGGGGCTCTGTTGCTCGCACTCAGTCGCGGCCTGGTACTGCGATATGTCGCTCCGCGCTTGGAACCAGATAATCGTCAGGCCGAAGAGAAAGGCAAGACCGACGCCGATCGCGAGGACTCCGAATACGATTCGAGCCCACGCCCAGATCCGAACCATGGCGCCGAGATTCTATGTCTCGCCGTGGCAGTTCAAGTCCATCGCGGCGTGAATAGTGCCCAGCCACGAAGGCGTCGGCGCCGGCTATGCCCCTTATAGTCCGCACGGGATGGCATACCCCCTTCCTGTTTTCGTTTCGCGAACCCTTGCGAGCCAGCCCAGCGCTCCGCGACAGATCTCAGTCCGGCTACTGGTCCAGGCCCTTCTCGGTGGAGTGGACTGCGCGATCTATTCGATCGGGTCGTTGGTATTGATCGGCGTCGGGTTGGCCGTTGCGGCACATGCGCTGCCGAGCAGTTCAAGGTCTAGCGATGTGCCCGGTGGTCCGGCGATCGTCGGACTCGGTCTGCTCTGTGGATTGCTCCCGTCCTTTAGGGTCTGGCAGGTGGCTCGTGCACTGCGCGAAGGCGATGCCCATGTAGCCGACGTAACCGAGGCGCGGGTGGCTTCGGCTCGGATCTATGGGACTCCTTGGGGTGAGCCGATGGGCACCCGCATGCGTCCAATCGCGGCGATGGGTGCTTACCGGCTCTCCGACACGGGTGAGAGCAGTCGGTACTACATGCAGCAATGGTGGGCGACAAGGCTGCAGCCGGGTGCTCGGATCTGGGTTCTCCGGCGTGGCGGCCGGGACGTTCTTTACGCTCCCGTGAACGACTAGCGGCGGGTGATGCGATGCGTCGGCCCATGACCGTATGCTCGGATTTGCGTTACAGAAACGAAGGCCCACGCCAATCGGCCCAGCGTTTCCATGACGGAACCGGAGGCGCTGAACCCTTGTCAGACTTGGGGTGATGGACTTCTTCCGGCCTCCCCCGAGGCGTGAGCGCCCTCTGAACGTCCCGCAGCTACCGGACTGGATCCACAAGCCTTCCGACGAGGTAGGTGTACTCGTGCCCCAGGCCGCCGTTATCGCCAGCTCTAAGCAGGCATTAGTTGCGTTGGCCGGCTTCCACGTCTACTCGAACGGCTTAGAGATCCTTCTGATGCTCCGAACGCTCAGCGATTTCGTCCTCGAGGACCCCACTGGCGTTCGAGAGCTGATGCGTCGAAGGATTGATCCCACAGACGACTCGCTCCCAGACAATGTCTTCCGATTCGGTGTTGAGTTCTCCGATGGCCGCAGAGCGACGAGCTTGGATCGGAATTGGTTCGGTCCGGACTGGCAGACGAAGCCACCGCCTTCGATCCACCTCGGGATGACCGGAGGCGGCGGTGGAGCTGCCTTTGATTGGCAGTTCTGGCTTTGGCCTTTGCCGCCGCCAGGCGTAGTCACACTCGTCTGTGAATACCCTTATGTAGGAATCGCGCTAACGAGGTCCGAGATCGATACTGCGCCGCTCCTGGAGGCTGCGAGTCAGTCGATCAAGCTTTGGACTGACGCCACCTGACCGCAGTCGATTCGATGTGCGGCGCCAAGACGCCGCTCAGGGTTCCAGGTTCCGCGCGGCCTTCGGGGCTGAACGGTCCCAACAAGAGACAGGGCATGCCAAGACTCACTACCGCCCAACGTCTGCCTGGCCAACCGCATCTGTCGGCGGTTCGTCCTGTTCAAACGTCAGGGCCGCCGCCGCGCCACTCGACAAGTTCGGCGGGTACGGTCGCGCGGGCACTGCGGCACCTGCACCACCCGGGTCATCTGAAGAGCCTGCCTCAACCGGCTGCACCGGATGGGTCCAGGCTTCAGCAATCGGGAGGCCAATGTGAATCCAACGGTCGTCGACCAAGGAAAGGCGGTCGCCACAGCGACGACAGATGATGCGGCTCATGCCGTTCACGAAGTCTACGAGGCACTGCCAAGGGCCCATTGGCTTGCCTGGCTCCAAAACCACCCAGCGTACAGGCGGTCAAGCAGCGCAGGTCGGCGACCGATTCGGCCGGTATCGAGAGTAAGCTGCTGGCTCCATGCCAGCAGTTTTGGGGTGGGCTCTTGTTGCAGCTGGGGTCCTAATGGTCGGAGTCGGCTTACGAATGTGGGCTGGGAGCTATTACGACGACAATCCTCGGCTTGCACGCGTCATGCTCTATGGGGGAGCGCCCTGGACGATGCCGATTCCAATGGCTGGTTTCGGCGTCGCGCTAGCCGGAATCGGGGCGCTCATTATCCTTCCGCGGCAGCTGACCTTGTTTGCGGTCGCGGTCGCGGTAGTTGGGTGTGTTGTCGGAATCGTGATGTTTGTGTGGCAGCCGAAGTGGGGCGACCCACCTTGGCAGAGACGAGACAACGAGCTTGAAGCCGAACATCGCCGGCTCCAAAACTGATGCGTACGGGACCGGCATAGCGAGTCCTGAGGCGCCAACCCGCTGATCTTCCAGATTTTCGCTGCCTATATCCGAGGCGTGTCTGACAGCAATTCGATCATGAAAACCAGAGCGGTGTTGGGCGGCACCACGTACGCACCGGAGGGGTAGGCCGTTCCTGAAGCTCCGTACGCCAGCGCCGGGGGAATCACGAGGCGGCGCATTCCGCCCACCGTCATCCCAGGTACACCCTCTTCCCAACCCTGAATGACCATTCCGGTTCCAAGGGCGAACGTAAACGGTCCGCCTTCGGCGTCACTCGAGTCGGCCTGCTTGCCATTGCTCAGCCACATGATGTAGCGGACTGTCAGCGAATCACCCGCCCGGGCAACGGCTCCAGTCCCGACGTTGACGTCCGTGATCTGAAGACCGTCGGTGAGAGTCGTCGGTGTGAGGTTTGATCCGGTCCCAAACGAGGCCCAGCTGGCGATCAATTTAGGGGTGGCCAATGGAATCGCTGGCGAGCGTTCCGACGTCTGTACGGCACCGAGTCTCGTGGCAGTGCTTGAGGCGTATGCAGCGACAAGCGAGATCGCAATTACTGCCAGTAGGCCCGCGGCCGTCCACCTCTGTCTAGCTCGGCCAGATGCAGGCATCCAGATCAAGAGCCCGAGCAAACAGAATGCAAAGACGGTGACGAAAGTCTCTACAGCTGCCGCCACCCAAGCGGGCGCCGGAATCTGACGAAGCGCCAATAATCCGACGGCGGCGAAGAGTGCACCGAGTAGGCCGAGCCGCGCCAGGACTGTGTTCGAACGGCGAAGATCAAACGAAATCGCCGCTGCCAGGGTCAGACAGCCGACGACAAATGCGCCGATCGCCAAAGTTGTGCTGCTGCCCGAGGTCAAAACGACGAACGCAACGAGGAAAGCGAGTCCGCCAACCAGCATCCCCCACACAAGCGGGACCTTCCACGTTGTTTCTGCTTGCGCGAACACCGATCCCGTAGGGCCGATCAGGCCAGTAGCCACTGCTAGACGCTCGAGTTGGCTCGTGTCGGTTACGCGGGCGGCCGTATTCCGTCTCCATCTTCGGATCGCCCAGGCCCACACCGGCCACCCGAGGACGCAGCTGCCCAGCAGCGTGCCTCCCAACGCGCCGGGTGCGCCAAACAGAAGAGCTCCCATGCCAGCCAGGATCAACACAACAATCAGGACAGGAAGCGTCACTGTGGCGTGGCCCAGCAGCACAGCTCTGGATGGAGTCAGGGGCGCTGCGGCTGACATGGCCGAAGGCTATCAGCGCGAGATCGGTTTGCTGCCGTCTAACGCACGTGGTACACCGAGGCCGAACGGTCCGCCAACGATCGTCACTGGGTTCGCGTTGCGGAAACTACGGCCCCCCATATCGCGTTGCGAAAAGCTTGTAGCTCATTCCGACCACGAGCTGTTGCAGGATCGGCAAAGCTGCACCTGCATGGACACTCGGAACCGTGAAACCTCAAACTGGGGAGAGGCTGGGGCCCCTCTTGCGAGTTCAGTTGGCCGGCAAGGCAGTCTGCTTGGCAGCCACGGCGCTGCTTGTGTTCTGTTCCAGCTGCGAAACGGCCTCCCAAAATCAGGCCGCATCGCCTTCGCCGGCGGCAACTCCAGTTGCAGCAGGGCTTCCGACCCCTGTCGACTACATGGACGTTTGCAACCTCGAGGCCTCCGTTTGCTCATGCGCGGGGACAGATCAAGCCGCCTATTGCTCGCAGTCGCTTCCGAAAAGCCTCATGCGATCGCTCCGGCTACCAAACATCGCGCCGGGTGAGAACTGTCCTACATCACCTTCACACACCATCAAGACAGCCGCCTTCGCGGGAAATGCCATTGGTGATGGCCTGGTAGAGCCCATCGTCGTCGGAGACACAAGCAGACTCAATGCCTGGCCGGACGGTTGGTATGGATTCAAGACTCTTTGGTTCGTCATGCCGAGCTACGCCGGGGCTGTTCTCATTCGCGGCCAGCGCATCGACGGCGCGGGATCCGTCGGATTTGGCGAGGCACCTGTGGTAGGTCATCTGATCATTCCGCCGGGCCCGACGTTGAATGAAGGGTCAGACGGGTATCGGCAGGCCCCCGGAGGCACGTTTGTGAGGTCGTCTGGCTGTTATGCGTGGCAGGTCGACGGAAGCGACTTCTCGTATGCGATTGTGTTCCAGGCTCACATCAATGGTTGACCGGCCGACCAATTACCAGCGTTTGGTTCGCGTTAAGGAAACTACGGCCCACTCAAACTTGACCGCCTTTCCATAACGCGAACCGAAGTCGTCGGGATGTCCGCGACCCCTCGGGTTCGACGTGTTCTCGATCCGCTCGAGCTGGGGTCAGCGGGAGCGACCTATCCCCGTGGAAGGATTACTCGCCGACACGGCACAGCCACCCGCCGGTCAGACGGGTGCCATCTGCGAACTGCGCGTCAACGGTTCCGTAGAAAAGGCCATTGGCGGCATCGGCGCCTGTGACCGTAACCTCGCCAGACGCGGCGTTGATCCGATTCCCTGCTCCGGTCGTGGCGTTGCTCGCGACGCCGAGGGTTAACGGGGTAAACCCGTACTGCTGCAGGGGCGACGTGGCGCTGTAGGCGCTCGCGGACGATCCCCTCGCGGAAATCGAAAAGGCCACTCGCACGATGCGCCCATCCGAGAGCCTCATTGCGTTGGTTGAGAAAATTAGCGGCGGTCCGAAACCGCATCCCCGGCCACTACCCGCGATCTCTTGGCTTGTGCCAGTGGCCAGCGGGCCTTGAAGCTGCAGCGAGTTCGAGGTCGGCGGAGTTGACACGGGAGATTGCGCCGGCGAAGCGGATGATGGCATCGGCGACGATGTCGCAACGGAACCGCCCGTGCTGCATCCGCCGCCCATCCCGAAGGCCAGTACCACCAGTCCGGCTACCAAAGTCTGCCGCACAGCTCTCAAGGGCCTAAACGATTCAAATACAACGGCGGGCCGGTTCGCGTTACGGAAACTACGGCCCACACTCAAAAGGATCTGGTGTCCTCAGCGAACGCAGCTGCAAGTCTGAGGCCGAGACGGAGGCGGTCCTGCCACCAGCCCCCGCTCGGCATAGCCACATGTCGGCCCTACGGCACGACAATCCAGCGCTGCTCGTCTAGGCCCGTCAGCGCGTCGCCGAACTGGAGGCGGTAGCGGCTTGGCCCGGGCACGAAGGCCGTCATATGCCCTGCGCCTGGCTTGTTCGTCGGGAACTCGTAGCCCCAGTCCCACATGGTCATCGGCTTTCCTGCGGCATCGAACAGCCTTGTCGAAAAGTAGCCTTGCATCAACTTGTCGAACTCAGGATCGCGTGCAGTCGGTGGACTGGGTCTCTGCATCCAGAGGCTGTTCACCTTGTCGAGAGCGGCTCCGCTGACCGACCACTGAACTATCAGCGTGGTTTCTGATGCCTGGAGGGACGTGAACGTGTAGTCGGCCTCAGCGGTCTGCACGGGGGCGGGAACGGCCAGCCTGTGCGCCGGCGCCGAGATCAGCGTTGCATGAAGGGTCCAGTCACCCTTCAGGTCGGCATCGCTTCCGGGAGCGAGCAGCCACTCCGCTTGGATCGCGCTCACGTGCAGGGTCAAGCGTGCGCCCACCTGCGAGGCTGGCCAGGCCAGCGGCTCGAACGTGAGGGCGACCACAGTCTGGTCACCCCGGGCCAGCGCATAGCCGTGGCCGAACTGGTCGGTCATTGTGAGTCCCTCAAGCCCGATCGCATAGTCCCCGGGACTCATACCGAACGACTTCGGGTTCCCGGTAAGCCCTCTGCCATCGACGTCCAGGAAGAGAACGGTCCGCAAGCCGTCGGCATATCCGGCGATCAACCGGACGGTGTGGCCCGAGGAAGTCGCCGTAGCGTTGAAAACGGTCACGTCGCGATCGTTCAGGCCGACGAACTGGAGTATGCGACCGGAAACCGGACCCACGCCTGGGGCGTCGGCCAATGCCCGTCCGTAACTCGGTGCGTAATAGGCGGCACCCAGATTTGCCAGCATGACCAGCGCGAGAATGGCAGCGATCGCAGCCACCGTCCGGCCGGACCTAAATCGGGCCGATGCTGTCCGTGAAACGACGGGCGAGACAATGGGAAAGCGAAGGACCTGTAGGCGCGCAACTGCGCGGGCATCTTCCGCAGTCAACGCAGCGGTCGTGTTGAGCGCGCGCAGCCTTTCCTCAACTTCTTCGACCGAAGGCATCGGTGTCATCGCTATGTCTCCTGTATGCGTGTCGTCAAACGAAGGCGTAGTCCATCGCGGCCGCGCATCAGCAACTGCTTGGCGGCGGGCTCGCTGCAGCCAATGATCCGGGCGACGTCAGCGACCGACAGATCATCGCAATATCGAAGGCACAGCGCTGCCCGCTGTCGGGCCGGAAGGCCTCGCATTGCCGCCACCAGTTCGGGGTCCATGGCAGGCACGACCGCGTCCGGAGCTGGCGGATCCCACGCTCGTGGCAGCGGAACCCAATCGGGAACGGGACGGCGGCTCAAGCGGTACACGATCGCCAGGAACCACGGCCGGAACTCGCCGCTCCTGCGCCCGCGGTACCTCCACGCGCGCAATGCGGCCTCCTGCACGGTGTCCATCGCCTCGTCGGTGCTGCGCCCCATGTGTCGCGCGAGCAGGAAGGCCGAACGGCTCACTTGCCGGAAGGCGGCCTCGAACTCACGAGATTCGTCGACGATGTCAATGTCAGCTGCCCCGCCAACCTGATGGCGCTGGACCCGAGCGATCACTCGGTGAGCTCCATTTGTCTGTTAGACCTGGATTGACCGGGAAAGGTAACGGGCGAGCACTAGAGATCCCGACTGTAACCCTCAGGCGGACCTACTCAGGGATCTTCACCGTGTCCGCCGCGCGAGGCTCATCGTCGTGCCAACCACAGTGCCGACTTGGTTCGCGTTACGGAAACTACGGCCCACGCTTACTCAACCGTCGGGTTGAGGTCCTCCGCTCGCAAGCTCCGAACAAAACGAACGGACTTGGCCACGAAAGGTGCGTGACCCATTAGCCCTTCAATGAAGATGAGATCGTCGCCAATCGGTCCCTGTCGGAGCCTGACCGCGATTTCCAAGACCAATTCCATTCCAAGCTCGCGGACGCCGGGCGTGCCTTTCGGGCATGCGACAAGCATCCGACCGGTTCCGTCATCGATCTGGACTATTGAGGATTCGCGGCTCCCTCCAAGCCACGTGACGCGACCCTGGATGACACCATCAACCGACTCGCGACTCAGAAGTTTCGCGATCGTTACAGTGGCGCCGACGGGAACCTCAGCCGCCTCATCGATTCCGGCGGCCTCCTTCCAGGCCGACGGCCAGTCTCGAGTGAAAGTTGCCGAGAACCGATCATTGATAGGTTGGCCGCGAACGAGGATCGGGCCTTTGAAGGGTTCGCGAAGCATCTCGGCCGCGGCCATTCGTTCGCGGGTCCAGGTCTCGCCATCCTGGAGCCCGTGCTTCAGACACTCCAGGTGCCAGAGCACAAGAGCCTCAATGCTGGGCACCAGAGGTTTTGGTTCATCCTCAAGGAAGAAGTCGAGGACGCCGGCCGATTCCTCGCGCACGCTGTCGATCAGGGCGATCCGGTAGTCCCTACCTGAGTTCAACAGAGGGAACCAGCACGGTGTCCATCCGAGCTCTGTCTTGCCGAAACTCCACCACTTGAACGCCTCGGCGAGCGATATGAAATCCGGCCAGCTGTCGCCGAAAACATGGCCCTCCCCGTCACCGTCGTGCCATCCATAAAGCACCCTTTGCTCGTTTGTCAGACGAAGGGGCTTGAGAAGGTTCTCGATGCTGCCAATGGCTGCGTCACCAAGACCAGGTCGCAACCTGGCCGCCCATCCTGGGTCTCGTACGGCCCAGTAAGCATCCAGAGCAGCTAGGGCAGACCGCAACCCTGCGGTGCTCACGACCAGCGATCATAAGGTCCGACCGGGCCCAGGCGACCCTAGCGTCACGCAGAGCGGGGTTCGACATGCCAGGTTCTCACTGGCAGCCACCGCGTATGGCATATGCAATTGGAAGCACACTCACGAGAACAGCAACTAGGGAAATCAGATAGAGAGCTGGATGCCCTTTCCGAACGAATATCCAAACGATCGTGGCGAGGGCGCCCAGCACGGCGAGGGGACCGACCACCAGCGCGAATGTGGGAGTCTCTGAAGAAGACAGGCATGCGCCAGAGCCGCCCAACGCGCAGAGTGCTATTGCGACTGACACGCATCCAATGGCGAATGTGCCGGCCGTGATAGTTGCTGGCGAATCCTTTGTCCGCCAGGCCTTTCCGTCCCACCACGAGCGGCGGTCCTTCGACCACCATGTCTTACCGTCCCAGTAGTGCTCGTTGGGATCGAACAGATTGGATTCAGACCCCCGGTTGGCGGGCGGTGCGGTCTCTCCAGGCGGTTCTTGCGCGTCCACTACCCTGGGGAATTTACCCCCGGGGTATTTTCATGAAAAAGCCAGGAGAAGGCTTCAGACCAGAAGGCGGTCACGTGTCCAAGCGTGACAAATGGTGAGAGGAACGAATCCTCAGACGGCTGTGTTCGCGGAACCCATCACATCCGGGCCGAATCAGGGAGTTTGACGACGGGCTCCATGTCGGTGTGCGCTTGGCTTATTCGCTCACACGCGGAGGACCGTACAGGTTGACCAGTGCTGCCGGCATCAAAAACTGGCGGTAGGGAAGGCCAATCTGCCACTCGTATGGAGCCGCCACTGACTCGGGTATCTCAAGTTCAAGGATTACATCCAGCTTGTCGTCGATCACGTGCTCTTCAAGCGGCTGATCGAACAGCCAGACGCCACTGTGGTCAGTGGCGGTGAGATAGGCACCGCTCCGTTCGCCAAAGCCATCACGCAAAATCTCGGCCGCATGCCGGGTCGGGTGGTACAGATTCATGCCGCCAAACTCGTATATCGCGTCTGATCCCCCAATCCTGCTCTTCGGCGGGGACCTGCGGGCGGGTGTCGGGGAGCGTTTAGCGTGATTCGAGTGCACCGGGGCCCACCGCACCCCCGCGCGCAGCCAACTGTCCTTGGACCAACGCCTCTCCGTTACCTTGTGCGCGCCAATGCGTGCGGTCGTGTATGACGAGTACGGTCCGCCAGAAGTTCTACGCCTCGAAGATGTGGAGCGCCCGATCCCAAAGGCGGACGAGGTTCTGGTCAAGGTCCATGCCACCACGGTCACACGCACTGACTGTGGCTGGCGCAGCGCAAAACCCTATTTCTTCGTCCGAATCTTCATTGGCCTTCTGCGACCGCGCCGGCGAATCCTGGGCACGGAGGTGGCAGGAGAGGTTGTGGCTGTCGGCGCAAACGTCACCGAGTTCCACGTCGGTGACCAGGTATTCGGCATTAGTGGATTTGGAGCTCACGCCGAGTTCGTGTGCGTGCGCGAGGCTGCTCCGCTTGCCATCAAACCGACCAGCGTGGCTTTCGGCCACGCGGCGGCCGTCAGCGATGGAGGTTGCACGGCACTGTCCTGCCTGACGCAAGTTGGTCTTGAGAACGGGCAGCGAATTCTGGTTTACGGAGCATCCGGATCGATTGGCACGGCGGCAGTCCAGCTGGCCAAGCACCTCGGTGCCGACGTCACAGCGGTATGTGGCGCCAAGAGCGTCCAGCTCGTCAAAGCACTCGGCGCTGACGAGGTCATCGACTACCAGAAGTCAGACTTCACCGAGAACGGCAAGACATACGACGTGATCTTTGACGCTGTTGGTAAGCACTCGTTCAGGCGTTGCCGGCACTCACTGAAGTCAGGCGGAACCTATATGAGTACTGACGTCGGATTCATGTGGCACCTTCCGATTCTTATCCTGTGGACGCGGTGGATCGGTGACAAACGAGCAATCATCGGGATTGCGCGGTACACGAAAGAGGGCGTCCTCATGCTTGCGGAACTCGTCGAGCGTGGCGCGTACCGGGCAGTAATCGACAGGTCCTATCCGCTGGAGCAGGTGATCGATGCGACCAGGTACGTGGAGACGGGTCAAAAGGTCGGGAATGTAGTCCTGACCCTTGGCGAAGCACGATAGTCCCGGCCCCTCCGCCGGCTTCGCCGGCACCTCCCCACGAGTGGGGAGGAGTCCCTCCGCGGGCTTCGCCGGCACCTCCCCACGAGTGGGGAGGAGGCCCTCCGCCGGCTTCGCCGGCACCTCCCCACGAGTGGGGAGGAGGCCCTCCGCCGGCTTCGCCGGCACCTCCCCACGAGTGGGGAGGAGTCTCAGGCCGCGATAGACTCTGGCGGACCGCTGTCAGCGTTACCCAAGGAGGAAGAACAGTGCCGGAATTCATGGACGTTCACGACGGAATGAACGGGATCACACCCGAGCAGTTGGCGGAAGCCCATCAGGCGGATCTCGACATCCAAGACTCAGAAGGAGTGAACTTCAAACATGCTTGGGCCGACCCGAAAACCGGCAAGGTCTTCTGCTTGTCCGAGGCGCCGAATGCCGAAGCCGTCAAGCGGATCCATGAACGAGCCGGTCACCCGACCGACCAGGTCTATGAGGTCCCAGTTCAGGCCTGACCCGGGCGCGAGTCAGCCTCCATGGCGTAAAGTCGTCCGCGCGTAGTGGGTTAGCCTCGCCACCCGCAGCCATCTCGGCTGCGGCTGACGATGGATCATTTCCCGATCAATGCAGCGAGCCATTGGGGGGGATGCGGTGATTCGCGGATGGTAGCGATGATCGCCGGCCCGACCTGCGAGGGATCGATTCGAAACGTCTCGAAAGCGTCGCCGCCGCTGGGCCTGCCGCGGAACTCGAGGACCTCTCTGCCACTCTTCACGATTCGATAAGTCAGTCGGTTGAAGTCGGGGCTGCGGATCAGCCACATGGCCTGAATGCGAACCACGTCGAGAAGCACGACGGCATACAGAAAATTGGGGTCCTCGCGAACGTGTCCCGCTGGATACGACGCCCTGGCTTCAACCAGCCCTGAATGGTCGAGCCCCGGCGTGGTCTTGACCTGGATGCCGAGCGTCGGAGGACCACCGCGAATTCCGGCCACGAGATCGACATGGTCGTCGTCCACGACGGGTGTATAGATGTCTACCTCGCCGCCCGATGTGACCAGCGCGTACAGCTCGATCGCCAGCTCACCGGCCCGGCCGATCTGAGACTTATCCATCACTCGGGTGCGACGCCTAACACCTCGAGCACGTCGTTCCCGTACTTCCGCAGCTTCGACTCACCCACTCCCGACACGCGCAGCAGCTCGGTCAGATTCGCCGGTCGCGCTGATGCGATCGCCGCGAGGGTCGAGTCGTGGAAGACCACATACGCGGGCACACCATCGGCGCGGGCCGTCTCGAGCCGCCAGCGTCGCAACCGATCGAGCACCTCTGGCGGCACATCGGTGTGCTGGACGGGACCGGCCTCGGCGGGCAGAGTGAGCGTCGGCGCAGAGCGGCGCGTCACCGCCTCCCGGCCGGCGGGCGTGATCTCAACGACTGGGTATTCGCCCGAGCTCTGACGGGCGAGGCCAGCGCTCATCAGCTCGGCGAGGAGCTGCCTGATGCGATCCTCCTTCCATCGATTCAGTGCTCCGTGGAACGGCAGCTCCTTGACCCAGGGTTGCGCGGTCGCCCATTTCGTGCGCCTGCCGCCGAGCACGGCCGCCACGTTGGCAAGCCCGACGCGCCCGCTGAACCTGGCGATCGCCGCCAGCCCGGCCTGTACCGCCTCTGCCGGCACAGCCTCCTCAGGGGGCGAGGCAGTGAGGCAGTTGTCGCATGCGGTTGTGCACCGCCGCGCGACGCCCCCCTCGCCGAAGTAGTCCGCGATCCGGGCGTGCCGACATTCGCGCATCTCGGCGTAAGCCATCATCTGCGCCAGCCGCGCGTACGCATGGTCTTTGAGTGGCGATCCGTCCTCCAAACCCGACTGCTCGATGAAGAACGACTGGAGGTCGCGATCCGCCGGGCTGTAGAGGAGCGTGCATTCGGCGGGCCTGCCGTCGCGCCCTGCGCGCCCGGCCTCCTGGTAATAGGCCTCCAGGCTTCCGGGCAGGTGATAGTGGATGACTCGCCGGATGCCCGCGATGTCGACGCCCATCCCGAACGCGGACGTCGCGACCACGACCTGTGTGTGTCCGGCCGTGAAGTCGTCCTGGATCCGCCGCCGCACCTCCGCCGCCTGGCGTCCGTGGTAGCAAGGGACGCCGAGCTCGGCGGCCAGCTCTTCAGCAGCGGAGACTGTGCCGACGTAGACCAGAGCCTGCTGTCCGGTCGTTCCGAGCAGACGGCGGAGCTGATCGCGCTTCGCTCGTTCGCCGCGGCAGCGGATGACGGAAAGTGTCAACGCCGGCCGATTGAATCCGCTGACCGAGATGAAGGGATCGCGCAGCCCCAGGCTGCTCGCGATATCCGTTCGAACCTGCGGAGTCGCTGTCGCGGTGAAGCCGGCCACGGGCGGCCGGCCGCATGCATGTATCGCCGCGGACAGAAGTCGGTAATCAGGGCGGAAGTCATGGCCCCAGGTGGAGATGCAATGCGCCTCGTCGACTACGATCCGGCGGACACGCAGGTCGGCGAGCCGGTCCATGAAGCCTGGACGGCCCAACCTCTCCGGCGCCAGAAAGAGGAGCCGGTAGTCGCCAGCGATGGCTCGCCGGAGGCGGTCGCGCTGCTCGGATGGCTCCACCGACGAGTTGATGAACGTGGCCGCGACGCCGCAATCAGTGAGGCGGTCCACCTGGTCCTTCATGAGCGCGATGAGGGGCGAAACGACCATCGTCAGCCCGCCCTCGACCACGGCCGGCACCCAGTAGCTGATGCTCTTGCCGGAGCCGGTCGGTGCGACGGACAGCACGTCGCGGCCGCCAAGCATCGCCTCCACCACTGCTGCTTGTCCCGGCCGGAATGCATCCAGCCGGAAGACGTCTCGCAGCGTGCGTTCGGCCCGGTCGATCACCCTCGGGGAGTCTGACGGAATGCCGAGGCGGCGGTCAGCCCTCTTAACGAGGCGCGCCCAAAAGCCCTATGCAGGCACTTCCGCGCGACTCGGCATACCGATGAAGGGCTGCCTCGGGGACTGATATCTCCACAGCGCCCAACCAAGGCCCACAGACCACAGGCAGTACGCGACGGCGGCTCCTGCGGCGATCGTCCTCGTCAGGTCATCGGCGCTCGACCACGTCGCGATGCTGATCGAGACGAGGCCGGCGCCGGTCAGCAGCCCAAGGGCATCGACCACCCGGCCAAAAGGCGGTTCGCCGAAGCCGGTGGCTGTCGCGACCAGGATCCAGATGCCGATGATGGCGAGCGGCCAGGCCACCCATCCTCTGTAAGCCGCGCCCTCGAGAACCCCGGCGACAGCCAGGGTCTGCAGCACGATCAGCCAGATCACCGCCACCGTGCCCCAGAAACCAACGAACAGACCCCACGCCGGTCCCCGCATGGGATGTGTGAAGAGGGTGACGGCAACCCCCAGCAGCAACACCGTCCACAGGAGCAGGAGCCCGTCGCGCCCCTCGATCCATCCGGTGAGCTGGCTCACGAGCGAGCCGGCAAGCGCGAGGCCTGAGGCGACGGCCACGGCGCTCGACCACCGAAGCGGATGCCACCAGCTGCCGATGAGAACGCCGAGCAGAGGCAAGGCCAGAACCAGGCAGACGGCCAGGAGCCAGCCGGTCCAGCCCAACCAACGGCTCAACAGCACCGTCGCCACGACCAGGGCGGCGAGATAACCGAAGGCGCCTGTCCACCTCATGCGCAGCGGAGGTTAAAGGATCAGAACAGGGTGGTGCGACGAGGGACGCAAACAGTCGGCCGAATGCCGCGGACGCTAACTCTCAAAGAGTTGATCGGAGCAGCCATAGAATGGTGGGCCCTTGCGCTCGCGGCTCGTGGCCCGCCTGACCCTGGCGACGCTATTCGCCGCTTGTTGCCTGATCCCCGCAACATCCGGCCAGGCCGCATCGAACGCGGTGCCGACCCGGTTCGGGGCACCCACCGTCTTCATTCACTATTACGACTGGTACGGCGCGCCCCCGCTCAGTCCAACCTATGGGCACTGGGACGGCGGCAGCATTCGGCGCCCGGATCCCAGCCAGAACATCACCTCCGCATCGTTCCCGGTACTTGGGGCTTACGACAGCTCGTCGGCTTCTGTGGTGCGACAGCACATGGCCTGGATAAAGGCTGCTCATGTCGACGTGGTCAGCCTCGATTGGTTTGGGCAAGGCAGCCTGGAGGACAGGCTTGCCAGGCCTGTGATGGACGGCGCTGCGGCCCAGGGGCTGAAAGTCAATTTCGTGATCAACCCCTACAGCGGCGAAAGCGTGGCTTCGATCGGTTCCGACATTGCGTATATCTACCGCAAGTACGGAAGCCACCGGGCCTTCTACCGTGCCTCGCGTCCAACCAAGTACGGCCCGTCCACGAAGGCGCGTGGCCTGTTCATGCTCTACAACCCGCCGGCGCCGCGTCTTTACTACTCCGACTACAGCAAGCTGATGGACAAGATCCGGGGGACGGCCAACGACGCCATCGTCCTGGTCCGCACCGACGACAGGCTGCTCTACTCCGACGCCAACTTGCGCCCGTACCTGAGCGCCCTGCATTTCGACGGGATGTTCAACTACGGCGTCTACGGCAAGGCTGATTACCAGCGTCAGCTGCCGCAGTCAAACGACTACATCTTGATGTTTTCGGTGGGCCCCGGATTCGACAACAGCCGCGCGGCAGGGATCACCAGCCCGGTCAAGATCGCGCGAAGCAACGGGAGCACCTACGACGGCGGCTGGTCGGCCTTGATCGCGAGACGACCGGAATGGATCTCGGTCGTGAGCTTCAACGAATGGCACGAGACGAGTCAGATCGAACCTGCCCGCCCCCTCAGCTACGGCGCCTTCCGCTATCTCGATTACGTCGGCGCGTATGGACTGCGTGGCAGTGCCGCCTCCAACGCCTACATCACCCGGACCGCCCTCTGGGCAGACCGCTTCAAAGGCAAGGTGCGACAGCCTTCGGCCAGTGCGTCGCCATCGACGAGCCCTACGCGACCGCCGACGAGCACGCCATCGCCTCCACCAATCGCTCCCGCTGCTGCGCTTCGGGAATTGCCGAGGTTCGCGCTGATCCTGGTCGTTATCGGAGGTTTGATTGCGGCGGCGGTCGTGCTCTGGAGGCGTCGACGCTAGAGGCTGCGGTCAACCGTCGGAGCCTATCGTTTAAGAGGGGGAGATCTGAATGGACGTCGTCGACTGGCTCCTTGACTCTGACCCGGCGATCCGCTGGCAGGTCTTGCGCGATCTGACCGACGCGCCCGCCGACGTGGTCGCGGCTGAGCGTGCTCGCGTTGCAGGTGAGGGTTGGGGTGCACGGCTGCTTTCTCTCCAGCGAGACGACGGCCAGTGGGAGGGAGGCGCGCCAACTTTCGACTCCGCGGAAGCCGAAGGCTGGTGGGAATCGCTGCCGGCCGACAGGAAGGGCACCCTCTTCCCCGAGTGGACCTCGACAGCGTGGAGCCTGGCGCTCCTCCGTGCGTTCGGTCTCGACCCGGCCGGCGGCGAGGCGCGCCGCGCGGTCCGCATGGTGCGCGAGCACGTCCGGTGGGAGCACGAGGGCGAGCCCTTCTTCGCCGGCGAGGTGGAACCTTGCATCAACGGCAAGACCGTTGCGATCGGCGCCTACTTTGGCGAGGACGTCAAGGGCATAGTGGACCGGCTCCTCGGTGAGCAGATGAGCGACGGCGGATGGAACTGCGAGCAGGAGCGTGGATCGACTCGGGGGTCGTTCCACTCGACGATCGAAGTGCTGGACGGGTTGCTCGAGTTCGAGCGTGCCACCGGTGGATCACCGGAACTGAGGGCCATCCGTCTCCGCGGTCAGGAGTACCTGCTCGAGCGCCGGATGATGCGCAGGCTGTCGAACGGCGAGGTTATCGACTCAGCCTTTACACAGTTCTCCTACCCGACCTACTGGCACTACGACGTGCTGCGCGGTCTCGACTACCTACGCGCCGCTGGGGCGGTGCCCGACGAGCGAGCGGCGGAGGCGATTGACCTGGTCGAGTCGAAGCGCGATGCCGATGGCCGCTGGCCCCTCGAGAATCCCCACCCTGGACGGATGCACTTCGCAATGGACGAGGGCGAGGGCAAACCCAGCCGGTGGAACACCCTGCGGGCCATGCGCGTGCTGAGGTGGTACCGGAACGGGACCTGAACGCCGACATGAATAACTGGTCGCACATGCCCGAATTTTTCCGCCCCGTCACGAACCCCTGATCGCCTCGGCGATGTGTGCGATCTGCTTGACGTGCACGCGTTCGTGGCCCGCCATCCAGCGGCCGTAAAACAGCACGTCGCGGACAAGTGGAGCGCCGGCGCCGGTCACGGTCGCCGTCCTGGACCAGCCCGTACGCGGTAGCGCGTCGAGGAGGACCATCAGCTCGGTGCGCTGCCTGACAAAAGCACGCAGCGACGGCTGGAACTGCAGGTCAAGGTAGTCAGTCTTGTTGATCCAGCTGAGGGGATTGACCGCGCGGATCGCCGGCCTGTCCGCAGACACGATCGCGCTCATCGCGCCTCCCCACATGTCGGCGCACGCGCGAACATGCGCGAGCACGTCGTTCGCCGACCACTCGTCAACGTTGGGTTCCTGGCGCAGCTGAGCCGCTGATAAGTCAGCCGTGAGACCTGCCAGGCGCCGCGGTGTCTCGGCGAGGAGCGTGAGGACCTGGTCGATCGTGAGCGTTTTGTTGGGCATCCACTCCTAGTGTGCTGCGATCGACTCATCCGCCACACGTATTCGCGGAACCGCAGGTGAGTTGGGATCGACTGAAGTCAGAGACGAACGGACGCCATGAAGCCTGATTACTGCTTTCGCCCGTTTGGTTCCGCGGCGGACAGGACCTGCGCCACGACTTCGGCGAGGGGGATGCTCGTGTCGATCTCGAGGGTGGCGCCGCGGCGGAGAAGCGGCTCGACAGTTTGCTTGAAGCCCAGCACGTCGGCGACCTCCCCGGGCCGTTTCCCGTAGGGGTTGTTCGTGCGCTCGGCCAGGCGCCTGACCATCACGGGTTCGGGAGCGCTGAGCAGGACCACCGCGTCGAACCGGTCATAGAACCTGCCCTGGTTGGAGACGCAGGCGCTCACGAAGAGCACGTCGGAGTCCTCAGTTTCCAGAAGACCGCGAATCCGGTCCTCGCGCCACAGCCATTCCGACTCGGACGTGACCTCCTCCCACTCCGGGTTCGAGTCGGTGTCCACGGCTTTGAAGCCGAGCGAGGCGAGCTCCGCGATGACGCTCGACTTGCCGGTGCCGGACATCCCGGTGATGAGCACGCGCTTCATCGGGGCCAGGTGATGTCGTGACCGAGGTCTGTGCGTAACGCGGCCACAGCCGCCTCGTTTACCTCACTGAGCACCGACTGACCAAAGATCCCGGGGCTCGAAGGAGGTTTGAGGTGGGGAACAAGGTCCGCATCATCCAGGTCCTGATCATTCTTTCCGCGCTCGTCGGCTTGTTCGCGGTGCAGTCCGCCCGTTCGCGGCCGGGCGTGCTGACAAGCCGCGTCTGAGGGCACCGTTTCAGGCTCGTTCAGCCAAAGTCGACCCGCGCGGACCGCAGCCCGCGCGGGTCGCACCATCTTCAGCGTCTCCCGCCACCGAACAGGGTGCCGAGGATTCCGCGCACGACGGTTTGCGTCGTCCTCGACGTCAGGACTCTCCCCGCCGTGCTGATGCCCGACCGGATCGTCCTCTGGCGCGCCCGCTCGGCGGCCGCGCGCTCCCTCTCCACCTGTCGTTGGGCGCGCGCCGCCTCGCGCTCCGCGGCCCGCGCCTCCCGCGCCGCCTGAGCCTGCTGTCTCGCGGTCGGTTGGGCGGGATCTCGAGCCAGAGGCGGCGGCGAGGCGGCGATTGGCGGCGCGGGCTGGACGGCGGTGGCGGCTGCGATGCGGGCCGTGATGATCTCGTGCGCGCTCGCCCGGTCGATGGGGGTCGCGTACTTCGGATACAGCGTGCCGGCGATGACCAGCCGCTGCAGCGTCGCGGGGTCGACCGATGCCATCAGCGAGTCGGGCGGGATGAGGCGGGTCGCGGCCAGCGGCGTCGGCGTGCCTTTCGGCGACAGCACGGTCACCGCCGCCTCGCCGATCCCGAGCGAGGTGAGCATCTGCTCGACGTCATAGAACTCGGTCCTCGGAAACGTGCGCGCCGCCTTGTGCAGCGCGTCCGCATCCTCAGGCGTGAAAGCGCGCAGCGCGTGCTGGACGCGGTTCCCGAGCTGCGCGAGCACCGACGACGGCACATCGGCGGGCAGCTGCGTCACGAAGTAGACGCCGACCCCTTTGGACCGGATCAAACGCACCGTCTGCTCGATCGCGTCGAGCAGCGCCTTCGAGGCGTCCTCGAACAAGAGATGAGCCTCGTCGAAGAAGAAGCAGAGCTTGGGCTGCGGCGGGTCGCCGATCTCGGGCAGGCCATGCCATAGCTGCGCCAGCAGCCAGAGCATGAAGGTGCTGAAAAGCTTTGGCTTGTCGATCACGTCCGACAGCTCCAGGACGCTGATCACCCCCTTGCCGTCGGGCGTCTTGCGGATCAGGTCGTTGACGTCGAACTCGGGCTCGCCGAAGAACGCATCCGCGCCCGCTTGCTCGAGGTTCACCAGCGAGCGCAGCAGCACACCAACCGACGCAGGCGACATGCCGCCGTAGTCGGCGAGGATCGGCTTGCCCGCATCCGAGCTGAGGAACTGCAGCGTCGTGCGCAGGTCGGCGAGGTCGAGGAGCGGCATCCGGTTGTCGTCGCAGTACTTGAAGATCAAGGAGAGGATCGAGGTCTGCGTCTCGTTCAGGTCCATCACCTTGCCCAGCAGCACCGGCCCGAAGCTGTGCACCGTCGCCCGCACCTGCGCGCCCAGCTTTCCGGACAGCGACAGGAACTCGACCGCATGGGCGGCGGGCTTGAAGTCCCACGCCATCTGCGAGCAGCGCTCCTGCACCTTCGGGTTGCTTGCGTCGCCAGGTGAGGTCAGGCCGGTGAGGTCGCCCTTGACGTCGGCGACGAAGACCGGCGTGCCCGCGTCGGACAGCTGGCCCGCGAGCACCTGGAGGGTCTTGGTCTTGCCGGTGCCGGTCGCACCCGCGACCAGGCCGTGGCGGTTGAGCACAGACAGCGCGACCTGGACGCGGGGGTCGTTGAGCGGCTCGTTGTCGAGCAGGGCTGAGCCGATGATGAGCGAAGGCTCGGGGAGGCGGTAGCCGCCCTCCATCTGCTTGACGAACTCGGGCTTCATGCGTTGACGCGGGCGCTGCGTGTGATACGCAAGAGCTCGCCGATCAGCTCGTCGAGCCGGGCCTGCCAGGAGAGGTGACCTTCGCCGGCATCGAGCCTGGTGGTGACCGAGGGCAGTCGTTTCGCGATCCACTCGCCATGTGCGTACGGAACCATGAGGTCCGCGCCGCCCTGGCACAGGAGCACGTGGCAGGCCACGTCGCCCAGGTCGAAGCCCCAGGGGAGGACGAACGCCAGGTCATCGTCGGCCCAACCATCGATCCCGATGCGCAGACCTTCATGAAAGTTTGCGGCCAGGTCCTCGCCGAATTCGTCGGTCAGCGCCGCACGGTCGACCTCGGGCAGCAATGAATGCAGCGCCTCGACGACGCCCTCGGGAGTTGCGTCCTTGAGGCCTTCGCGCTCGCGCTCGAGGTAGGGGCGCAGCGCATCCTCGCCTTCGATCGCGAGCCCGAACTCCTCGATGTTCTGCTCGCCCATCCCGCCCAAGAAGTCCAGACCCGTGGCATCCGCGGGTGCCACGCCGCAGATGACCAGCGCCCCGACCACCCGATTGCCGAGCCCGGCGCCACACGCGAGTGCGTGCGGGCCGCCGCCAGACCAGCCCGCGACCACGCATCGCTCGATGCCGAGATGGTCCAGCAGGCGGCGGGTGTCCGCGACGACGTCACACACGCTGCGTCCTGGATTTCGCGTCGAGGCCCCGTAGCCAGGTCGCGACGTGGAGATGACGCGCATGCCGTGGCGATGCGCGGCGCCCTGCAGCCCGCGCGGTTGGAGCCTGGAGCCGGGAGTGCCGTGGTGGAACACCAGGACGGCGCCGTCCTTCGGTCCGGTGACGTCGTACTCGAGGCGCCGGCCGTCGGGGAGCTCGAGGTGCTCGGTCATGGGATGAAGATATCCTGCACCGCTCGGGGGATCTTGCCGGGTTGGCCAAGGCAATTTACAATCCCGGCCGTGACCTCTGTCGGCGATAGTTTCTCGTGGCCGTTCCAGGATCCAGGCTGGGCGGGGAAGCTGATCGTCCAGGGCCTGATCGCGATCATCCCGATCGTGGGCTGGATCGCCATCGCGGGCTGGCTCATGATGACCATCGACAACTACCGCGCCGGACGCAAGGAGCTGCCTCCGGCCGGCTTCCACCTCGAGCGCGGCATACCGATCTTCCTGGTCTTGTTCGTGTACGGCCTCGTCCTCGCGATCCCGAGCGCCATCCTCGGCATACTCGCGGGTAGCAACGACAACAACGCCAGCATCGCGGCTGTCGGGAACCTCATCGGGGTCCTGCTGAGTCTCCTGCTCGCGTTCCTCGCCCCCGCGATCATCCTGCAGACCTATCGGGCCGGATTCGCGGGCGGCTTCGACGTCGCCGGCATCTGGGCGACCGCAACTGGAAACGTTGCGACCACGGTCCTCGCCGGCCTGCTGATCTACGTGGCGCGGATCGTCGGCGGAATCGGCTTCTTCCTGTGCTGCGTCGGCTTGCTGTTCACGATCCCGTACAGCATCGCGATCACCGCGGGCATCGTCGTGTGGTACGAGCGCCAGCTCGCCGGCGCGGGCCCGACTCCTTCAGCTCCGCCGGCCCCGAGCTAAAAGGAAAGGAGCGGAGCACGAGCTCCGCCCCTTCGACGAACCCCAACCCTGGAAAGCGCCTACCAGATCATTGCGTCGTCAGCTGTGCGGCGCTGCGGCTTTCGGGTTGCCGGAGACGCAAGCTCCGAAATCGCGGCCGGTGAGGCCCTGGCCCTTGCAGTCCTTCACGTTTGCCGCGCCCGCACCGTTGCGGTGGGCCTGCCCGTTCGCCGATGCGATCGCGCTCACGCACGCACCGTGCACGCCGCGCTCGCCGCTCGCGCTGTCGCTGTTGTGAGGACAGGTTCGGGCAGCAGACGAGACGAGCTTGCCGTGCGAGTTCGCGTCACCACCTGAGGCGGACTCGGTCATCGCGAACGCGCTCGCGGTGCCGAGCACCAGAGCGGCGATCGCTGCCGGAACGAGAACTCGGATCTTGGTCATGAATCCCTCCTGTGAAGT
>Ga0070705_100000304_pt1 | contig 29160 bp, 22 predicted proteins | sample KBSK5253metaG_FD_65455 | JGI IMG/M metagenome (GOLD analysis project Ga0070705, IMG submission 65455) | Corn, switchgrass and miscanthus rhizosphere microbial communities from Kellogg Biological Station, Michigan, USA - KBS K5-25-3 metaG | ecosystem: Host-associated > Plants > Roots >... | reverse complement strand
TATGCGTGTCTGTTCGTCTGGAGTTCTGTCGCTCTCCTTCACCCATGTTCCGCTAACGCCGCCTGTGTCGTCGAATGCAAGCTCACCGTCGCCACGCTTTCTCACGGTCCAACCAAAAATGCTGCTATAGAAGCCGGCTGATGCTTCCGCGGTTGTTGCTGGAATTTCAAGGTAACAGATCTTGCCGTGGGCCATATATTCCTCCAATCAATCGATACTAAGCAAACTCCCGACAGCCGCCTAACGGCCTGGCGATGACCCGTCGGCGCTGAATACCGCGCGTCCAGGAGGACTGGTCAAACCGGTCGGGTGCATCGCCTTGTTAGCCTCCCATCGGACGGCCGCCAAAGCAGATGATGTAGCCGTCGGGATCCTCTACGTAGAAGTCCTTCGTGCCCCATGCGGTAGGCGTGAGCGGCTTCAGAATCGTGGCGCCGTTGGCGACGCACTGCCTGAAAAAGCCTTCAATGCCATCCACGCCCGCTGCAGCGTCGAGGTGCTCATGTCACGCCGGTGTCGACGCTCGTCTTGGTTCTTCGGCGCTTCCTTGAGGTGTAATTCCAGTCCGTCTAGATGGCCAATGGCGTAGAAGCCGTTCCACGCCTCCCCGAATGTGAAGCCAAGCCTCTCGTAGTAACCGATCGAGCGCTCAAGGTCGTCGACAAGAAACTGTGGAGCGAAGGACGTGACGCGCGCCTTGATCGTGGTTGTGGTCATCGATGCCTCCCTTCATCAGAGTCGCCTGTCGTACCGAGCAGCAGCGCGAGCTGCCCGCCGGCTGCCGCCAAACACGCGAATGCGGTTGGGGTCGGCCGCGTACTATTGCTGCCTTACGACTTCGTAGTCGCCCCGCCGCGTCCCTTCGCGAACGGTCCATCCGGGCGCGGCCTTGAAGGTCCATCCGTCTCCGGAAAAGGTAATGTCGTCCCGCCGGACGGGCGCCGGTACCCGACGGGTGCGGCCATCGCTCGCGAGCAGCACGCCCTTCTCGGCTTCGAGCCTGCCCCAATCTCCCCACGCACGGTACGTGTGGAAATACACAGTCCCGCTTCCCGGAATCACGATTGCCCCTCGGGAGTCGGAGGAGCCGCTGCTCCCTCCAGGGACCACGAGCACGGGCCCGTCGACAAACCGATGCCGCAACTCGTTGATACGATCCTGTCGCAACTGCTCGCGCTTCTGCTCGGCGGCGCGAAGTTCGACGCCGTCGTACTGGGAGGCAGCGCCTCCAGCATCGGTCGCCGGTTGAACGGCGAGGGCGTTCATCAACAGGACGCCGATGTCGTCGCTGCTGCGCAGCGCTCGCTGCCACCCCGGCGAAGCATCGTCGAGCAACACGCCATATGCCGGTCCCGACGCGTAGGCAAAGGTCCGGACGTAGCTTTCCCCTGAGGCAACCGATGTCAGCGCATCGAGTGCGACCGCGGTCGCTTCGGCCCTCGACGATGCCGCGAGCACGGTGCCCGCGTAGCTCGCAGTCCCCTCGTTGATCTCCAGCGCTCGTTCGTTCTCCGCACCAGCCGGATAGATGCGGCGCCGCGCCTGCCGAAACGCCAACGCGTCGCGAACGGCGGCATTTCGCTGCGCTCCAGAGGCCCTGAGCGCCCGCGCGAGCGCGCGCCATTCGAGCTGCAGCCAATAGCGTCCGTCGACTGCGTCGAGGTGTTCATTCTCCAGGTTCCCCACGCCCAGCCCGAGCTGCGGCTGCACGCCGTGAAACATCTCGTGGAGCATTATCTCGTTCCGCATCTGCGGGGTTGCGTTGACCAGGTCCTGCCAGGCGTACGAGATCCAGGTGACGCCGCCCCACTGGACCGGCGCGTTCACGAGACCGGCAACTGCCGGCCGCGGCCCGTCCGGCGGCGGCTGGCTCGTGGCGAAGGTCTTCGTTCGCATGTCGCCGATCACCATCGGTGCGCAGACCGACACACCCCATAGACGGCCGCCGTCGCGCTTGCACAGCGCCTGGGCTTCTTTGAAATATTCCTGGGCGCGCTGCTGATCGACCTGTGCATCCGCAGCCGTTGCCGCGCCAAGCAGCACGAGCAGAAATACCGCGTTGAGATAGTACCGAGTCTGCTTCGGCATGTTTCCTCACTGAGAGCGTACCGCCAAACCATCGGCCCACCAGTCCGACGCGTCGTGCCTCAGACTGCGCCGGTGAGGTGCGCGGACGAGAGAGCGACCATGATCTCGATACCGCATAACCTTTCAAATGAGCCGCGCGCCCCGTGGACATGACAGCACAGACAGTGGGCGCGTCGACTCCATTTGAAGGTTAGACGGAACTGCTTGTCCCCGCGGATGTCACAACTCGCCGCGAAGAGCGGCAACTACGTCCGCCTGGCCTCGCGCCTCCGCGTCAGCCAACCAGTTCGGATCGACGACCGCTCCCGCACGGACGAGAGCTACTACGGCCTCACGATGACGCCCGTGATTTCCAGGCGGTGGTGGCTCACTCCACCCGTGGAGTGCCCATCCGATCGGCGTCGCTTCGTACTTCTCGTCTTTGATATCCACGGGCGCGCCCTTCTCAAGAAGCTGCCGAACAAGAACGGCATTACCAATCATCGCGGCCCAGTGGAGCGCAGTTTCGCCGAACAGTCCTCGCAAATCGGGCCGAGCACCCGCATCGAGCAGCAGCAAGCCGACTTCTGTGGCGCCCAGGCTAGCGGCTGCATTGAGAGGATCGCCGTTCTGATTGTTGATGTCAGCTCCTGCCTCGATCAGCGCACGGGCAAGTGGAACCGCACGCCCCGCGGGAAGCGTACCGTCGAACACCTTGTCGCATACGAAATGCAGCGGCTGCGTCAGGATTTCGTCGTTCTTTCCCCAACGAATCGCTGTGTTCGCGAAGTCTTGACTCGCCGCCAGCAAACGCTGTAACGCAGCGACGTCTCCGGCTTCGATGGCGGTTTTGACGTCCATGAGTCTCCGCCTCGTTCTGGAGTTACCGTCTAACGTACAAACCGCGGGCGATTATATGGGGATTGAATCTGGATTACAAACTCGGCGACGGTGATGGATGTCGCTTGAGACGGTTATCGCAGAGGGCCGTGGCTGAAGGGAGCGAGACTGAGCGCCAGGGATGGTAACGCGAGGGCAATTGTCGGTTGTTTGAAGTGCAAGGCTCACGGCTTCCGAAACACGTGTGTCCTATCGGAGGCCTGAAGCGGGAGGCCCGTCGACGGCGAAGCGACTGACTCGTTGATCCTAAACGTGGTTTCACCAAGCGTTTCATAAGCTATCAAATGCGACAGTGGAAGGACGGGTCTCGATGTGATTGGGAGAAGAAGGTCAACGCTAATGAGCCGGCCTTGGTTGCAAGATGGGCAGACGTTCAAACGGTTACCCCTGAAGCCGAAGTAGCGGATCTTGTTAAACCGTCAGGCAAGACGTGCAACAGGACGCGCCGGATGAACTCCTGAGCCTCAAGCGTCATCAGCTTTGAGCCTGCTGAAGTAGGATGGTCTTTCCAGGCGAATGTAAGTCGGCCGTCTCTTTGCGGAATTTCCGCAACCGATTCTCGGCGAGTTTCCATTTGCGAATTACGTGTTCTTGACTGTCGAGACGAACACGCAGGCGTGTTTCTGAAAGAGTAGTTTACAATCTGAGTTTCGGCAGGCCGTCGAATCCAACCAATCGTCAATAACTCGACTCAACCTGAACCAGAGAGGGTATGTTGCGGCTCTGTCCCGTTCCGGGATTCGGCCACGCCGCAAGACATACCCCCTCTAACCGTCAAAGCAAAAGACCGTCGATCTCTTGTCCGCGTTCTCGGCAGTACATCATCGACAAGTTCCCAAATGTTCCGCCGTTCATTGCCGTCAGTCTCGCCAGAGGACGCCGGCAGCGATTCTCGAAAACTCGGTCACGGTCATAAGACCGACGCTTAGTATCGAACAATACTTTGCCGGGCACAACGGCAAACATGTGAGCAATACTGCTATCTGCTAAGTATTTTCCCGGTTGGTTTGGCGACGCTTCGCAATGTAAGCGCGGTTTCTATACTCCGTCGGCGTAACCTCATAGTACCTCTTGAAGTGGCGCAGAAAGTCGCTCCTGTTGCCGTAGCCGGTTATTGCCATGATTTGTTTAATGCTCAGCAGTGTCGTCGCCAGCAGATGCGTTGCCTTGTCCATTCTCAACCGCCTCACGTACTCGCCCGGTGAAAGCCCCGTTTGAGTCTTGAACAGATGGGAGAGATGCGAACGAGACAGGTTAGCAACGGCGGCCATCTCGCTCAGTGAAATCTTGCGTTCGAGCTTGGTCTCCATGAACTCGATCACCGTCGTGACTCGCGGGTTGCTGCTTGTGCTCTTCGGCGCAACCGAGTCCTTGAGGCGTTTGTTGTTTTCTTTGGAAGCACTTTTTGCGCTCTTGCTGCCTTTTTTTGGTATACTCATCCCCGTCCTTTGAGCCCGGTAGCGTGCTTCAGGCACACCAATCCCTATGCACGCCGCCGTGCGAATGGGCAGGGCACGGTCGTCATCGTCGGTGGCGGCCTCGCCCCGCAATCATGAATTGCCTTAGCGTTGTGTTTTGGGGTTTCTCGGTCTCAGGCCGGCGGCGCGCGCGATCCGATGCAGATGAGCATCCGGTGAAGGATGCTTATTGCGGTAAGAGGATTTGTTGCCGTTGCTGGAATCGGAATTATTGATCTTTGAAAATAAGGTTCGGTTCTCGCCGGCCAACTGAACGTGATGATCAGTTTTGGCTTCGGTCGGAAGCGGGGCTGCATCCGCGGCTGCGGGATGGCTTCGGGTGTCTGATTGATTGCGACAACCGAAGGCGTCGCGGATGTACGCTTCGCTTCAAGCTCCTGGCGAGTCTCGGCCCACTCGGGATAAGCAGAAGCGAACGGCGATGCCAGTGCGACTTTACAAGCGGCCTCTGCTTCTTCGAGGCGCCCTACTTCACCAAGCTCCACCGCCAGTTCATTATGGAAAAGGTAGAAGTAGAACGGATGTTGTTTAGCAATGTGATTAACGATCGGCCAAAGTTTTTCAAATTGCGATAAGGCGCCATTATGATCTCCGGCAAGACTCCTGACGATTGCTATTTCAAAGTGCGCCATCAGCATTGTCTGCAAGCCGTGATCGTTCTTGCGCGATGCAATCCGCAATGCTTCGAATTGAAATCTCAGGGCTTCATTAAGCTGACTCTTGTCATGGCAATTGGCGCCCAAGCCTTGAAGCGCCCGTGCTCGGTAGTTAAGCGGCGCATTATCCGCAACAGTCTCAAGCAGCATCTGGGCCCCGTCCAGATCTCCTTTTCGCTTAATAGCCAGAGCGTGATAGTAAAGGCCTACCTGCCCCGCAGCATCCACAGGCAGGTTCATAAATACTCGGCTTACATCCTCAAGCGTAGCCAGGTCGCGCCTGAGGTAGGCTTGCTCTGCAAACTGAATCAATGCATTGGTGAGTTTGAGGAATAGCTCTTGTGAACTGACGGTCTGAATCAACTGGCCCGCAACAGTATCGCGCAGCAAACTATCGTTGCCGACCAGACTTTCTGAGTCAGCTAATCCCACTTTGGAGGAACAACCCGTGAGAAAACGACTTGTTATTGCGGCTGCTTGCATCTTAGCTTTTCCGCTTCTGTTTTCAGCTTCTCAGAACTCAACGAGCCCGGCTGCTTTTTCCATCGTTGCGTTGGCTGGTCACACGACCGTTGGCGGATGGTGCGAGTACGGCGCTCCCGGGTGCATCTGCGATCCAGGTGAGTGCCCCATCGGTCAGAGCGCCGGACCTGTGTCTGATCGGAATGGTCGATCTTTGAATCAAGGCGCTACCTCGGCACGCGCGGCTCGAACGTCTGCGTTGGACTTCGGATCAAGCGCGATGCTTCTTGCGCTTGCGATCTTCGTGTGGACTAGATTCCGAGCTTAGACCACGAGCAAGACCGTAGTCTACGTTTGCAGAGATCTGCCACCGAGAAGCAGGGTGGCCGAGGGAACATGCGTCTCGATGACGGCTGGCATTCTACTACAAGCGTCGAGTTATTTGTAACGAAAATTCTGCGCGGGGTCAGTGGAGTTGAATTGCGTTGGGATCCTTCAAAGACTGGAAAGACCGTTACCGCGAATTGACCGGTGAGAATGTCAACCTCTGTCCCAGCTTCGGTGCATGCGTGAAGTTAGGCGCCGTTGAATGGCGCACCTTGGCAGTCTGCCTAGTACCTCAGTGGCGACAGCATGCAATGTGAACGTCGCCTTTCTTGTCGGTCCACCGTTGAGCCCTACATTCTGCGGCGTCATCACACTTGGCGTCGGCCTCGACTACACAAGTGTAGTTTGAGATGTGGTCTATTTTCCCTCCGAAGTAATAGAGGTAGCAGCCCTTCGGCCTCTTCTGTATCTTGCCACGCTTCTGGCATATCAAAACTTCCTTTAGGAACACTCCGTTCAACTCGAGTGCCTTTATCAGAAGAGCGATGTCTGCCTGGATCAACACCGTTTGGTCTTGCTTGCGTTGTTTCATATGCTGTTCCTTTCTCGCTATGGACTTTAATTTTGCAACGAGACGCCACCTAAACGCGGCTCGTCAGCGGGCTCGCGTGGAATACTGAGGGAAACATATCCGGCTGGCTTTCCACGCACAGGTGCACGCGTGAGTTAGGCGCCGCTTCGATGTCGCCAAGCCGCTCCTGTTTTTCCTGCTTTCAATCAACGCGCTTATCGCTACGAGTTGCAACGATGGGCACGTGCGACAGGGCTGCGCCAGAACACCGGCCTCTCGCGTTTTTCGGACGTGATCAGCTTTGGCTACACTCGTAGCTGGCAGTGAATTTGAGTGTAACCTCGCCGTTCCGGCACCTCCGCACGGTCTCCTTGACCTCCACTAGGTTGATGTTCTTGCAGCCCTTAGGGCACTTTGAGCGCGCATCGTCCTCTGCCTCTCCCTGCGCGTGATCGAGCAAGGCCCGCTCGAACTTGAGATCAATCTTTGTACACTTGATCTCTCCCTCCGCGGTCCCCGTTCCCCTGACGACCTGTGGGCATCTCTGCATTCGCTTACTTGGCATTGGCGTTCACCTCCTTTTATTTGACTTCCTGACCAAGCTCTTCACGATGTCACGCTAACCAACTTTCTTCTTGCTTCATAGTTCGTTACTTTCGTTGTCACTTCGGTCGTCTGCGCCTAACGTTGCCGATAACCGGCCCGCGATGGCCGGCGAAGCCGGCTGTTGCGGGTCCGGTTGATTGGCGTGTTGGGCGTCATGCTGGGCTTACGCGAAATATGAGTTTTGTCCCGGCCTTGGCTGAACGGGAGGCATTGCGTTCAACGGCTGCTGGTCTTTGAAGCGAACGAGCCAGTTTGAGGATGCAATATGCTGGACCGTCCATACTTTCAGAGCGCAACAGATGGATGGCGGGCCCATACTACTAGCGCACCGATGCACGTAGATAACTTCGTCGGACGACAAGGCGTCTTGGCAAAGCTCCGCTACCTGTTTAGTAGTTTGAATTGCCTCAAGCCGCTGATCGTCAAGCCACGAGTTGGTCCATGGCTGATGCGTGTCCTTCCGATGATGAACCACGAGGTATTTCTTCACTTGTTTCTCTTCTCCTGCAAGGCTGCATGGTTCGTTCGAGCTGCGCGATGCACGCCTGTTTTACTAAGTGTCTCCATCGCTTGCATGAATCACCAGCGTACGACTGCCGTCAACGTGACACTCGTAGACCCGGGGATGGTTAGGATACATGTCGACAATGCGTCGGACCCGTCGCCGGGTCCCTTCCGAAGCCCGTTCTCCGAAGTAGACACCCGTCAGGGCACGCGGGCTGTAGTTGCGGATCCGGTCCTCGCGCAAGGTAGACTGGAAGCTAACTTCAACCATCCGCCACTCGTTCTCGGTCTGCCAGGTCTCAGGCTTCTCCAGAAAGACCCGTTGTATATCTTCCGCATACGGATGCCAGTACGATTTGGAGAGATTCATGAGATCGACGTCGCTAGCATTCAGAAACACAGGCAGAAGATCAACGAAGCTGAGCCGCGTCAGAGCATTTGCATACATCACTCGATGGAGATCCCCTTTCCACTCAACACACTCCCGATCGAGCGACCCATAGTACAGCAGCGGCAGATGAGCAACGTCCGCGTCGTCGTCTTCCGTGTCGACCTCAAACTCCAGGCAGATACCTGAATGGCCACCCCCGTAATGGGACCACATCAGGAAATCGTTTGCGCACTCCGAAAAGCAGACGGCCGCACTGTTGTTGAGGAACTGAGAGAATAGATCGTCGAGCGCGAGAGTCAGCACCTCCGCATCCAGACGGACGTGAGCGTGATCCACCTCTGCGCAGTCTCGATAGAATGCCCTGAGGGCATCAAAGAGGTCGTCCTTCGACATGATTCCTGGCTCGTTAGTTCGGCCGGGAGCCGTAAGGAACGGCGCAAGCCGCTCCACTGTCATCAGCTTCAGCATGCGGCAGCCGTTCTCGATCCCGTGAGCGACGAAGGCCTGCCTTTGAAGGAATTGGACTAGCCCTTCGATCTCTTCGCTGGTGCTCGGGAAGAAGTTGAGTTGCCCATTTAGGTCAAGCGGATCGTTGAGCTCTATTGGCGGTGCGAGGTAGAGCTCACTGTATCGCAGCTCCTTGAATACGAGTTCAGTGGGTGGTCTATATCGGTAAAGCTTCATGAGGTTTGTTCTGATAAGCTACGCGCCCAACATGAAGTAGCCGTACTAAAAGCGGCTGAATAATACCGCGATTAGTACACCTATTCAAGATCACCGTTTCCCTAAATGAATCCCGACAATACTTCCAGTGGGGCCGCGCAAGATAGGCTAATGAGCGAGTCTGAAGCCCGAAGATTCGTACCAATCTCAGAAGCGAAAGGTCAGTCAAGACTAAGTGGCAGGGTTGGCTATTCGATCAACTTCCCTTTATCACCCGGCAAAAGCATCTGCCGATGTACCCACAGCGGAGCGTTGCCGTTTGACAACAACCGATCGTGAAATTCCTGAAGCGAGAAGTCGTCGTGATGATCGCGCTTGTAGTCGTCTCGCAACTTCATTATCGCGAGCTTGGCAACCGAGTAAACCAGATACGTCGGATCAAACGTGCCGCGTTCGGCTTCGATGCGTGATGCTCGGCTCTGGTTTCGGCTTCCTTCATGACTTCGCCGGTTTGGGTTTCTTAGGTCTAGCCAGTTTCCGCACTTGCTTCGCGGCCTGTTCGAAATCTACGTCAACTTGCCGCGGCTGCATATCGGTAAGAGCACGGTAGCGATCGTACTCCCGGTCCGCCTTAGCCTGAGCCGCCTCGTGGGAGATAAGTCCAGCGTGAGTAAGGATGTCGCGTTCGTTAAGCGTGAGAAACGCGTCCAGCTTCTTGATCCAGTCCGCCATGTGCATGGGAATCCGACGCATGGCCTGGCCTTCCGCAAAGATAAGGTATTGCTCGACGAGATTGTTCAGCGCGGCCAACTCTGGCTCAGTAAGGTAGTTCTTGGCGATGGCGATATCCTGCTTGCGAATCGTCGCGCCGCGCCAGTTAGTGAGCCCAAGGTTAGGCTTGGCCGCGTCCACTCTGTCGTGAACGATCTCGGCAGCGGTCTGACCAGTGATCGCCCAGTGAACTTTGTTCTGGACTGTCTTGAAGAAACGAATGCTGATCTCCTGTGTAGGATCGTAGTCAATACTGGTGGCGTAGATATCGGTGATCTTCTGGTAGAAGCGCCGCTCCGAGGTTCTGATGTCCTGGATCCGGCGCATCAGCTCTTCGAAATAGTCGAAGGGCAGATCGGGATTCTTCAGGCGCTCGTCGTCTAGAACGAAACCCTTGATGATGTATTCCCGCAAGCGCTGAGTCGCCCAGATGCGAAACTGCGTGCCCCGAAGCGACTTCACGCGATAACCCACCGAGATGATGACATCAAGGTTGTAGAATTCGATTTCACGAGTGACTTGCTTCTCTCCCTCGATTTGAACTGTTGCAGATTTTGCAACAGTTCCTTCTCGGCGAAGCTCACCCTCTTCAAACACGTTTTTGATGTGCCGGGAGATGACTGACTTATCGCGTTGGAACAATTCGGCCAGTTGGTTGAGGGAGAGCCAGACGGTGTCGCCTTCAAATCGTACGTCGATCTTCAGCTTCCCGTCCTCGGTACGGTAGACCAGGAACTGACTGCCGGTCGGCGGCTTTGTCTTGGCTTTCTTACGCATGATAGAGACTCCCGAATGAATGAACCGGGTGAGACTGTAAGAGGCTTTCGGCTTTGTTCATCTGTCGAAGTCTATCCCTGGAAGTTGCTGCTGAATTTCTCGGAAGTTCTCCAACGAGCACCGAAGGCGAGACTACGGAGTAGGACTGCTACTCAATCAACTTCCCTTTATCCCCGGGCAGCAGCATTTGCCGGTGTACCCACAACGGCGCGTTGCCGTTTGACAGCAACCGGTCGTGAAACTCTTGCAGCGAAAAGTCGTCGTGGTGATCTCGCTTGTAGTCGGCTCGCAACTTCATGATCGCAAGCTTGCCGACTGAGTAAACCAGATAAGTCGGATCAAACGTGCCGCGTTCGGCTTCGATGCGTGAGGGCGTCTCGCCCATATACGCATTGCGCATGAAGAACTGAGTACCTTGATCAACGGTCATCCCATCGGTGTGCTCTCGAATCCCAACCACGAATCGGCACAATCGCAAAAGCGCATCCGCGTGCTGGCCCAGTCTGATCTTGGGATCGCCGCCGCCGAATCCTTCGTCGATCATCATCTGCTCAGTGTAATGAGCCCAACCTTCGACAAAGCTCCCGGGCGCAATCGCCGCCACTCTGCGTACCTGAGACCTGACCTGCTTCAAGAAAACTCCCTGTACGAAGTGCCCCGGATACACTTCGTGAATCGAAGTCGTCCAAAGCTGCGGATAGTTGATCGAGCCCAGATATTCTTCCTTCTGCTTGTGGCTCCACTTCGGATCGACATCCGTGATCATATAGCGCGCGGGCATCGACCGGCGCTCAAAGGGACCGGGAGTCCACATGCTTGCAGTCGACCAGCGCATGAAATCCGGAGTCGGCGCGACAACCGGAGCCTCGCCGCGCGGAAGCGTCACGATCTTCTTTTCCTGGATGAACCGCACCAACGCATCGAGCTGCTTCCGGGCCTCTTCAACAAGCGCGCCGGCCTTCGGATGATCTCGTTGAACATCGGCCCAAACCGAAAGCGGGTCCCGCTTCGGATCTATTTGCGACGCTGTCTTTTTGAACTCATCCTGAGTCTTGGCGAGCTCGCGGTTCGCGATCTTCAGCAGAGTGGCGACCGGAATGTCGAGCCCTTCTTCGTACTTGATTTTCGCCTCGTAGTTCTCTTTGCCGATCGCAAAACCGGCGGCGGGATCGGGCTTGATGTTTTCGAGATGCTTGATGTATTTGGCGATCGCGTCGGCGGCGGTCTTTGTTGACTTCTTGAATTCGGATTGCAGCTTGGCATCCTTGACTGATGCGAAAGCGGCCGGCAGATCCGCCTGGACGAAGCCCAACGTGCCTTTGAAGCTCTCGATCGCGACTTTCAAAAAGACCGGCGGCGGCTTGTTGATATTCGAGCGTGCGGAATCCAACAGACGCGGGACCTCTTTCTCTTTGGCGATAACGCTGCGAAGACGCGAATCCGGCGGCGCGTATTCAAACATTGCGATCTGCAAGAGTCCGGTCGAGATCGGATCGTTGTAGACCTGCGGATTGTGCTCGTAGCTCTTGATGGTTTCGAGCTCGAGCAATCGCGCATTCATGTTCGAGGCGAGGATTTGGTAATCAAAGGTATCGGTCAACTGCAATTCGAGCGGTGGGATTTTCTCGAGGCGTTGCTGAAATGATTTGATCGCCGAAATCTCGGCCGAGATCGCCAGCGAGCTGTAGTCTTCGAGTTGCGAGTCCCAGACATGAAGCCCGCTCGCAGCCGCAAGCGACGGATGCCGCGCGTGCAGGTCTCGCAGGTATTCGGCAACCAGAGCTGGAAACTTTGCCGCGGCCATCTCAGTCCTCGACTCCGACTTTTGAAATAGAGCGCTCCCGGATGAAGCAAGCACGCTCAGCATCAGCATGAAACCGAGGCTAACCTTTGCGGCAAAAGTTGGCCTCCGGAATCGCTTCGCAGATTCGTATTTCGCTTGCGACACCGAGGGTCGCCCACGGTGGGACGCCCCTACAAGATTTTCGCTTGCGCACCTGCCTGCGATGACGTTTCGCCGCATCTACGTTTCCAAAAGCTCCTTTGCTCGCTGGGTCGCTTTCACGACCGCTTTGATCAACGTCACACGCAGTCCACCTTCTTCCAGTTCGAGAATCCCATCGATCGTGCAGCCGGCGGGAGTGGTCACCATGTCCTTGAGCTTCGCCGGATGCTCAGACGTTTCGAGCACCATCGAGCCCGCGCCAACGACGGTCTGCGCGGCCAGCTCGGTTGCGACATCGCGCGGCAATCCCACCTTCACGCCCGCTTCGGCAAGCGATTCGATGACGATGTAGATGAATGCCGGCCCGCTCGCCGAGAGTCCGGTTATGGCGTCCATGTGTTTTTCATCCGCGACTATCGTTCGGCCGACTGAATCGAAAATGAATTTCGCCAAATCGAGATGCTCGCGTGAAGCATTGCTTCCGGCTGCGATGCCGGTCATTCCTTTTTTGAGGAGACAAGGTGTGTTGGGCATCGCACGAATCACGGGCACGGCCGCCGCGAGATGCTTTTCGATGAACGCAGTACTGACCGAAGCAGCAACCGAGATGACAAGCTGCGCGGGCCGCAAGGCGTCTCCGATTTCAGACAACACAACCGCAACCGTCTGGGGTTTGACGGCGAGAATGATGATATCCGCGGTGGTCGATGCGACTTTATTTGAGAGCGTGCCGGCGACATCGAAGCGCTCTCGCATTTGATCGAGACGCTCCTGATGCGCGGCGGTGATTCGCACGTTCTTGATGTCGATCACACCGGCGTCGAGAAGCCCTCGGATCAGGGTTTCGCCGAGCTTGCCCGCGCCGAGCACGGCGATTTTTTTGTCCTTTAACATATTTGATTACCCAAGCTGTGTTGAGTGCGATCATAGCAGCCGCTTACGCCGCGAAGCCAGTGGTAGCGCGTTAGTCGTTGTGATAGGCTTCGCTCGAATTAGCATGCCTGATCGTCCTCAAGTTTGCGCCGTCATTACTGAAGAGACTGTGAAGGCTGCGCGCGCCGCGATGAAGCGGCCACCAGGCATCGCGGATTTGATAGAACTCAGACTGGACTATCTTCGAGACTTTGACTTTTCAAACCCGAACTCGCTGCGAGTCCTTCTTGAAGAAAAGCCGCTGCCGGTCATCATCACTTGCCGGGTGATATCCGAAGGCGGGGCACAACACGTCGATGAACAAATCCGCATTCGCTTACTCGTCGAGGGCGCTAAGCAACTCGCCGATTACTGCGACATCGAAGCCGCTAGTTACGCTGAAGCCGCGAAGCTCTCGCCGGATGCTGCGCGGCTAATTGTCTCGTATCACAACTTCGACGAGACTCCCGCTAGCCTGGATGCCGTTTATGATCGGGTGACTTCCCTTCCCGCAGCCCTTCACAAGATAGTCACTCAAGCGCGGACGATCGCTGACTCGCTCGGGATATTCAAGCTGCTTCAGCGCGCGCGTGATGAGGGAAAGCCGCTGATCGCGATGTCGATGGGACAACCGGGAATCATCACGCGGGTATTAGGTCCAAGTCGCGGCAGCTTTCTCACATACGGTTCGCTGGGACGCGGCAAAGAAAGCGCCGCCGGTCAGATGACCTGCGAAGAGCTGATCAACAGATATCGTATTCGGCAGTTGTCGTCCGCCACCGTCATAACTGGAATCATCGGATCACCCGTCGGACACTCCGCTTCGCCGGCGATGCACAATCGAGCCTTTGGCGAACTCAATTTGGATTTCGTTTATCTTCCGCTCGAGGTCGAGGACATCGAAGAATTCATCACGCGAATGGTGAGACCCGCGACACGCGAAATGGATTGGAACCTGCGCGGCTTCAGCGTGACGATTCCACACAAGACGTCGATCATCCCGCTGCTCGATGATCTCGATCAAACAGCGCGCGCGGTGGGTGCGGTCAATACGGTTGTGATTCGTGACGGCAGATTGATCGGCTACAACACCGACGCACAGGCTTTTCTTGAACCGCTCGCGGGCATTCACACGCTTGCCGGCGCGAAGTGTGCTGTGATCGGCGCGGGAGGCGCAGCTCGAGCAGTGATTCACGGATTGCTCCAAAGCGGCGCGAAAGTCAGCTTGTTTGCTCGAAGCGTTGAGAGGGGACGCCGAATCGCGGAATCCTTCGGGATCGATGCATCGCCGATCGAGTCGTTATCATCAAGCGACGCGGCGGTCATCATCAACACGACGCCGGCAGGAATGCGAGGTCACAGCGAAGGCACATCTCCTGTACCGCGTGCCGCGTTGCGCGGGAGACAGATCGCCTACGATCTTGTTTACAATCCAGCGGAGACGCGGTTCTTAGCTGACGCTCGCGGCGAAGGGTGTCAGACGATCGGTGGACTCGAAATGCTGGCCGCGCAAGCAGCGCTTCAGTTTGCGTTGTGGACCGGGCGAGCGGCGCCACTCGATGCGATGCGCGAGGAAGCCAGGCGCTTCGTGGAATCCTAAAGCTGGGTGTATCGCGGCTCAAAGCCGCTTCGATTTCCTAACAAACTGATAGCATCCGGGGCGGGGCAGTGATAGAGTTAAGCGGTCTAAGCGTTCTCTGGAAACCGGATTTGATTCAGTTCGTCGGAGAAGCACCAATGAGAAACATTTTACGCTCGCTGATCCTTCTCGGTCTTACCTTCGCGTGTGTCTTGTCCGTAGCAGCCACGTGTCCCGCACAGAGCACCGAGTCAGGCAGCATCGCCGGCAAGGTTTTGCTCGACGGCAAACCGGCACAGGGAGTCATCATCGTTGCGACTCCGGACTCATCGAACCCGGCGAGGATGTACGAGCGAATGCTCAAGCCCTCATCCGCGCCAAGAGCGACGACCGATTCGGACGGACGTTATCGGATCGAAGGCTTACGCGCAGGTAAGTATGAGGTGTCCGTTTCCTCTCGAGTGCTGGTCAGCGCAGGCAGCTCTCGCCACGAGAGCGCGGTCACGGTCAGCGACGGTGCAGTCGAAGGCATCGACTTCTCGTTGTTGCGGGGAGGGGTAATCACCGGCAAGATCACCGACAGCGAAGGACGTCCCGTCATCAACGAACGAGTCTCTTTGAAGACCGGCCTAGCGGCTGAAGGGAACATGGCTTTCTTCACGAGCATGGGAAACCGGATGTACTTCACGGACGATCGTGGCGTTTATCGTGTCTTCGGTCTTCAGCCCGGCAAATACATCGTGAGCGCGGGGGGATTACAGGATTCTTTTTGGGACATTTTGCTGAAACGCCGTGCGAGAGCGCGCACCTATTATCCCGGAGTTCCGGACGCAGCCCGTGCACGGCCGGTCGAGTTAGCCGCAGGCGCGGAGGTAACCGGCATCGATATCAAGCTGGGCTTAATCGATAAGGGCGTCGTCATCAGCGGACGCATCATCGACTCTGACACTCGGGTACCCGTTGCGGACGCGATGATAGCTTACTCAAAGGTGACTCCACCTGCCTCAGCAAAAGATGACAGCGACGACGAAAAAGACGATGAAAAAGACGAGGACTTCGGCCGGGGGATGCCGCGTGGTTTTACAACCACAAACGCGCGTGGTGCGTTTCGTTTCGAGTCCGTCGCGCCGGGCAAGTACAAACTGGAAGCGAACTCGATCGGCGCTTTCACGGACGCCGGTGGATTTTACGCGGACCCGCTCGATTTCGAAGTTCAATACGCAAACATCGACAAGCTTGAACTCAAGATCCATCGAGGCGGAAGCATCAGCGGAGTAGTCGCGGTTGAAAACGCAGACCGGCCCGACGTCACCAGCGAACTTGCCGGATTCATGCTGATGGCCACCGCAACCGGAGCTCAATCGAAGCCCTTTTCTCAGACGATGACCAGAGTGTCATCCGATCTCAGCTTTCGCATAAGCGGGCTGAGACCGGGCAAGGTAAAGCTGAGTGGGATTCCCTACGAGCAGCAGCGGTTTTCAGTTTTGCGAATCGAACGCAACGGGCTTCCCGTCACCGACGGATTCGATATCCAGGGCAACGAACAGATTGCGGGTGTTCGAATTATCGTGGTCGAGGCGAACTGCGTACTTCGTGGGCGCGTGTCAGTCCAGGGCGGCAGCATCCCCAGGGATGGATACATCGTCGTGAACGTTCGGCTTTTGAACGACGGAGACTCGAACCACGGGTCGCCAGTAGACTCGAAGGGCGAATTCTCATTCGAGAATCTCGCTCCCGGCAACTACGAGGTGACGGCCAGTCTTACGGGCCCGAATCAGAAGCGCGGCGTAGCGGCCACACAAACCATTTCAGTGATGAGCGGTATTCCCGCGGATGTCGCGCTGACCCTCGACCTCAAAGCAAAGGATGAGGACAAGTAGATCGACGATGCGAAGTTTGAACAAAAATCTCTTCACTGTAGTGTGGGCCGTTCTCACCTTGATGCCGGCGGGCAGCGTCGCGGCACAAACCAGAAAGCCCTCGGATAACGAACGTCGCTCCGCCGATCAAAAAGCCGAGGTTCGCACCGTGGCCCCCGTGCAATCCGGCTCGATCCGCGGCCGCGTGCTCGCCGAAGGGTCACGCCCGGTTGCCGATGCTTCTGTTCTCGCGTTTCCGCTGAACATCGCTGCCAATCCGCAGAGCGCCATATCTTCGCTAATGCGTCCGTCAAACTCCGACGCCGATGGAAAATTCTCGCTGACTGGGTTGAAGCCCGGAGCGTACAGCCTTGTCGCGAGCGCCCCCGGCTATGTTCTTTCTGATGCGGACGCGAAGGAGTTCTATCGAACGGGTGACAATGTCAGCATCACTTTGAGCAAAGGGGCGGTGATTACGGGCAAAGTCACCAACTCAATGGGCGAGGTGGTTGTGGGTGCGGTAGTGCGTGCGATCAAGATTCGCGAGATCGATAACAAAACGCCGCGAGCGCGGCCAGGTTTTCTTTCCGGAATGGTCGATTCCCGCAACGCGATGCTTGGCCCCTTTAAGACCGACGACCGCGGCATCTACAGAATCTACGGTCTGACCAGCGGCGTATATCAAGTTGCCGCCGGTGGCCGAGGTGAGGGCATGGTCAACTTCGCCGGCTCGGAGATTTTCGATGGCGATGCACCGACCTACTATCCTTCAAGCACCATCGATACCGCCTCGGAGGTCGAGGTGCGAGCGGGCGATGAGGCGGCCGCAATCGACATCCGATATCGCGACCATCGCGGTCACACTATAAGCGGTTCTGTGAGCGGCTCCGCCGGGTCAAATCAAGCGGGAATCTCCGTGATGATAACGCGCGCCGGCAGTTCGATCGTGGAGGGAAACGGATTTGTAAATTCAATGTCAAAGGAGCGCGGCTTTGCCGTTGATGGCCTGCTTGATGGCGAGTACACGGCGATCGCGATCGCGAACCCCGGCGGCATGATGATGGAAGGCAGTGAAAGCCTGAGCACGCAGATGTCATCGCCGCGGCGTGTCACGGTGAGCGGCGCCGATGTCACCGGAGTGGAACTCGCGCTTGAACCCCTCGCGGTCATCTCGGGCACAGTTACAATAGAACCCGCCCCGGCATCGGCGTTGAAGGACGCGTGCAAGAATCCTCCGCGGTTCTACAAGGAAGAGATCGTTATCGATGCGCGCGGCGAAGCGAAGAGCAAGCCAGAGGACGAAGTCCTTCAGATGCTCAATGCGTTCAGAAGAACAACCCCCAACGATCAAAGCGAGTTCACAATCGGCTTTCTTCGTCCCGGCGTCTATCGTCCCGATGTTCACCTCCCCGGAGAGAACTTGTTCATAAAATCGATGAACATTCCGCCGGCGGCGCCCAACGAAAAACGAATTGACGCAGCGAAGACAGGGGTGAGGCTTAAGGCTGGGGAAAGGGTCAAGGGGCTGATCCTGACTATAGGCGAGGGCGCGGCGGGCCTTAAAGGTCGAGTCGTGACCGCCGAAGAAAACAAGCCGCCGTCAGAAAAAACCAGGGTGTATCTTATCCCTGCCGAAGCGGACGCGGCTGATATCGTGCTTCGATACTTCGAGGCGGATGTCACTGTTGACGGCGCGTTCTCGTTCGGCAACCTTCCGCCTGGGTCGTATTGGCTGGTAACGCGCGAGGTGACTGCTTCAGACCAGGACGATGCCGCGCGTAACCCGATTGCCTGGGACACGGGTGGGCGGTTGGGCCTCAGGTTCGAGGGTGAAGCAACGAAGAAGTTGATCGACCTGGCTCCGTGTCAAAGAGTCGCGGACTATGTATTGAAGTATTCGCCGCTCATCAAGCCGTCAAAGCCATCCTCGAAGAAGCCTGCTCAATAGCATCGCTGGCGGTTTCACTCACTTGTTGCCCGCGCCCCGTTTTGGGAGTTTCTTCAACAGTTCATCTACTTTCCCGGACAGTTCTTCGCCTCTCAGGCCGGTCGCTTGAATGACACCGTCCTGATCGATCAACAGCGTGTGCGGGATCGCATAGACACCATAAAGCTGCGCGAGAGCGTTGCCCCAGCCCAAGCCGTCGTAGTACTGAGGCCACGTCAGTTGCTCTTCTTTTACATAGCCGTCAAACAACGCGCGATTTGAGTCAAGACTGATGCCTATGATCAGAAACTGATCTCCGCCATATTGCTTCCATATCTTTCTTACTTCGGGGATGTCGGCGCGGCACGGAATACACCAGGTCGCCCAAAAATCCAGAAGCACAATCTTGCCGCGGTGCTTCTCCAACACCAGATCGGCTCCCGATGAGGACTTCACTGAAAATGAAGAGGCGACTCGCAAGTCGATCATCCTGGTGTTGGCGATCACCGCTCGCGCCTGGCTCGCATCCGGAGAGGAGGGCTGCAGTTCCAGAAACTTCTTCAGCGCGTTTACTCCCGCCTCTTCCTTACCGGATTTGATTAACGCGAAGCCGAGGTTGTAATAAGCGGTGACCACCTTACCGCCGCTCAACTCGATCGACTTCTGCAGAGCGACGGCCGCTTCCTCGTATGCCTGCTTGTCGTTCTGCAAGTACAGCGCTACGCCGAGCACGTTATTAATCTCGGCTTCGTTGGGCGGTTTCAATGCGATAGCCTGTCGAAACAACGCAGCAGCTTCCTGTAGCCGGCCAAGTTGAAAATAAATCTGGCCAATGGTCTGAAAGCACTCGGCGCACTTATCGTCGCGAAGCTTCGCAGCCTTCCAATACTCGTTGATTGCCTCGTCGATTCGGCCCTGTCGAAGCAGCGTGCGCCCGCGGGTCATCGTCTGTTGGAACTCGTCGGGTTGTTGGACAACGGGTGGCTGCGCGACGGGTTTCTTTTCAGTTTCCTGCGCGGCGACTGATGATTGAGATCCGGCCCACCCAATCACGATCACGGATATCAGTGCACTTGCAAATCTCGACTTCATCAAAGGTTGAAGCTCCTTAATTCAATTTCACCCGGACCGGTTCCTGGTTTCGGTTGAGTTTGCTGATCTCCAAAATCAGGCCCGCGTCGCGAATCACATCGCCGTCAACGAGAAAGAACAACAAGCCTTCCCGCGACTCTCGCCCATTAAACGGGCGTTCGGTATCGAGCGCATAAGCGGAAAAGTCTTCGAGCGACTCCTTGAATCCCGCCTTGTTATACGTTGATATCTCGTAATAGGAAACAACGCGCTTGAATGCCCGGCGAGCATCGATTGATTTGAACGCTCGCCCAACCTTTTCGCTGCGAATCGCAAAACGAGCCTTCGCGAGATTGAGCGTCTCCGGGGCGGAGTTCGTCAGCATCACGCGCACGGGCAATACGCCGGCGAGAATCAAGTTCGCGTCGAATGTTTCATACAAGAGGTTCTCATCAGTCATCGGCTTGGCTTGCACGGCGATCTGATCGGCCGTCGCCGCCGCATTGTACTCGGCTTTTGGTAACTCGGTCCTTGGTTTGACATTGAACGGCTTACCGCACGCTGACACGACCGCGACAACGATCATAAGCGCATAAGCTCGCAGGGGAAACAATCTCGATGAACGTCTTTCAGGCGAGGTCGAATACATCTTGATGATGCTAAGCCAGGCGCAAAATGGTGTCAACTTGCGACGCTTAAGAGCGCTATGCTAACGTCACTTCTTTCCGCTGAGAGCGTTTTCTCGCTCTACATGAGTAGAACAATGATCGGCTCATACAAAGGCATCGCCCCCAAGATAGCCGCCTCCGCGTTCGTGGCCGAAGGTGCGCACATAATCGGCGATGTCCATATTGGCGAGCACTCCAGCGTCTGGTTCAACTGCGTCCTGCGCGGCGACTGCTGCCACATTCGAATCGGCGAGAGCACCAATATCCAGGACGGCACGATCATTCACGTGACCCAGGGACGATTCGCGACAGTCATCGGCAATCGCGTGACGGTTGGGCACTCCGCGGTTCTGCACGGTTGCACGATCAATGACAGGTGTCTCATCGGGATTGGCGCGATCGTTCTGGACAATGTCACTATCGGAGAGGAGTCATTCATCGCGGCCGGATCGCTTGTGACGCCGGGCATAGTGATACCTCCGAGATCGATGGTGATGGGCGCGCCAGCGAAAGTTCGGCGTCAAGTAACCGATGAAGAAGTCGCCCGGATTGATGAGCATTGGCAGCACTATATCGAGTACAAGAACAGTTACATTGCGGATTGCGGATTGCGGATTGCGGATTTCGGATTCAGTTCCGAGCCGCAGGAGTTGATTTCAATGCGATACGCTTTCATTGCAAATCTCCGGACAATCCGCAATCCGCAATCCGCAATCCGCGATTGTTATGATTAGCAGGGTCCGAGGAACACAAGATATCTTGCCCGCGCGGTTTACCGATAAGACCGACGCAGAGGTCGAGTGCTGGGAACTCATCGAGCGAACCGCGCGTGAAGCGTTTCGCCGCTACGGCTTCGATGAGATTCGCACACCCGTCATCGAAAGGACAGAATTATTCGAACGCGGCGTCGGCACCGAAACGGATGTGAACAAGGAGATGTACACGTTCGATGACCGGGACGGAGAGCGCATCTCGCTTCGACCCGAACAGACCGCGTCTGTGGTTCGAGCATACATCGAACACGGCTTGTTCAATCAACCCGGTCTCGTCAAGCTTTTTTACATAGGGCCGCAATTCCGCCGCGAGCGCCCGCAAAAGGGCCGCTACCGGCAATTCGGACAGGTTGGCGTTGAGGTGCTGGGGCAAAGCGATGATCCGGCGATCGAAGCTGAAGTCATCGAGATGCTCGACTGGTATTTGAAGGAGTTGGGTATTACCGGAACTGAGTTGCTGGTTAATTCCATCGGCGATGAGAACTGCCGTCCCGCTTATACCGCGCGGTTGAAAGAAGCGATTCGCGAGAACTTGCCGAATCTGTGTGGAAGCTGCCGGCAGCGATACGAGACGAACCCGCTGCGCGTGCTCGATTGCAAGGTTGACTCGTGTCAGCCTTACTTGAAAGAGCTGCCGACGATCACCGATTCGCTTTGCGATGCGTGTCGAACGCACTTCGCGAGGTTCAGGGAGCATCTGGATGCGCGTGGCATAGCTTACACCGTCGCGCCGCGTCTGGTGCGAGGGCTTGATTACTACATGCGGACGGCGTTTGAGATCACCGGCACGCAGCTTGGCGCACAGAACACGATCGTCGGGGGCGGGCGTTACGATGGTCTTTCGCAAATGCTCGGCGGTCCGGCGGCCAAGGGATTTGGGTTCGCGTTCGGCATCGAGCGAATGATAATGAGCTTGCCGGCTGGCCGCGCAAACTCACTTCGGATGGCCCCCGCGGTATTCGTCGCGTACATCGGCGAAGCCGCCGGTGCGCACTCGCTGGCGCTGACGCGGCGATTGCGTCAAGCTGGTGTCAGCGCCGTGATCGATCTTGAAGGGCGCAAGTTGAAAAAGTCGCTGGCGATTGCAAACAGCATCCGAGCGCGCTACGCCTTGATCGTTGGGGACGACGAAATCCAGAAGGCCGCATATGTGCTGCGCGACATGAGCACAGGCGAGCAAAGAAACATGGGAGAGGAAGAACTGATTGCGACATTGATACGTGAAACGTGATTCATGCCAAGTTCTCGGCCGCGAATCACTCATCACGTTCACGGATCACGTTTCACGGATCACGTTTCACTCATCACGTTTCACGAATCACTCGTCACTAATTACTTATGCCAACACTAGACAGTCTGGGAAATCTAAAACGCACTCATTACTCCGGCGACCTGAGGCCCGAGCACGCCGGCGAGGTTGTGACGCTGATGGGTTGGGTCCACCGGCGCCGCGATTTTGGCCCGCTCACCTTTATCGATCTTCGCGACCGGGAAGGAATCGTGCAAATCGTCTTCGACGAAGAGAAAAACGCCGAGGTGCATCGCCGGGCGAAGGAGCTGCGCGGTGAAAACGTCGTCGCGGTCGTCGGCAAAGTGCTGATGCGCGACAAAGAAAAAATCAATCCAAATCTCAAGTCCGGGCGCATCGAAGTGAAGGCGATGGAACTATACATCCTCAACGATGCCAAAACTCCTCCGTTCGAACTGGATGCAAAAGGAGCAAGCGAAGAGGTGCGGTTGAAGTACCGTTACCTTGATTTGCGCCGCGAAAAGATGCAGTACAACATCGGTCTGCGTCATCGCGCGGCCATCACGGTCCGCCGCATTCTGGATGAGCAAGGCTTCTACGAAATCGAAACTCCGATGTTGATCAAGACGACACCCGAAGGCGCGCGCGATTACATCGTGCCAAGCCGGTTGCAACCGGGTCGATTCTACGCGTTGCCGCAGTCGCCTCAAATTTTCAAGCAGCTCCTGATGGTCGCCGGCTACGACAAATACTTTCAGCTCGCGCATTGTTTCCGCGACGAGGACCTGCGCGCGGATCGCCAACCTGAGTTTACTCAGATCGACATCGAGATGAGTTTCGTCCGGCAAGACGACATATTCAAAGTGGTCGAACCGTTGATGTCCGAGCTGGCTCGCTTGATCGACCTGAAAGTGGACCTTCCCTTCCCTCGGCTGACCTACGCCGAGTCGATGCGCCGCTATGGCACCGACAAACCGGATACGCGGTTCGCGATGGAACTAATCGATCTTTCCGACAAGCTTACCGATACGGACTTCGCTCCGTATCGAACCGCGCTTGATGCGAAGGGACAGGTAAAGGCCATCAACGTTACCGGCGGCGGCAAGTACTCGCGCAAGAATATCGATGAGTTGACGGAGATAGCGCGGCGGTTCGGAGCCGGCGGGATGGCATTCATCAAGACGGGTGATGCCGGGGAAATCACATCGCCTTTATCGAAGTCGCTTGGAGCTGAGAGAGTCACGGAACTGGCTCAGGCAGCCGGTTGTAAGGCTGGAGACTGCGCGTTGATAGTCGCCGGCAAACCTTCGGTCGTCGCGGCATCCCTGGGCGCGCTGCGTACTGAAGTCGCCGAGCGCGAAGGCTTGATCGATTCCACAAAGTTCAATTTTCTTTGGGTGCTGGACTTCCCGATGTTTGAATATCACGACGAGGACGGGCGGTACTATCCAATGCACCATCCTTTTACGAGTCCGCGCGACGAAGACATGGACAGGCTTGAATCTGATCCGGCGTCGGTTCTGGCAAAAGCCTATGATTTGGTGTTGAACGGAGTCGAGTTGAGCAGCGGTTCGATTCGAATCCATTCACGGGAATTGCAGCGACGGGTCTTCAAAGCGCTCGGCATGAGCGACGAAGAAGCGCGCGAAAAGTTTGGGTTCCTGCTGGATGCCCTCGAGTACGGGACCCCGCCGCACGGTGGTATGGCGATAGGGTTTGACCGCCTGGTGATGTTGCTTGCGCGTGAGAAGTCGATACGAGAAGTGATCGCGTTTCCCAAGACCGCGACAGCGGCTGATCTGATGATCGAGTCTCCAAGTGCGGTTTCCGGCGAGCAGCTTCGCGATCTTCACATTCGGGTCGTAGACTGAGCCGAGTCAATTTGTTGGAGAGTCCCAATGCGGCTTGACTGTGTTCCCGCCTATTTGTAGAATGCGCTCGCCTTCATAACAGCAATCATTTGGTCGTAATCCTCCAGGTTTTAAGGTGTGCAAGAAAGGCGAGCAGAGACTCGCGATTTGACCTCGGTAATGTGTAGCCAGGCCCAGGGTAGGATCTGACCGGCTGAGGGCTCGAAAGCTATCCGGTTCAGGTCTCGACTACGAAATCAACCAACCTAACCACGCTCACTCTGACATGGCTTCTGTCAGGCGAGGATAAATGGAGGCAAAAAATGTTTAGGAGGAGTAGGCGGATCCTTAAGCAAAAAGTTGTGCTTGCTATGATCATGGCGTTGCTCTGCAGCACTATTGTGTGGGCCCAGGACACAACGAGCCTTTCGGGGACGGTCACCGATCCTCAAGGCAAAGTGCTCTCAGGAGCGACGGTCACCATTACAAACAACGCAAACGGCGTCAGCCGCGAAGTCAGAACGGGCGAAGACGGCTCGTTCACTTTCAGTCAAATCCCCCCGGCAACCTATAGCATCCGTGTTGAGGCGAAGGGCTTCAAAGTAAACATTCAAGAGAATGTTCAGATGCTGGTCGCCACACCAAAGAGCATCAACATGCAGTTGGAGGTCGGTAACGTCAACGAAACCGTCACAGTCACCGGCGGCGAAGTTCACCTCAACACCTCCGACGCCACGATCGGAAACACCTTCAGCCAAACACAGATCCGGCAACTACCGCTGGAGGGCAGAAACGTAGCCGGATTGCTCAGTCTCCAACCGGGCGTCACGTTCATCGGCAACGTATCGCAGGACGGTGGGACCACAGACTATCGAAACGGAACGGTCAACGGCGGAAAATCGGATCAGGCCAATGTCACGCTGGATGGCGTTGACGTAAACGATCAGCAAACCGGGCAGGCTTTCAACAGCGTGCTGCGCGTTACACTCGATTCGGTGCAGGAATTTCGCGTTGTTACGACAAATCCCAATGCGGACCAGGGCCGATCCAGCGGCGCCCAGATAAGTCTTGTAACCAAGAGCGGCTCGAATTCCTGGCACGGTTCCGCGTACGAATATCATCGCAACACGATATTCTCCGCGAATGACTGGTTCAATAATGCCGCCGGTTCATTCACTCCAACTGACTTCGCCGTGTTGGCAGGGACTGCAACGGCCGGAGCCGAGAGAGTACCGCGGCCCAAGCTGATTCGTAATGTCTTCGGCGCATCATTCGGCGGCCCCGTGATCAAAGACCGGATGTTCTTCTTCCTGAATTACGAAGGACGCCGCGACGCTCGCGAAGAGTCGGTGGTCAGAGTCGTGCCTGGCCTCGACCTGCGTAAAGGAACCTTCACGTTCCTTCAGTTCACCGACAGCAGCAGAACAGCGGTCAAGGTGTCAAAACTGGATGCGGCGGGCATCAAGGCGCTGGAGCCTGCGCACATCGGGCCAAGCGCCGGAGTGCTTCAAATATTCAATCAGTATCCGGCGCCAAACGACAATACGGTCGGAGATGGATTGAACACCAGCGGCTTCAGATTCAATTCGCCCATCGCGTTGAAGTGGAACACCTACATTGCGCGGATGGACTACAATTTGACGAAAGATGGAAGACACACGTTATTCTGGAGAGGTAATCTTCAGAACGACAAGGACAATTCCACTCAGCAATTCCCGGGACAGTCGCCGAGGTTTGAGAACCTGACCACCAACAAGGGATTTGCCACCGGCTACAGCGCCTCGCTAAGTCAAAATCTGGTGAACGTGTTTCACGCAGGGTATACGCGCCTCGGTTTCGAAGCTGCTGGTTCGTCGCCCCTGAGCAATTCACCGCTCGTCAGCTTCAGGACCTTTGACGATTTGATCCCGGCCGTCAGGAGCCTGACCCGGTTCACGCCGGTGTGGAACGTTGTGGATGACGTGGCGTGGGTCCGAGGTTCGCACTCGCTCCAATTCGGGACTAATGTTCGCTGGATCAGGAATGAGCGCATCAACTTCTCCACGTCATTCAGCAGCGCGCTGGTCAACAAGGCGTGGTTGCAGTCGAATGGTCCAATTCGTCCGCCGCTGCTGGCTGACACGTCAACAGACCACGCGATGGCGGCACTGTTGGGCCTTGTGACTCAGGTAACCGCTCGATACAACCTCGGCATCGACGGAGGCAAGCTGAGCACGCTGCCCCAGGGCGCGCCGATTAAGCGCAGATACGGAGCCAATGAGTACGAGTGGTATGGTCAGGATAGCTGGCGCGTAAAACCGAACCTCACCCTGACGTACGGTCTGCGCTACGGCCTCTACTCGCCGCCCTGGGAAACCAACGGCGCGCAGGTAGCGCCCGATGTCCCGCTCGGAAATTGGTTCGATGTGCGGGGAGGCTTGATGGAGAAGGGTATCCCCGACAATAAATCCGCGCCGCTCATCTCCTTCGTTCTTGCGGGACCGGAGAATGGGCGCAGGGGTTTTTACGGTTGGGATAAGAACAATTTCGCGCCGCGCCTTGCCTTCGCGTATTCACCGAAGACAAATCTGCCATTCTTGAAATGGTTGACTGGCGGCGAGAACAACAAGATGGCGATCCGCGGGGGTTACAGTCTGCTTTATGACCGAATCGGCGGAGCCATTGCGACGAATGCCGACTCGGGCACGCTGGGTTTCGGATTATCCACTTCGGTAACGAATCCAGCCGGCACGCTGACGGCGTTGACCACACCGCGATTCACGGGCCTTACAAATCTGCCGGCGAGCTTGTTGTTGCCGGCGCCTGGCTTTGGCAGCTTCCCTGCGACTTTCCCATCAGGAACAGCAGCGGGCGGATTCGCGATCACGGCTGGAATCGACGACGGTTTGATTACACCGTACTCGCAGACAATCAACTTCTCGATCTCGCGGGAACTTCCCGGCAATATGGTCCTCGAGGCAGCGTATGTCGGCAGATTGGGCCGCCACATACTGGTCAATGACGACCTCGCGATGCCGTTGAACCTTGTCGATCCCGGTTCAGGAATGGATTACTTCACAGCGGCAAAGTTGCTTGCGAATCTGGACATAGCCGGCACGGCAGTGAGCGCGGTTCAGAAGATCCCGTTCTGGGAAAACATCTTTCCTGGATATGCCGGCGGGGGATTGACCGCGACGCAGAGAATCTACCGGGACTTCTACTCCGCGGCGACCGGCGACGGACCTGATTACACAACGTCGCTTTCGGACATCGATGTCTTCTGCAACCCGTGTTCGAAGTTTGGTAAGTTCGCGTTCTTCAATTCGCAGTTCTCGAACTTGAACGCGCTTCGTTCACGAATGCCGACGAACTATCACGCCTTGCAGATATTGTTGAGGCGGCGCTTTGCCCAGGGGTATCAGTTCGATTTCAACTATACCTACAGCAAGAGCCAGGACAATGCCTCAACCATTGAACGCAACGGCCTGTTTTCTGGTCCGATCCTGAATGCGTGGGCCCCGGCCGCGCGCAAGAGCGTTTCGGACTATGACCTGACGCATCAGGTTAATATCAACGGCATCTGGGAGATGCCCTTTGGCAAGGGTCGCCGGTACATGACTGATGCGCCTGGCTGGGCCAACGCCTTTGTCGGCGGATGGCAACTGTCGGGCATCTACCGTGTAACGTCTGGTCTTCCCACGTCGATCGGCAACGGATTCGCGTTTCCGACCAGTTGGGAGTTCACCGGAAATGCAACTCAAGAAAAGGCCGTGGCGCATACCGGTGTGACCAAGAACGTAAAGGTAACTCCGACCGACAACGGCGGACCCAATATCTTCTCGGATCCCGGGTTGGCGTTCGGTTCGTTTGTGCACACGCTTCCGGGCGGAGTCGGCACGCGAAATTCCATTCGCGGGGACGGCTTCTATTCGCTGGATTTGGGCCTGTCGAAAGCGTGGTCGATGCCTTACAAGGAAGGCCACAGGGTTCAATTCAGATGGGAAGTGTTCAATGTAACCAACTCAGTCAGCTTCGACCCACAAGCACTGAAGGGGGCGAATCTGGATTCAAGAGGGACGTTCGGTAAGTACAGCGGGACGTTGTCATCACCCCGCGTAATGCAGTTCGGATTGCGCTACGAGTTCTGATCGGCGACGCAACGCAATTTGATAAGAGGGACGCCGGAAAATCGGCGTCCCCTTTTTTTATGGCTCGATTCTGAAATGGCCGATCGATGTCGCGCGCTCGGTACCGGCAGCGACGGTAATCCGAAGATCATAGTCACCGGGAGGAAAGTTGTCCGATCCGAACGCAGTCGAATAAGAAATTCGGCCGCTTGCGTCGGCTTCGGGTAATTCGCCGGTTGCTTGATTGAAAACCGAAGAGCCCTTCAAGAAAGCGATGTTCACATTAAGCTTCCCTGTTGATCCTTTCGAGACATAGACGTCGAAGTGCACCAGCAGGTTCTTGTCACGCGACAAACTGAATCCTTCGTCCACGTTTGGGACAAAGTAGGCCTGCCCCTCAAGGTAAAGCGGATGAGCCGGCCGCTTCTTCTGTTCTTCGGTTAGCGGATTGACGCCTCGGCTCATTACCACGCTCGAAACTCGCAGCTTATCTTCCGAAGCCGCGGGAACTTCAAAAGGTACGCGTGCTACCGACGCTTTCCCCGTTGCCGTATCTCTTGCGATGGCTTCCATGGTGTACTGCCCGCTCGCAAGCAACGTCATGCGGCTGTACATTTGCGGACGCTTACGCACGTCCTCCATCTGCGTAAGGGGTCCGCGCAGCGTGAACTCCTGGCCCATCTTGCGCACGATCTCGTTTGAAGAGTTCTTAACAAGCACGAGTACCGCGTACTTCGATGAAAACGTCTTTGCTTTCTCATCCTTGTTGAAAGTCAGAGCCGAAACCGGGAACTCCGCATACAGCGTGACAAGCCTCGCGGAATTTGTGCCCCTGAAGTGAAAAGCGCGAGTCTGAAAAGGAAAGTCGTTCAGGCTACTCGCGGAACTCGCTCGCTCAAGCAGAGGCAATTCGTGGGGCATGACAGGTGAGTCGTCCAGAATTCGCAGTGCATAATACCCGTGGCGCGCGTGAGTCTTGAATTCGCCGGGCCGCACAATCTTGAGCGAGATTCGACGAAACTTGCCGTCGTAGTTCGGATTGCTCGGC
>Ga0070705_100000296_pt1 | contig 29583 bp, 25 predicted proteins | sample KBSK5253metaG_FD_65455 | JGI IMG/M metagenome (GOLD analysis project Ga0070705, IMG submission 65455) | Corn, switchgrass and miscanthus rhizosphere microbial communities from Kellogg Biological Station, Michigan, USA - KBS K5-25-3 metaG | ecosystem: Host-associated > Plants > Roots >... | reverse complement strand
CCAATGGGGCGCGAACTACTTTCCGAACGTCACGCTGACGACGCAGGACAACCGGAAGGTGCGCTTCTACGACGATCTCATCAAGGGAAAGATCGTCGCCGTCAATCTGATCTACACCAGCTGCAAGTACGCCTGCCCCCTCGAGACCGCGCGGCTCGCCCAGGTGCAGCGGCTCCTCGGCGACCGCATGGGGAAGGATGTCTTCTTCTATTCGATCACGATCGACCCGGCGTTCGACACCCCGGCGGTCCTGAAGGAATACGCGGCGAAGTTCGACGCGGGTCCGGGCTGGCTGTTCCTCACCGGCAGCCAGGCGGACATCGACCTGATCAGCAGGAAGACCGGCCTCTACTCGGAGCCCAATCCCAACAACCCCGACGGCCACACCCCGCACCTCCTGGTCGGCAACGAGGTGACGGGGCAGTGGATCCGGAACTCCGGCGTGGACGACCCGCGGTTCCTGGCGACGACCATCGGCACGTGGTTGAACAGCTGGCGGACGGCGGCGGCGCCGACGCGCTCGTACGCCGACGCCCCGAAGCTCGAGTTCGCGCCGGGCGAGTACGCCTTCGGCAAGCACTGCGCCGCGTGCCACTCGATTGGCGCCGGCGACCGCATCGGCCCGGACCTGGCGGGGGTCACCGCGCGCCGCGACAGCGCGTGGCTCACCAGGTTCATCTCGGCGCCCGACGCGATGCGCGCCTCCGGCGACCCTACGGCAAAGGCGCTGGCGGCGAAGTACACGCCCGCGTTGATGCCGCGGCTGGGCATTGCCCCGGACGACGTCGCGGGGATTCTCGGCTACATCAAAACGCAATCCGACGCGGTGCGTCCCGCCGCCGCGGACAGGAGCGCCGGCGCGGCCGCGACGCCGGCGGCCGACCTTTCAGCGCTGATGGATCCGTACCTACGGATGCAGCAGGCGCTGAATCTCGGCAAGGTGGACGGAATTCGCGAGCACGCTCGCGAAATCGCGACCAGGGCGAAGGCGCTCGGAACTGATGCCGAGGCCATTCGCCTGGCCGCGACGGCGCTCGATCGCCCGCTGGCGATCGCGGCCGTCCGAACCGCGTTCGGCACGCTTGGCGACGCACTCATCTCGTACGCGAAGGATCGCCACGCGACGCTCGGGGCCGGCGTGAAGGTGGCCTACTGCCCGATGGCGCGCAAGTACTGGCTCCAGCGGGGCGAGACGATTCAGAACCCGTACTACGGGCAAACGATGTCGGACTGTGGCCGGTTCGTGACCGAGTTACCGACGGTCAGCCAGCCAGCCGTTTCAGGAGCAGCAGCACGTTCAGCAGGAGAGCGGTCACAAGCACGGGCGGATAAGCCCGCGCGCTGACCTGCGTCGAATCCCCCGACGCAGCGAATGAGGAGAGGCATTATGACTTCGTCACGAGGTTTCCGGTTGATGCGCCGGGCGCGGTCCAGGTACTGGGCGTTTATCACAGTCCTGACCATGATCGTTTCGCCCACAGGTATTCCATTCTTGGCGCCGCAGGTCGCGGTGCAGGCCCAGACGCAGAGTGCGCCTGTCGGGTCCGGCTTCGTCCTCAACCGAGAGGATCTGCGCTTCATCTTCCACCAGGTGGAAGTCGGCCGGCAGCACGCCATCACGTTCACGCAGGGTCACCCGTGCGACACGCTCATCGGGCCCGGACCGCTCCAGGTGAACGGCATCAGCAGCCCGAACGGCGACCCGCAGCTCCCCGTGGGTCTTCGAACGGTTGACGGCTCGTGCAACAACCTCGTCCCCGTTCCGGATCAGCACAACTTCGGCAAGTCCGATCGGCTGTTCCCGCGCCAGGTGACGCCCTCCTTCCGTCCCGCGGAGCAGGGCACGAGCTACGCGCAGAAACAGCTGAACAACGTCGTGATGGACTCGCAGCCGCGCATCATCACGAACCTGATCGCCGACCAGTCGGACGCCAACCCCGCCGCCGTCGCCGTTGCGACCAACCCCTGCGGCTCGGGCGGCTTCGTCTGCTCGCCGCCGGACCCCGACCCGGCGCACCTGAACGACCCGCTGTTCACGGTTCGTGACGCGGCATCCGGCGCGCTGTTCATCCCGAACATCACGCCCGATTTCGGCCTCTCCGCCCCGTTCAACCTGATGTTCGCGTTCTTCGGCCAGTTCTTCGACCACGGCCTCGACCTCGTCACCAAGGGCGGCGGCAACGTGGTCATGCCGCTGCAGCCGGACGATCCGCTGTTCGTGCCGGGCAGCCAGACCAACTTCATGGTGATGCCGCGCGGCCTCAACCAGCCCGGCCCGGACAACGTCATCGGCACGGCCGACGACATCCAGGAGACGGTCAACGAGACGACGCCGTGGGTAGACCAGAACCAGACCTACACGTCGCACCCGTCGCACCAGGTATTCCTGCGCGAGTACAGGACGGTCAACGGCCGGCCGGCGCAGACGGGCCTCGTCCTCGACGGCGACCACTGCGCGCCGCGCAACGGCGGCAGCCCCGGCGAGCAGGTCTGCAACATCGCCAACTGGGCGCAGGTCAAGTTCCAGTCGGCGCACACCCTCGGCATTCAGCTCGTCGATGCGGACGTGCTGAACGTGCCGCTCGTCCTGACGGACCCGTACGGCCACTTCAAGCCCGGCCCGAACGGCTTCCCCCAGATGATCCGGCCCGGCAACGTCCTCGTCGAGGGCAACCCGAACGCCAACGGCGGCCAGGGCGTGCTCATTCCGGACGATGCGTTCCGGACGGGACACGCGTTCCTGAACGACATCGCGCACAACGCCGTGCCGGGGCCGGGCCTCGGGGCCGACGCCGACAACACCATTTGTGATTTCCGGTTCGTAGACCCGGTCACTCACGTCGGTTGCCAGCCGGCCGGCACGTACGACGACGAGTTGCTGAACGCGCACTACATCACGGGTGACGGCCGCGGCAACGAGAACATCGGCCTGACGACCATGCACTTCGTCTTCCACGCCGAGCACAACCGGCTGCGGAACTACATCGATCGGCAGATCAACGCGCTGCTGCCGGCCGCCGAAATCGCGGCCTGGAAGGCGGCGGACCCGGCCTCCGGCTGGGACTACGGCGAGCGCCTGTTCCAGGCGGCGCGGTTCGCCACGGAGATGCAGTACCAGCACCTCGTGTTCGAGGAGTTCGCGCGCACGATTCAGCCGCTCATCAACCCGTTCCTCGGCGGCCTGACGAGCATCGACGGGGCGATCAGCGCCGAGTTCGCGCACACGGTCTATCGCCTCGGCCACTCGATGCTGCCGGAGCGCCTCGATCGGATCAACGAAGACGGATCGCACAACGAGATCAGGCTGCTCACCGCCTTCCTCAATCCGACCGAGTTCAATAACGGCGGACCTGCCTCGTCGTGCAGCCCCACGACCGGCGTGTGCGTCCCTGGGACACTCACGGCAGACAAGGCGGCCGGCGCGCTGATCAAGGGTCTGTCGGGCCAGGTCGGCAACGAGCTCGACGAGTTCGTCACCGCCTCTGTCCGCAACACGCTGGTCGGCCTCCCGCTCGACCTGCCCGCGATCAACATCGCTCGCGGCCGCAGCGAGGGCATTCCGCCGCTCAACGAGGTGCGCCGGCAGCTCAACCTCGCGACCAAGGACCCGACGCTCGCGCCGTACAAGAACTGGTTCGAGTTCCGGTTCGGGCTGCGGCACGACGAGTCGTTCGTCAACTTCGTCGCCGCGTACGGCAAGCACCCGAGCATCACCGGCCAGAGCACGGTCGTCGGCAAGCGCAACGCGGCGCGACTGATCGTCAACGGCGGCGTGGGCGCGCCGGCCGACCGGGTCGCCTTCCTGACGGGAACGACCCCGTGGGCGAACGTGATCGTGAACGGCGTGAGCACCACGACGACCGGCCTCGAGAACGTCGACCTCTGGATCGGCGGCATGGCCGAGAAGCCGAACGTGTTCGGTGGCCTCCTCGGCTCGACGTTCAACTACGTGTTCGAGCTGCAGCTCGAGCACCTGCAGGACGGCGACCGCTTCTACTACCTGCAGCGCGTCGACGGCATCAACCTGCACCAGCAGCTCGAGGGCAACTCGTTCGCCGAGCTGATCCGCCGCAACACGAACATGGGCGCGTCGATGGACGTCGTGTTCAACACGGCCGACTTCACGTTCAACCAGGCGGACTTCACGGGCACCGATCCGGTTGACACCGGCGACGGCACGACGATCTTCACGCTCGTCGACGGCATGAAGGTCTTCTTCGATCCGCTCCACGCCGGCAAGAACATCGTCGTCAACGGCGGCGCCGGCGACGACAAGTGGCGCGCCGACGTCGGCGACGACTCGATGTTCGGCAACGGCGGCAACGATCGCCTGGAGGGTGGCGAAGGCAACGACACGATCCTCGGCGGCGACGGGGACGACATCCTGCTCGGTGGCAACGGCGACGACGTCCTGAAGGGCGGGCCGGGCAACGACGCGATGGAGTCGGGACCGGGCTTCGGCGGCGACCTCGAGATGGGCGGCGAGGGGAACGACTTCATGGTCGGCGGCAACGACGGCGAGGAATACTTCGCCGGGCCCGGCAACGACATCATCGTCGACGGGTCGATGCGCGCCGAAGGCATGTTCGCCGGCGAGGGCGACGACTGGATCTACGACGGTGAAGGCCACGACGGCGGCATGTTCGGCGACGAAGGCAACGTCTTCGACCTGCTGGCCGGCCTGAGCGCGATCGGCGGCGACGACGTCCTCGGCGGCGGTCCCGGCCAGGACAACCACTGGGGCGAGGGCGGCGACGACATCATGCTGATGTCGGAGGGCAGCAACAAGTTCTTCGGCGACTACGGGTTCGACTGGGTCACCCTCTACGGGTGGAACGCGCCGGAGTTCATCGAGCTCGGCCTGCTGGGATTCCCGAACGCGCCGGTCAACTTCAACGACCTCCGGAACGTGTACCGGTTCGTTGACGGAGCGTCGGGCTGGAACCTCAACGACCACATCACCGGCACCAGCAACGTGCTGTGCGATCCGGCGGCCGCCGAAGTCGCAGAGTGCTTGCAAATCGGGATGGAGCTGGTGCGCGGAACGGCACCGACGGCGGTACCGTCGCCGGGCGTGCCCGCTGGTGCCAATAGGACGAACGTCTCTGGCGGATCGGGTGCGGCGAAAATCGCCGGCCTCGTCGACCTGATGGGTCCCGACGGCTTCGACGCGGATCTCAACGCGCCGGCCATCCCGGACATCAAGGCCGTCGGCTTCATGGGCGGCGACATCATCCTCGGCGGCCAGGGCAGCGACCTGCTCGAAGGCAAGGCGGGCGACGACCTGATCGACGGCGATGCGTGGCTGAAGGTGCAGCTCAAGGCGGTGTACAACAACGGAACCGTTCGGCTCGTCGACAACCCGCTCCTTCTGGTCGATGACGTGCTGGCGGATCCACAGCTGCTGAACCCCGGCAACATCTCGATCATCAGGACGATCGTCGACGCCACGCTTCCGACCGGTGCGGGCCGGGCGGAACGCCAGACAGTTCCGCCGGCGGACTGCGAAGCGGCAACGCCGCTCAACTGCGACACGGCGTTCTTCAACGGCCCTGTCACGGACTTCAGCTTCGCGCTCAACCCGAACGGCACCATCTCGGTGACGAACACTCCGGCGTTGCCGGCGGGCGGTGCGTTAGCCAACACGCTGGGCACCGACACGCTGCGCAACATCGAGCGTGCGATGTTCAATGACGGGACGATCGTCGACCTGACAACGTTCGGACTCAACTCGCCCGCGACCGGCACGGTGACGCTCAGCAACCCGACCCCGGTCGAGAAGTCGGCGCTGACGGTCACCACGGACATCACCGACGCGAACGGCTTCGACCCGGCGAGCATCACGTTCGTGTGGGAGATGGAGACGAGCCCGGGCATCTTCACGACCGTGGGGACGGGCGCGTCGTTCACGCCGGGCAATCCGCAGGTCAACAACAGGCTGCGCGTCTCCGCGCAGTTCACCGACTTCGGCGGGTCTGCCGAGGTGGTGAGGTCCGCCCCGAGCGCGCCGGTCATCAACGTCAACGACCCGCCGGTGGGCGTGCCGACGTTGAGCCCCGCGACGAACACGAACGGGGTGCCGATCACGGCGAACACCGCGGCCATTTCGGACGCGGATGGCCTCGTCGGCGTGGCCTTCGGCTTCCAGTGGCAGCAGTCGGCCATCGGCGGTGGCGCCACGTTCACGAACATCGCGGGCGCCACCTCGCAGGTGTTCACGCCGGGCGCCGATCAGGGCAGCAGGACGCTGCGCGTGCGGGTGTCCTACATCGACAACCATGGCACCGGTGAAGCGGTCGTCTCGGCGCCGACAGCGCTGGGAGGGGCGACGTTCATCGGCACGCCTGCCGGCGACAACTTCGTCGGCACCAATGCCGCCGATACCGCCTTCGGCCTCGGCGGCGACGACAGCCTCACCATGAACGGCGGCAACGACATCGCCGACGGCGGCGATGGCAACGACGCCATCAGCGGCGGGGCGGGCGCGGATCAGATCACGGGCGGCGCTGGCAACGACAGCCTCAACGGCGGCGCCGACAACGACCTGTTCCTGTATAGCGGCGCGGACAACGGCTTCGACGACATCATCGGTGGCACGGGCACGGACGAGATCCGGGCGCTGTCCGCGAACACCGTGATCGGGCTGACGACGTTCACGCAGGTCGAAATCATCAACGCGAACGGCTTCGCCAACGTGACGATCCAGGGCAGCGCGGTCGGCGACTCCTGGAACTTCTCGGCGATGACGCTGACCGGTATCGCTGCCATCGACTCCGACGGCGGCGACGACTCGGTCACCGGCGGCGCGGGCAACGACACCATCCGCGGCGGCGCGGGTGACGACGTGCTGACCGGCAACAACGGGGCCGATACGCTCGATGGTGGTGACGGCAACGACATCATCAACGGGAACAACGGCAACGACACCATCACCGGCGGCGCTGGCAACGACACGATGAGCGCCGGCGCGCACGACGTGCTCGGCACCAACGTGACCGGAAACGTCTACGCGTTCGGCCTCGGGTCTGGTCAGGACATCATCCAGGTGTTCGACGCCGCACCCGCGGGCGGGCAGGATCGCCTCGACGTCAGCGCCCGTGGCATCACGGCCGCTAACTTCAGCACGCGCGTGACCATCGGCTCGGTGACCAACGCTGACGGCACGATCGACACGCTGATCAGCTTCACCGGGACGACCGACACGATCCGCATCCTGGGCATCGCGGCCGCAACCGTGACCGTTCAGGACTTCGCTCTCGCACCGTAGGGACCTGGTCAACAGCTGCAGGGTGCGGGACGCCGCACCCTGCAGTCGGATGAACAGGGATTCCTATTCAGTGTGCTGTGGGGCGGGGGACGCCCCGTTCCACAGCGCATATGAAGGGTAAATGGTCATGGCTACTCACAACTCGACGGTTTCGGATTACCACCGCATCATCTCGCCGCTCATCGGCCTGGCCCTGTGCATGGCGCTCATGCCGAGCATCAAGGGAGCCGATCACGCGACCACAGCGGCGCAGGGGACCAACATCGCGGAAACGTTCGTAGGCGAGCAGCTCGCCGTCACCGACGCCGAGCGCGCCGGCCGCATCCAGATCATCATCGCGAAGTGGTCGAGCGACGACGAGATCAAGCGCCTGAGCGAGCCGCTCCAGAAAGCGGACGCCGAGACGCTGCTCCAGATGCTCCACGACCAGCATCCGCGCATCGGCGTCGTGCTGATGCCGGGCGTCCAGGCGCACGGGGTACGGGCCCGTACGCCGACGCCGCGGAACATTCTTTTCGCCCGTGACGTCAAGACGGCCACGGGCCGCCAGATCATCGTCATCGCCGACGAACACCTGGGTCTCGGCGAGCCGCCGATCGAGGCGCGCAAGCAGACGCCGGAGTTCAACGTGCTCGACATCCGGTTCGGGCCCGATGGGAAAGGCGTGGCCAAGGTCGCGTCGGCGGCGGACATCGCGTTCAACCCGAAGACCGGCCTCGTCGAGGTCAAGGACTTCAGCACCGCGCCCGCGCGCGTCGTCGACGTACAGACCCAGGCGCACTCGCAGACGCTGGCGCAGGCGCGGCAGCAGCGGTGAGTGGAACCGTGACCGTACGCAAGACGCCGTTCGTGCTCGTCGCCGCGGCGATGGCCTGGCTGGCCGTCCCCGCGGCGCGTGCCGAAATCACGCTCTCGATCCACGACGGCCGCGTCGTGCTCATCGCGAACGACGCGACGATCGCGGACATCATCGCGGAGTGGGCGAAGGTCGGCCGGATCAAGATCGTCAACGCCGACAAGATTCCGAGGGACGTCGTGACCCTCGAACTGCAGAACGTCAACGAGCGCCAGGCGCTCGACATCGTGCTACGCTCGGCGAGCGGCTTCATCGTCGCGCTGCGCGCGGAGGACGACCCGAACGCATCGCGCTTCGACCGCCTCGTCATCATGCCGCCGAGCACGGCGCCGCCTCCTCCCCAGAACGCAAGCGCGGCGCCGCAGAACCCGCGGCGGCCGGCCGCGCCCGTGGCGGAGCCATTGCCGGAACCTGTACAAGTCGCCGCCGACGACCCAAGGGAGCGGCCCGACGACCAGCCGCCATCGATGGTGATGGAGTCGTCGTTTCAGTCGGAGACGATCCCGTCGTTCAAGACAAACGCGCGAACGATGACGGAGACCGTCGATCCCCGGAACTTCCGGCTGCCACCCTCGATGAGCGTTGGTGCCATGGTCCTCCCACAAGGTGTTGCGGCACCACCGGTCATGGGCTCTGGTCAGCCGGGCGTAATCACGATGCCGGGGCCACCTACCGCTCCCTGATCTCCCTTTCCCCCTGAGCGTTGGCGCCTACCCTGGAAATCACGTCTTCACTCCGCCGCGGATGTCGCGGCGGAGTGAATGACGTCCTGCGCACGAAGATCGTAAAGACCGACATGATTCCGAAAGACTTCGTCACGCTCGCTTTGCAAAATCGCGCAGAACACGAAGTACTCGAGATGCTTCTCCGCACAAGGAGCGGCTTCATCGTTGCATCGTTCGATGCCGACGACCCGGCCGCGCCGCGGACCGATCTACTCGTCATCATGCCGCCGAGCCCTGCTCCCCCCATCGTCACCGCCATCGCTGCGCCCGCGTGTCCCTGTACGCCACTCGCGAGGTGCGGGGCACTGTTTCCGTTCACATCAGATCAGATGCTCGTTCCCCCCCGGCGCCACGTCGACCTCACCGGGTAGCGAACTGCCTCTGGAGGATTTTTGATGATCCGATTTCGAACACTCACGAGCTACATCATTGCCGTGCCGGCTCTCCTGCTCGCCGGCGTGACCGGCGCGCAGGCGCAGGTCGCCACCTTCAGCGAGCTGCATGACGCGGCGGCGGGGAAGTCTTTCGACGCGACCACCTCCGCGCCGTCGGCGGCCAACGCGAATCAGCTGAACATCGGGCTCAACACCGGGTTCGACGCGTTCACGTTCATATCCAACGAGTTCAGGGCATCGACGCTTCCGGGCTTCAGCCGGATGGCCGACGACACGATCAGCTTCGTCGTCACGGCGCCGGCGGGCTTTTATGTCGCGAGTCTCGCGTATTCACAGCAGGGCACCGCAAACACGTCGCGCACCGCGGTGCAGTTCGGCAACAGCCAATGGACCGTCGCCGGTTTTCCAGCCATCATCGGTGAGTACGCCGGCAACCCGACCGTGTCCAGCGTGGTCGATCTCACAGCACTTCAACCGGCAAGTGTCCCGGTTTCGATCACGGTCTCCCTGGTCGCAGGACCGACCGGCGACATCGCGCTCTCGAGCGCGAGCGTCGTCGCCACCCTCAAGCCGCTTGGGGTTCCTCGGGACGGGACGGTTGGCGGCGGGATTCCTCAGGGCGGGCCCACCGGGGGCGTCAACGATCCTGCGCCTCCACCAGCGGCGGGTGAGGATGCCAACCGCGGTCGAGGCAGGGATGAAGGCGAAGACCGCCGCGGAAACCAGGGGAACGGCCGTGGTCAGGGCGGCCGCGAGTCGGGCCGTGGGTCGGACCGCTAGTCACGAGGTGCGGTCACCCCGGGTCCCATGACGTGCAGCGCTGCTATTCCGCAGCGCTGCACTGGTTCGGGCCGCCGTCCGCGTACGTGGGTTCCACACGACACAGGGCAGGCGGTGACATCAATACCGCGTCCGGCTTCCACCGCGCGTCCCCATCACAACGCACCAGGTGTTTCGACGCCAGCCGCCGCAGGACGCGGTGCGCTCCAGGGCCGGAAATGCTGGCTGCCGCGGCCGCTTCGTCGCACGTCGCCCCTTCCGGGTGATGGCAGACCCATTCCACCACGCGGCATTGCGCGGCGCTCCTGCGGGCGTAATCGCGGCGCTCGTCGGACACGCTTGTTCGTGATGGCAATTTCCGCACCCGTCGTATTCTCCTGAGGTGTACCTCAGGGTTTTCGGAGCCCGGCGTCAGCTCATCACGGCTGCGGCGCCCGCCGCCGAACTTCCGCGCGACGAGCCGCGCCGCGGTTGAGTGCCATGAAAAAACGATCCCGCGGGGTGCCGCGAATGTACTCCGTGTACATCATCGAACTCTCACGCGCCTGCACGAAGAAGTCGTGCGCCCTGGCGCCGCTCTACGTCGGGCAAACAGCCCACACGCCCGAGGAGCGATTCGATCAGCACAGGGCAGGTGGAAAGCTCGCGGCCAGCAAGCCGCACAAGTTCGGCGTCAGGCTGCGGCTGGACCTGATGCACGGCATCGGACCGTACGCGACGCGGAAGGAGGCCGAGCGCGCCGAACAGGCGGTCGCCGAGGCGCTGAAGAGACGAGGGCACGTGGTGTTCTGGGGCTGAGGAGTCTGTCGCGGCGCTATCGCTCGCGAGCGAGGCGCTCGTCCGGCGCCGCTGCGACCGACACCCCGACAAGAACTGTCGAGAGTGTCAGCACGAAGAGTCCGAACGCGATCGCGAACGAGGGTCTCAGGGCGGTTTGCGCAGCGGGCAACGCCATTTCGTAGAGACGTCCGATCCCACCGAGTGCCTGCAGCGCCAGGTTTCCCTGCGGCGATGGCCAGAGCGTTCGCGGGTGCTGCCAGACCACGGCATCGATCACGACTTGAGATGCCAGAAGCGCCCAGGCGAACAAGCGGATTGGTCGATAACGGAGAGCCTGCGCGATGATGACCACGAAAAACGGTACCAGCGGGACCAGGTATCGAGCCGCGGGTGAAAACCCCGCCCACCACCCGATCGTGAACGATGCGGCGGGCAGGTAGAGCAGCGCGGCGGGCAGGACAAATGGCCAGGTCGACCTCCACGTGAGGCACCAGCACGCAGGGACCATCCAGTACACGGGCGCATACGCGAGGAGTCCCGACTGGCGGTCTGCCCACAGCCCGATCAATCCAGTCGCCGCCGCCTGTACCGAGAACGGCAGGCCGGCCGTGGTCAAGGCTCCGCCCAGGGTTCCCCATTCCCGCCACGTCCAGGCGAGAAGCGTCAACTGCGGGACGATCACGAGCGCCGACGCGATGAGCCGGTCGGCCGCCGACAAGCCTCGGACGAGCGGCCATCGCTTCCAGGCGATGACGAAGAGCAATCCGGGCACGTAGAGCAGGTACTTGTGGTGCGCCCACGGGAGCGTGCCGACCGCGAGCAGGATGGCGAGCAGCGGGCGGCGATCGTCTGCGCTTGCCGGCCTCAGCGCGAGCCACACGACCAGCGAGGTGACCAGCAGCGCCAGCGCTTCGGGAAATACGAGGAACGAATGGCTGACGACGGGCGGCGAAATGCCAACCGCACCGACGAGCCATGCCGCCGCCGGCTGCGGCAGCACGCGGCTCACGGCATCGGCCAGCAGAAACAACCCGAAGGCGGTGAGGGCGACGAGAAACAGGCTGACGATCGAGTAGGCGAGCAGCCCGCGCGTCATGCGCACGCGAACGAGGAGCGCGTCCGATGCCGTAGAGGCGACCTGCTGCGCAACGACATAGATCGGCACGAGCACCACGGCGAGGCCGACGTCGTGGATGGGCCGGATGTGCCCGTTGCTTGCCGGCAGCGCGTGCAGCCCCATCTCGAGATGGTCGTGGCCAAACAAGCGCCCGTCGTCACGCGCGTAGTTATTCGCCACGTCCATGTCGTGGTCTGCGACGATGCTGTGGGTGATCATCAGGTAGTGCGGCTCGTCGCCGGACGCCGAATACTTCCCGTGCATCGTCAGCGTCCAGGCGAAAAGAAACATGGCGATGGCCGCCCGGCGGTTCATCCGCCGGGATCTCGCTTCGTCCGCCGGCGCGGCGACGGCCGGGTCGAGGGTCAGCGCGTCATCACCATTCACCACATCACCCTTCGTGACGGCTGACAGCGTATCTGTTTGCGTGGATTTTTGATTTCGCGTGCTTGACCGTGCTGGCAGTGACCGTAGGGCAGGGTGGGTCTTTAGCCCCAGTGGCGATTGGAGCGGTCGCCCCGCGGCCGGGCGCGACGCTCCAAGCACTGAACTTTCAATCTCTTAGAAAAACTGGAGCCGGCGCGCGGGCTTGAACCGCGGACCTGCTGATTACGAATCAGCCGCTCTACCAACTGAGCTACGCCGGCGTGGGCAGGGACCGTGTCGGACTGTCGATTGTAGCAGGGTCCAAAGCCCGGCGCGATTCTGCCGATAAGTACGACGAAACCCATTTTCGTATGCAATTGCGGTCACGCGCGGTCAACGAAGCCCTCCTGCTGGAGGCGCTCGGGTTCATTTTCGTCGCCCTCCTGATCTGGGTGAACGAATACCTTGATCTGCCGCACCTGCTGTTCCACGCCGAGCCGACACCGTGGCGCCCGGTCGAGGTCGCCATCGAGTCCGGCTGCGTGCTGCTGCTCGGCGCCGCCGTCACCGGCGTGTCCTGGCTCACATTCCGCCGCCTCGCGTATCTCGAATCGCTCCTGATCCTCTGCGCCGGCTGCCAGCGCGTCGGCGACGAGGGACGCTGGCTGGAATTCGAGCTGTTCGTCGAGTCGCGCGACCGCCTCGAGACGACCCACGGCATGTGCCCGGACTGTCAGACGACGCTCGGGCCGGCGTTCTCGCGCCCCCTGGCGGAGGCGAAATGAGCGATCACGCGCACGGCCAGCGCGGGCCCCGCACCAGCTACCTGCCGCCGATCATCACGCTCGCGGTCGCCGGCTTCGTCGGCCTCATCGTCATCTTCGCGCTCGACGAGTACTGGGACCTGCCGGCGCGCTCCTTCGGCGCGATGCTGAAGCCAATCCGGCCGTACGAATTTTCGATCAAGGTCGTCGCGGCGCTTTGCCTCTTCATCACCGTGCTCGGCGTGCTGCGCGAGGCGATCGTGCGCATCAAGCGCCTCCAGCACATGCTGACGATGTGCGCGTGGTGCCGGCGCGTGTCGGTGAACGGCGAGTGGATCTCGATCGACCAGTTCCTGCAGCAGCGCAAGAACACGACGTCATCGGTCGGCCTCTGCCCCGACTGTTACGGGCAGAAGGCGCTCGAGAAGCCTCTCCCGACGCAGTTATCCCGATCCGCGTAACGTCGGTCCGCCTGCAGGCGGACTGCACTGCCGACTATTTCTTCCGAGCCTCTTTCTTCTCGTCTTTCTTTTCCTTTTCGTCCGCTTTCCTCTTCTCGTCGGTCGCTTTCTTCTCGTCCGCCGCCGGCGTTTTGCCGCTCGTGGCCACCGGCGTCGCCGCCTCGCTCGGGCCTCCCGGCAGCAGATCGATCCGGATCATCGCGTCGCTCGGCTCCGCGAGCGCGCCTTCATAGCGGAGGAATCCCGCGGGCGGCGTCGTCAGCCAGATGTGCGCGTCCGGGACCTTCACGAACAGCTTCGCGACCGCCGGGACTTTCGGATGGACGACGTAATGGTCCGCGGGGATCGCGCGCCCCGACATGCGCACCGTCTCGCGGCCGCCGTAGGAGAGTGCGACCGTCACGACCTTGGGTGCCGGCGTGAAGCCGACGGCCTTCAGGTCGACGGTCTCTCCCTTGACGAGCCGGTCACGCAGCGCCTTGGCCGCCATGGTGAACCCGAAGCCGGCGAAGGTGGTGCCGCGTTCCACGTCCACCGTGTCGGCCCAGCGCTTCATCTCGCCTTTTTCCAGCTTCGTGGCCGTGGCCGCACCGGTGAGAAGGTTCACGTCGAACGCGCGCACCGGCTTGCCGCGTTCGAGCTCGCGCCACTGCCACGTCTCCTGCGCGAGCTCGGGCCGCTGCCGCATCACGATGGTCTCTTCCATGCGACGCCCGTTGTTGCCGGTGTACGTGATCTGGACGTGCAGGCGGTCCTTCTCGATCCACTGCAGGAAGTTACCGTCGGCGATGCGGTTGCCGCTCGCATCGCGCATCACGGGATAACCGCGCACGGCGGTTTCGAAGATCTTCGACTCGATGGCACGGGCCGGCACGACCGCCGCGAGTGCCAATGCGGCGGCGAGCCCGCACCTGATCAGTTTGGGGGTGATTTCCATCACCGCTGTACATGCAAAACGGAGGGTCGGGGCGGGAGAGCCTGATCCGGAGCATACGCTCCGGATCAGTCAGGAGGATGAGGTTCGAAGTACTACCGCAGGTACTACTTCGTGCCCTTGTGCGTCATCGGGACCTTCAGCTCGGCCAGCTTGCTGATCATGTCCTCGGCCGACGTGTCGGGCTTCACCATCTTCTCGATGTACGAGATCTTTCCGTTCTTGTCGATGTAGAACGTCCAGCGGTTCGCGACGCCGCGGTCGTTCAGCACGCCGTACGCCTTCGCCGTTTCCTTGCTCGGATCGCTCAGCAGCGGGAAGTCGGCTTCCTTTTTCTCGACCACCTGCGCGTTGGCGCCCTGGCCGAGCGTGACGCTCTTCGCCTTGGCGAACTCGGTGTTCTTCTCGATCGGGTCGACGCTCGCCATGAAGTAGCTCACGTCGTACATCTTGATCTTGTCGCCGTTGTCCGCGAGCGACTTGCACTCGATCGTGCAGCCGCGCGTGAACGCCGCCGGGAACCACGCGACGACCACCGGCTTCTTCCCCTTGAAGTCGGACAGCTGGTACGTCTTGCCGTCGGTCGCCTGCAGCTTGAAGTTCGGGGCCTGGTCACCCACCTTGAGTTCGGCCGTCTGCGCCATCGCCGCCGTGGCGAGGCCAAGGACAAGGCTTGCGGTCAGCAGTGCACGCATCACTCAACCTCCTGGGTTGTTGATCGCCGTCGCGTTTCGCGCCGCGGCACATCGCGCCGAAGCTGAAGCGGAGGGCCGGAAAGGTCTGAGTATACTGCCCGTCCGGCTCCATGGCGAAAAAAGGAAGTCCCGACGACGCGAACCCCGGAGGAGAACGCTCTGCCGCCCCTTTTGTTCCCAAAACGACGAGCGTCCGCTCGCTGAGCGCCGCCGCCCACGAGTGTCGGGGGTGCGACCTGTACAAGACGGCCACGCAGGTGGTGTTCGGCGCCGGGCCCGCGAAGGCGCGCGTGATGTTCGTCGGCGAGCAGCCCGGCGACCAGGAAGATCGGCAGGGCGAGCCGTTTGTCGGCCCCGCCGGCGCGCTGCTCGACAAAGCGCTCGAAGAGGCGGGCATCCCGCGCGCCGACGTCTACCTGACCAACGCGGTCAAGCATTTCAAGTGGGAGCCGCGCGGCAAGCGGCGCATTCACAAGAAGCCGCGCGCGTCCGAGGTCAAGGCGTGCCGGCCGTGGCTCGAGGCGGAGCTGCGCGCGGTGAAGCCGGACATCCTCGTCTGCCTCGGCGCCACCGCCGCACAGTCGGTGCTCGGCGCGCAGTTCAAGTTGATGCAGAACCGCGGCAGGATTTTGGACGCGGCGGGTCCGAAACCATCCGCCCTGCCTGCTGCGAAAGGACCCGCGCTGCCGATCGAACGTGTCGTCGCGACCATTCATCCGTCGGCGGTGCTGCGGGCGCCGGACTCCGAGGGCAGGCGCGCGGCGTACGAGTCGCTCGTGGCGGATCTGAAAGTGGTTGCGAAGGCCTTGCGATCTACTCGGGCGTGACCGAGCCCGCGCGGATGTAGACCTGCTGGTCCTGTGCCTCGATGGTTCCCGTGATTCGCACGAATTGATCCGCGCTGACCGGCGTCATCGAGACGACGAGCACGCGGCTGTCGGCCTTGCCGATCCAGAAGGACGTCGCGTCCCTGATGGCCGACACCTTGACGTGAAAATCGACATGCCATCCGAGCAGCTCGTGCTGGTCGAGCGCGCCGGCCATCGTCTCGAGATCGTGAAGCGTCGCCGGTGATTCGTCGGGCTCACCGGCGGTCACGCGGCCCGCGGTCCCGACCGGCGTCTCGCGGCTGGGGGGCGGACCCTCCGGGCTCGTCCACAGGACGGCCACCATCAACGCCGTCAGTCCCGCCGCGAGGGCCCACACCCAGGCGCTCCGCACGTGACTCTCGAAGTGCACGAGCCATTCCTCCCTGCCCGGAGCCGAGCTGAGCCGGTTTTCGGTCCGTTCGCACCTTACCCGGCAGGCGGACCTGAAGGTCCGCCTCTATGTTGGTTGGCGGTTCGCCGCCACGATTCGGGAGGAAGCCCCATGACTCATGTGCGCGAACACCGGAGCATTCTCGCGAGCTCCGAAAAGCGACTGCTCATCTTCATCGCCGAACGGCTGCCGCAGGCGATCAACTCGGACCACCTGACGACGCTGGCGCTGGCGGCGATGGGGATGGCGGGCGCGGCGTTCGCGGCGGCACGTTGGGACCGCCGTGCCCTCTGGCTCGTCGTGGTCGCGCTGGTCCTCAACTGGTTCGGCGACAGCCTCGACGGGACGCTCGCGCGCGTCCGCCGCGCCGAGCGGCCGCGCTACGGCTTCTACGTCGATCACGTTCTCGACATCGCGGGCGCGACGCTGCTGTTCGCCGGCCTCGCCTGTTCGCCGTTCATGACGCCGGCCGTCGCGCTCGCGCTGCTCATTGCCTACCTGCTGGTCGCCGGCGAGGTGTTCCTGGCTACCGCGGTGCACGGCGTCTTCCGGATGTCGGTGGCGGGCATCGGGCCGACGGAGCTGCGCATCGTGCTCGCGGCGGGCGCGATTGCGCTGCTGCGCGACCCGCACGTGTCGATCGGGCCGCTTACGGTCCGGCTGTTCGACGCTGGCGGCGCCATCGGCGCGGCCGGACTCCTGGCGGCATTCGCCGTCGCCGTCGTGCGGAACACGGGCGCGCTTGCGATGGCAGAACCCCGGTAGTACGATTGTTCTCTTACGGTTGCGCTGAAATTCGTCACAGAGAGCACGAAGCGGGATAACCACGAAGGACGCGAAGAACGCGAAGGAAAAGAAAGTATCCCTTCGTGAACTTCGTGCCCTTCGTGGTTCTCCCCTCTTCGTGACCTCGACCGGATTACCTGAACGATGCCCGACGCCCGACACCCGGCGCGCGGTCCGCTCGTCGTCCGCGGCGCGCGCACGCACAACCTGAAAAACGTCGACGTCACGCTGCCGCAGGGCAAGCTCGTCATCTTCACGGGCGTCAGCGGGTCGGGTAAGTCGTCCCTTGCCTTCGACACGATCTACGCGGAAGGGCAGCGCCGGTATGTCGAGTCGCTGTCCGCCTACGCGCGGCAGTTCCTCGAGCGGATGGAGAAGCCCGACGTAGACAAGATCGAGGGCATCTGCCCCGCCATCGCCATTCGCCAGAAGAACAGCGTCCGCAACCCGCGATCGACGGTCGGCACCACGACCGAGATTCACGACTACATGCGGCTGCTCTACGCGCGCGTCGGCCGCACCTTCTGCCGGCAGTGCGGCCAGGAGGTCGTGCGCGAGACGGCCGAGATCGTCGCGAAGCGGCTGGCGGATCTGCCCGCCGGGACACGCGTCCTCATCGGATTCCAGATCCCGGTCGTGGCCATCGCAGTGGCGGCCGCGAAAGAGGCCGCGGCCGACACCGAAGCGGTGGACGAGCTGCTCGAAGGCGTCGAGGCGGAGGTAATCAAGCCGTCGCGCAACGGCGACAGGTTCGATGCGATCAGGGAAACGCTCGACACGCTGCAGCGGCGCGGCTACGGCCGGCTGCTCGTGGACGGCCGCGCGGTGCCGTTCGACGAGGTCGATCGCGCCGCGCTGAAGGATCGGACGACGCTCGACGTGATCGTCGACCGACTCAAGATCGAAGGAGACCTGCGCAGCCGGCTGACCGATTCGATTGAGACCTCGTATCGCGAGGGCGGCGGCGCGGCGTTTGCCGTGGTCCTCGGTGGGAATCAGGGATCAGGGATCAGGGATCAAAAGCCTGCAGACGTTCTTGATCCCCGATCCCCGATCCCCGATCCCTACCGAATCGAGTTTTCCGAGCGCTTCGAGTGCCGTCCCTGCGGCATCGCCTACGAGACGCCGCAGCCGCGCCTGTTCTCCTTCAACAACCCGTTCGGCGCCTGCCCGACCTGCCACGGCTTCGGCAACATCATCGAGCTCGACATGGCGCTCGTCATCCCCGATCCGTCGAAGTCGATCAACCAGGGCGCCATCGAGCCGTGGAGCAAGCCGCACTACCGCGCGCAGCTCGCGGAGCTGAAACGGGCGGCGCGCCGGTCTGGCATCCGGCTCGACGTCGCCTGGTCGGAGCTGACCGGCGAGGAACGGACGTTCGTCGTCGAAGGCGACGGCACGTACGACGGCATCCGCGGCTTCTTTCGCTGGCTCGAGCGCAAGAAATACAAGGTGCACGTGCGCGTGTTCCTCAGCCGCTATCGCGGCTACCTGGCGTGTCCCGACTGCGGCGGCGCGCGGCTGCGGCGCGAGGCGCGCGACGTGCGTGTCGGCGGCCGCACCGTCGACGCCGCGTCCGCGCTGACGGTGCGCGAGGCGCAGCAGTTCTTCGCCGAGCTCGAGCTCACCGAGAAGGAAGCGACGGTCGCCGAGAAGGTGCTGCGCGAGATCCGCCGCCGGCTGTCGTTCCTCGGCGACGTGGGGCTCGACTACCTGACGCTCGATCGGCTCTCCAGCACGCTCTCGGGCGGCGAATCGCAGCGCATCAACCTCGCGACGTCGCTCGGCTCGGCGCTCGTCGGCACGCTGTACGTGCTCGACGAGCCGTCCATCGGCCTGCACTCGCGCGACAACCGCCGCCTCATCGACATCCTCCAGCAACTGCGCGACCAGGGCAACACGGTGCTGGTCGTCGAGCACGACGAGGACATGATTCGCGTCGCCGATCACGTCGTCGACATCGGCTTGGGCGCGGGCGAGCAGGGCGGCAAGGTCGTCTACTCGGGTGATTACCAGGGTCTGCTGCAGGAATCGCGATCGCTCACCGCCAAGTACCTGCGCAACGAGCTGGCGATCCCGGTGCCGTCGCCGCGGCGGAAGGGCCTCTCGCACAAGCTTCGGCTGAAGGGCGCAACCGAGCACAACCTGAAGGACGTCGACATCGACATCCCGCTCAACGCGCTGACGTGCGTCACCGGCGTGAGCGGCTCCGGCAAGTCGACGCTGGTGCACGACGTGCTGTACGCGGCGATCAAGCGCGCGAAGGGCGACTGGGACCGGCGCGTCGGCTCGTACCGCGAGCTGCTCGGGCTCGAATTCATCACCGACGTCGTGCTGGTGGACCAGACGCCGATCGGACGCACGCCGCGCTCGAACCCGGTGACCTACCTGAAGGCCTTCGACCCGATCCGCGAGTTGTTCGCGCTGACGAAGGACGCGAAGTCGCGCGGCCTGACGGCGAGCCATTTCTCGTTCAACGTCCCGGGCGGCCGCTGCGAGGCGTGCCAGGGCGAGGGCGAAGTCCGCGTCGAGATGCAATTCCTCGCCGACGTCTTCGTGCCGTGCGAGCAGTGCGACGGCATGCGCTTCAAGCCGCAGGTGCTCGAGGTCCGCTACAAGGGCAAGACCGTCCACCAGGTGCTCGAGATGACCGTGCGCGAGGCGCTCGCGTTCTTCTCGACCTCGCCGAAGGTGCTGCGCCGCCTGCAGGTGCTCGACGAGATCGGCCTCGGCTACCTGCGCCTCGGCCAGCCGGCAACGACGCTGTCGGGCGGGGAAGCGCAGCGCATCAAAATTGCCGCGCACCTGTCGTCGTTCGGCGGCGAGCGGCTGCTCTACATCCTCGACGAGCCGACGACCGGGCTGCACTTCGACGACATCGCCAAGCTGCTCGCGGCCTTCAAGAAGCTCGTCGAGGCCGGGCACACGCTGCTCGTCATCGAGCACAACCTCGACGTGGTCAAGACCGCCGACTACCTGATCGATCTCGGACCCGAGGGCGGCGACGCGGGCGGCAACGTGATCGCCACCGGCACGCCGGAGCAGGTGGCGCAGGTCGAGGCGTCGTACACGGGACAGGCGCTCCGGCAGGTGCTCGCCGCGGGGCGTAGCAATGCCTACGCGACGCGGTAGCCCGGCGGGTCCGCCTCGCGCGGCTTCACCGCTCGGCGGGACCCGCCCTACCTCGGAGGATTCGTACGTGGGGCGGGTCCCGCGGAGCGTCGGTGCCAGGCGACGCGGACCCGCCGGAGTCCTGCCACACTCCTTCTACGCCCGTCCGACGCTGAAGGTGACCGAAGACCTCCTCGGCAAGGTGCTCGTCCATCGCACACGCCAGGGCGTCGCCTCCGGCGTCATCGTCGAGACCGAGGCGTACATCGGCGAGGACGATCCCGCGTGTCATGCCTCGTTCGGACGGACGGCCCGCAGTGAACCGCTCTTCGGCCCACCAGGCTTTGCGTACGTCTATCTGAACTACGGCATCCACTACCTGATGAACGCGGTGACCGAAGCCGACGGCTATCCTGGCGCCGTGCTCATTCGCGCGCTGCAGCCGCTCGACGGCGTGGCGTTGATGAAGATGCGACGCGCGCCCGACGGCCGCGCCATAGACGACCACGATCTCTGTCGCGGGCCCGGCAACCTGACGAAGGCGCTCGGCATCACGCTCAAGGACAACCGGCGGGATCTCACCGACGGTACGTTGACGATCGAGGATCGCGGCATCTCGGTCGGGACGATCGCGACGGGGCCGCGCATCGGCATCCGCGTCGCCGTCGAGCGGCCGTGGCGCTACTGGGTCGAGGGGCACCGGGCCGTCTCGGGGCGGCGCCGCGCATGATGACCACGAAGTTCGCGAAGAACCACGAAGAACATGAAGAAGACGAAGGTTCGCGGCGGGTGTTAGGATTGAAATTCCGCGATGGGTAAAACGCTCCTGCAGAAGGTCTGGGACCTTCACAAAGTGCGCACGCTCCCGACGGGCCAGACGCAGCTGTTCATCGGCCTGCACCTCATTCACGAGGTGACGACGCCGCAGGCGTTCGACGCGCTGCGGCAGCGCGGCTGGAAGGTGGCGCGGCCGGACCGCACGTTCGCCACCGTCGATCACATCGTCCCGACCAGGCAGCGCCAGCGGCCGTTCATCGACGTGATGGCCGAGGACATGATCGCCTCGCTCGAGCGCAACACCGCCGACTTCGGCGTGCCGCTCTACGACATCGGCGACGACCGCCAGGGGATCGTGCACGTGATCGGCCCGGAGCTCGGGCTGACGCAGCCCGGCATGACGATCGCCTGCGGCGACAGCCATACGTCGACGCACGGCGCCTTCGGCGCGGTCGCCTTCGGCATCGGCACATCGCAGGTCCGCGACGTGCTCGCCTCGCAGTGCATCGCCCTCGAGCCGCTCAAGGTGCGGCGCATCCGCGTGACGGGTCAGCTGCCGCGCGGCGTCTACGCCAAGGACGTCATCCTGACGATCATCCAGCGCCTCGGCGTCGCCGGCGGCAACGGCTACGCCTACGAGTACGCCGGCGATGCCATCGAGCGGATGTCGATGGACGAGCGGATGACCATCTGCAACATGTCGATCGAAGGGGGCGCCCGCGTCGGCTACGCGAATCCCGACGAGACGACGTTCCAGTACATGGAGGGGCGTCCGTTCGCGCCGCAGGGCGAGGCGTTCGCGCGCGCCAAGGCGTGGTGGCGATCGATCGCCTCCGACCGCGACGCCTCCTACGACGACGAGGTGGAGATTCGCGCGGCGGAGCTGACGCCGGTCGTGACGTGGGGCGTCAATCCCGGCCAGTCAATCGGGGTGAAGGGGAGGGTGCCGGGCGCGAGCGGCGCCGACGCGCAGGTGTCGGACGCGCTCGCCTACATGGGGCTGACCGCCGGCCAGCCGATCGCGGGCATGAAGATCGACGTCGCCTTCATCGGGTCGTGCACCAACGGCCGCCTCTCCGATCTCCAGGAAGCCGCTCGCATCGTCCGCGGCCATCACGTCGCGAGCGGCGTGAAGGCGCTCGTCGTCCCCGGCTCGGTGGCGGTGCAGAAGGCGGCGGAGCGCGAAGGGCTCGACGCCACCTTCCGGGAGGCCGGCTTCGATTGGCGCGACGCTGGCTGCTCGATGTGCCTCGGGATGAACCCCGACAAGCTCGAAGGCAACCAGGTGTGCGCGGCCTCGTCCAACCGGAACTTCAAGGGGCGGCAGGGGAGTCCGACGGGCCGCACGCTGCTCATGAGTCCCGCGATGGTTGCCGCCGCGGCAATCACCGGCGTGGTGACCGACGTCCGGGAACTGGTCGACGAAGTGCCCGCGGGGGTGCGGTGATGGGCGCGGAGAAGATCCAGGTCATCGAAGGACGGGCGCTGCCGCTTCGCGGCGACGACATGGACACCGATCGCATCATGCCGGCGCGCTTCCTCAAGTCGATCACCTTCGAGGGGCTGCAGGCGCACGTGTTCGAGGACGACCGGCTGGCGGCGGCGCGGGCCGGCCAGGTGCACCCGTTCGACGATCCGCGGTTCCAGGGGGCGTCGATCCTTCTCGCCAACCGGAATTACGGGTCCGGTTCGTCCCGCGAGCACGCGCCGCAGGGGCTGCGCCGGTGGGGCATCCGCGCGGTGGTCGCGGAATCGTTTGCCGAGATCTTCTTCGGCAACTCGCTGATGATTGGTCTCGCGTGCGTGACCGCGTCGCCACAGGACGTCGCCGCGCTGATGTCGCTGGTCGAACGCGACCCGAACGCGTCGCTGACGGTGGACCTGCAGGCGGGAACGTGCCAGGCGCCGGGGCAGACGATCGCGATCTCGATTCCCGGGCACGTGCGCGACGCGTTGATGACCGGCGCGTGGGACACGACCGGCCTGCTGCTCGACAACTACGAGCAGGTCGACGCCGTCGCGGCAAAGCTGCCCTACTTGGCTGGCTTCTGATTACTGGTGTTTCTTTTGATGGTCGACCGACCCGAGGAACGCCGCCGACGCGTGTGACCGCTCTCCGCCCCTCCTGAACACGAGCCGCACCTGGCGGCGCAGCCGGATCTCGGGAATCGGCAGCGCGATCAGCTCGCCGCGGGCGATTTCCGATTCCGCGCAGCGCCGCGGCAGCAGCGCGACGCCCATGTTGGTCGCCACCGCGCGCTTGATCCCTTCGAGGCTCGGCAGCGAGACGAGGATGTTCGCCGGGATGTGGTGCTGCTCGAACAGCCGCAGCACGCGATCGCGCACGTGCGACGGATCGTTGTGCGCAATCACGGGATGCCGGCTGCACTCGGTCAGCGTGACCTCCTGGCTGTGCGCGAGCGGGTGCGTCGGCGGCACGAGCATCACGAGCTCGTCGTGGCCGAGGACGATCGAGCTGAGCTTCGGCTCCCCGGGCTGAAAGGTGAGCACGCCGAAATCGAGCGTCCCCTGCGACACCTCGGCGCCGATCTGACGCGCCGGGATGCGCCGGACGTCGACGTGGACGAGCGGATGCGACTCCTGGAAGTGGGCGATGAGCGGCAGGACGACGTGCACCGAGGCCTCGTTGGCGCCAATCAGGACGCGCCCGCGGCGCAGGTCGCGAAGGTCCTTGACCGCGATTTCCGCTTCCTCGGACAGGCGCAGGAGCCGCTCGGCGTAGTCGCGCAGGAGCCGTCCGGCGTCGGTCAGGGTGGCGTCCTTGGTTGCCCGGTCGAACAGCCGCTCGCCGACGCTTTCCTCCAGGCGGCGGACCGACTGGCTGACGGCCGGCTGGGTTCTGTGCAGCTTCATGGCGGCACGTGAAAAGCTGCGCTCGGCCGCAACCTTAAGAAATACGCGCAATTCGCTCAATTCCACCGCGCTAGCGTCTCATAAGCACAGGTAATCCAAACAGAATAATTATCATTTTGACAGCATCGCCGCCGTCGCGTCCAATTGATGCGGCGGTTCCCGCACGAGCCGCCCTAACCGAGGTCCCAGAGATGGCTCAACACGTCCGCATCTTCGACACGACGCTCCGCGACGGCGAACAGGCGCCCGGCTTTTCGCTGCGGGTGTCCGAGAAGCTTCGCCTGGCGCGCCAGCTCGATGCGCTCGGCGTGGACATCATCGAGGCCGGGTTCCCGATTGCGTCGCCCGCCGACGCCGAGGCGGTGCATCGCATCGCCCAGGAAGTGCGGCGCCCGATCATTGCGTGCCTGGCGCGCTGCCATCCGGCCGACCTCGAGAAGGCGGCGGAGGCGATCAAGCCGGCCGAGAGGGGACGCATCCACACCTTCATCGCGACCTCCGATCTGCACCTGAAGGCGAAGCTCCGCATGTCGCGCGAAGAGTGCCTCGAGGCGGCGATTCAAGCCGTGCGCTTCGCCCGGCACCACACCTACGACGTGCAGTTCTCCGCCGAAGACGCCACGCGCAGCGATCTCGACTTCCTCTGCCGGGTCGTCGAGGCGGTCGTCAAGGCGGGCGCCAACACCATCAACCTGCCCGACACCGTCGGCTACGCGACGCCGGACGAGATGCGCGAGTTCTTCACGACCATCCGCTCGCGCGTGCCGAATTCCGACAAGGTCATCTTCAGCACCCACTGCCACGACGACCTCGGCCTCGCGGTGGCGAATTCGCTCGCCGCGGTGCAGGGCGGCGCGCAGCAGGTCGAATGCACCGTCAACGGCATCGGCGAGCGCGCCGGCAACGCGTCGCTCGAAGAGATCGTGATGGCGTTCACCGTGCGGCAGGAGCGGCTGCCGTACTCGACCAGCATCAGCACGCGCGAGCTCTACCCGTCGAGCGAGATGCTGACGCGGCTGACGGGCGAGCGGGTGCAGGCGAACAAGGCGATCGTCGGCCGCAACGCGTTCGCCCACGAGGCGGGCATCCACCAGGACGGCATGATGAAGGATCGCCGGACCTACGAAATCATGCGCGCCGAGGACGTGGGCGCGCCGTGGAACCCGCTCGTGCTCGGCAAGCATTCGGGGCGCCACGCGGTGCAGCGCCGCTGCACGGAGCTCGGCCTGCAGATCGACGCCGACGAGCTCATCGAGATCTACCGCGCGCTCATGACGATCGCCGACGATCGGAAGCTGATCACCGACAACGACGTCGTCGCGGTCGTCAGCGCGGTGCGGACGGGAACGTCCCGTCACGAACCCGTGGACCCGTTCGACACGCCCCCGGGTGTCACCGCCGCGCATCACCCGACTGGGTACGGACACGGCGTCTGATGGCTGGATGGTGGATGGTGGTTGAACCACCATCCACGACCCACGAACCACCAACGACCCACGACTAACCCCTGCCCCCCCTACCTTCACGACTATCGTGTTAACGCTGGCCGAGTACCGGATCATCGTGGAGCAGGCGCCAATCATGATCTGGCGCGCCAACGCCCAGGCCAAGTGTGACTACTTCAACGAGCGGTGGCTGGCGTTCACCGGCCGCACCCTGCAGGACGAGCTCGGCGACGGGTGGGTGAAAGGCGTGCACGCGGAAGATGTCGAACGGTGCATGCGGACCTACCACGACGCCTTCAGCAAGCGCGAAGGCTTCGAGATGGAGTACCGGCTGCGCCGTTACGACGGTGAGTTCCGCTGGGTGCTCGACTGCGGGTCGCCGATCCACGACGCCGACGGCCGGTTCATCGGCTTCACCGGCAGCTGCATCGACGTCACCGATCGCGTCGAGGCGCGGGCGGCGCTGGCGCGCGCGACGTTGAAAGATCTCGGCCTATCGAACTAGCCTCCGGGTTCTCCAGCGTCACGATCATCCGCCCGGTAGGCGGCGAGATGTCGCGCTCGGCGAAGACCTGGGCCATGCGGCCGCGCAGTTCGCGGCCGACGAGCCACTGCTTGAGCGGCACCGTCTTGATGCGTGCCTTGACGACCATCTGCGAGTCCTGGAACGTGTCGACGCCGTAGACCTCGAGCGGCGACAGGATGTGCGGCCTGAACTGCGGGTCGGCCTCGACCATCGCCGCGGCGTCGCGCATCGCGTCCATGATGCGCTCGGGATCGTCGTTGTAGCCGACGCCGAAGGTGATCACGTAATACGCAAAGTCCTTCGACTTGTTCGCCAGCGTCTTCACTTCGCCGTTCGGGAAGACGTGCACCGTCCCTTCCTCGTCCCGCAGCACGATCGTCCGCAGGTTCACTTCCTCGACCAGGCCCCCCTGCCCGTTGACGACCGCGACGTCCCCCACGCGGCACTGATCCTCGAGGATGAGAAAGAAGCCCGAGATGACGTCGCGGACGATCGTCTGCGCGCCGAAGCCGATGGCCAGGCCGGCGATGCCGGCGCCGGTGAGCGCTGGGGTGATGTCCACGCTCAGCTCGCGCAGGATCATCAGGCCGGCGATGCCGATGACCAGGACCGAGAGCGCCTTCTGCAGCAGCCGGCCGAGCGTCTGCGCGCGCTTGGTCCGCTCGATGACGTTGAGGCCCGTGCCGCGGCTCATCTCGCGCTCGAAGCGGCGCGCCGCCGCCGAGCCGGTACGGATGATGAAGTACGCCGCGACGGCGATGACGACGATACGAAGGCCGGCGTCGAGGAACCAGCGGAGCAGCGCGTCGGGGTTGCCGCCGAAGCGCGTGCGGTAGCCCGCGAGCTTCACGGCCGGCGAGGCGAGCGCCGAGGCCGTGACGAGGAACACCACCAGCTGCACGACGCGCCGCGGGCGATCGACGAACTGCTCCTGGACCTCGCGGTCCTCGATGATGGCGTGCAGGATCGACTGTGCGATCCGCGAGACGACGTCCGCGACGACGTAGGCGGCAATCAGCGCCAGCGCGAGCGCCAGCGTCACCAGCGGCCAGTTTGGAGGCAGGTTCACTGTTCCGTCGCGCGGACGATTGGGACCTTGAGCTGCACGCGGCGGCCGTCACGGATGACCTCGATAGTGGCGGTGCTGCCGATGGTCGCGTCCTGGATCAACCGCGTCAGCGGTCCGGCGTCCGTGATCGTCGCGCCGTTGAAGCCGACGATGATGTCGCCGGGGCGGAGGCCGGCGGCGAACGCCGAGGCGTCGCGGCGCATGCGCTGCACGAGCACGCCGCGCGCGTTCGGCGCGCCGAGCTCGGCGGCTTCCTGCGTCGTCAGCGGCGCGAGCTCGACGTAGCCGATGCCGCCGCGGCGCACCTCGCCGTACTTCAGGAAATCGTTGACGACGCGCCGCGCCAGGTTGCTGGGGATGGCGAAGCCGATGCCCTGGTAGCCGCCGCTCTCGCTGAAGATCGCGGTGTTGATGCCCACCAGCTCGCCGCGCGTGTTGATCAGCGCGCCGCCCGAGTTGCCCGGGTTGATCGCCGCGTCGGTCTGGATGAAGTCTTCGTAGCCGGAGATGCCGAGGCTCGTGCGCCCGAGCGCCGAGACGATGCCGAGCGTCACGGTCTGATTGAGCTGGAACGGGTTGCCGATCGCCAGCACCCACTGCGCCACCTTCAGCTGCGAGGAATCGCCCCACGGCATCGTCGGCAGGTTGGTCGCGTCGATCTTGAGCAGCGCGAGGTCGATGGTCGGGTCGACGCCGACGATCTGCGCGCGCAGCTCGCGCTTGTCGCCGAGCGACACGGTGATCGCCGGCAGCTGGCGCAGCGAGATGCGCCCCTGCTCGCCCGCGACCACGTGGTTGTTGGTCAGGATGTAGCCGTCGGGGCTGACGATGACGCCCGAGCCGAGGCTGCGCTCGACGTCGCGCTGCGGACCGTAGAGGTCGCTGTCGTCGCCGAAGAAATACCGGAAGAACGGATCGTTCGACAACGGCGAGTTCTGCCGCGCGACGACCTGCGTGGACGAAATGTTGGCGACGGCGGGGACGGTGCGCGCGGCAACGCTGCTGAAGTCGGGGAGTCCCTGTGCAGCCGGCAGCAGTCCCTGCACCGGCGCGGGACGCGGGGCGGCGGCCTGCGCCGGCGGCACCGCTGCCTCGGTCGTGGTGTCACGCGTGCGGCCCGACAGCACCAGCCCGGCGAGGAAGCCGCACGCCAGAATCAGCAATGCGAAGATCAGCCGTGGTGTTCGCACGGTCACGACACGCGGATGCGGCGCGCGCTCCCTTCGGTTCCCTTCGGGCAGATGACAGTCAGCACGCCGTCGCGAAGATCCGCGCTCACGCGCGATTCGTCCACAGGGTGCGGAAGATCGAGCGTCCGGCTGAAGCTGCCGTGCCCGCGCTCGACGCGATGATACTGCTCGCACGGCACGTTGCGTTCGCGGCGCTGGCCGGAAATCTGGATGCGCCCCTCGAGGACCTGGATCTCCACGTCGTCGCGGCCGAGCCCCGGCAGCTCCGCCGTGATCACGTACTCATCGGCGGTCTCGTGGACGTCGATTGGCGGAATCCACCCGGACGGGGCGGGCGCAAAGCGGTCCAGGCGCTGCTGGATGGCCAGCAGATCCCGGATTGGATCCCAGCGCGCAAACGCCATGACCGTAATCTAGCATAGCCATTCGGTATGATTGGCTGGATGGCGGGTTGTCGAACCACCATCCACCATCTACCACCCAAACTATGGCGACTATACAAGCGACGCGTTTGAAAAAGGGGATGCTCGTCAAGATGGAGCAGGACCTGTTCCGGGTCCTCGAGCTCCAGCACGTGACGCCCGGCAACCTGCGCGGGTTCGTCCGCGTGAAGTTCCGGAACATCCGCAGCGGCACGTTGTCCGATCAGAAGCTGAGGTCGGAGGATTCGGTCGAGCGGGCGACGCTGGACGAGCGCGAGATGCAGTATCTCTACCAGGACGGCGAGGACTATTACTTCATGGACACCTCGTCGTATGAGCAGATTCACATCAACAGCGAGGCGCTCGGCGACTCGGTGAACTACCTGAAGCCCGAGATGACGATCGACGTCGAGTTCTACGGCAGCGAGCCGGTCGGCATCGAGCTGCCGCAGACGGTGGATCTCAAGGTCGTGGACACGGTGCCCGGCATCAAGGGAGCGACCGCCAGCAACCAGATCAAGCCGGCGACGACCGAAACCGGGCTGGTCGTCAGCGTGCCACCGTTCATCAACCCGGGAGACATCATCCGCGTGAGCACCGAGACCGGCGAGTACCTGGCGCGCGCATGAGCCGGGTCAACTCCCAACTTCCAATCTCCAACTTCCAAGGAGTCTGGATCGCGTAATGGATGTCGTTCGTCACCAGCCGAACCAGGGCTGGATCGAAGTCATCGTCGGCAGCATGTTCAGCGGCAAGAGCGAAGAGCTGATCCGCCGCCTCCGCCGGGCGCAGATTGCGCGCCAGCGGGTCCAGATCTTCAAGCCAGCCGTCGACACGCGGTACGCGGAGGACGCGATCGTCTCGCACAGCGAGATGCGGATGGCGTCGCGCGTGGTCGCCAATTCGCGCGCGCTGCTCGACCTGGTGGGGGACGACACCGAGGTGGTCGGCATCGACGAAGGGCAGTTCTTCGACCAGGACCT
>Ga0070705_100000295_pt1 | contig 29645 bp, 22 predicted proteins | sample KBSK5253metaG_FD_65455 | JGI IMG/M metagenome (GOLD analysis project Ga0070705, IMG submission 65455) | Corn, switchgrass and miscanthus rhizosphere microbial communities from Kellogg Biological Station, Michigan, USA - KBS K5-25-3 metaG | ecosystem: Host-associated > Plants > Roots >... | reverse complement strand
CGGAGCTTGTAAGGCATGTGCGGCTCGAACGCGTACAGATAAGCGCACAGCGGATGGTCCGGTTGCGCCTTGGAGAAGCGATCGATCACCGCGTCGACGCTTGCGGCGAAGTTGCCCGTACGCGCGCTCGAGATCATCGCGGGGTCTTTGATTCGCCGGTACAGGGTCGCGGCTCGCCGGCCGGGAAAGAGAACCGTGTCATAGCCCGCGCGTGCCAGCACTTCGGTCCACGTCTCGAGATGCGCGTCCCAATAAGATGACTGCATGAACTTCGGCACCGCTTGATAAGTCGAGGGCGATGGCGTGAACGCGTTCTCGAACACAGACGCGCGCTCGCCGAGGTTGCTCAAACTCGGAGTCGTGTTTCGAGGGTAACCGTAAACGCTCAGATGATCCGCGCGAACCGTGTCCACAAAAACGTAGAGCACATTGAATCGATGGGCGCCGGGATTCGGCGCGGTGTTGAGGCTTCTTTGTTCGTCCAGCCACTGGCCGGCGTCTTCGCGGGAAAGATCGCCGCCGATGCAGTTATTGTCGATGCCGTCGCCGGGGATTTCGATCTGCCCCGGATTGATATCCGCGCGGCGGTCATCGGCGTCCCCGCCTCCGAGAACCGCGGAGTAGCCATCGCGGTCAAAGTCAAGAGCCCATTGAGCGAGCTTGAAGAACTGCTTGGTGATAGTGCTGCGATAGAAGATTTGAGTCTTGAGGTTTTGATTGCGATCGAAATGGACGAAGGTAAATCCGGTTCCAGCACAGACTAGCACCGCTACGCAAATAAACGCGATGCGATTTGGTGAACGATGGTGTCGCGGGAATAATCCTCGCGCTGAAACCACGAGCGCCATCGCGAGCGTTAGTTCGACAAGAAACATCGCGCGATGGAGCGAGAATTCATACTGCTGGACTTCGATTCGCGAATCGACGTAGTAAGCGGCCGATATGATTCCGACTAGCAGCACGAGCCACGCAGTGCGCAGGAACTTGTTCATTGATGCGCGCGCCAATCTCCAGACGGCCCAGCAAGAGATCAACATTCCCGTGATTGAAAAATATGTGAACAGCCGCTCTGCTTTGAGCAGCAATCGCGCGAGCGAGATCTTCTCGGCTTCGCGAATTGCCCCGAGCGTGAACCTGAACACGCCGGGCTGAAAGTAAAGCAAGCCGCCGGCGATTGCGGCTATAACGAGTCCCGCCAACAAAGTGTGTGTGAGCGTTTGCCGGCGATTGCCGGTGGTCAACTGCTGCAGTCGCGCATTCAACCACGAAGCCGCGCGCGCAAGGAGTCCAATGATGAAGCCTATGATTGCGCCGGCAAGCAGATTCAAACTGAAGTATGAGGTTAGGACTAATCGCTCGGGAAATGATTCGAAGATCGGCGTCAGCTTGATGTTCAAATCAACCCACTCGATCAAGCTGAGAATCGCGACAGCGGCCAGCCCCGCGAGAGCATAGTTCCGCAACGATCCGATTCGCGGGGTCGTTAGCCCGTTGGGTTGCGTTTGATTTGTTATCGAGTCCTCGGGGGAAGCTGTTTCAATTGTGGAGCTGGGCACTGTTTCGCCTTCTAAGCTTTGTAAGGAGACGGAAATGGTAGTAAGCGCTTTGCGACGGTGTCAAGCAATGGGAATGAACGGATCGTTCGAGCACTTCCTTGAAGAACCCGCGCCCCGGCAAGTATATTCCTCGTCTCCCTCGGCACTCTGCTTTGAAATCTATGAGCGAAACAGTCGCATCCGCGGCCGCGGCCCCAATGCAAAACCGAATCATCGATAGAGTGCAGTCGCTGGATCGCCGCGCGCTTCTTTTCACAACGCTCGTTCTCGCAACGATCAGCTTCCTCCCATATCAGTTTTGGAGACAGCCGGGCATTCTCGATCGAGCAAACTGGGATTACTTCGCTCAGGAGATTGTTCGCGGCGCGGTCCCCTATCGCGACGTCGTTAATATCAAAGCGCCGTTATCGGCATACATCGGCGCGGCAGCGATAATTATTACCAAGCCGTTTGGGCTTCGCGATATCTTTGCCATTCGAGTCGTCTACCTTTTCCTCGCCAGCCTGACCGTTGCTTTTACATTCCTGGTCGCACACTCATTTTCAAACAGCCGCAGAGTCGCGCTCTTGGCGGCATTAATAATGATGGCGTTCAATCTGTTCGGCGACGCGAACGCCGGCGGAGTCCAGCCAAAGACCCCGATGATCTTGTTCGGGTTGATCGCGTTGTGGGTGATACAAAGAGACAAACCGTTCACGGCGGGTTTTGCCGCGATGTTATCCGCGTTGAGCTGGCAGCCGGGGCTGTTGTTCGCGGGAGTCGCGTGCCTGGCGTTTTCGCGTTATCTGACAAGTTGGCGCGACGGCAAGGCAATCAAGACGATAGTGGGCGCGGCCGTGCCGCTTGCGATCTTCATCGGATACTTCTGGTTCGAGCGGGCGCTTGCAGACATTTACTGGTGGCTGATTGATTACAATCTCACGGTCGATGCGCCGCGCGGGTTGCGGACCGTTCCGCAGTTGGTGGATCGATTCTATCGGCTTATGAAGGGCGCCTTCCGGCCGGAATGGCCCTACTTTCTCGTTAGCATCGCTGGGCTGGCGATCGTCGTCTGGCGCGAGACGAAAGTCTGCAGGCGTGACGGCGTTAGGTCGCTTGTTGACAACGCCCCTCGCCACGCTGTGATTGCCGCTCCGCTGATTTACTTCGCGTTCTGTTTGATCAACATCCAGGGCGGCGTTGATGTGATTCCGCTTCTCCCGTTCGTGGCAATTTTCGCGGCCGCCGGAATTGTTTGGACAATCGATCTATGCGTCGAGCTTCTATCTCGCGCGAAGCTGCGAATCTCTCGACCCACGCTCAGTGCTTCGATCTTCGCCGCCGTTGTTGCCTTGGTCATGATTTTCAGTGTAGCCGATGTTTTGTTGGTAAGAGTCGAGTCGCCAACGTTGAAGGACCAGGACGCGGAGGTCGCCGAGATCACCTCGCACCTTGCGCCCGGGGATCAAATCTACGTGCACGGGCTGGCCGAAATACTCGTGCTGTCCAGATTGTCGAACGCCGACAAACATTTCTTTTTGGATCGAGGCAAGGACAACTATCTCGATCGAGTCGAGCCGGGAGGGTTCGCCGGCTGGCTTGATCGACTGAAAGCGAAACGTCCAAAGGTCGTCGCGCTCGAGCGTATGAAGTTCGTCGAACGCAAAGAGGATTTCTACGATTGGGTGCAAGCGGACTACGAAGAACACAAGGGTCGCGTATTTACTTATTACCTCCGAAAAGATGCAAATTGAGTTATGTCGAACGATGTAGCAACCGACGAGATTGCCGAGACATTGACGACGCGCGAGCGCGTTGAGGCGGCGCTGCTCGCCCTCACTCGCGATGAGCATACTCGCGCGCTCGCGATTGCGCTGTTTCTGTTTGCAGTGATTTTGATGCTGATGTACAAGCCATTCAGCCAAATCGAAGTCGGCGACAGCGCCGGCTACGACTACATCGCTCAATCAATCCTGCGGGGACAGCTTCCGTATCGCGATGTGGTTGATATGAAGACCCCCGGTAGCATGTACCTGAGCGCCGGCGCGATGGCCGCGGGCAAGCTCGTGGGACTCCGCGATGTTGTTTCGGCGCGCTTGTTTCAAAGCCTGCTAGTCGGGTTCTTGTGCGTGGTTATTTTCCAAGTGTCGAGGGTTTATTTACTCAACACGATGGCGGCGCTCATCGCGGGCGTATTCCCGTTGATCTCTTACAAGTTTGCCGAATGGATGGTCGTCGGCACTCAACCAAAGTTGTCGATGATCCTGTTCGGCATGCTGAGTCTGCTGTTCATCGCGAAGGACAAACCGTTCCTGGCGGGCGCGTTTTCTATGTTGTCATTCCTTTGCTGGCAGCCGGGATTAATGTTCACGGGAGTCGCCGCGCTGATGTTTTCGCGATACCTAACGAGTTGGCGTGACCTCGGCGCGGTGAAAGTTTTGCTCGGCGCGGCGGTGCCGCTCGCGATAGTACTCGGGTACTTTTACTCACAAAGCGCGTTGGGCGACTTGTGGGCATGGACAATCAAATTCAACTACAGCGTCTTCGGTCCTGAAACGCAGAGAGGCGTGCTGGGCGGGCTGAATCATATCTGGAGCGTGACCAAGCGAGCATTCGGGCCTGACGCCTTCCTTGCGCCGCTGGGCATCGCCGGCTTTGTGCTTTTTGCAACAGAACGCGTTCGGGCGCGCTTGAACCGTCGCGAAACCACCGAGCTTTTCAGAGAAGCGATTTTGATTCCGCCTGCCGTTTACTTTGGATTCTGCATAATCAACATGCAGGCCGGGCCCGACCTCATCCCGTTTATTCCGTTCTTCGCGATGTTCACCGGCTGGCTCCTGGTTCGACTCGGAGAGTTCGCGGTGTCGAGCGCGCGCGCGCGACCCACCAAGCTTCGCTGGGATTTGCTTGCGCCCGGCGCAGCCCTGACGGTGTTCCTCCTGGTTGCACTCGCGCGCGGCGTAGCATACGGGATTCCGCCGGGGTTCACCCTGCAGGATCAGAATCGCGCGTTTGAAAAAATCGCCGCGCAACTGGAGCCGGATGATAAGGTCTACGTTCACGGCTACGCTGAGCTGTTGGTGTTTTTGAACCGTCCGAATCTGAATCCATACACCTTTCTGAATCAAGGCATCGATGGTTTTGCCGCGTCGCGGCGCGGCGGCGATTTCAAATTGATTCTCGATGAGATGGAATCCCAAACTCCAAAGCTCGTCGTGCTCTCGCGAATGAAGACGGTCGCGTCGCGCGAGCTGCTCGAAGGATGGGTGGCCGAGCGCTACCTTCTCTTCGAATCGTTTCCTTCAGCGGACGTCTACATACGCAAGGGCGCGTGATTGGTTTGAGTGTGATTACTTCCCAGCCCGACAAATCCGGTGAATCCGAAACAGCGCGAAGCACGGCGATCAAAGATGTCTTGCCTTTTTTGATTGCGCTTGTCGGCGGCGTCATCTGTTATGGCGTGTTAGTCAATCGCGGAATTGGGTTGCCGATCCTCGGCTACAACATTTCTCCGGCCGAGCGCGTGATGCACGGCGAACTACCTTATCGAGATTTTATTTACAACTACACTCCCGGTGTCTTGTGGATCAACGCGGGGTTGATGAAGTTGTTTGGCGCTTGCGTGATGACGGTGAACCTTGGGTTGCTGGCATTCAAACTGGCCACACTGACGGCGCTGTTCTACGCCGCGCGCCGGTTGACTTCATCAAGCGCCGCTCTGATTCCGGTTGTGCTCGCGCTTGGTTGGATTGGCTACAAAGTTGTATTTCGCGCGTACCCGACGCAGTACTCGATGGTGTTTGTGCTGCTCGCTTTGATCTTCATGCTGAACTATGACCGATCCGGAAAAGCACATTGGCTCCTGTCGTGTGGAGCAGTGATCGGCGCTGTGTTCCTGTTCAAACAAAATGTGGGCGTTCTGGTCTTGGCCGCGGCGACTGCGACAATCATTTTGCGAGAGGTCATCGCGAATGAAAACGTTAGCCTGACATCTGGATTGCTGAATGCGACTCGAAAGTCTCTTGTCTGCTGGGGAGGGTTTGCCGCGATCGTAGCTCCGGCGCTTGCTTATCTCGCGTACAAAGGCGCGCTGGGAACGATGATCAGGCACTTCGCGTCGCTCGCCGGCCAGTACGGCGATAAGAAATCAATCGCGCTACCACCAGCTCGATTTGTCGCTCCAGTGATTGTTGGTTTGATTGTCGTGATCGTTGTCGGAGCACTAGTTCAACGATTCATACCGAAGCTCTTCGAGACATTCATGATATTGGTGCTGGTCTGTTGCGTGGCAGTGCTCCTGATTCCCGGAAGAGCATTCGCAGTGAAGACATCAGCAACCGCTGCGGTTGCTTATATGCCGCTGATGTTATTTGTCGTCGCCGTCTTATTTGTCGCGTGGCAATTCAGAAAACGAAGCCGAAGCGAGTGGTGGTCAAGCGCAGGTCCGATCGCGATAGTGAGCTTGTTTGCGTTGGGCTCGTACCTGGAGATGTATCCGCGAGCCGACTATGCGCATCTGGTTCGCGCGCTTCCGCCGGTGTTTTTGCTTCTGTTTCTTTTGATCGCCCGCGGGGTTCCGGAACTCACGTCCTATTTCCAAAACCGGCTAAGCAATCCGTCGAGGGCTGCGATGCTGTGCGGAGCTGTTCCGCTCGTTCTTTTGTTCAGCGCCGGAATAAAGGATGCGTGGCAGCCGCGTTTCGATTCCAGTCTTCGATTCACCGAGCAAGCGCCGCTCAAGCTCGAACGCGCGCGCGGAATACTCGTCTCGCGCAAGCAGGCCGCGTTCATCGAAGACCTTGCGGCGACAATCGAAGCTCGCAGTTCACCCGATGATCCGATCTTCTCATTCGCGCCTCGCGGGACCGCTTTTTATTTTTTGAGCGCAAGAAGGAATCCTACTCAATTCGTTTGGTGGCGTTCGGTCGGGATCAAGGGTCACGAGCGAGAATCGATGCTCGAAAAGATCGACAACGGTATTCCGAAGCTCCTGCTCATATCCGAAGGCTTTCACAACGAGAAGATCCTCGATCATATCAATGCGCATTATCATCAAGTCGCCTCTGTGAACGACATCAGAATCCTTGATAGAAACAACGAAGGGCAATCGTCAGAATGGAAACCCAGCGAACAACCGTCGAATCAGCAACGTTGAACGAGCACGCTCCCACGTGGATCACACGCGCGACAGGCGTACGCGTGCTGGCGCTGGCGGCGTTTCTGATTGGCGCGGCGGTCGTGCTCGCCGACAGACCGTTCACTCACGGTGAAACCGGTGACAGCTCGATCTTCGATTACATCGCACAGAGCATCATCAGGGGGCAAGTGCCCTATCGTGACGTGATCGACCCAAAGGGTCCGGGAAGCACTTACCTCAGCGCCGCGGCAATGGCTGCAGGCCGAAGCGTTGGTCTTCGCGACATCATCGCGGTCCGATGGCTGCACGTTCTTATGATGGGTCTGCTGGCCGCGACTACGTTCCTGGTTGGGCAGGCCTATTTTCAGAATCGACTGGCCGCGGTTCTTGCGTTCCTGATTCCTTTGATCGGCGCCGGTTTTTCGTCACAAGTCATTCGGGGGACTCAGCCGAAATTATCGATGGTGCTGTTCGGCATGCTCAGTGTACTTTTTATCGCCAAAGACAAACCGTTGTGGTCCGGGTTCTTCTCGATGCTCTCGTGTCTGTGCTGGCAACCCGGACTCATGTTCACCGGCGCGTCGGTATTGATCTTCTCGAAATATCTGACGAGCTGGCGCGATCTTCGCGCAGCGAAAGCCGTGCTGGGTGCCGCCGTTCCGCTTGCGATGGTCGTTGTTTACTTTTACTCGAAGGGCGCTTTGTCTGATCTCTGGTCGTGGACGATCGTGTATCCGTACGCCGTTTTTGCGCCGGAAACCACGATGCCGTTTCGCGAGACAATCGACACATTGTGGGCGGTGATGTCGCGCGAGCTTAAGCCGGTGTCGATTCTCGCCCCGCTTGCGTTGGCCGGTCTCATCGCCTACGCCGTCAGTCGAGTGAGGCGACAAATCAAGAAAGAGGAAAGCATCGGCTCTCGAGAATTGTTTCGCGATGCACTGGCATTTCCGGCGGCGATCTATCTGATCTTCTGCATGATCAATTTTCAAAGCGCTCCCGATCTCATTCCGTTCTACCCGTTCATAGGATTGTTCGCCGCGTGGCTGATCGTCGAAGGAAGCCGCTGGATTTTGCGGGCTCGACCGAAGCTTGCGATTTCAATTCCACTTGCAGCTATCGCGGCGGCAGTAATCTTGATCGTTTACGTTCACCGTCCGGGCGTCGCGGAAGAAGGCTCGTTGCCGGAACAGGACCGCGAAGCACAGATCCTGGCCGGCTACTTTGAACCTGATGACAGAATCTACGCGCACGGAATGGGCGAGGTGCTGGTGTTGTTGAACCGGCCGAACCTGAACAAGTATCTTGCGCTGAACAGCGGCGCCGACAATTTCATCGCGGCCAAAAAGCCCGGCGGGTTTCAGGATGTGATCGACGAGATCGAAGCTCAAGCGCCGCGCATTGTCGTGATGACTCGTTTGAGAAACGTCAGGCATCGCGAAGAGATTCGCAAATGGATGGACGCGCACTACGACAAAATGGAATTCGAAACGTTGAAGGGTGTTTATATTCGCCGGCCATAAAAGCTCGCGTCCGCGTTGAAGGCCCTCAACAGTTAGGAAAGAAGAAGAGCGATTGCTGAAGACTCTTAAACAAAATATCGATTGGCTCATCTTCGTGCTGATCGTGACCGGGTTCACACTCGTAGCGGCCCAGCGGCTCGGCGAAGTTCCGGTGCCTCAGGTTGACGAGTCGTACATGATGCAGACGTCTTACGAGATGTTGAATCGCGGAAAGCTTTCGCTTCCGTTTCGGCGGTTCATCGGCGGCAACATCGAGAACAACTGGCACTCGCTGACTCCGGTTCACTACGTCATCCAAACCGGGTTCTTCAAGGTCTTCGGTTGGGGGATCACCGAAGGCCGCGCGTTCAACCTGACGCTTGCGATCATCGTGTTGCTGCTGGTGTTTCTGATCGGCCGGAAACTTTTTGACTGGCGCGTAGGAATCATCGCAGTGGTGATGATCGTGTGCGATGTCTTCTTTCTCGAACGAAGCCGCTTCCTGAGAAACGACTACAGCGCGGTGATGTTTGCGCTTGTGGCTTTCTATCTTTATGAAGCTGCCGAGCGAAGAAAACGCTGGCGGTTGTTCTTAGCCTCGGGGTTCACGGCGGGCACCGCGGTAATGTGTCACACCGCGACCATCTATATCCTTGTCGCGATCACTGCGTTGATGCTCTTCCGGCGCGGGTGGCGAATCGTAAAGGCGAGGGATTTCTATTTGTTCGCGCTTGGCGCATTCGCGGTGTCGGCTTACGAAATCGTTTCAGACCTGGCCGATTGGACAAACTTCCGGCTGCAATACCGAGGCGACAAGCGGCACTTCAAGCTGCTCGATGCGATGGGATGGCTGAGGAACTTGAGGCACGAGCCGCAGCGATATCGAAGATGGATTGCGGCTGACTCGATGTACCCGGACGTCCCGCGAACGCTGACGCATCTGTTTGAATATCTCGCGATGATGGCGATCGCATATTTGCTTCTGCGGATGATCATTGGAATCAGACGCGGCAATCTGATGGCCGAGCCGCGTAACAGGGTGCTCATCGTTATGCTGGTTGTGATGTCGTTCTTTGCGATCATCACCAGTCAGAAGGCTGTCTATTACATGTCGCACCTCACTCCGTGGTTTGCGATTGTGGTGGGAGTAATGATGAGCGATGGCTTGGATTTGATCGGCCGCTTGCGGCGAATGGAGTGGCGCGGGTCACGCCTGCCAAAGGTCGCCTACGCCGCGCCTCTCATTTGCGCGCTGGTTTTCAGTGTGATGTTTGGTTATCAAGCTGCGAAGCTTTACAGGCGATACATCACCAACGTTCGGAATCCCGAACTGGCTCGCTTCGAGGATTTCAAAACAGCGATCAGGAGAGTGGTGCCCGAAGGTGTTTGCCCGGTCGAAGTCGGTGACCCGGTCATGTGGCTTGCATTTCTCGAACACCACCTCTGCTTTGGTTACATCGAAGAGCGTATGCAAGACAATGTCGACATCGACGGCAAAGAATACGCGATGATTGTTGACCCTCGCATCGCGAGCCAATGGCTTGAGAGCGTCGCCGCGAATCACAATCACTTGCTTGGCGAATTGAACAACACCCCGTACGGCGACTTGCAGGTGTACTACACGGGGACCGATCCGCGATGGCTTGAGCGGGCGCCGCTTCGGTATCAGTTTTTTGGCAAGCGTCGCGGTTTCGCGAGCGAGGCCGCGGTTTCTCAGGCTCGCGATGTATGGTCGGCTGATGCGAACGACCTGGCTCAATCGGCGGGCTTCCCTTCTCCGTTTATCGAGCCCGAAGGCTTGTTAGTGGGACAGCCTGGGCAAAGCTCGCGCGCCGATCTGTTTATTCCTTTGTGTTCGATTGCGCTCGAACCTGACGCGGTCTATCAGATCGCGATCGGCGCCCAGGCGCAGCCGAATCAGTGGTCGCTCCTGGTGCTCGACGAGCAAACCGGCGCGCGATTGTGCAGTCGGGAAATCGGTGAGAAGAACAAAAGAACGAATGAGTCAGCGCTGCTTCGCGTTCTTGACGGAGTCTTCAGAACAGGAAGAAACAATCGTGTCGTCGCCGGCGTGCTTCCCAATATTCAAGCGGGCGCCGAGCCATTTCACATTTCGCGGCTGAATATCCGTAAGGTTCCCCCGGAACAGGAAAGAGACGATCGCTGATTGCGAGTCAATGAAAGAGTGCGCGTGATTTATCGCGCGCTGCTGACGTCACACACTCGGCTGAAATCAGAACCATGTTCTCAGTCTCGTAGACCTTGCAACTCTCTATCAACTGCGAAAGCGCGGGCCGAACGCCTTGCTTCAGTTTTGTGACCGCATCTTTCGCGGCGGGCTGGTACTGCATGACCCATTTGTCACTCGAGACGTATTCCGGAGCAAACGCATCGCCGTCCACCAACAAATAATCGACCCGATACTTTCTTATGAAGCTCGCGAGCTGTTCGAGGTCGGCGCTGTACTGGGCGTTGATGAGATCGCCGACGCGCTCGCGAATCTGCGAATAGTATCCCTTGTGAAACGGCAGAGCAGTTTCGCGCGAGAACAACACCGATCGCTTTGCGAATATCGGCAGGTTGTTTGTTTCATCCGCAAGCGATGCGATCAAAATATCCTTGGGCTGACCGGCGAGATATTCGTACAGGCCAGGATTCGTTCCGGTCTTATAACGCGTATCGACTATCGGCCCCGTTGCAAGCGGAAGCGCGACTAACGCTGCGAATACAACCGCAGCCGCGATTCTGGCCACGCGCGATCCAAGTGCGCGCAAAAGTCCATCAAGCAGAGCAACTGCCGTTATTCCGCCAGCCATAGCAAGCACAAATCGAAAGCTGTTAGTCGTGAATCGGCTCGGCAGGTACAGCCGGAAGAGCAGAACATTCGCGGCGATAAATATTACCAATGAGGCGAGGATGATTCTGGGGAATATCTCAATGCGCGAGATGCGCGCCGCAAGCGGGAATCGCTTCGGTAACAACATCACGACGGGCAGCAGAAAACCGACACATATCGTGAACGGCGCAAAGACTCCCGAAGCAAACATCCCGGTATGGTTGCCCGTGATCCATCGACCCCAGAAGTTTTGCCGGAACACAACCATTCTTCCTCCCGGCAAAAACTCGGGCATCAATCGCGCCTCATCCGCGGTTACTACGGGCCCGAACGTTGACGACTTGAACGCATACGGAAGAAGGACCGCGGCAGCAACAGCCAGGCTCGCACCCGCCACAACATAGTCGCGCCGCTCGCGAGAAAGACGAAGCCGGCGTCCCTTGATTCGAAAAATCCCAAGCAACACAATACCCAGCGCGATGAACATCGTTGAAGGAAAGAACAAACCCATCAGCGCGATGCTTGCGACGGTGAGCAACAATTTCCGGCTCAGACAGAAATAGAGGAACGCAACGAAGAGCGGCGCGATGAAAGCTCTTGGAGTGGCCGATACCAGACCGTTTCGCAACCACAGACTTTGATTCAGCAGCAGACTCGCGATGAACGCCGCCGGCGGCACTCGCAATATCCTAAGCGACGCTCCGAAACAAAACGCAGTTGTGATCAATCCCAGCGCCATCGGAAGAATCCTGGCGAACAGAAACGGATCTACGCCCGCACGCGCAAATGTCTTGTACAGAGTGCCGTATCCAATCGGCGAGATCGATTGAAAGTAGTTTGCTACCAAGTCGCGGGGAAACAAGTCCGGGTCGGCGAACCGGGCCATCCAAAAGACATGATGGCGCCAGTCGTCCTGCAGGACGTATGCGCTGCTGAATGCCTGCTCGAGCGCGCGTTCGGCAAACACCGCGGAAAAGATCAGGCTGACGATGAACCAAAAGACAGTGCGTGCATCGAAGGCTTTGGTTACTTCGGAAGTCAGAAGGGTCTCGAGTTTCCAGGTTGGATTGGGGTTCGACGAAACGAACATACTCGAGGCTTGGGGCATCGCAGGTTTAAGTCAAGCTCTTGACCATGAGGAAGCCGTCATCTCCGCTTGTGTAGTAGCGGCCCATTCGCCGAACAATGGAATAGCCAAGATCGAGATAGAGCCGTTGAGCCGCCACGTTCGAGGTGCGGACTTCGAGACGGACGGTGGATATTCCGCGGCGAAGGAATCCCTGTTCAACCTCGTACATCAAACGCCGGCCGTATCCGATGCGGCGCTCTTCGGGCGAGACCGCCAGCGCCACAACGTGACCGGTGTCATCGGGCTCGATCATTCCGACTACAAACGCGATCAGTTGATCGGCGGGCGTGACTATCTTGTAGCAAACGGATTGAGCGTGAGAGAGGAGATAACGAATGGTCTCGCGATCGTAAGCTTCGCCGTCCGAGAAACAGCGTTGATCAAGCCGCCAACAGTCGTTTATGTCGCCGTGCCCCATCGGCAGCACGACGTATTGAATAGCAGCCGCCACCATAGAGTCGCTCGGAAGTTTTTCTTTTCGCCGTCTTGGCCACATCTCAGTGCGCACGCTCACATTCACTTCAGCGCGCTGTTTGGATCATCAAGGTTTCCCGGCAAACGGATTTTCATTATACGGCAAGCTCGAGATTAGCGCAGCTATGATTTGAAATTGCCGTTTTCTATTCGCCCGAACAACGCCAAGTTGACTAGCGCTGTCGCGGTCAAATAGGCTTCCGATGAAAAGACAGTTAACGAGGAACCCACATTGATTGAACTCGACGGGGCATCACTCACACTTGAACAGACTGCCGACATCGCCGACGGCGCTGAAGTTTCGTTGGCTGAAAATGCAAAAGGGCTCGTCGAGCGAGCGCGGCGTTTTGTAGAACAACTGGTTGAGCGAGGCGAAGTCGTTTACGGAATCAACACCGGATTTGGCGCGCTCGCGGATGTGAGTATTCCAACGGGAAAGCTTCGCGAGCTCCAGGTGAACCTTGTTCGTTCGCACGCGTGCGGCGTGGGCGAGCTTCTTTCCGAACGAATCGTTCGGGCCATGATTTTGCAACGCGCAAACGTGCTCGCCAAGGGTTACTCAGGCTGCCGTCTCGACGTGATCGATACTCTGCTGCGGATGCTCAACGCTCGCGTGCATCCGGTGATTCCGTCGCGCGGGTCGGTCGGCGCGTCGGGTGACCTGGCGCCTCTGGCTCATCTCGCGCTGGTTGTGATTGGCGAAGGTGAAGCGTTCTACGAAGGCCGTCGAATGCCTGGCGGCGAAGCGCTTGCCGCCGCCGGAATCGCGCCGATTGCGCTCGAAGCCAAGGAAGGCGTCGCTTTGTTGAACGGCACCCAGGCGATGACTTCGGTCGGCGGATTGGCGTTGCTCGACGCCGAGCACCTGACCGATGCCGCTGACGTCGCCGGCGCGTTGTCGCTTGAAGCGCTCAAGGGCACGCCGGTCGCTTTCGATTCCCGGATCCACGACGTTCGGCCGCATCCCGGTCAGATACAAAGCGCGACAAGGCTGCGCGAGTTGATCGAAGGAAGCGAGATTCGCGAATCACATCGCGATCACGCCGTGGACCCGCGCGTGCAGGACGCGTACGCGCTTCGATGCATGCCTCAGGTGCACGGCGCGGTGCGCGATTCGCTTGCACATGCGCGGCGCATACTCGAGATAGAGATCAACAGCGCGACAGACAATCCTCTGGTGTTCGTTGAAACCGGCGAGGTGTTGTCGGGCGGAAACTTTCACGGCGAGCCGATCGCATTGACGCTGGATTACGCGGCGATAGCGATTGCCGATCTCGGAACGATCTCGGAACGTAGAGTTGAACGATTGGTCAATCCTGATCTGTCGGGCTTGCCCGCGTTCCTGACGCCGGAGCCGGGAACGAATTCGGGGATGATGATCGCGCAGGTGGTTGCAGCTTCGCTTATCGCGGAGAACAACGTGTTGGCGCATCCGGCTTCGGTGACGAATCTTCCCACGTCGGCGAACAAAGAAGATCACGTGAGCATGGGCATGACATCCGCGTTGAAGTTTGCGCAGATTGTAAGAAATGTCGAGATGATTGTGGCGATCGAATTGATGTGCGCGGCTCAAGGATTGGAATTTCTGAAGCCGCTCAAGCCAGGTCCTCGCCTTGCGGAAGCGTATTCACGCATTCGCGATCTCGTTCCCGCGCTTGATCGAGACGCACCGCTGTCTGGTTATATCGAGTCGTTGGTCCCGGTGGTGCGCCGGTTGGGAGAAGTCTGAGAATCCAGTTGACCCAATCAAATCACGACGGTAGTCTCTAGGTATCGAATTCAATGCAAATTTAGCAACGAGGGATTCAAGATGAAACTGGATCGAGACATTCAGAGCCTCAGTACTTTCAAACGTGATACAGCGAAGCTGATGCGCCAGATGAAACGGACGAAAGAGCCAATGGTGTTGACGGTGAACGGAAAGGCGGCGCTTGTAGTTCAAGACGCGGAGAGTTATCAGCGGCTCCTGGACGCGAAAGAACGGATGGAAACAGTCGAAGGAATCCGTCGCGGCCTTGAGAGCATGAGGGCGAACCGCGGAATGCGGGCCGACGAGTTCTTCGCTGATTTCTTCATCAAGAACGGAATTCCCGAGGGCCCGTGAAGCGATACACTGTCATCATCGAAGACTCCGCAAAACTCGACGTGCAAGATTCATACAATTGGGGATGCAGAGTCTGGGGTGTCGAGCGAGCACACAAATGGGCGCGAGAGCTTCGCGGCGCTATCCTAACGAAGCTGGCTTTGACGCCACTGGGCTTTCCGGTTGCGCCGGATAGCAATGAGTTCGGAGAGGAAGTCAGGCAAATGATTGTCGGCCGGTATCGCGTGCTTTTCTGTGTTCGATCACGGAGAGTTCACGTTCTACACATCAAAGGTGCCTACATCGGAACGCTCGAACCAGATACGGAAGGTTAGTCATAAGGCTTTGACTCGGTTCCGAGCGTGGTCTTGCCCACTCTGCTTAACACAGGTTGTTCTTAGTCAACGCTCACCCCAGCAATACGATCATTCCGTGGTAGGCCGACAGACAAAGATAGATACTCAGCACCAACTTGATTCCCAATCTCGCCGTGCGCAAGTGGGAGTAGTAGTAGCAGACCAAAAGGCCGATAGCAGTAACGACCATCTTAACCAGAAAGAAAGTAATCGCGTTGTGCTGAATCAGCGAAGCCATCAGCGGGTTGGCTTCGGCGGCAACCCCGCGTCCGATGTGCTGCATAGTGGCTACAGCGTCGTAACCCGACATCGCGATTGCACAAAGAACATAAGTAAACAACCGGGAATCTTGAAAGAGGACACCTGTCCTGACCATGGTCAACCCCTTCTGCTCAGTCTCTTGAACGCGCGAACGGGAATGGGGCTCCCGACATCATCACGCTCAATAACTAATGCTACGACAGCGCGACGATACTATCAAACAGCGGCTTTGAGCAATTACCCGCGCAGGGCATTTCCTATTGACCTGCCAAGCCGCGAATTTATTTTGAGCGCGGCGCTTATGCTAGAATCTCGCTCTCGCTCTACACAGCGAGATTGCTAATCACCGCTGGATTTCACTTTCGAGAAGAACTACTCAATGAACCAGGCAAACAGAGTAAGCGCGCCGCGAGGCTCCGTGATCAGTTGCAAAGGCTGGCACCAGGAAGCCGCGCTGCGAATGTTGATGAACAACCTTGATCCCGAAGTCGCCGAGAAACCCGACGAGCTGATCGTCTACGGCGGAACCGGCAAGGCAGCGCGCAACTGGCAAGCCTTTCATGCGATCGTGAATTCCCTGCGCGAACTCGAGAACGACGAAACGTTGCTGGTTCAATCGGGCAAGCCGGTTGGAATCTTTCGAACTCACGAATACGCGCCGCGAGTGTTGATCGCAAACGCGAACCTCGTCGGGCAGTGGTCCAATTGGGATGAGTTTCATCGCCTCGAGCGAATGGGCTTGACCATGTACGGACAGATGACCGCGGGGTCGTGGATATACATCGGCAGTCAGGGGATCGTGCAGGGAACGTTCGAAACTTTCGCCGCTGCGGCGCGGAAACATTTTGATGGATCGCTCGAAGGCAAGCTTGTTGTCTCGGGAGGAATGGGCGGAATGGGCGGCGCTCAACCGCTTGCGGCAACGATGAACGGAGCGTGCTTTCTCGGCGTCGAGGTTGACCCGGCGCGAATCGAGAAGCGAATCAGGACCGGCTACTGCGATCAAATGACAACGAGTCTCGACGACGCGCTTCGCATAATCGACGAAGCTCGCGCGAAGGGAGAAGCGGTCGCGGTTGGGCTTGTTGGAAACTGCGCGGATGTGATTCCCGAGCTCGCACGGCGCGGCATCGTCCCCGATGTCTTGACCGATCAAACCAGCGCGCACGATGCCTTAAATGGCTATGTGCCCAATGGCATGAGTTTGGAAGAAGTGGCCACGCTCAGGCGCGACGATCCGGCCGAGTACACGCGCCGCTCGTTGGAAGCGATGGCGGCGCACGTTCGCGGGATGCTCGAGCTGAAACGCATGGGCTCGGTGACATTTGATTATGGCAACAACATTCGCGCTCAAGCAAAACTGGCGGGAGTAGACGACGCATTCGAAATTCCCGGGTTTGTTCCTGAGTACATTCGGCCACTGTTTTGTCAGGGACGCGGGCCGTTTCGTTGGGTCGCGCTGTCGGGCAATCCTGAAGACATTCGACGCACCGATCAGCTCGCACTCGAATTGTTTCCCGATGATCAGGTTCTCTCGCGCTGGTTGAAACTCGCAAGCGAGCGAGTCAAGTTCCAGGGCTTGCCATCGCGAATCTGCTGGTTGGGCTACGGCGAGCGCGCGGAGTTTGGCGAAGCAATGAACGATATGGTTCGCACGGGCAAACTTGAAGCGCCGATAGTGATCGGGCGCGATCATCTCGATACCGGCTCGGTCGCGTCGCCTTATCGCGAAACCGAAGCGATGCTCGACGGCTCGGATGCGATTGCCGATTGGCCTCTGTTGAATGCGATGCTGAACACGGCATCGGGCGCGAGCTGGGTTTCGATTCACAACGGGGGTGGAGTCGGCATTGGGTATTCGCTTCACGCCGGCCAGGTGACGGTCGCGGACGGCACCGAAGACAGCGCGCTCAGATTGAATCGCGTTCTGACGAACGATCCTGGAATCGGAATCGCGAGACATGTTGATGCGGGTTATGAGGAAGCTAAAGAGACTGCCCATGAAAAAGGGATCAAAATACCTGGTCGATCGTGAGGTGTCAGATCGATCGCTTGCGATAGGCTCGAATGAAGAATGTCGCGTCGCCGATCTGCTGACTCGGATCGTGATTCGGTCCCAGAATCCCACAGTCTTCGAAGTTCTGCTCGATCCAGCCCATCAACGTCCGGCAGTAATCTTGCCCGAAGACCTTCGCGCCGAATTCGGGAGTCGCGCGGTTGGTCAACAGTATCAGCTTCGTATTTGAATCGACGAGTTGTTTGATCGCCCGTGCCTCGCCCGCTTCGTCCAGATACCCGGGCGTCGTTATCTCTTCCCTCAACGGATTTGGGCGGCCGGTGAAAAAATTCAATGACGTTCCTTCGGGCATCACTGCTACGGGATCACCGTCATTGGTTTCACGTTTGATGAAGCTGATGGCCTCGTTCATTGATTGACCCAGATCGGGAACAGCTAGCATGGTTCCGCGATCGGTCTTCAACAGGTATGTGTTCTTGTCGCGATATCGAATCGATAACAGCCCCGCGGTGAGCACTGCGTCGGCCAGGATCACCCCGATCGCAATGTTGCGCGCGAGCCGCCGCGTCTTTCCGTCTCGGAAGAGATCAGCAAACGGTTGTGCCCATCCGTAGGTGAACAACATGACCGAGGCCGGCAGAAGGTAAGAGGCATAAGCACCCCCGCTCCGAACTCGGAGAATTATTCGCGCCAGGCTCGCAAGCGTGTACACCGCGATCACCAACAGAACGATTGTCTGCGCATTGGATTCGCCTTTCGCTGCCTGTTTTCGATATCGAGCAAACTCAAATGCGATGAGCCCGATCAGCAAAACCGGCATCGCGAGATAGGGGCCCTTTTCCCAATTCAGCGCACCTGAAAACGGGACTACCACAAAAACCGCGATCGACAACGCGAGCAACAACCATATCTGACCGTAGCTCGCTCGGCCGGCGTCGCTGACGCTAAGGTCGGACATCTTAATGTGTGCCGCAGCAGGCTGGTGCCTCGGTCGAGTAAACAGCATGCTCACGGTCGCGATGATGGCGCCCACCGAGGCCAGCCGCACGGCCGCGCCCAGCATTTGCACTATGGATTGAAGCGGTTGATCGAAACCAGAAACACGTTTGTTGAAATAAACCAATTCCGGCGGCAGATTCCTGAAGAACAAAAAGCTCTCATGCGCGATCGTATTCCAGCCGATGCGTGAAACAAAGTACCCGTATACTCCCAACACCAACAGCAGAGCCGGGGCGATGTACGCGAGTCCGTGTACAAGGATCCGTTTCACGTTTGGAGAACACGTAAGCGCAACGCCAGCGATTCCAGCGCTCAGCGCGGCCAATCCCATCTCGGTTTTCGCAAGCATCGCCAACCCCGCGACGGCGCCGGACAGAGCGAGCATCGCGTATCGAGGCTTCGATGATTCGCGCCGCTCAATGAACCTTATCAACAGAACCAGCGATACCAACCCGAGCGCGCAGCCGTGAAGCGCGGAGTATGAGTAAGGCAAAACATAATTGCCCGCTTGTTTGAAGGCGCACAGCCACATCACGCTGAGCGTCGCGGCCGTGGAAGCAGAACGTCCCATCAACCGCCTCGATAACCAATACACCATCGTCAGAATGATCATCGCGGTAACAATTCCATCCGCGTAGAGCACTCCGAGTGACGGCTCGAAGATTTTGTACAGGAGCGCGTTGATGTATGGCGAAAGCGGCCCGTAGATATGACGCACGCCCGAGTAGAGCATCTCGCCTCGCGCGAGGCGCAGCGGTTGATTCATCTCGCGGCCGCAGTCCACGAGCGGATTGCCCCACCTCTCCCACGAGAAGGCAAGGCCAACAATGAACGACACCACGATGCCGGCGACCCATGGCAGGTCACGTTTGTCTATTCGAGTGGCCACGATTGCGTGCGATTATAGGTGAAGTCCGAAGCGGTGACAAATACGAAGTTTGCTTGCGCGCGACTCTCGCATTGCGAGCGAGTCACACCTCGAAAAGTACGCTGCCTGAAGAATTCGAGACTTTGGATCGGAGAGGTTTCGGTTTGACCTCGTTATTCGTTTTGTGGACCAGTGACCCGAGCCTCGAGTCGCGCTTCGGATGCTTGCAGGAACTCGGTGGTCTGCTCGGTAACGCTCGGTTGTTCGTCAGGCAAGAGCTTGATAGTTGGCTTCGGTTTGTCCAACGCAGGTTTTCTCGGCGGCGGTTTGACCCACGCCTGCGCGAGAAATGGATAGCATAACAATCCCATTCCGAAGATTGCGGCGATCAGGGCGATCACGGAAACGTATGGTGTGAACTCTCCCAACGGATGAATATTCTCCTTACTCAGGATCTTGAGGCTCGCGCCCACCGCGACCGCGCCAAACATTATTACAAAGCCCCAGATCACCATTGCTTTGAAATCAGCCGCTGCTTTTTGAGTCCGCTCAGGCTGAACCATAGGAGATTGATCCTTGATCAGGCCAGCGACAGCTTGCAGCTCCATCCCGCAAGACCTGCAGAATTTTTGCTCGGTTGATGCCTCGGCTGAACAGTTTGGACAATACATCGATTACCTCAGTCCCTCGCTTCGATTTCGGTGTGAGACCGTATCACCGGTTACGTTGAAGTCTACACCCGCTGCCCACTCTAACGCCCGGGCATCTCGACTTGTTTCGGTAGAGTGCTGAGAAGAATCTCGCCACCAGGCACCAACAGACGAAGTTCCACAAAGACTTTCTTCGTGCGGCTTGGTGGACTTGGTGGCTTTGTGGCGGAACAGGCTCATTCATTCATCAACGCATCATTACCGACAACCACACCTTCGATCTCTCTTACTAGGTTGTTCGGCGGTTGTTATACTCGTCCGGCATCATCGAGTCACCCATCGTGAATGAGGAACGGATGGCAAAGCTTAATACCTCGAAGTCTGATGAGCTCTTCAAACGCGCCCAGGAGTTGATTCCCGGCGGCGTCAACAGTCCCGTGCGCGCTTTTCGCGCCGTCGGCCGCGGGCCGCTGTTTATTCGCGAAGCCGCCGGCGCCCAGATCATCGACGCCGATGGCAACAGCTACATTGATTACGTAGGCTCGTGGGGACCTATGATTCTCGGTCACGCGCATCCTTCGGTGATCGAAGCGATACGCGAAGGCGCCGCGCGCGGAACAAGCTACGGCGCGCCGACCGAACTCGAAGTAGAACTGGCGAGCGAAATAAACGCAGCCTTCCCCTCAATCGAGCGCGTTCGGTTGACAAGCTCGGGCACCGAAGCCGCGATGAGCGCTATCCGTCTCGCCCGCGGATTCACCGGCCGCGATCGCATTGTGAAATTCGAGGGCTGCTACCACGGCCATAGCGACAGTCTGCTGGTAAAAGCGGGTTCTGGACTCGCGACGTTTGGAACTCCGGACAGCGCCGGTGTGCCCGCCGACTTCGCGCGCAACACGATCGTCGTTTCTTACAACGATGAACAAGCCCTGACAGAAACATTCGAAGCTGAGGGAAATGAAATTGCTTGCGTGATCATTGAGCCCGTAGCCGGAAACATGGGCTGCGTGCCGCCTCGCCCCGCATACCTCAAAGCGGTGCGCGATATTACATCACGCCACGGAGCGCTGTTGATTTTTGATGAAGTGATAACCGGATTTCGCGTCGCTTATGGCGGCGCTCAGGAGTTGTATGGCGTGAAGCCTGACCTTACATGTCTCGGCAAGATCATCGGCGGCGGACTTCCTGTGGGCGCGTTTGGCGGCCGCGCGGACATTATGGACCGGCTCGCTCCTCTCGGTTCGGTATATCAAGCCGGAACGCTATCGGGTAATCCGCTGGCTGTGACCGCGGGACTCGCGATATTGAAGCTCCTGAAATCAACCAATCCTTATGTCGAACTCGAGCGGCTCGGCGCAAAGCTCGAGCAGGGCTTGCGAAGAGCCGCCACCGAAGCGGGAACTCCCGCGATCGTGAATCGAGTCGGTTCGATGCTTACCGCGTTTTTCACTGAAGGTCCGGTAACGGATTGGCCCAGCGCAAAGAAGTCCGACACGGAACGCTATGCTCGCTTCTTTCGCGCGATGCTCGAAGCGGGCGTGTATCTCGCGCCGTCGCAATTCGAATGCGCGTTCGTGAGTCTCGCGCACACAGATGAGCTTGTTGAGAATACGATTGAAGCTGCACGCTCAGCGATGAATGCGCAGTGAATTCTTTTTCACTCCCCCTGTTCGCCTCTCACCACCTGCCTGATTGATGCGCTGCGCCGCATACCTGAATGGGTGACGCGCTTCGTGTTTGACTGGCCTCTCCGCCTATACGAGAATCGGAACAATCGTCGAATTCTGATCGCGGCAACAGTAGGTTTCCGCGAACACTTGTGGGTCTCGATTCAATCTGGCGGAGGTAAGTCATGAATAGTTCAGCCCCCAATCAGCGTCGCGGTGTTTGCCGCGCTCGCTTCGTGTTTCTGTTTTCAATCGCGCTCCTTGTTGGTAACGCAACGCTTCACGCACAAGGCAGCGCGGTTCGCGTCGAAACATTCGCGTTGAATCCTCTCGGCGAAGTTGTAATAGAGAATCCACGCGGGACAACACGGGTTGAATCGTGGGACGCCGAAACCGTGCGCGTGGTCGCCGAGAAAGCCGGCGCAGCCACATCAATCGCCGCCGGTGAGCTCGTTCTGATGGGCACGCAGAACTCCGTGTTCGTGCAGTGCAAATCCGGGATCGGACGAGTCGATTTGACGATGTATGTGCCGCACGGCTCGCGGCTTCAAATAACGGGAGGCGGGTTTCTAGTCGACATAGGCGGGACTCTCGCCGAAGCGACAGTCGCGACCACAAGCGGGAACATCGCGTATCGCCTCGCACCCAATGACGATGCGCGAATCGCGATGCGTTCGACCGCCGGCACGGTGCGTTCGACAATGACGCTCGCGGGCGCGGACCGGGGTGGGACGCACAGCCTCCGCGGACAACTTGGAAGCGGCGCCGCTCAAGTGATTTTGAACACCCAGACTGGAAACATTTCGCTGACGCCGGGGCCTAACGCCAGCCCAACAGCAAAGGCGTTGCTTGCATCACTGATGAGACCCGGTGTTGCGCCGCCATCGGTCACTGAGAACGCAGATACAAATACTCGAACCAATGGATCGCCGCAAAACGACAGATGGAATGGGAATCAAACGAATCAAACACAACACGGCGGTTCCTCCGAATATGTCAGCGGCGTGTCGCAAGCGCCGGGGACAAGCGGATCGGTGACCTTTGCCGGCAATGGTCAAAGCAGTGATTCCAGCTCGACTACACGGAGCGGCCCGTTTGTTCGCCCGCGAACCCAGCGCGATACCAGCGCGGGCGATTCGGGATTGAAGGTACGAATCATTCCATCAAATGCGCCTCCGAAACGCGCGGGCGGTTCAATTTACGATCAAGCGAAGGATCAGGGATACGTGCAACAAAACGCGCAGTCCAACACCGGAGGCTCGAGCGCGACAGATCCAAACTCTTCCACAACTGACTCAATGGTGTTCGCCGGGAACGATCGATCAAGCGACGGGGCGAATTCCGCGCGCGTCGGGCCGTTGGAACGTGACCGCCAAATGCGCAACACGGGCGGAGGCAACTCCGGATTGCGAGTAAGAATTATTCCCGCCCCAGGTGGCGCGACCTCGGGCCGTTCGAGTTCTGTGTTCGATAATCGGGACGACAGCGCGGCGGATGATTCGCAAACTCGAAGCGCCGCAGTGACGAGCAGCGACGATGTGACATCGCCACGCGTTCCGGAATTCACGCGGCCTCGCAGGTCCGCTGCCGCGAGCGACTCGCCCGAAGAATCAGGCGTAATAAGCTCATCCCGAACAACGCCGCCTGAATTGCGCCGGGCCGATGACTACTCTCGAGATGCAACTCGCGATGACGCGACGCCGGCAGCCAGTGGCCGCGATGAAGATGCCATACTCCTCAAGGCCGCTCTGGTAAACCTGAACGTCTCGGTCACCAATCGCGCGGGAGTTTCGTTGGGCAACTTGAAGAAGGACGACTTCACGGTGGCCGAGAACGGTGAGCCTCAGAAGATAGAGTTTTTCCAATCCACCGCCGCTCCGTTCAATCTGGTGTTGGCGCTCGATCTGTCCGGTTCGATCAAAGAGAAACTCGATCTTGTGAAGTCCGCCGCGCTGCGTTTCATCGACGTGGTGGGTCCGCAGGATAAGGTCGCCGTCGTGACCTTTACCGACGAGATTCGAGTCGTCTCGCAGTTGACCAGCGATCGCGAAGAATTGAAGCGCCGCATCAAGTCGATTGATAAGCCTCAGGGCGGCACTGCGTTTTACGAAGCGATGTGGTTTGCGATGATGGATACGCTTCGCGGGACTCGCGGGCAACGCAACGCGATCGTGGTGATGACTGACGGTGTGGACAGTTCGCTTGACCGATACAACCCGATGCAAACTCGAGTGACGTTCAATCAGCTTGGCCGGCGGTTGGAAGAATCTGACGTGATTGTTTTTCCCATCTATCTCGATACCGAGTACGAAGAAGTATTCGAACGCGGCAACAGCACATCTGAGGCTTACGCGATCGCGCGCGATCAACTGGACCGGCTCGCCGAACTGACCGGCGGGCAGAAATTCACTGCTGAAAAAGCGAACGATCTTTCTGGTGTATACAAGCAGGTGGCGGCGGCGCTGCGAACGGTGTACAGCGTCGGCTACTACCCGACCAATCCCGACAAGGACGGAACGTTTCGAAGAGTGCGGGTGGTAGTCGATCGCCCGGATGCAGCGGTGAAGACCAGGAAGGGATATTACGCGAAATAATCGTCTTGCTTGTACGGGCGGCCCTCCTTGGCCGCCCCTTCCTCAAATGCATATCCCTGCGTGAAGAGGGGCGGCCACGGTGGGCCGCCCATACAAGCCGCTAACTGGCGCGCATCCAGGGCGGAGTTTTCTTCGCGACTCTCTCGTACACCGGACACGTCTCGTCGTGCGCCCCCGGAAGATACCCGGTGCTGAGCAGAAATTCTCCGGTGATCTCGCCTCCGGTGAAAAGAAAAACCTTTTTGAACAGCTTCACCCATTCTTCCTTCACCAGCGGATGATGAGCATCGAGCCAATGCGCGAATGAACCGTGACTCTCGCGAATCAACACGATTCGCCGGGCGTTCTCGATTACCGCGTTGATCTTCAATTCGTTACGAATGATCCCTTCATTCCCAAGCAACCGCGCGCGTTCGCGCTTTCCGTATCGCGCGACGAGGTCGATGTCGAATCCATCGAATGCGTCGTAGAAGCTTTGTCGCTTTTTGAGAATCGTCAGCCACGACAACCCCGCCTGATTTATCTCGAGCGCGAGACGTTCGAATAGCCTTGCGTCGTTTCTGATCGGGAATCCGTACTCTTTCGAGTGATACGGTCCGTGATATGGATGCCCGGGTGCAATGTCGCAGTAGCTCATCGTGTTTGAACTTTATCTTGCACCGCGCTCCGAATCAAATTCGCCTGGTTTCTACTGTGTTGTTCGATTGCGCGAGCGTGACGTTCGTGGTTCGGCTTCAGTCAGGTGGAAGTGTGTACTTGCTGTGAGTGCCCTGCATTGCCAACTTCCGCCCGCCTGAAGAAAGCCCGGACTACAAACCTCTGTTGTACGAACCTCTGTTTGCCTCGTTGTTCGCCAGCCGTTTCAACACTGCCGCTCTAACATCGCTGACTGGAATATCCATACATTCCCAGTGCCAGCAACTCCGCCGGTGACAATCAGCGCGGCACCACAGGTCTCGTCCTACCGTGACATCAGGCGGATCAAACGGACCGTTGCGCTCGGGTGAAGTCGGCCCGTAGAGCCCAACGATCGGCGTGCGGCTCGCAGCCGCCAGATGAAGCGGCCCTGTGTCGCCTCCGACGAATAACGCAGCACGTCTGGCAAGCGCCACAAATTGTTTGAGCGACGAAGCGACCGGTCGAACATGATCCGATTTCGCATTAGAGGAAACGGCTTGCGCGAGAGCTTCTTCTCCTGGGCCATACGTTACAAATGATGCGAGCGCGAATTCGCTCCACAGCCAGTCGGCAAGTTCGGCGTATCGTTCCGCGGACCACAGTTTCGTAGGCCAGCTTCCGCCTGGATTTATTACCGCAAACCGGCCCGATTGGTCATCGATGAGAGCCTCAACGTACTGTTCATCACCGGAAGAAATCGCGATTGGAAACTCGTAGCTGTCTGTTGATGATTCAATTGCGCCGACGCTTGCAATCGCAGCGCGCGCGAGTTCGAGATTCTTCTCGATAACATGATTTAAGTGTGACGTTGAGACTTGCTGGGTCAGAAATAACTTGCTCGGATGCTCGCGAAGTTCCTGCGTCTCAAATCCGATTCTGCTGCTCGCGCGGGATGTGAACGCGACGAATCCCGACTTGATCAAACCCTGAAAGTCGATCGCCACATCGGCTCGCGCCGCTCCGTTCGAGTTCAATTGCCCGAGCTTCCCGCGCACTTGACTGAACGTTGCCGGGTGCAGGAAATTCGCTCGCCACGCTCGCGTGTCCAGCTCGATTAACTCATCGATCACCGGTGAGTCCTTTAGTATTTCGCTTGCGCGGCGTTCGACAACCCACGCAATGTGCGCGTCCGCCAGCGATCGCCTGAGCAGCGCCGCCGCCGGCAACGTATGCACAACGTCGCCGATCGAGCTTAGTTTGACGATGACTATTCGCATCAGGATCGAACTGACGAGCACGGATTATAGCATCACGCCGCGGCTGCCCTGTCGCCGGAATTCAAATCTTTGATATGCCATGCAAGCGCGTGCTAGAATTCGGCCGACTCAATGAAAAGCATCAGCATACTCGGATCGACGGGCTCGATTGGACAGAGCACCCTCTCCGTTGTCGATTCACTCAAAGACAAATTCTTCGTTGCGGCGCTTGCTGCGGGACGCGATCTCGAAGCTCTCGCGAAACAAGTAACCAGGTATCGTCCGAGCCTTGTTTCGGTCGCAAATGAGACAGATGTTCCTAATCTAAAGCAGCGCCTCCTCGATGCCGGAGTCGACAAGCTTCCTGAGATTGCTTTTGGCGAGGAAGGTCTCGTGGCCGTGGCGTGCCTCGAGGGAGTCGATACGGTGGTATCGGCTACTGTAGGAGCGGTCGGATTCCTGCCAACCTACAAAGCACTGGCGATGGGACGCCGCGTGTGTCTCGCCAACAAAGAGACTCTGGTGATGGCCGGCGAGTTGATGACGAAAGCCGCTCGCGAGTCCGGCGCCGGCCTCCTGCCCGTCGATAGCGAACACAACGCGCTTCATCAGTGCATGCGAGGCGAGCACGTGCGCGAGGTCAAGCGATTGATACTCACCGCTTCGGGCGGGCCCTTTCGATTGAGTCCGATTGAACAAATGCGAGCAGCGACCGTCGAACAAGCGCTTGCGCATCCGACGTGGCAGATGGGTTCGAAGATCACGATCGATTCGGCCACGCTGATGAACAAAGGCCTCGAGGTGATCGAAGCGGGTTGGCTGTTCGGATTCACCGCCGATCGAATCTCGGTAGCCGTTCATCCGCAGTCGATAGTTCACTCCATGATCGAAATGATTGACGGTTCGATCATCGCGCAACTGGGCGTCACCGATATGCGGTTGATGATTCAGTATGCGCTGACGTATCCGGATCGCCTGCCGACTGATCTTCCCGCGTTGGGACTCGAAAAACTCGCGCGTCTGGAATTCTTCGAGCCTGACTTCGAACGGTTTCCTTGCCTGCGGCTCGCTTACGGAGCGATGCGCGAAGGCGGAACCATGCCCGCCGCATTGAGCGCCGCTAACGAAATCGCAGTCGCGGCTTTTCTGGATGGACGAATGAAATTCATGGACATTCCTCGCGTTATCGAGGGAACGATGATCGCTCACGACACCCAGCCTTGTTCGAGCATCGAGTCGGTGCTTGAAGCCGATCGATGGGCGCGCTCGCACTCGGCGCAATTGATCGAAGCCACACCGAGAGTCGCCGTCCTTTGATGTCCTGTGACGCGCTCTGTTTGGCGCGGTCCTAAGGTGTGTTGCCGTGATTGAAACTCCAGGACGCTCTCAAGTTCCAACCGCGTAGCGGTGTCCTCTCGATAGCTCGCGTAGTTATGGATCTCGCGGGGTCGGAGTAGCGGTTACCTCGCTGCGTTCATAGGCTTATGCGTCAAAAGGTACCCGCTACGCGGTCCACGAGGTCCGGCAACCACCCAAACTATCGAGAGGACACCGCTACGCGGTTTTCGTGCCTTATGGAATTTGGCGAGTGGAACCACCACAAGACTTCTTGGGAGCAATACAGGACAGCACGCTCTGCTCACTTCCTTGATAGCCCGTCACACGCTTCGCTATGATCCTCTGGTTTATCACCGGCTCAAACAGGAAACCGTATGGCAATCACCAGGACTGATGTCGAAAAGATCGCCGAGCTCTCAAGGATCGAGCTCACCGTCGAGGAAACTGATTTATTCACCGAGCAACTCAGCTCGATCCTCGCTCACGTTGAAAAACTGAACGAGTTGGACACTGAGGATACTCAGCCGATGTCGCATTGCGCCCCGGGCGGCGGCGATGTTGAGTACACCAAGCGCGACGACGAGGTGCGGCCGAGTCTGGGGCAGGAGCTCGCGGTTGAGAATGCCCCCGACACCGAATCTGGATACTTCAAGGTGCCGAGAGTGATCGGGGGAGAGCAGTAGGGCAGAGGGCAGTAGGCGGTAGGCAGTGGGCGGTAGGCAGTAGGCAGAGGGCAGATTTATGAGATTGACTATCTCATCGCTAAGAGAAAGAATCGCGGCCGGCGAGATCAAAGCCGTCGATGTCTGTAGCGCTGCGCTCGAGCGAATCGAGCGTTTCAAGAATCTCAACGCCTTCATTACCGTGATCGGCGACGCCGCGCTAGTGCGCGCTGAGAAGATTGATCAGATGGCTAAGGGGGGCAAGCAGCTCCCTTCGCTTGCGGGGACAATCGTCGCCGTCAAAGACAACATGGTCATGCGTGGCGTGCGAACGACCGCGGGCTCGCAAATTCTTTCCAACTACAAACCTCCCTATACCGCAACGGCCATCGAGCATTTGGAAGACGCGGGCGCGATCATCATCGGCAAGACCAATCAGGATGAGTTTGCGATGGGCTCGTCTACCGAGAACTCGGCGTTTGGTCCGGCAAGAAATCCCTGGGACACAGAACGCGTGCCGGGCGGATCATCCGGCGGGTCAGCAGTCGCAGTGGCTGCGGGGATCGCGATGGCGGCGCTCGGATCGGACACCGGCGGTTCGATTCGCCAACCCGCGAGCTTGTCGGGCGTCGTTGGATTGAAGCCTACTTATGGACGAGTCTCTCGATACGGGTTGATTGCTTTCGGATCGTCGCTCGATCAGATCGGGCCGTTCGCGAAATCAGTCGAAGACGCCGCTCGGATTCTTGCCGTTATTGCCGGCCGCGATCCGAGCGACTCGACATCGAGCAACGTTGAAATTGATGACTACGTGTCTGGTCTCGGAGGCGACATTCGCGGATTGCGAGTGGGAGTGGTTCGCGAATATGACGTTGCCGGTTTGGACGCGGAGGTGAAAGAAAAAGTCGGAGCGGCAATCGCGCTGTTGAAGGACCTGGGCGCCGAGATCATAGACATAAGCTTGCCGCACGCCGAATACGCAGTGCCGGTTTACTACTTGATCGCAACGGCCGAAGCCAGCTCGAACCTCGCTCGTTTCGATGGAGTTCGCTACGGATTTCGCGCGGAGGAAGCGACGACCCTGAAAGCTATGTACAGCCGTACTCGGGACAAGGGTTTTGGCGCGGAGGTCAAGCGTCGAATCATGCTCGGCACGTACGCGTTATCGGCGGGCTATTACGATCAATTTTATGGCAAGGCGCAGAAGGTGCGCTCGCTAATTGATCGTGATTTCCGCAACGCGTTCGAGAAGTGTGATGTGATTGCGACGCCAACGGCGCCAACACCGGCATTCAAGCTTGGCGAGAAGGCGGACGATCCGCTTGCGATGTACCTCTCGGATGTTTACACGATCACGGCGAATCTTTCGGGAGTTCCCGCGTTGAGTTTGCCGTGTGGACTGTCATCAAGCGGGCTGCCGATCGGAATTCAACTGATCGGAAAGCATTTCGCTGAAGCGAAACTGTTGATGACGGCTCACAACCTGGAACAGGCCTTGGGAGCCGATTTCACGCCCCCGGGGTTCGCGGGCTCGTGAGCGGCAACGCGAAGCATTTGAAAACTTGTACGGGCGGCCCACCGTGGCCGCCCCTCTTCATGAAACGGTTAACGGATCGCACGTATGTCTGATACAGAATTGGCCCGCGACCAGGCGCGTTTCACG
>Ga0070705_100000285_pt1 | contig 30147 bp, 27 predicted proteins | sample KBSK5253metaG_FD_65455 | JGI IMG/M metagenome (GOLD analysis project Ga0070705, IMG submission 65455) | Corn, switchgrass and miscanthus rhizosphere microbial communities from Kellogg Biological Station, Michigan, USA - KBS K5-25-3 metaG | ecosystem: Host-associated > Plants > Roots >... | reverse complement strand
CTCGATGTGGTCCTGGATGCCGCTCGTCGTCATAGGCGCGACGGTGATTGCTGCTGCAGGTCACGCCGTCCTGAACGGACCCGCCATGCGGCAAAGGGCGGAGCAGCTCAAGGCTGAGCAGATCGACCAAGAGAACCGAGCACTGTGCGAAAAGCTCGGGATTCATCTTGGCAGCGATAGGTTCGGGGCTTGCGCCGGCATCCTGTCGGAAGCCAGACGGCTGCAATCAGAGCGGCTTGCCATCGAAACCGCCGGTATTCTCTGATATGCCGGGGTCGCATTAGGCGGGCTCTTGACTGTCGCAGGAGCTGAGCCGGCGATCCAGGATATCGGCATGAGCGAGAGCAAGGCGCGGGTCGGCAACTTCTTCGAGGATTTCGCCGTCGGGCAGCTGCTGACTCACGCCACCCCGCGCACTCTCACGGCGGGCGATGTCGCCCTCTACAACGGCCTCTACGGCCCGCGCTTCGCCGTCCAGTCGTCCGACGCCTTCGCCAGGGCGATCGGCTACCGCCAAGCGCCGGTGGACGACCTCCTCGTCTTCCACACCGTGTTCGGCAAGACCGTGCCGGATATCTCCCTCAACGCCGTCGCCAACCTCGGCTACGCCGAGGGCCGCTTCGTCAGGCCCGTCTATCCCGGCGACACGCTGAGCGCCGTCTCCGAGGTAATCGGCGTGCGCGAGAACTCCAGCCGGGCCTCCGGGGTGGTCTATGTCCGCACCACCGGGCGCGACCAGAGCGGCGAGGCGGTGCTGGAGTACGTGCGCTGGGTGATGGTGAGGAAGCGCGACCCCGCCAGCCCGGCGCCGGCAACTGTGGTGCCGAAGGTCGCCGAGCGGGTCGATCCGGCCCAGCTGGGCGGGGCGGTGCCCGCCATCGACACGGGGTCCTACGACCTCGCTCTCGCCGGCGCCCCGCACCGCTGGGGCGACTATGCGGTGGGCGAGAAGATCGACCACATCGACGGCATGACGCTGGAGGAGGCCGAGCACCAGATCGCCACGCGGCTCTACCAGAACACGGCCAAGGTGCACTTCAATCAGTACGAGCAGGCCCAGGGCCGGCTCAAGCGGCGCCTGATTTATGGCGGCGTGGTGATCTCGCTCGCCCGTGCCCTCTCCTTCAACGGCCTCGCCAACGCCTTCCATGTGGCATGCATCAACGCCGGCCGGCATGTGGCCCCCTGCTTTGCCGGCGACACCGTCTACGCCTGGTCGGAGGTGCTGGAGAAGGCGGAGCTGCCGGGCCGCACCGACATCGGCGCCCTGCGCGTGCGCCTGGTAGCCGCGAAGAACGGAAGCTGCGCCCTCTTCCCCCTGCAGAACGCCGCGGGCGAGTACGCCCCCGGCGTGATCCTCGACCTCGACCTGTGGCTCGTCCTGGCGCGCTGAGGCACCTTCCTAAGCTACGCAAGCCCCAGCAGCTTGACTGCGTTCTCCTTCATGATGAGGGGGCGCACCTCGGGCTTGATGGGGATCTTCTCGAAGTCGGCAATCCAGCGGTCGGGGGTGAGCACCGGAAAGTCGGAGCCGAACAGCACGCGGTGGCGCAGGATGGAATTGCAGTATTGGATGAGGTTGGCGGGGAAGTATTTGGGCGACCACCCCGACAGGTCGATGTAGACGTTAGGCTTGTGGGTGGCCACCGACAGCGCCTCGTCCTGCCACGGGAACGACGGGTGCGCCGCAATGATCGGCATGTCCGGGAAGTCGACCGCCACGTCGTCGAGATGCATCGGGTTGGAGTATTTGAGCCGTACGCCGCCGCCGCCACGCATCTGGGCGCCGAAGCCGGTCTGGCCGGTGTGGAACAGCGCCGGCAGCTTGTGCCCGGCGATCACCTCGTAGAGCCCGTAGGCCTTGCGGTCGTTGGGGTAGAAGCCCTGCGTGGAGGGGTGGAACTTGAACCCGCGCACCCCGTACTCCTCGATCAGCCGGCGCGCCTCGCGCACACCCATCTTGCCGCGCGCCGGGTCGATGGAGGCAAACGGGATCAGCACGTCGGCGTGCTCCGCCGCCAGCTCCGCCACCTCCTCGTTGGCGATGCGCCAGATGCCGACCTCGGCCTCGCTGTCCACCGTGAAGATCACCGCCGCCATCTTGCGTTCGCGGTAGTATTGCGCCACCTGCGGGATGGTGGGCCGCCCCGCCTCCTTGAAGTACTTGGCCATGGCCTCGTCGAAGATGTGCGAGCAGGGATCGCGCGGTGCCCGCGCCGATGTCTCTGCGTGCGTGTGCACGTCGATGGCGACGATCTGGGTGGGATCGATCTTGGAAGCGTATTTGCTCATCGCGGGCCTCTTCGCTGCCGGCCAGACCGCACCCGGGGCCGGCGCTGACGCTCATGCGGCGGGAGTGACGCACAGAAACGGAGAGACGACAAGCCGTCTGCGCCAGCGACGTCCGGGTTTGAATTTGACACTTTCGATGGACCGGCGCATGTGACGCAGCGGCCGAAACCCAGCGCAAGGCAGGAGCAAGCCAATGGCTGCCGCCAAGCCGAATCCGCCCATCCTTGTTCGCAGGTACGCCCGCAGCCGCCTCTACGACGCGGTGAGGGGCCGCTATCTGACGGTGGAGGACCTGCACCGGTGGCTCAGGGACGGCATTGCCTTCCAAGTCCGCGACTCCGAGACCGGCGAGGACATCACCCGCGTGCTGCTCGCGTGAGGTCGCCCATGCCGTTTGCGGCTCGCCCGACAAGACTGGCCCTGACAGCAGCCCTCCTGCTCGCCGGCGTGCTGCACGGACCCGACGCCGCCCGCGCCGACGCGGCGCTGGCCGTGGGCCGGCCCGCCGACGTGGCCAGGCAGGGCCTCGCCGTGGGCTGGGCGGTGGACCACGCCGGCCGGGACGCGGCCGAGAAGGAGGCGCTCGCCCGCTGCCGCGCCTTCGCCGACGCGCCGCAGGCGGCGCGCGAGGCGTGCCGCATCGTCGAGACGTTCAGCGACAGGTGCTTCGCGGTGGCCTTCGATCCCGAGCCCGGCACCACCGGCGTCGGCTGGGACGTTCACAGGAACCGTGAATGGGCCGAGGAGTCGGCCGTGGAAAGGTGCGCCGAGGCCTCCGCCCCCAAGCGCCGCCCGTCGTGCCGCGTCGCACTCGTCCGCTGCGACGGCCGGTGAGGCTGTGCCTCCTCTCCCCGCAGCTTCTCCAACCAAGGCTGGCGGAATCGCGACACCGCCTCCGTCGCGCCGGAGCGCTGCGCGTCCGGCAGCTAGCTGCTCCTGCGTGCACGCACGAGCTGATAGACGCCGTACGCGGCGAGGGCGGCGCCCACGAGAGCCAGAGCCGGGCCGCTGTCCGTTCCCCTGAGCACCAGGTTGCCCGAAAGACCGGCGACCGCCAGCCCAGCTCCAATCAGGATATTGATGGTCGGACCCATTCGTCCCCCCTCACTGCGAGTGCCCCGGAGCATCGACGCTTGCGCAAATCCCCGGCGGCAGAGTGCGAATAGGTGGCACCAGATTATGCCGATGCGATGGCACCGGAGTTTCGCTCATCGGAATAGGTCGTGGACGCCGTCGCCCGTCGGCGCCGCGCCCTCCCTACCCGCGATTTCCACCCAGCAGCTTGCGCGAGATGACGACGCGCATGATCTCGTTGGTGCCTTCCAGGATCTGGTGCACGCGCACATCGCGCACCAGCTTCTCGATGCCGAAGTCCTTGAGGTAGCCGTAGCCGCCGTGGATCTGCAGCGCCTCGTTGCACACCCGGAAGCCAAGGTCGGTCGCCAGCCGCTTGGCCATGGCGGAGTACATGGTGGTCTGCGGGTCGGCGCGGTCGATGGCGTCGGCGGCGCGGTAGACCATAAGGCGCGCCGCCTCCAGCTCGGTCGCCATGTCGGCGAGCTTGAACTGCAGGGCCTGGAAGTCGGCAATGGCGCGGCCGAACGCCTTGCGCTCCACCATGTACTGCCGCGCCTTGTCGAGCGCCGCCCACGCCGCCCCCAGCGAGCAGGCACCGATGTTGATGCGCCCGCCGTCGAGCCCGCTCATGGCGAACTTGAAGCCCTGGCCCTCGGCGCCGACGCGGTTCTCCACCGGCACCCGGCAGTCCTCGAAGGTCAGCTGCCGGGTGGGTTGCGCGTTCCAGCCCATCTTCCGCTCGTTGGCGCCGAACGAGAAGCCGGGCGCGCCCTTCATCACGACAAACGCCGAGATGCCGCCTGCGCCGTCGTCCCCGGTGCGCGCGAACACGAAGTAGAAGTCGGTGGCGCCGGCGCCGGAGATGAACTGCTTGGTGCCGTTGAGCACGTAGTGGTCGCCCGCTCGCCGCGCCGTGGTCTTGAGGGCGGCGGCGTCGGATCCGGCGCCGGGCTCGGTGAGGCAGTAGCTCGCCAGCCACTCCATGCTGGCGAGCTTGGGGCCCCAGGCCGCAATCTGCTCCGGCGACCCGTACTTCGCCAGCATCCAGGCCACCATGTTGTGGATCGAGACGTAGCCGGCGATGGCCGGGCAGCCATAGGCCAGCGCCTCCATGATCAAAGCCCCGTCCATGCGCGTCAGCCCCGAGCCGCCCTGCTCGGCCGGCACGTAGATGGCGGCCATGCCGAGCCCCGCCGTCTCCCGGATCACATCGACAGGGAAGTGGCCCGTCTCGTCCCACTCCGCCGCACTGGGCGCGATGCGCTCCTTGGCGAAGGCGAGCGCCGTCTCCTGGATTGCGGCCTGTTCCTCGGTGAGGGCGAAGTGCATGGGACTTCTTTTCCTCGATGTGCGAGCAGGTTCACCGAAACATGAAGACGGGTCAAGCGACACGAGGTGGCGTCCGGAGTAGTGTTGGGCGTCACCCGTGATCAGGGAAGCCTCTCATGTGGCCGGACCGCAGACTGCTGGACCTCGTCGGCATCGACCTGCCGATCATCCAGGCGCCGATGGCGGGCGCCAACGGCTCGGCCATGGCGATTGCGGTGAGCGAGGCGGGCGGCCTCGGCTCGCTACCGTGCGCCATGCTCGACGCCGCCAAGGTGCGGGCCGAGATCGGTGTCATCCGCCAGCGCACGGCCAAGCCGATCAACGTCAACTTCTTTTGCCACATGCCGCCCGCGCCCGATCCACAGCGCGAAGCGGCCTGGAGGGGCGGTCTCAAGGCGTATTACATCGAGCTTGGCCTCGATGCCGATGCCTCGGCGCCTGCCGTCAACCGCGCGCCGTTCGATGAGGCGATGTGCGAGATCATGGAGGACCTCAAGCCTGAAGTCGTAAGCTTTCATTTCGGCCTTCCCAAGCGGGCATTGCTGGACCGTGTGAAGGCAGCCGGCTGCCTCGTTATCGGCTCAGCCACCACGGTGGAGGAGGCTCGCTGGCTCGAGGCCAACAGCTGCGACGCGATCATCGCGCAGGGCAACGAGGCTGGCGGCCATCGCGGCATGTTCCTGGCGAGCGACATCGCCACCCAGGCGGGCACCTTCGCCCTGGTGCCGCAGGTCGTTGATGCTGTGAAGGTGCCTGTCGTCGCTGCCGGCGGCGTCGGGGATGGGCGCGGCATCGCGGCAGCCTTCGCGCTCGGGGCATCGGGCGTGCAGGTCGGCACGAGCTATCTTTTCACGCCCCAGGCGACCATCATCGACCTGCACCGCGCGGCCCTAAGCGCCGCGCGCGACGATCGTACCGCGCTCACCAACCTCTTCAGCGGCAGGCCCGCGCGTGGCCTGATCAATCGTCTGATGCGCGAGCTTGGCCCGATATCGGAGCTTGCGCCCGCCTTCCCGACGGCCGGCGGCGCCCTGGCGCCGCTGAAGGCCAAGGCCGAGGAAGCCGGCCGCAGCGACTTCTCCTCGCTGTGGAGCGGACAGGCGGCGGCGTTGGCATGCGAGAGCGACGCGGCCGAGCTCACCCGAAAGCTTGCGCAGGACGCGCTGCAGCGGCTCGATGCGATATCGAAGCCGGCGTAGGAGCGCCAGCGGCTATCGCAGCGGCTCGATGCGCTGGCCCGGCATCAGCTCGTACGGCCCCTTCCAGCCGGGCAGCGCGCGCATGCGCTCGATCCATGCCGCCAGGTTCGGGTTGGACTTGGGCCAGTCATAGCCGCTCTCCTCGGGCGGGTAGAACATGTAGCCGGCGAGCGAGAAGTCGGCGATGGTGGGCTCATCCCCGGCCATGAACCGCGATTGGCCGAGGTGGCTTTCGACGATGGCCAGCGCGCCGTCGAAGCGGCCCTTGAGGAACGCCATGACGCCAAGGTCCGGCTCCTGCTTCATGAAGGACTTCATGAAGCGATAGGTCGCGAAATAGCTGGTGAACTTGTGATTGTCGAACAGCATCCAGCGCAGCGCCTCCAGGCGCTGGGCCTCCCCCGTCGACCTGAACTTGCCGGTCTTCTCGGCCAGGTAGCTCAGGATGACGCCCGACTGCGCCAGCCGCATGGCACCGTCGTCCAGCACTGGCGCCTCGCCCATCTCGTTCACGGTTTCGCGCCACTTGGGGTCGCGCGTCTCGCCGTTGAAGTAGTCGACGAGCACAGGCTCCCAGTCGAGGCCGGCGCACTGCAGATAGAGCGCCACCTTGTAGGAATTGCCCGACTGACAGAAGCAGTGCAGCTTGTACTGAGCCATGCGAGGAGTCTCCGCTGTTTGCCAGGGGTGCCACCATGCGCGTGCGGGATGCCTGTGAGCAAGACGCCGACGAGGCCTGCGCGGTCATTCGCCGCTCGATCGTCGAGCTGTGCGTCCTCGATCATCAGTGCGAACCGGGCACGATTGCGGGGTGGCTTGCCAACAAGACTCCAGCCAACGCGCGCGCCTGGATTCGCACCCACCACGTCCTCGTGGCCGACGATGGAGGCGCGATCCTGGGTGTCGCTGCCATGTCGACTGCGGGCGAGGTCCTCCTGAACTACGTCTCGCCCGATGCCCGCTTCCGCGGCGTCAGTAAGGCGCTGATACGAGGCATCGAGGCGCGGGCTGCCAGTCTCGGCCTCCCGCTCCTCACGCTTCAGAGCACGTCGACGGCGCTGCCCTTCTATCGCGCCGCCGGCTTCACAGACTCTGGCCCGCCGGTGAAAGGCTTCGGCCTGACCATGGGCCACCCGATGCGAAAGCGCCTGCAGCCGTAGGGCGGATTAGGGCGAAGCCCGTAATCCGCCGATCCGCCGCGCAATGGCGGATTACGGCTATCGCCTAATCCGCCCTACGGCCCTGCCCAACCCGCGATGCTGACAGGATCGAACGGCCCCCCACTGGACCGGCCGGCCGATGGCGCCTAAGTCAGGGACATGCCGCTGAAAAACACGCGCGCGGTGCTGCTGGCGCCTGCGTCGTCCGCTGCTCCGCAGCCGGGCGAGCCCGCAGGCCTCCTAACCGGCCCGCACGTCATCGCCCAGTACCTGAAGAACCTGCCGGGCTCGCCGGGCGTCTACCGCATGCTCGATGCCGCCGGCACCGTCATCTACGTCGGCAAGGCCCGCAGCCTCAAGGCGCGCGTGACGAGCTACGCGCGCGCGGGCAACCACACCAACCGCATCACGCGCATGATCGCGAACACGGCGGCGATGGAGTTCGTCACCGTCCGCACCGAGGCCGAGGCGCTGCTGCTGGAAGCCAACCTCATCAAGCGCTTCCGCCCGCGCTACAACGTCTACCTGCGCGACGACAAGTCGTTCCCCTACATCCTGATCACCGGCGACCACCGCGCGCCGCAGATCCTGAAGCACCGCGGCGCGCGCAAGCGCAAGGGCGAGTACTTCGGCCCGTTCGCCTCGGCCGGGGCCGTCGGCCGCACCATCAACATGCTGGAGCGCGCGTTCCTCTTGCGCTCCTGCTCCGATGCCGTGTTCGACAGCCGGACGCGCCCCTGCCTGCTCCACCAGATCAAGCGCTGCTCCGCGCCGTGCACCGGCGAGATCGGGCTCGACGAGTACAAGACGCTGGTGGAGGAGGCGACGCGCTTCCTGCGTGGCGAGAGCCAGAACGTGCGCCAGATGTACCAGCGCCTGATGCAGGAGGCGTCCGACCGGCAGGATTACGAGCAGGCCGCCAAGTTCCGCAACCGCCTGTGGGCCCTGGCGCACGTCACCGCCGACCAGGCCATCAACCCCGAGGGCATCGAGGAGGCGGACGTGTTCGCCGCCCACCAGGACGGCGGGCAGACCTGCGTGCAGGTGTTCTTCTTCCGCTCCGGTCAGAACTGGGGGAACCGCGCCTACTTCCCGCGTGCCGACAAGTCGATCGGCGTGGAGGACGTGCTGGAGAGCTTCATCGCCCAGTTCTACGACGACAAGCCGGTGCCGCGGCTGATCCTGCTGTCGCACGAGCTGCCCAACCGCGATCTGCTGGCCGACGCGCTGTCCACCAAGGTGGAGCGCAAGGTCGAGATCCGCGTGCCCCAGCGTGGCGCCAAGACCGGCGTAGTGGAGCACGCCCTGCAGAACGCGCGCGAGGCGCTCGCCCGCAAGCTGGCGGAGAGCTCCTCGCAGCGTACGCTGCTGGAGGGCTTGCGCGATCGCTTCGGCCTCGCGCGCACGCCCCGGCGCATCGAGGTGTTCGACAACAGCCACATCATGGGCACCAACGCGGTTGGCGCCATGATCGTCGCCGGCCCGGACGGCTTCGTGAAGAACCAGTACCGCAAGTTCAACATCAAGACCGAGGGCCTCACCCCCGGCGACGACTACGCCATGATGCACGAGGTGCTGGCCCGCCGCATGAAGCGCCTCCTGCTCGATGAGGCCGAGGCCCCGGACGGTGTCAGACCCTCCGGGTCTGACACCGTGGGGGAACCTTCAAGTGGAGGCGCAGCTGGAGACGCGACATCCGAAGCGTCGAGCACTGGGGTCAGACCCGCAGGGTCTGACCCCGCCTCCCGCGCGCTGGCCTTCGGGGTGCTGCGCGCCGACGAGGCGGAAGCCGGCGTGACCGGCCTGGGCGAGACGGAGCAGGAGACGCTCGAGGGCAACGCGCAGGAGACAGCGCTGCCGGAGACGGACGAGACCGGCGACGAATTCCCCGCCAAGCCCGACCTGCTGCTGATCGACGGCGGCCTGGGCCAACTCAGCGTGGCGCAGGAGGTAGTCGCGAGCTTCGGCATTGAGGGTGTGGCGCTGATCGGCGTCGCCAAGGGGCCGGACCGCGACGCCGGGCGCGAGCATTTCCACATCCCCGGCCGCGCTGCGCCCATGATGCTGGAGCCGCGCGACCCCGTGCTCTACTTCGTGCAGCGCCTGCGCGACGAGGCGCACCGCTTTGCCATCGGCACCCACCGCGCCAAGCGAGCCAAGGCGATCGGCGCCAACCCGCTCGATGAGATCCTCGGCATCGGACCCGGGCGCAAGCGCGCCCTCCTCAAGCATTTCGGCTCCGCCAAGGCCGTCTCCCGGGCCGGCAAGGAGGACCTGGAGGCCGTGCAGGGCATCAGCGCCCAGATGGCCCAGACCATCTACGACTTCTTCCACGAGCGCTCGGAGTAGGTGTCAGACCCTCCGGGTCTGACGCCATTGCTCCGACGCCTGTTCGTGTCGTGGTGTCAGAGCCGCGCGAGCATGCCGCTCTGCAGGAACCACATCACGCCGATCAGCGTGGCCACCGAGGCGAACGTGCCGATCAGCACTACGCTGGAGGCCTGCTCGATCCAGATGCCTTACTGGCGTGCGAACACGCAGGCCGTGAGTGCCGGCGGCAGTGCCGCCATAAGCACGGCGCCTGCCTCCTCCCAGGTGCGGTGCGCACCGCGCATTGCCGCACGCGAGAGCCCCCTGCGACGAGGCCGCGGGCTAGCGCTTGGTGCCGCCCCCGCCCGCGGCCTCCTTGAGGATCTGCAGGAGGTCGAACGGCCCCTCGGTGGAGGCGCGGCCGGGCTCCGGGGGGAGCGGCGGGCACGGCTCGCGCTTGCCGGGGGCGGCGCGGCGGATGTCGTCCCAGGCGTCCAGTGCACAGCGCAGGTGCCAGGGATGGTCCTGGGCGGCGGCGACGAGCCTCGGGTCGCGCTTGATCAGCGCCGCCTCCTCGGGCGTGAAGGTCGGCGGATTGGGCCTCCCCTTCACGTCGGCCAGGGCGGCCGTGGTCGAGACCGCCAGAGCAATCAGCAGGCCGGCAGCTTGGTGCGGGGTCATGGCGATTTTCTCCTCCCTTCAGGGATCGTCACAGATTGCCGGCGGCGGCCGTGAGGCGCTCGGTGAAGGCCATCCGGCACCAGCAAAAGAGCCTCAAGTATGCTCGGGCCGGCCTGAGGTGGGCACCGAGGTGAGCCTTGAGGTCAGCCATAACCTGAGCCCTCCCGGCAAGAACGTCTCGCGCGACATGCCAGCTCCCCCCGCCAATGGCCAGCCCCGAAGGCCCTGCACCCCCGCCCAACCGTTTGGAGGGCTCCAAGCCGATTGGAGCCCCTGGCCGAGCCCCCGCCGAGCAAGCCGGCTAGTGACCGCGCCCGACGCCCGCAACGCGCTCACGCGCCTCGCGCAGGCACAGGCCGAGCGTCTCCTCCAGCACGCCGTTGGAGACGATGAGGATCGTGCCGTGACCCGTCTCCCGGCGCTCCAGGAAGCCGGCCTCGGCGCAGGCGACGCACACCTTCCGGCAGGTCTCGACCGACATCACGACGGTGAGGAGGCGGCCCAGGTTCGACTGGTCGATGGTGCCCGGCCGCTGCCGCCAGACCTCGACCAGGCGCGGGCGCGTTGCGGCCTCGAACATGGCGTCCAGCAGCCGCTCCTTCTTGAGACCCAGCCGGTCCATCTTCGCCGGATCGTTGGTCAGGCCGACAATGTAGTCGTTGTGCGCGTCGGCCAGCCTCTCAATGTCGTCCGCGCCCTCTATGCCGTGCGCCTTCAGGCCGTAGTAGAACTCGGCCACCTGGTAGGTGGCTTCGAGGCGCAGCATCTCCAGGGTCGGCTCGTTCCGGCTCCTGCTGGCGGCCGTCAGGCGCTCGGTGAATACCATCCGATACCACCGGAAGGCCTCGAGCATGGTGAGATCGGCCACGAGCTGCGACCTGTCGGAAAACACGCCCGCACCAGACATGCCACCTCTCCTCCCTGACAGCCAGCGCCGAAAAGGCTGGGACCCCTCCAAACGCCTGGGAGCCCTCCAAATCGATTGGAGCCCTTCGCAAGGCAAGAGGCAATAGGAAGGGACGGCGTCAGGACGACTTGGAGCCTATTCGCCGCTCCGTGAGCGGCCGTCGTTTGGGAGCCTGGTGGTCTTGATGCGGTTTGCCAGCTCAAAGTCGGCGGCAGAGGCCGTGTGATCGCCCTTGTCACGCAGGGCGATGCTGCGACTGATGTAAGCGTCCACGAGGTTCGCGTCGATCTTGATCGCCTGCGTGAAGTCGGCGATGGCCCGTTCGTAGCTGCCCTTCTCATGAGCGGAGGTCGGACGAAACCTCCGGCTCCAAGGTGGCAGTAAAGGCCTGTGGGCTGATCTGCATGTGCCGGGGCTGCCCTCTCGGGTGGGCGATCTACATCAGCTTCGCCATGGCGACGGCCGTGTCGGCCATGCGGTTGGAGAAGCCCCACTCGTTGTCGTACCAGGCGAGCACGCGCACCAGCCGGCCGTCCACGATCTGGGTCTGGGTCAGGTCGAAGGTGGCCGACATGGGGTTGTGGTTGAAGTCGGTGGAGACGAGCGGCTCGCTGGTGACGCTCAGGATGCCCTTCAGCTCCTGGGCGGCGGCATGCTCCATCGCCTTGTTGATCTCGTCCACGCTGGTCTCGCGGCCGGGGATCAGCTTCAGGTCCACCACTGACACGTTGGGGGTCGGCACGCGGATGGAGGTGCCGTCGAGCTTGCCCTTGAGCTCCGGCAGCACCAGCCCCACGGCGGCGGCGGCTCCCGTCGAGGTCGGGATCATGTTGAGCGCGGCGGCGCGGGCGCGGCGCATGTCCTTGTGCGCCTGATCGAGGACATTCTGATCGTTGGTATAGGCATGGATGGTGGTCATGAAGCCCGACTTGATGCCGACGAGCTCGTTGAGGACCTTGGCCACCGGGGCGAGGCAATTGGTGGTGCAGGAGGCGTTGGAGACCACCTTGTGCTCGCCTGTCAGCTTGTCGTGGTTGACGCCGTAGACCACGGTGAGGTCGGCGCCCTTGGACGGCGCCGAGACGAGCACCCGCTTGGCGCCGGCCTCCAGGTGCTGGGCAGCCTTCTCGCGGTCGGTGAAGATCCCGGTGCACTCCATCACGATGTCGATGCCCAGCTCCTTCCAGGGCAGCTTCTTGGGATCGCGCTCGGCCAGCACCTTGATGGGGCCGGAGCCGACATCGATGGAGTTGGCCTCCACCTTGACCGTGCCGGGAAACGGCCCGTGCACCGAGTCGTACTTGAGGAGGTGGGCGTTATCCTTGGCCGAGACGAGGTCGTTGATGGCCACGATCTCGATATCGCGGCGCTTGGACTCGACGATGGCGCGCAGCACGTTGCGACCGATGCGGCCGAAGCCGGAGATTGCGATTCGGGTGGCCATTGGCGTCTCCAGGGCAGTGAATGGTGGGGGGCAGTATGGCGAGCTTCGCCCTCTAGTGCGGCGTTCCCGGCGCCGCTGTCAATGCGGCGTGCGACGCCAGCGATAACGCGATCCCGCGACGCGCCAAGCCGCCGCGGGTTGCGGCGCATTCAGCGTGTTGACGCTTCCCATGCTCACTCCTATCGTTTCGGCAACGAGAGGGAGGCGTCGTCCGCGCATTTGCGGCGACCCAAGACAGGGCGGATTGCACGCAAATGGCCCGGCGTCGCGCTGGCAAGGCCGACCCGAAGAGCGCGACGCTGCGCGGTGGCGGGCGCCGCCGCAAGGCAAAGGCGGGCGAGGCCGAGAGGGCCCCGTCTTCGGCGATGACGCTCAACGAGCGACTGGTCGTGCTGGAGCGCGAGTGCGCGAGCCTGCGCCAGGAGCTGGAGCGGGAGCGCGCCCGGCGGCAGGCGCTGGAGGAGGTGCACGCCGCCACGCGCGACCGAATCGCCTGGGCGCTCGATTCTCTGCAGGCGATCCTTGACGCGAGAAGCTGAGCCGCACGGCGGGCGACCTTGCAGGACCTTGCAGGTGGTGGTCGGCAAGGGCGCTTTGATTTTTCGCGGATTGGGCCTAGACTCTCGCTTCGGCAGGGCTGCGGGGTGCGTCGTGGGCAATCAACCCGGGGGCCTATAAGATCCGCAAGGGAGCTGTCCCTGACCGAGGTCGTGGCCTCGGACACACGGCGCCCACCTTCGTTTCGAAGGGACCGCGCGGGTTTGACCGCCTGCACGGCTCGCGCGGCTCTGCCCATTCCTCCTTGCCCGCGCGGCCGGCATCTGCTGTAAGCGGGGCGTGACCGAGACCTCAGCCATCATTCAGGATAAAGCCGCACTGCGCACCCGCATGCAGGCGTGGCGCAACCGCCTCGACAGCGCCGCCAAGGTGAGTGCGGCGGAGACGATCGCCGAGCGCGGCGCCGCGCTGGTGTCGGAGCTGCGCAGCCCCGATGGACAGGATCCAGCCGTACGGGGCACAGCTGGACGAGGCACGGTCTCCGGCTTTGCCTCTCTGCCCGCGGAGCTCAACGTCTGGCCTCTGTTGCGCCGGCTCTCCGGCGCCGGCGTGCCCCTGGCGCTGCCGGTGGTGGCGAGGAAGGGCCAGCCTCTGGTGTTCCGCGCCTGGGCGCCCGGCGATCTCATGGACAAGGGCGTGTGGGGCATCCCGGAGCCCAGGGCCGACAAGCCGGTGCTGGAGCCCGACGTCCTGCTGGTGCCGCTCCTCGCCTTTGACATCCGCGGCGGTCGCCTCGGCTACGGCGGCGGCTTCTACGACCGCACCCTGGCGCGCCTGCGCGCCATGAAGCCGATCGTCGCGATTGGCCTTGCCTACGACGAGCAGCGGGTTAACGCTGTGCCGCATCTCGATTATGACCAGCGGCTCGACTGGGTGCTGACCCCGTCGGGACCGCTCCGGTGCCAGCACGATGCGTCTGCTGTTCCTCGGTGACGTGGTCGGCCGTGTCGGCCGCCAGGCGGTGATCGCGAAGCTCCCCGAGCTGCGCGAGCGCTACCGGCTCGACTTCGTGGTGGTGAACGGGGAGAACTCCGCCGGCGGTTTCGGCATCACCGAGGCCATCTGCACCGATCTCATCGACGCCGGGGCCGACGTGGTGACGCTCGGCAACCACGCCTTCGACCAGAAGGAGGCGCTGGTGTTCATCGAGCGCCAGCCGAAGCTCCTGCGCCCCATCAACTATCCACCGGGCACGCCCGGCCGGGGCAGCGGCATCTTCAAGGCCGCCAATGGCGCCGACGTGCTGGTCATCAACGCCATGGGTCTGATCTTCATGCCCGAGCTGGGCGACCCGTTCCGGGCCGTGGACGCCGAGGTGGCAGCCTGCGGGCTCAAGCAGGGGGCCGATGCCATCATGGTCGACTTTCATGCCGAGGCCACCAGCGAGAAGCAGGGGCTCGGCTACTTCCTGGACGGGCGGGTGAGCCTGGTGGCGGGCACGCACACCCATGCCCCCACCGCGGACGAGCGTGTGCTGCCCGAGGGCACCGCCTTCATCAGCGATGTGGGCATGTGCGGGGCCTACGAGTCGGTGCTGGGCATGGACAAGACCGAGCCGCTCAATCGCTTCCTCACCAAGATCCCGCGCGCCCGCATGGAGCCGGCCGCTGGGCCGGCGACCATCTCGGGCGTGGGCGTCGACATCGACGATTCGACTGGTCTCGCCACGCGCGTCGCGGCCTTGCGCCTCGGAGGAGTATTGACACCTGCGGAGCCGACTTTCTGGCTCGAGTAGGCGGACGCGGGCCGGGACCTGATTCGCACCCCCGTCACCGTGCTGACAGTGCCGCTCTCTGATGGCCGTTGGGCCACAGTCAGCAACGCTCTTTCATATCTGCACTGAACAAGTGGTGGATAAGGCTGTGGGCGCACAACTCCCGGCCAAAAGACTCGGGCACGGCTCTGCTAACGGACAGCTGTGGTTGCGTTGGGAGCTAGGCGGTTGCCATGAAACTCAATGCTTTAGGCTGTGCGCTTGGTCTGGGCCTCGGGGCAATGGCTCCGGCGTATGCGCAGGAGTATTTCAACTGCCAGTATTCTCCACGCTGCGAGGCAATCCAGAACAGACAGTGCGAGCCGGACCGCAATCTCAAAGACAAGTTCAGCCTTATCCGCCTGCACAAAAGTGCCGATGACGTTGAGAGGACTTGGCTGGTGCTGGCAGGTCTCGAGCCTGAATACTGCGGTCGTCTTGGAGCGAGGGGAAATATTATACGGGAGTTCGTGGACTTCCGGACGAAGGTCTATCCAAAGCTGTATGGGAGCGCCTGCACGGTTCCGCAGGAGTGTGCGGAAGCCTTCGTGAAGGCGACGCGCGATCACTGGGAGCGGGATGACCTGGATGCGAAGATCAAGGCCGACCTTGAACGGAATTCGCAGGGTGCGATGAGGATTGGCGGGCCTCGGAAGCCTGCAGACCCGCCGCCGGCCGAATCGATTCCGCCGGACAGCTGGCAGACGACGACCGAGGTTGCCCGGCCAACCAAGACCACCGGAGCGCGGACGATCTCGTCCAACTAGGGCACGGCGTTAACTCCTTGTTAACCGATTCAGCCCAGGGTCGCGTTTCAGGATGCATGGCATCTGGAGCCAGCCGCCCTGCTGCCCAAGGCGGCTCTCCGAGAGCAGCGAGTATCAGCTCTCCACTGCAAGAGGACGGGCTAAGCCGTCTTCCCAATCTCTCTCGATCGACCCAAACCGCGGCTCGGTAGGTGCCAAGGCACCACCGAGCCGCAAACCTATCAGCCCGATGCAATTTGTCCCCCTCTCGGGCCCGGGCCAGTTGTGGCTGCCCTTGAGCAGCCGCCAGCCGAGCAGATCGGACAGAGGCTGGATGTCGGCTATCGCGCCGCTCCCGGCAGGTTACAGACCATCAACCCAGCGGGCGCTTATCGGGCTCAAGGTCGGAGCGCCCCATGGGTTGTGCCCGAAGGCGCGTCGCAGGCTTGGCGAGGTCCGGCCTCGCTTGACAAGGCAGCGCGGGTGGCGCTGTGGTTGCGCCAGCATTCCTCAGCGGGGAGAGCACGATGGTCCGGTCGATGCCCACCTATGCCGACATCGTGGCGGCGCGTGCGCGCATCGGCGCGCTCGCCTGCCGCACGCCCCTGATCGAGCATCCGGCGCTTAACGCCATCGCCGGTGGGCGGGTGCTGCTGAAAGCCGAGAACCTGCAGCGCATCGGCGCCTTCAAGTTCCGCGGCGCCTACAACAAGATCGCCCAGGTGGACAGGACAGCCTTTCCCGGCGGCGTGGTGGCCTGCTCCTCGGGCAACCACGCGCAAGGCGTGGCCGCGGCCGCGACGCTGCTCGGGCTCAAGTCCGCCATCGTCATGCCGGCTGACGCCCCGCGGCTCAAGATCGAGCGCACGAAAGGGTTCGGCGGCGAGGTGATCGCCTACGACCGCGTGAACGAAGACCGCGACGCCATCGCCCGCGAGCTGTGCGAGAAGCGCAGCGCGGCCTACGTGCACCCCTTCGACGACCCGGATGTGATCGCCGGCCAGGGCACCGTCGGCATGGAGATGATGGAGCAGGCCGGTGTCCTGGGGCTGAGGCCCGACATCGTACTGGTGGGCGCCTCCGGGGGCGGGCTCATCGGCGGCGTGTCGCTGGCCGTGAAGGAGACGAGCCCGGCGACGCTGATCTACAGCGTGGAGCCGGCGGGCTTCGACGATCTGGCACGCTCGCTGGCCCACGGGCAGCGCGAGCGCAACGAGCGGCTGTCCGGCTCCATTTGCGACGCGCTCATGTCGGCGACGCCGGGCGAGATCACCTTCGAGGTGGCCAGGCGCAACCTCGCCGGCGGGCTCGCCGTGACCGACGAGGAGGCCAAGGCGGCGGTGCGCTTCGCCTTCCGCGAGCTCAAGCTGGTGGTGGAGCCCGGCGGGGCGGTGTCGCTGGCGGCGATCCTGGCGCGCAAGCTGCCGCTGGAGGGCAAGACTGTGATGGCCGTGCTGTCGGGCGGCAACATCGATCCGGCCCTGTTCGCCGAGATCATCCAGGAGCCGCGGCAGGCCGCATGAGCGCCGGGCCGCAAAAGGGGTCGGACCCCTTTCGGCCACGGTTGCAGGAAGAGCAGGAGCTTCGAGGAAAGGGGTCCGACCCCTCTCGTTTCGCAACCCGCGTCTCGCTGCTGTTCGCGGCCGTGTTCGTGGTCGCCGGCACGCAGCTTCCCTATCTTCCGGTGTGGCTGGACTGGGTGGGGCTCACGCCCGGCGAGATCGCGGTCATCGCTGCGGCGCCCATGGTCGTGCGGGTGGCGGTGACACCGGCCATCGCCTTCGTCGCCGACCGCAGCGGCGATCATCGCCGCTTTCTCATAGCGTTGGCCTGGAGCGGACTGGTCGCGGCCCTGGTGCTGGCACAGTGCGCCAGCTTCTGGCCGATCCTGCTGTTGACCCTCCTGTTCGCGGTAGCCGCGTCCACCAACACGGCGCTGGCGGAGACGGTGGCGATGCGGGGCGTCACGGCGGCTGGGCTCGACTATGGGCGGATGCGGCTGTGGGGATCGCTCAGCTTCATCGCCGCCAGCCTCTGCGGCGGGCTGGTGGTGGACCGCCTCGGCCCGCCGGCCGTCGTCTGGCTGGTGGCGCTCGGGGCGGCGCTCACGGCGCTGGCGGCCCACGGGCTCAGGCCGGGTGGCAGGCCCCTCGGCGGGCCGGAGGCGGCGCCCACGGTGGGGGGACCGGCTGGTCCTCGCCTCAGGCTGGCCGACGCGCTGGGGCTTCTGCGCTCGCGCTTCTTCCTCACGTTCCTGCTGGCTGTGGGCGCGGTGCAATCGGCGCATGCCGCGCTCTACGCCTTCGGCACCCTCCACTGGGTGGCGCAGGGCATCTCCAGCGGCTGGGCCGGCGCCTTATGGGCTATCGGTGTGGCCGTGGAGATCGGCCTGATGGCCTTCTCCAAGGCCGTGGTGCGGCGCATCGGGGCCGCCGAACTGATCGTGCTCGGTGCGGCGGCCTCTGTGACGCGGTGGCTGGCCATGGGCCTCGATCCGCCGCTGCCGGCGCTGGTGCTCCTGCAGGCGCTGCACGGTCTCACCTACGGCGCCACTCACATCGGCGCCTTCTACCTCATGGCCCGGGCGGTGGCGGATCGCCACGCCGGCACGGCCCAGGCCCTGTACGCGGCCACTACGGCCGGCATCGCCATGGGGGGCGCCGTGCTGCTCTCCGGCCGGTTGTACGCGTCCTGCGGCGGGCGCACCTACTGGGCCATGGCCGCGATTGCGGCGGTGGGGCTGGCAGCGAGCCTGGCCCTGCGGCGTCGGGGGCTGCGCGTCTGACCGTTGTATCGGCCAATGTCTCTGCCTGATCGGGAATTGGCCGTCGAAGCCGCTTTCCAATCAGGCAGCGCGATGTTTCATGTGAAACAAATTCAGTGTCGGACCACGATGTCGGCGGCGAGACGGTCTCTGTCGTCGGTGCCGAGGCGTCCGACCCCGAGGGCCGCCGACGGCCTGACACCCTATTCCCTGAACGGCACCACTTTCGACCGCTGCTCGCCGAGCCCCTCGATGTTGAGCGTCATCACGTCGCCGGGCTTGAGCCAGCCGGGCGGTTTCATGCCCAGCGCCACGCCGGGCGGCGTGCCGGTGATCACCACATCGCCAGCCTCCAGCACCATGAACTGGGAGATATAGTGCACCAGGTGGGCGATGCCGAAGATCATGGTGTTGGTGTTGCCGGTCTGGCGGCGCACGCCGTTCACATCCAGCGTCATGGCCAGATCCTGCACGTCGGCGATCTCGTCGCGCGTGACGAGCCACGGCCCGAGCGGCCCGAAGGTCTCGGCGCACTTGCCCTTCATCCACTGGCCGCCGCGCTCGATCTGGAATGCGCGCTCGGACACGTCGTTGCCGATGCAGTAGCCCGCCACATGGGCCAGCGCGTTCTTCTCCTCCACGTAGCGCGTCCGCTTGCCGATGACGAAGCCGATCTCGATCTCGTAGTCGAGCTTGGTGGAGCCCTTGGGGGGCATCACGTCGTCGTTGGGGCCGACGATGCAGTTGGGGAGCTTGTTGAAGAGGATGGGCTCTTTCGGGATCTCCATCCCGGCCTCCTTGGCGTGGTCGGCGTAATTGAGCCCGACGGCGAAGAAGTTGCGCACGTTGCCCACCGGGGCCCCCAGTCGCACGCCGTGCGGCGCCATCGGCAGCGCCTTCAGGTCGAGCTTACGCAGCTTGTCGAGCGTGGCGTCGTCCAGGGTGTCGCCGGTGATGTCGGTGATGTGTGCCGAGAGGTCGCGCACGGCGCCCTGAGAATCGACAATACCGGGCCGCTCGGCGCCGGCCGCACCAAATCGAACAAGCTTCATTGAGAGGCTCCTGCAGACGTTAGGGGGCTCGCTTGGGAGAGATGCAGCGACACCCATAGCGTTGCCTGTCGACCACGGGGAAAGTCAAGACGGCGGAGGGCGCGGATTGACCCGTTCCCCAAGGGAGCTCGCGCATGCCCGATGGCCGGGGCTTGCACCGGCCCACACGTCTTTGCTGTGGACAAAGCATTGGAAAGGTCCACCGCGCGCCGCGACCGAGGCCTGCAACGCGCCTCTCGCGGGACGAGGAGGCCAACGGCGTCAAGCCGCGCCTGTGCGCGGAAAAGCCGGCGCTCCGCGCCCGTCAGAGCCCTCAGAAGAGGAACGTCATCAAGTATATTCCGGCCCCCAGGAACGGCGCTGCCGAGCACGCCAACGCCATAAGAAGGAAGGACTTATCGATCACAACACACCCCGCCTACACAACTGCCGCCGGACCCATGTGGCCTGTGTCCGGCGCGGCCGCCCGCGGGCCCATCGCCCTCAGGTTGCTAGCCTATAAACAAGTATAACTCAAGATTAGTTGCACTTCATCTAAATTGCCTGTTGCGCTGCGGCAATTTCCGGCTTCCGCGGCTAAACAGTCACAGCATTTCCTGCTGACGTCGATGACAAATAGCCGATAGTGAAGTGGCCCCCACAAACGATTGTCGGGTCGAACGACTGGAGCAACAGAAGTGGGGGGCGTCGGGAGAGAACGCATCGCGCCCCGCGTTCGGGCCTCGCCGGTTGGCCAGCCCCTCACGAGAACAGCCGGAGCTGCTTCTCGTCCTGGCCCTTGGTCTCGCGGGCGAGCTGCTCGATGCGGTCGAAGGGGACCTGCTCGGCGGAGATCAGGGAGCGCTGGGCGCGCATGGGCCGGACCAGGCCTTCCTGCACCAGATGGAACTCGCCCACCGTCTGGCCCGGCAGCACGGCCGCTGGGTCGAGGCCGGACTCGCTCTGGAAGGCGGCGCGCAGCTTCCTGAGTGCGGTGTCCTCGCGCACGCGGCCGATGAACCACGACGTGATCTGGTCGCGCGACTTGTAGTCGAGGTCGCCCGGCGACTGGGTGGCCAGCATGATGCCGAGGCCGGCGGACCGGGCACGCTTGAGGAGACTCTGCAGCGGCTCGGCGGTGGCAGGCTTGGCGTTGGCGGGGATGTAGAGGTCGGCCTCGTCGAACATGACCACGGCCTGCAGCTCGTCGTTGGGGTTGCGCTGGCAGAAGCGCAGCGCCTCGGACAGGAACTGCGAGACCCAGAACAGGATGTTCTCGTTGTCGCCCAGGAACCCGGTGTAAATGATGGAGAGCCGTGTGCGGTCGCTGCGGGCGAAGCGCCCGCGTCCCAGCAGCGACTCCATGCGCAGCGCCTCGCCGCCGCCTTCGAACAGGGCGGAGTTGCGGTGGCGCAGGCTGTCGAGCTGGGCCACCAGGTCGCGGCGGATGCGGCCCGAGGGGTCCATGCGCTGGGTAAGCTCGGTGAGCTCCGGGTCCTCGTCCTCCAGCAGCGCGATCAGATCGTTGAGCGTGACCTCCTTGCTGAAGCGGGCGCCCAGGATGCGGAGCGCCACGGAGAGCGTGCCCGACTGCTTCTGGTGCGTCGCCGAGTTTTTGAGGTGCAGCATGTCGCCCAGGGCCGCGGCGGAGAGGTTGGCGAGCAGCTGCTGCTCCTGCTCTGGGAGCTCGTTGATGCCGTTGGGGAGCAGCGTGATCGAGATCGGCCGGCCCGACGCCCGCCCGGGCGTGTAGACGGCCACGTCGATGGAGTCCGCCAGCCGCTCGCGCTCGCCGCGGCGCTCGCCGTACTCGCCGTCATGGGCGCGCCACACGTCGGGGTTGGCGTAGGAGCACAGGTCGCCCTTGCGGTCGATCAGCACCGCCGGGATGCCCTTCATCAACAGCTGCTCGATGATGCACAGCGCCAGCGTGGTCTTGCCGGAACCCGAGCCGCCGAGCACGGCGGAGTGGCGCTTCAGCACGTCCTTGTTGAGCGTGATCGAGCGGTTGGAGCGCAGTGCCCGGCCGGCCAGGATGCTCCTCTCCCCGTCGCCCACCTCGTCGAGCAGGACTGAGAGCGGCAGGTCGTCCTTGGGCTCCGCCGCGGCGCTGTCCCATCCGGTCCAGTCGGCGCCACGGGGACCGGCCGCCGCGGCGCTGGAGGGAGGGGGGGCCTCAGCGTCGGCGGGTGCGTCGGCGGCGGAATGGGTGGCGCCTGCCAGGGCGACGGCGGCCCCCCGGATATTGTGGCCCAGCAGATCGAGTCTCAGCAGCTGCGCCACGCATGGTATGGCCGAGAGCAGCTTGGTGCGCTGGAACCAGTCGCCGAAGCTCGGGTCGAGGCGGTGCTGGGCTTGGAACTCGCGCACCATGATCATGCGCTCCCAGTCCGGGATCGGCACCAGGATCGAGCGGCCGCCCTTCTCGCGGAACTTGCGGAAAGCCTGGGCGGTCTGGTTCTTCTTGTTGGGCGGGAAGTCGCTCGCCCGCAGCATGAAGCAGCTCTTGTCGCCCCCCCCTCTGTCATTCATGGCCGTGAGCACGCGGTCGATCTGGCGCTTCAGGCCGCCGCCCTGGGCCGGCCGGTTGCACAGGAAGATGCGCGCTTCGGTCCGGTAGCCCGCCGCATGGGTGAGCGCCAGGTCGAGGGCGGGAACGTCCTGGCCCACGCCCGCATGCCGCACCACCACGTCCAGGGCCTCCGGCCATTCCTGCCGGGCCAGAGCGAGAGCCGCCGCCAGCGCGTCGCTCAGCGCCTCGTCGTCGCTCGGGATCTCGGCCTCGGACTGGGCCATGAAGCGGTCCCAGTGCTCGCGGAACTCGATGGCCGGGGCATCGCCTGCCCCGTCCTCCGCGCCGCCGCCGAACCCCAGAGCGGCGGCGAGCGTGGAGATGAAGCCCGACTTGGGGGGCGGCGGCTCCTCGGCCGTCTCGCCCTCCTGCTCGCGCATGCGCTTCTGCGCCAGCTCCAGGATGCGCCGCGTGGAGAGACCGCCGAACTCCTCGAAGAACTGCTCGCCGAGATAGAGCGTGGGATCGCTGCCATCGCCGCGCTCGTCTTGCTGCAGGCGCCTGGCGATGATGAGCCGCGCCTCCTCGGCCGTGCGCGTCTCGATGAGCGGCACCGGCCCCGCCTTCTCGATGCGGTCGATGTAGGACTGCGCCAGCACCTCGCGCACCTTGCCGTAGAACTCGGCCAGGCACGAGATCAGCACGATGGCGGTGGGCACCCGGTTGGCGATCTGGATGAGGTCGCGCGCCGCCTTCTGGAAGCGCTCGGCGTAGTCTCCGAAGAAGCGCAGGTCCTCGACCTGGTCGATGGCGAACACCAGCGCCGCGCGGTCCACCGCCCACATGAGCCGGCCGATGGACTCGATGATGTCGAAGGCGCGGCCCTCGCCGGTGTTGGGATCGAGCGCGGCAATCGCCTCGTGCGACAGCTCGCCCAGCTTCTGTCCGTAAAGGTACTGCCGCACGCGCTGGTCGATGCGCGGGTCGGAGCGCTGCATGTAGAGGAGCGCGCGCACCACGTTCACGTCGAGGTTCTGGCCGGCGAACCTCGGCGCCGCCACGATCTGGTCGGCGATATTGAGCACCAGCTTGGCGAGGGAGGCGTCGCTCAGCTTGGCGTCGCGCAGCTTGTCGATCTGGGCGGCCTCGACAGCCTCGGTGTCGCTCACCATGCGCTTGGCGAGCCGGGCGAGCGCACTCTCGCCGCCGCGGTCCGGATCGTACGGCTTCTCCAGCGAGGCGATCAACCGGCGCAGGTAGTAGTCGGCGTAGTTGGCCACGTCGGGCGTCATCTGGGCGTAGCCGAAGTAGGCCTTGCCGCCGCGATGCGCGCCCGTGCGCAGCGCGCGGATCAGGTGGGTCTTGCCGGCGCCCGACTGACCATGGAACAGCAGAATGCGGGCCTGCACCGAGGCCCCGTCCGTGGCGGTGACAGCATCGAGCAGCTCGGAGAACCGGCGGCGCGCGTTGGCGTGCACCAGCTCCACATCGACGGGGTCGGCCCGCCAGATGTCGTCCTCCCAGGTGATGGAGTGCTCGAAGGCCGCGGACAGGCGATCGGCAAGCGGCGCAATATGAGCCTCGTGGCGCATGAAACCTCAGTTCAAAGCGGGACAGAACGTTACGGACCGCAGCATCATGCGTCCACGCGAATGAAATGGAACACGGCGTTCCGGTAGATCACGGCGGAGTCCTGCACGTCCTTGATGTTGCTCTCGTCTTTCAGGTCGGCGTTGGCCAGGTTGAGCTGACCGGAGCGGTGCGCCTCTGCCAGCATGCACTTGAACTCGATCTCCGACAGCCCCCACTCGGGCCGCTTCTCGCGCACCGTGCGCCAGACGCGGCTGATGTAGGCCTTGCGGTCGCCGCTCCAGCCCTGCGCCTCGCCCACCGCCAGCCGACGCACCTCGGTGGCGAAACCGGGCAGGTCGACGGGGCGGTCGGCGTGCATTGCCAGAGGGCCGGCCGTCGCCCGATTGACCGCGGAGCGGGTGCCTTCTCGGCAAGCGAAAACCGATTCCCCTCCCCCTTGTGGGGAGGGGCTAGGGGTGGGGGGACTCCCGACCTTCGAAGCCTGGGGTTCCCCCCCACCCTGTCCCTCCCCCACAAGGGGGGAGGAGACCTTGCGGCCTGGACGCCGCGCAAGATCGGCAACAGGGTGCTGCGGCTGCGGAGGTGCGAAGGCGCGGCGGAGCACGCCTGCGCGCAGAGCGGTAAGATCGGCGCCGCGTGCCCCGCAGACCTGTTGCGCCAGCGCCGACACCAGCCGGCGGTCGGTACCGGGGTCGCGCGGCTTGTCGATGAGCTGCGCCGCCAGCAGGCGGCTTGCGCGTGCGGGCAGGCCTGATTTGCCGGCCACCGCCTCGGCGGTCTCGCCGCCGAAGGCCTTGCGCAGTGCTATGGCGGCCAGCACCTGGCGCAGGCGTGCCGGGGTCGCAGCCCCTTTGATCTTGAGCCCGTAGGCCTGCACCAGGATGGCCGCGCGCAGCCCTTCAACAGTTGCGAGCGCCGCCAGGCGCTTGGGCGTCGGCCGACGCTCGTCCAGGGCCTTGGCCACCAGCCAGAGGCTGCTCGCCTTCTCCCATGTCAGCGCCGTGCCGGCCGAGACGCCCAGAAACCTGGCCGCTGCGCCGGTGCCCGCCGCCGTGGCCGCATAGCCGCCCGGCTTGGGCGCCACCTGCCCGGTCGCCGCCAGCGCCTCGATCGCCCCCTCCACGGTCTCGCGCCAGCGCGAGGCCGGCATCTGCGTGCCGGCGAGAAACGACAGGTCGGCGGCAATCTCGCCCTTGTCGATGGGGCGCGCGGCACAGGCGATGCGCGCCAGCACGAGGTCCCGGAGCGGGCCCCCGCCCCGGGCTTCGGATGCATTCCGCTTCTCTGCGACCTTGGTCACCCCTGGCCTCCCTGCTTGACGAGGCAGCCGGCGTACTGAGCCATACCCTGACACGACGTGAGAGCCCGGCCCTCACCCTCCGCCAGCGGTCTGGCTCCGTTACGGCAGGAAAAATCGCAGCGTCCCCGGACGCGCGAATCACCGGAGGCACACCCGCTATGTTGCGGAAGTTCGGCAAAAAACCAAGGGCTTACGGGCGGGGTCAGACCTTCGCGGCGAGCGGGTCAGAGCCCATCCTCCGTTTTCGTCGGCCAAACTAACGTCATGATTGCATTGTCCGATCACCCAGGGACTGCAGCGTGTGCTGCCGGGGGTTGCCGCAGCCGTCTGGAACAATCGGATTGCAAGTGGTGCGGATCAGGATTCCGCGACGGCGGAGGATATGGGCTGGCGCGCTGGTCGGCCGGGCGAGGCAAGCGCTGTCCGGCGCCAGCGTTAACGGGGGCTTAACGGGTGCGGCCCATGCTCGTCGCACCCACGGGAGGTCGAGCCGCGGGGGAGCCGTCATGCGCAGCGTCGTTTTGCCCGCACTGCTTTCATTGTGCCTGTCAGGTTGCGGCATGATGAGCTACTCGCTCACCGGCAGCCTGGCCAACTCCGGCCAGCCGTCCAGCAAGCCCGCGCGCACGCAGACAGGCGAGGCCGCGACGGACCCGAGGACGAAGGTTGCCGCGGCCGCCGTAGGCCCCACCGCTTCCGACAAGGCGCCCAAGGGCACCTACGAGCGGGCTCCACGGGGCGCGCTGGCCGAGCGCGACTACAGCCACACCCGTCTGGACGCCGAGCGGGCGCGCGACCTCGTCAACGCCTATCGCAAGGAGAAGGGCCTCAGACCATTAAAGCTGCAACCGGCCCTTACCGAGGCCGCCCGTGCGCACTCGCGCGACCTCGCCAAGTGGGACCGCATATCCCATTTCGGCTCCGACGGCTCCAACCCGTGGGACCGGGTGAAGCGCGCCGGCTACAACGCCCGGCTGGCGGCGGAGAACGTGGGCACCGGCCAGGTCACCCTCGATGAGGTGATGAAAGGCTGGCAGGCGAGCCCGGGCCACAACAAGAACCTGCTGCTCCCTGATGCCGAGCACATGGGGATAGCGCTGGTGCAGGACCCCAAGACGGAGTTCAAGACGTTCTGGACGCTGGTGGTCGCGTCGCCGCAGTGAACGATGTCAGGCTCCGTTACGCCGCTGCCGCTCCGGGCTCCATGGCCTTGATGAGGCGGGGCCCGCCGAACAGGGTGCCTTTGCCCAGCAGCACGCCGAAGCCCATGATCTTGGCGAGCAGCCAGTCGTCCTCGATCGCGCCCACGATCAGGGACAGGCCGAACTCCGACAGGTAGCGGCAGATGTCGGCGGCCGGGATGCAGCCGCCGGGGGCCTGCATGCCGTCGAGGAACACCTGGGCGTCGAGCTTCACGAACTCGAAGCCCAGCGCCTTGAGGCGGCCGAAGTCCATCTCCAGGTCGGTCACGTCCTCCAGCGCGAAGCCGAAACCGCCTGCGGCCATGGTGCCGAGCGCCTCCGCATGCGCTGAAGTGAAGTTGCGCGCGTCGCTCTGAGCGAAGGAGAGAACAAGGCGCACGCCCCCGCTGTTGCCGGCTTGCTGCTGGGCGGCGTCGAGGAAGCCGTTGTCGGTGACAGAGCCGCCGGCCAGGGCCGACACCACCGAGCCCTGCCGGCCGCGCTCGGCCAGCCGTCGGGCCACGCGCGCGGCACGCAGCATGCGCGCGGCGTCGATATGGGGGAGCAGGTCGGAATCCTGGGCCGCGCGGGTGTAGTCGGCCTGCTCCAGCTGCTCGCCGTCGGCGGTGCGCAGCCGCATCGTCACCTCGTAGTGGCGCGGGCGCCCCTCGGCGAGGACGTGGATCGGCTCGATCAGCACCTCGAAACGCTCCGCCGCCACGGCTTCGGCAATGCGCGCCAGCTGCGAATCGAGCGGCGGCGGCCCGCCGGCCTGGGCCTCGTCCCTGACCGAGGCGCTGTGGCCTTGCGGCGCATCGCCGAGCTTGGGCGACGGCGGCGCGAGTGCGGCGCGCTGCTCGCCCTGGCCGACGCGCATGGCGCGGGCGGCGGCGTCGAGGGCGGCGGCCGAACGGCCGATCATGGCCCCGGGGTCGGCATTCGGCTCGGCTCCGGACGCGCTCTCGCCGATGGCATCGACATCGCGGGCGGGCGGGCCGTTGAGCTCGTCGGCGAGCTTCTTGATGAGATCCTGGATCACCTCCACGTTGAGCTCGCCGGACAGGGCGCCGATACCGCCCGCCGCCGGCGCTCCCGCGGCCCGTCCCGCCGCCGAGGGCTGATCGGCCTCCGGGGCCGGAGCGGGCTCGAAAAAGGGGATGCGCGCAGGGCGGAAATTGAAGGCCTGCGAGGCATCCTGGGTATCGGCCTTGGGCATCGGCAGGGCGCTGGACCAGAGGTTGAAGCGGCCTTGCGGCTCCTCCTCGTCCTCGGCCGAGGGCGATCGCTCGGACTGGGCATCGTGCTGCGACAGCGCGGTCTCGAAGGCGGCGGCACCGGTCTGCCAATGGATGTCGTCGTCGTCCTCGTCCGCCTCCTCCTCGACGCCGTCGCCGCCCATGACGGAGCGGCGCAACAGCAGATGCAGGAGGAGGAGCGCGCAGTAGGCGCCGAGCGCGGCCAGGATGGCGTAGGACAAGTCGAGGTCCAGGCGGGCGATCAGCCAGGCCCCCGCGGCCAGGGACATCAGGGTCGCTGACATAATGACAAAGGCGTCGCCCAGGCGCACGTAGAAGGGCTCCTGGACAGCGGCAAGCTCCGGCTCCGGCTCGGCAAACTGTTGGGTCATCGCGTACCTACCAGCTGAATCGAGAACGAATCGCTTTCAAAGCATCGCCGGACGGCTACGGGAGGGGCAACCGCCGAGGCGCCCGTATCACCAGCTTTCCGACCTTGAGTTGAGCGTGCATCCGAGCCGGCAATGCAGAAGCTGCGGGGTCTCGCAGCCCACGGCATGCTGTCACCGGCTACCCGTTGGACAATGCTCGCGTCCGCAATCGGCGGGCCTGTAGCCGGCGTCCGGGGTGGCGCGTGCTACGCCGCATCCGCGCGCGACTTGCGCGCGCCCGCCCGCAGAAGGTCGCGGTAGGGGCCGGGACGTGTGGCGAGATCGGCCGGCGGGCCGTCCTGCACCAGCTCGCCCGACTGGATGACGAGGATGCGGTCGAACTTGGCGACCGTGGACAGCCGGTGGGTGATGGCCACCACAGTGCGGCCGCGCATCAGCCGCTCCAGGGTCTCGCGGATGGCCTGCTCGGCCTCGGCGTCGAGCGAGGAGGTGGCCTCGTCCAGCAGCACGATCGGTGCGTCCTTCAGGAAGGCGCGGGCCAACGCCACGCGCTGGCGCTGGCCGCCGGACAGCTTGGTGCCGCGGTCGCCGACGAGGGTGTAGAGCCCGTGCGGCAGCTCGGCGATGAAGTCGCAGCGGGCCGCGGCGGCGGCCTCCCAGACCTGGGCGTCGGTCGCCTCCGGCCTCGCGTAGCGGATGTTCTCCAGGAGCGAGCGGTGGAACAGCGAGATGTCCTGCGGGACCACGGCGATGGCCTCGCGCAGGCTTTGCTGCGTCACCTCGGTGATGTTCTCGCCGGAGAGCAGGATGAGGCCTTCCTCGATGTCGTAGAAGCGCTGGATCAGGGCGAGGATCGAGGTCTTGCCGCCACCGGACGGGCCGACGAGGCCCACGCGCTGACCGCTCTCGATCCTAAAGCTCAGGCTGTGGAACAGGCGCGGGCAGTCGGGATAGGCGAAGCTCACGTTGTCGAAGGTGACGCTGGCGCCGCTGTGCACGAGCGTCTTGGCGCCGGGCCGGTCGGAGAGCTGGTGCGGCACCAGCAGCGTCTCCAGCGCCTCGGTGAAGCGCGCCATGTGCTGCGTCACGTCCACCAGCGCCACGGCCAGGTCGCGGGTGGCATGCAGCACCGAGATGCCGAGCGTGCAGACGAGGATCACGTCGCCGGTGGTCGCGCGGCCCTCCTGCCACAGCAGCAGCACCCAGGTGAGGAGACCGATGGTGAGCGCCACCGTGACAACCGCGTGCACGATGCGCAGCCGCTCCAGGTAGCGCAGGCTGCGCTGGCGCGCCGCGATCTCCTGGCCGACCGTGAGGTCGAAGCGGTTATGCTCGCGGGTGGTGCCGCCGAAGGCCTTCACCATCGCCATGTTGCCGACCACGTCGGTCAGCTCGCCGTCGACGGCGGCGGCGCGGCAGGCGAACTCGTGATGCAGCGGCTTGCCGGCCGCCGCCCACAGGAACATTGCGGCGACGACGAGCGCGGCCACCACAATCAGGCTTGCCGCCATTCCCAGACTGACGGTGCCGACCAGCGCGATGGCCCAGAAGGTCGCCATGCACGGCGGCAAGACGTTCCAGACCAGCAGGTTCTCCACCGTGAACATGGCGTTGGAGGTGGCGCTGATACGGGAGGTCAGAACGCCGGGCTGCCAGGTGGCGAAGTATGAGGGCGCGTGGCCGGTGAGGTGGCGGAACAGGTCGCGCCGCACGTCGCCGGTGACACTCGCGAAGGCTGAGTTGCCCACCCAGGCCGCGAGCCGCCACAGCAGGTTGTCGGCGGCGATGAGGGCCACGAGCAGGGCGAAGGCGTGCCAGACGGCCGTAGGATGGCGCTGGGGCAGCGAGAGGGTATCGACCAGCAGCTTCACGCCGTACTGCGTAAAAATGGAGCAGACTACGGCCAGCGCCACGGCCACCAGGATGACCGCGTGGGCCGCCCTATGCCGCCGGACGAAGCGCCAGGAGAATGCCAGGGGTCGCTTCGCAAAGGACGCAAGATCTTCCATCGCGGAACCTCCGGACCCGTTCGCCCAACGCCCACCCACTCACTTCGGTTCGCGCGGCGATCGGTCCCGCGGCATGGTTTCCTCCATTGCGATTAAGACCGTCAGGAAAGCGCACAGTGCCGCGGCGGCGAGCCCCATGCAGGCCACGCCGGTGCCGAATCTTGAGGCGAGGTAGCCCGCCACGGCCGTGCTGGCCGCCGCCCCGAGCCCCGTGGCGCAGGCCAGCATGCCCTGCGCCAGGTTGAACCGTCCCGTACCGCGAGAGATATCGGCCAGCACCAGCGGCACCAGCACGCCCAGCACGGCCCCGCAGATGCCGTCGAGCGCCTGCACCACGATGATGCTGGCCGGATCGCGGTAGATGGCGAGCAGGACCGTGCGCAGCGCCAGCACCGCGAAGCCGGCGAGCAGGATCGGCCGGCGCCCGATCACGGCCGCCAGCCGGCCGACGCTGGGGGCAATTGTTGCGGCCACCAGCTGCGGCACCACGATGCAGGCGGCAATCAGCACGCTCGCCCATTGGGTGGAGCGCAGCGTCATCTCCGAGCCGACCAGGGGCAGCATCGCGGCGTTGGCCGCCTGGAAGAGGAAGATGCACAGCGCGAACACGGCCAACCCGCGCTTGCGGAAGAGGGCGAGCACCGAGCTGGCAGCGCTGTCCGGCTTCGCCAAAT
>Ga0070705_100000284_pt1 | contig 30207 bp, 29 predicted proteins | sample KBSK5253metaG_FD_65455 | JGI IMG/M metagenome (GOLD analysis project Ga0070705, IMG submission 65455) | Corn, switchgrass and miscanthus rhizosphere microbial communities from Kellogg Biological Station, Michigan, USA - KBS K5-25-3 metaG | ecosystem: Host-associated > Plants > Roots >... | reverse complement strand
GCGCCTTGCGCGTGCCCTCGGAGATTGTGAACAGCCGCTCCTTGGTGAGATCGAAGCGTGCGTCGCGCAGCCCGTTGGTCGCGATCAGGTTGATGGACAACAGGATGACGGCGGCGAGCACCACCGCGCCGATGGCAAGCGTGCGGCGCTTCACACGCCCCGCGACGGCGGTGGCGCGGTCGACGACACCGGAAGAAGTGCGATTGCTTTCAGCCATGGTGGGACCCCCTCAAGCCGCCTTGCTCTGGTCGATGACGATCTTGTTCACGAACAGCGCGAAGGCGATCAGGGACAGGTAGAAGATGATGGAGGGCAGATCGAGGATGCCCTTGGTGATGCTCTCGAAATGCGAGAGGAAGCTCAGCGAGGCGATGGCCGAGACCAGCCATTCCGGCGCCCAGGCGCGGAATACGTTCTGCACCGGCTCGTGCCCGCTCATGACCAGGACGAAGCACAAGGTGGCCGCGACGATGAAGGCGATCACCTGGTTCTTGGTCAGCGCCGAGATGCACGAGGCGATGGCGAGGTAGGCGCCGGCCATCAGGAAGCTGCCGAGATAGCTCGCGAAGATCACGCCGTTGTCGGGCTGGCCCAGCACGTTGACGGTGATCCACATCGGAAAGGTGAGGATCAGCGCCAGGCCGATGAAAGCCCAAGCGGCCACAAACTTGCCGAGGATCGCCTCCCAGGGCGAGATCGGCAGCGTCATGAGCAGCTCGATGGTGCCCGACTTGCGCTCCTCGGCCCACAGCCGCATGCCGATGGCGGGCACCAGCAGCAGATAGATCCACGGGTGATAGATGAAGAAGGTGGAGAGGTCGGCCTGCCCGCGCTCGAAGAAGTTGCCGAAGTAGAACGCGAAGGCGCCGGTCAGGGCCACGAAGATCACCAGGAAGACCGTGGCGATGGGCGTGGCGAAATAGGACTGGAGCTCGCGTTTGGCGACGATCCAGATGGTGCGGAACGTGTCAGGCATCGGTGCTGCGCTCGTCCAGGTCGGAGGAGGTGATTTGGCGGAAGACGTCGTCGAGCTTGCCGCGCTCGACGAAGATCTCATCGACGGCCAGGGCCTTCTGGCGGATGGCGGAGGCCACGTCGGTGACGATGCCGGCGCCGTTCCTGGGCCCGTTCTGGGGGATGGCCCTGAGCTGCAGGCGGCCGTTCTCGGCACCGACCGTCTCGATCTCCTTGACGCCGGCCAGCCCCGCCAGCGCGTCCCGCACCGCCTCGGCCTTGTCGCCAGCGACGCGGATGGTAACGGCCCCGTGATAGGGCACCATCCTCATCAGCTCCTCGGCGGTGCCGTCGGCGACGATGCGGCCCTTGTTGATGACCACGGCGCGGGTGCACACCGCCTCGACCTCCTCCAGGATGTGAGTGGAGACGACGATGGCCTTCTCCCTGGCCATCTCTGTGATCAGCTGGCGCACATGGTGCTTCTGGTTGGGGTCGAGCCCGTCGGTGGGCTCGTCCATGATCAGCACCTCCGGCTCGTGCAGGATCGCCTGGGCGATGCCGACGCGGCGCTTGTAGCCCTTGGAGAGGGTCTCGATGGTCTGGTCCAGCACCGGACCGAGGCCGGTGCGCTCCACCGCCGTGCCGACGGCGCCGGCCAGCGCCTTGCCCCCGAGGCCCCTGAGCTCGGCCACGAAGGCGAGGAGCGCCCTGGGCGTCATCTCGGCGTAGAGCGGGGCGCCTTCGGGCAGGTAGCCCAGCTTCTGCTTGGCCTGCTTGGCCTCCGTCAGCATGTCGAAGCCGGCAACGCAGACCGAGCCGGCGTCCGGCTCCAGGAAGCCGGTGATGAGCCGCATGGTGGTGGATTTGCCGGCCCCGTTGGGGCCGAGAAAGCCCAGAACCTGCCCGCGCGGGACCGTGAGGCTGATGCCGTCCACGGCTTTTAGCGTACCGAAGCTCTTGGTGAGCCCGTGCGCCTCGATCAGCGCTGTCATCGTCTCCCCTCCGACCTCATTTTCGCGATGTGCTCGCCAAAAGGTCACGTTAAGTCAAATGAACATGCCTTCATGCAAGGCCAGCGATGGGTGATTTTCGCGCAGTGGCCCGAGGTCCGCCGACGGCCGAGCCCGGTATGAGCACGCGCCCCCGCACTGCGAAAGTGCCGCGGTCAGCAATTGGGCAACCGCTGGCGGCTGTTTGTAGAAGACCGGCCGGCAGTGTCAAGGGAGAGTGCCGAACCGGGCCGTGCCGGGGTATCCTGTGGTTGGTGGCGCGGCCGCGTGGTAGGGTGCGTCTATGACAGCGCTTCCGAAACACAACAAAATGACGGTCGATGACTTCCTGGCCTGGGCGGAGACGCAGGAAGGGCGCTGGGAGCTGTTCGACGGCGTGCCCGTGGCGATGTCGCCCGAGCGGGTTATCCATGGCCTCGTGAAGCAGCGCGTGGCGAACGTCCTCGAAAGAGTTGTCGGGACTGCGGATCTATCCTGCCAAGCGCTGCCAGATTGCGTCGCCGTGCGCGTCAACAAGCACCGCAGCTACCAGCCGGACGCGCTCATCAATTGCGGCGATGAGCTGTCCTACAATGCCCTGGAGGCACCGAACCCCATCGTCGTGGTTGAAGTCCTCTCACCGAGCAACGCGAAGAATGACCTGCGGGACAAGCTGGTAGGCTACTTCCAGGTCCCCAGCATCCTGCATTACGTCATCGTCGATCCTGACGACCGTTTTGTCATCCATCACGCACGCGGAGATGGCGAAGCAATCGCCACCCGGATCGTCAGAGACGGATCACTCAGGCTCGATCCGCCGGGTATCGAGGTGCCGTTGGCCGAACTCTTTCCCCCCATCCGAACGACCGACTAGATTCAGCGGCGGCTCAGCTAGGTTTTCAGGGGCGCTTCCAAGCCAGGCTCAGGTGATGCGGCTCGTCACCGCGATGGGCGGCGGCTGGCGCAGCGTCTGATAGACCACGCAATACCGCTCGGTGAGCTTCATGAGGGTGGCGCGCTCATCCTCGGTCAGGTCGCCGTCGATGTCGAAGCTGAGCCGGATGTCGCGGAAGCCGACGGGGGCGTCCCTGGCCACGCCCAGGGTGCCGCGGAAGTCGAGGTCGCCCTCGGCCGTAATCGTCGCGTCGCGCACCGCGAGCCCCAGGGCGGTCGCCACCGCGTTGAGCGTCACGCCCGCGCAGGCCACCAGCGCCTCCAGCAGCATGTCGCCGGAGCAGGCCTGCGTGCCGGGGCCTCCGGTGGCCGGGTGCAGGCCGGCCTCAACCAGCGCCTTGCCGGTCTCGACCCGGCACGTCACCCCCTCGCCGATGCGCCCCTCGGCCTTCAGCGTCACCACCGCGGCCTCGGGCATCTCGCGGTACTTGTCCTTGAGGGGGGCCTGCAGGGCCTTCAGCGCGGCGGCGTCCATCGCGTGCTCCTGTCGCAGAGTTGGGTTCCGACCCGCAGACTACTGCGCTGGGAACGGAGCTGGAATATCCGGTCCTGATCGAGCCGCAGTCCGCTCGTCCCCCGACACCCGATCCTCGGGTGCGCGTAGGGCGGGGCTCAGGGTTAATCCCGATTTCGCCCGCTGCCTACCGGTTCCAAGCTCGCTCCTGCACGGCGACGACGACCAGATCGCACCGAGAAGGACGCGGTGAAGGAGGACCTGCTTGCGTTCATCAAAGGCTAGTGATCAGGCCCTGCGGGTCACACAAAGCAGCCGGCGGACGCGGTAGAAGCTCAAGGCCCCCATGCCCACAACCCCATGCCCACAACGATGTGCTCGGAAGCGATCAAGCCGAAGGAGTAGCCTGCCATGGACGTCAAAGAGGCCAAGGCGCGGCGCAAGGCTGCGCTCGATACGCCGACCAACCTGAGCTCGAACGCCACCACCGACATTTCTGGCGCGCTCAACGCGCTGCTCGCCGACATGTTCGCCCTCTATCTCAAGACCAAGAATTTCCATTGGCACATGTCGGGACCGCACTTCCGCGACTACCACCTGCTGCTCGACGAGCAGGGCGAGCAGATCTTCGATACCACCGACGACATCGCCGAGCGGGCGCGCAAGATCGGCGGCACCACCTTGCGCTCGATCGGCCACATCGCCCGCCTGCAGCGCATTGCCGATAACGACGCCGACTTCGTCACGCCGCAGGACATGCTGGCCGAGCTGCGCGACGACAACAAGGACCTGACCCAGCGCCTGCGCGAGGTGCACGAGGTGTGCGACGAGCACGGCGACGTTGCCACCGCCAGCCTGATCGAGAACTGGATCGACGAGGCCGAGCGGCGGGTCTGGTTCCTGTTCGAGGCCGGCCGCAATACCTGAGCCTGGGGTGCAAAAGGGATAGTTCAGCGCCCTTCGCCGGTGATGCCGATATTGGCGATGGCGATGCCCACGATCCCCCGCGCCGGTTGACGCGCGTCCACGGAAGCGGCAAGGACAGGACATGTCCGAGCCGCGCTATAGCAAGTCGTTCCCGGTCTCGTGGGACCAGTTGCATCGCGATGCGCGCGCGCTCGCCTGGAGGCTGGCCGACAAGGGGCCGTTCGAGGCCATCGTCTGCATCACCCGCGGCGGGCTGGTGCCGGCGGCGATCGTGGCGCGCGAGCTGGGCCTGCGGCTCGTCGAGACCATCTGCGTCAGCAGCTACGACGAGGACACGCAGGGACCCGAGAACGCACATGGGGCGCTCAAGGTCCTAAAGACCGTCGCGCCCTCGATCGCAGGCATCGGCGACGGCAGAGGCAAAGGCGTCCTCCTGGTTGACGATCTGACCGACACCGGCAACACGGCCCGGGTGGTGCGCCAGATGCTGCCCAACGCCCATTTCGCCACGGTCTATGCCAAGCCGGCCGGCGCGCCGCTGTGCGACACCTTCATCACCGAGGTCTCACAGGACACCTGGATCTTCCTGCCGTGGGACCTCGACCTGCAGTACGCCCGGCCCATCGGCTCCAGCGCAGGACGCGGGCCAGCCAAGGCCTGAGGCGCGACTGCCCCGCGCACTGCCTCCGCGTTGCGCGCAGCCTGCGCCAAGCACACCTGCTGCCCAGGGGAATAGTGAAGATCGATTCACTGTGTATGCGGATTAATAATGACTCCAGCCGTCTCTTATGCTTTCCTCGGCACACCTCGGAGATGAGACCGGCGGTCGCCTAGGGCCGTCACTCAGGCTAGGAGCCGGGGGCCGCAGTCCGATACCTCGCCCGGCATGGCGGACAGACCATCCGAGCGCCGGTGCCTCGGAATTCCGACCCCGGACTTGGCGGGGAAGGCGCCGGGGATTCCCTCGACGCACGCTCGGGGACAAGGGGGGTACGGGCTCGGTGAAGTCGATCTCCGATACCCCGCAGGGCAAGGTGGATAGGCCATCCAAGCGCCAGGCGGCCGTCGGAGGCGGCCGAGCAGGGCGTTCTTCGCGCCCAACGCCGGAGTAAGGTCATGGCCCTCGGGTGCGAGCCCGGACGCCCTGCTCCTCCTCCCATCTCCCCGAGCGAAAGGCCGCTGCGGGGCTATCGGGCTTGCGGCACGCCGTGCGATAGGCAAAGTGTCCGAACGGCAACCCGTCAAAGAGCCTGTTCATGCTGTCCTTCGAGTGGTTGATCGAGCCTGTGCCGACGCAGGTTTTCTTCAAGGACTACTACGAGCAGAAGCCGCTGCTGATCGAGGGGACGGACCGGGCGAGGTTCAGCCCGCTGCTCAGCATCGAGGCGATCGACCGCTACCTGGCGACCGGCTCTCCCTGCCACCCGGACGTGTTCCTGGTGGATGCGGCGCGCCAGCTGAAGCCGGACGACTATGCGTTCCCGGATTCGGGCCGCATCGACCTGCCGCGGGCGTATCAGCTGTTCAGCTCCGGGGCCACGATCTCGCTCGGCCAGCTGCACGAGCGGCTGCCGGCGCTGGCGGCGCTGTGCCGGGCGGCGGAGCATACCTTCAGCAGCCACTTCCAGACCAACATCTATCTCTCGCCCCGCAACGCCCAGGGGTTCAAGACCCACTACGACAGCCACGACGTCTTCGTGCTGCAGGTGGCCGGCTCGAAGCAGTGGACCCTGTACGACACGCTGATCGAGCTGCCGCTGCGCGGCCAGGGCTTCGACCCCGAGAAGCACATCCCGGGCGCGGCAACCCGCGAATTCACCATCGGAGCCGGGGACCTGTTTTATTGCCCGCGCGGACTCTTCCACTCGGCGCGCGCCACCGACGAGGTGTCGCTGCACATCACGCTGGGGCTGATCGGCAAGACCTGGGCGGACGTGATGGTGGAGGCGATCTCGGAGGCCTGCCTGGCCTCGCCGGCGTTCCGGGCGCATCTGCCGGCGGATTTCGCCAAGCCCGGTTTCGACCGCCGCAAGGCGGGGGCCACCTTCAAGTCGCTGATCGCGGCGTTCGCGCGCGACGCCAAGCTGGTGCCCATCCTCGACAGGTTCGCGGAGGGCTTCGTGACCTCGCGCCGGCCCTCGCTGGAGGGCTGCCTGGAGGAGCTGGACAGCCCGCCCCCGGTCTCGCTCGACACCCGCGTCGTCCCCCGCCCGCACCTGGTCTACCTGCTGCGAGAGGAGGGCGAGAAGGTGGCGGTGCTGTTCGGGTCGACGCAGATCGCGATGCCTTCGTTCGCGCGCGATGCCACCGCTTTCGCATTGCGCGGCGGCGCATTCCGGGTCGCGGACCTGCCCGGTCCGCTCGACGACGCCGGCAAGATCGTGCTGGTGCAGCGTCTGATCCGGGAGGGGATGCTGGTGAGGGTGCAGGATGGCCGTGCGTGATGCGCGCGCCCTCATCCACGCTTGCGGAACGTTGTGGCAGGGTCCAAATGACCTAACCAGGAAACCTTGGAGAGGCGATCGACCGAGAATGAGCGAGCTTCGACCCCCGCACACGCCGCACGTCCTGCAGAAATTCGAGCATCCCGACTGGACGGTGGCCGGGGAGCCGCGGGCCAGCGTGGCGCTGACACGGCTCGATACGCTCTGGATCAACACCGGCACGCTCTGCAACATTACCTGCGCGCACTGCTATATCGAGTCGAGCCCGACCAACGACCGGCTCGCCTACATCACGCGAGAGGAGGCGCGCGCCTTCTACGACGAGATCGCCACCGGCGGGCTCGGCACCCGCGAGATCGGCTTCACGGGCGGCGAGCCGTTCATGAACCCGCAGATCCTGGAGCTTATCGAGGATGCCCTGGCGCGCGGGTTCGAGGCGCTGGTGCTGACCAACGCCATGCAGCCGATGCGGCGGCCCAGGATCGAGGCGGGCCTGCTGGACCTCAACCGGCGGTTCGGCCGGCGGCTGACGCTGCGGGTCAGTCTCGACCATCACGGCCAGGCACTGCACGAGGCCGAGCGCGGCGGCACCTGGGACAAGACCGTCGCCGGGCTCGACTGGCTCGCCGGCAACGGATTGAGCGTTGCCATCGCCGGCCGCACCCGCTGGAACGAGAGCGAAGCGGACCTGCGCGCCGGCTTCGCACGGCTGATTGCGCAGCACGGCTGGCCGATCGACGCCGACGCCCCGGCGCAGCTGGTGCTCCTCCCCGAGATGGACGGGCGGCACGACGTGCCCGAAATCACCACCCGCTGCTGGGGCATCCTCCACAAGAGCCCCGACAGCACGATGTGCGCGACGAGCCGCATGGTGGTGAAGCGCAAGGGCGCGGCGCGGCCGAGCGTGGTGCCGTGCACGCTGCTGCCCTACGACCCGCAGTTCGACATGGGCGCCACGCTGACCGAGGCGGGCCGGGCCGACGGCGGCATGTTCGCGGCCGGCGCCGTCAAGCTGTGCCATCCGCATTGCTCGACATTCTGCGTTATGGGGGGTGGCAACTGCTCGTAGGTGCTCGCAGGAGGTTGGGCCAGACCCCGTCCCGGACCAACGCACGTGCAGAGACAACGACCGCATAGGCCACGCCCGCGACCCGCCCCCGCAGGGCTGGCGGCGCGCGGCCTGGCGCACGATCTGGTCGCCGGCGTGCTGCTCGACCGGCGCCCGCTGGACCAGGTGCTGGCGGCGGCCGGCGCACGCCCCGAGGCGGCCGCCCTGGAGCCGCGCGACCGCGCGTTCGCGAGGCTGCTGGCCGCCACGGTGCTGCGGCGGCAGGGCGAACTGGAGCACGTGCTGCGGGCCTTCCTCGACAAGCCGCTGCCCAGGTCGGCACGGCGTGTCCGGGCGATCCTGCTGACCGGCGCCGCCCAGATCCTCTGCCTCAGGACGTCGCCGCACGCCGCCGTCGATCTGGCCGTCGAGGCGGCCCGGCGCGAGCCGGGCGGCGCCGGCTTCGCCGGGCTCGCCAACGCCGTGCTGCGCCGCGTCGCGCGCGAGGGCGAGGGCCTGCTGTCGGGCCAGGATGCCCTGCGGCTCAACATCCCCGCCTGGCTGTGGCAGCGCTGGGAGGCGGCCTACGGCGCCGACACCGCCCGGCGCATTGCCGAGGCCAGCCTGAAAGAGCCGCCGCTCGACCTTTCGCTCAAGCCGGGCGAGGATGCCGCCGCCTGGGCGCAGCGCCTCGGCGGCACCCTGCTGCCCACGGGCTCCGTCCGCCTCGCCGCGCATGGCCGGGTGGAGGACCTGCCGGGCTATGCCGACGGCGCGTGGTGGGTGCAGGGCGCCGCGGCGGCCCTGGTGGCGCGTGCGGCAGGCGACGTTGCCGGCCGCACGGTTGCCGACCTGTGCGCTGCGCCCGGCGGCAAGACCGCCGGCCTCGCTGCAGCCGGCGCGCTGGTGACGGCGGTGGACGATTCGGCCGAGCGGCTGGAGCGACTGCGGCAGAACCTCGCGCGCCTCCGGCTGACGGCGGAGGTGGTGGCTGCCGACGCGGTCAGCTGGGCGCCGGGGCGCACCTTCGACGCCGTCGTCCTCGATGCGCCCTGCAGCGGCACGGGCACCGTCGGCCGACACCCGGACATTCTGCGCCTGAAGAGCGCCGCGGATATCCGCCGAATGGCAGAGGTGCAGGGTCGGCTGCTGCGCAACGCCGCGGCGCTGGTGCGGCCGGGCGGCACCTTGGTCTACAGCACCTGCTCGCTGGAGCCCGAGGAGGGGCAGGCGCAGATCGAGGCCCTGCTTCAGAGCGCGCCGTCGCTGCGGCGGCTGCCAATCGCCGCGGGCGAGATCGGCGCCGACCCGGCCTGGATCGTCGATGGCGATGTGCGGACGCTGCCGTTCCACCTCGAGACCGGCGAGCTTGGCGGCCTCGACGGCTTCCATATCGCAAGGCTCCGCCGAGAGGCCTGATGCCGCCTGCGCCCGCCCGACACCCCGATACGCATCCACACGTTGCCCACAGCCTTGCGGGCGGCGCGCCTTGGCATGGCAATATGCGCCGGCTAAGCGGCACGGATGGATGTCGTAACGCCGCCGCCCCGCACCTGGAAACGGTCGCCGCTGTCCCGGCTGTCCCTGTCGCGCGCCGCCGGCCCTCTGCGCGAGGCACGCCAGAGGATCGGGCTGGCGCTGCTGACGGCCGACGGCGTGCGCCGTGGCGCGCTCGCTCGCCTGCGCCGGTCGCGTCTGGTGCGCTGGCGCCACCGGGCGCCCATTGCCTACGAGCTGCTGCTGGCCCCGCCCGATCTGCGCCCCGTGGACCCGAGCTTCGCCGACGAGGTGGCATCCGGCAGCATGGGGCTGGCCGGCCTCACGGCCACGCTGGGCAGCGCCTCGCCGTTCGCCGTGCGCCCGCCGAGCGCTGCCTGGGCGCGCGAGCTGCACGGCTTCGGCTGGCTGCGCCACTTCGCCGGCGTGCGCAGCCTGGAGGACGAGACCCTGGCGCGCCGCATCGTCGAGCAGTGGCACGCCGCCCAGCACCAGCGCCGCCACGTCGCCGAGGCGTGGGCGCCCGATGTGGCCGGCCGCCGCGTCGTCTCGTGGCTGTCGCATGCCGCGCTGCTGCTCGACGGGGTCGGGCGCCGCCCGCACACCACCTTCCTGCGCAGCCTGGAGGTGCACGCAGGCCATCTCTCGGCCTCCTGGCGCGACGCACCCGACGGCTATCCGAAGCTGCTCGCACTGATCGGCTGGGTGCAGGCCTGCCTGTGCGTCGGCGGCCAGGAGCGCCGGCTCGATGCGGCCGAGAAGCACCTGATCGCAGAGCTGGAGCGGCAGGTCCTGGACGATGGCGGCCACGCCAGTCGCAACCCAGGCACGCTCGTTGCGCTGCTCCTCGACCTCCTGCCCCTGCGGCAATGCTTCGGCGCCCGCGACCTCACCCCCGACAGGCGCCTCGGCGGCGCCATCGACCGCACGATGGGCATGCTGCGCCGGCTGCGGCTCGGCGACGGCCAGCTCGCGCGCTTCAACGGCATGGGCGCCACGGAGCGCGATGCGCTGGCCATGGTTCTCGCCTACGACAGGGGCGGCGGCCTCGGCGGGCCCCCCACAGTGTCCCGGTCGGGCTACGTCCGCATGGAGCGCGGCGCCACGATCGTGGTCGTCGATGCAGGGGCGGCACCTTCCCTCGAACTCGCCGGGGAGGCTGGCGCCGGCTGCCTTTCCTTCGAGCTGAGCACCGGGCCCGAGCTTCTCCTTGTCAACGGCGGCACGCCGGCCATGGCGCACGAGCGCGCTGCCGCCGCCGCGCGCGCCACCGCCAGCCACAACACGCTGGTTGTGGCCGGCCAGTCCTCAGCCAGGCTGGTGCGCAACGAACTCCTCAGGCGCCGGATCGGGGCGACCCCCGTCATGCTGCCGGAGCACGTCGCATGCGAGGTGGAGGAGACCGCCAGCGGCGTCATGCTGCGGGCCACGCACGACGGCTACGCAGGCCGCTTCGGGCTGATCCACGCCCGTGCGCTGCTCCTCTCGGCCGACGGCGGCTGCCTCGACGGCGAGGACACCCTGGAGGGCGCCAAGGGCGAGCTGCGGCTGGCCCACGACGTGCCGGTGGCGGTGCATTTTCACCTGCCCCCGCACGCTGGCGCCCGCTACGGCGCGGTCGAAGGCACGGCGGAGCTGATCCTGCGCAACGGCGAGCGCTGGCTGCTGTCGGCGGCGGGCGCCGCGCTCACCGTCGAGGCCGGCACGCATTTCGCGGAGGTGCTGGGGCCGGTGCAGGCCCAGCAGGTGGTGCTGCGCACCGTCTGCTACGGCGCCGCCAGGGTGCGCTGGCGCCTGGCGCGGGTGTAGGTGTCACAACCCGTCATCCCGGAAGCCGAGCCGAAGGCGAGGCTGTCCGGGACCTTGCGAGCGAATCGCAGCAACCCTCACAAGGTCCCGGATCGGAGCGCTGCTCGCCTGCGGCTCGCATCGCTCCGTCCGGGATGACAGGTGTGGGTCTACTTCCGGAACAGCCCGCCCAGGAAGCCGCCCTTCTTCTTCTCCTGCTCGGCCGCCAGCAGCTCCGGCGGCGGAGCGCCGTAGGGACCGGTGGGGTGGCCGTTGGTGGACCGGGTGATCTTGGCCGGGTCGGCGCCGACGCGGCCGGCCGTCTTGTCGGCCTCGCTCTCGCGCGCCAGGCTGAAATCGAAGTGCACGCTCGGCAGACCCTCGATCGGGCAGCCCGGGTCGTCGCTCTTCACGTCCACCACCAGGTCGCCGGAGGCGCCGAACACCACGTCGTCCTCCAGGTGCTCGTCGCCGGCGAGGTAGAGCGCCGTCACCAACTCGCGGTAGCCGGGAGCCGCCACCAGGAAGTGGATGTGGGCCGGGCGCTTGCCATGCCGCTTCTGGGCCAGCACCATCGCCCCCACCGGACCGTCGAGCGGGATGAAGTAGCCGAGCGGGCGCACCGTGCGGATCAGGTAGTTGCCGTCGTTGTCGGTAAAGAAGATGCCGCGGCAGTCGATCTCCTCCAGGCTGTTCTGGATGTCGTAGCGGCCGTCTGCCGCCGTCTGCCACACGGTCAGCATGGCGTTGGGCAGCGGGTTGCCGTTGGCATCGCTGATGCGGCCGTGGAGCACGATCTCCTGCCCGCCCTTGTCCATCCTGGCGATGCTGGCGCCGTGCTCGAGCTGCGGCGTAGCCTCGCGGAAGAACGGCCCGAGCAGGCTGGCGCCGGTCGCCTCCTCCATCTTGGTCTTGTCGTGCATGATGTTGACCAGCGCCGAGAGGCCCACCGTGTCCGACAGCAGGATGAACTCCTGGCGCGCCGGCGTGCACATCTGGCCGACCTTGGTCATGAACTCGATGCCCTTGATCCATTCGGCCGGCGTCAGGTTCACCTCGCGCGCAAAGGCGTGCAGGTGGCGCACCGCACTCTCCATGATCTCCTTCATGCGCGGGTCGGGCGTGGTCGACATCTGCTCGACGACAACGTCGGTGATGTTCTCGGGCGTGTATTCGCGCATGGATGTCTCTCCCCTGGGCGACAGTCGCTTGTGGCCGGCATCCTGGGCGATGGAGCGCGGGGCGGAGGCTGGCTCAACCGACCATCCCTGCAGTCCGCAGATGCCTCGTCGACAATTTCTACCACGGCACGGTCATCCAAGCCGCGCGAGATTGTCAAGCGAGGGCATCAGACCGATCAGACCGGGGCCCGCTCGCCGGGACGTCGGTAAGCGGATATTGGCATTAGGATGCCGCCTCGCGTATTCTCATGCCGGCGGCCGAGCAAAAGCCGGCTGTCCGGCAGAATTAAGAGCAAGCTCAGGGGAGGCACTCAGATGCGACGCCTTGGACGTTCCACAGCTCAAATCTCAGCCGCGATCGGCCTAGCGGCCATCGCCATGGCCACGCCGCTGGCGTGGGTCAATGCCCAACAGGCCCCGCGGCCGACCAGCGGTCCCGAGGCCAACCCGCTCGACACCTCGAAGGCGCTGATGGCCAAGACCAAGCAGAGCCTGAACCTCAAGCCGCACGCGGCGCCCCTGACGATCACGCCGCGCGAGAAAATCCCGCTCGACAAGATCAAGGTTCCCGCCGGCTTCAAGGTGGAGCTGTGGGCACACGGCATTCCGGGGGCGCGCACGCTGAGACGCGGCGACAAGGGCACGATCTTCGTCGGCAGCCGGGTGATCGGCAAGGTCTATGCGGTCACCGACAAGGGCGGGGAGCGCAGCGTGAAGACCATCGTGGAGGGGCAGAAGATGCCCAACGGGCTCGCCTTCCAAGACGGCGCGCTCTACGTCATGGCCATCGACAAGGCGCTGCGCCTCGACGGCATCGAGGACAAGCTCGACAGCCCTCAGGTGACGGACATCAGCGACAAGATCGACCTGCCTGAATCGACGCACCACAACTGGAAGTACGCCGCCATCGGGCCGGACAAGAAGCTCTACATCGCCATCGGCTCTCCGTGCAATGTGTGCGAGATCAATACGGGGCTGCACGGCCAGATCCGGCGTCAGAACCTCGACGGCTCCAACATCGAGATCGTCGCGCGCGGCGTGCGCAACTCCGTGGGCTTCGACTGGCACCCGCAGACCAAGGAGCTGTGGTTCACGGACAATGGCCCGGACTGGGAGGGCAACTTCGGACCGGAGGACGAGCTGAACCGCGTTGCCAAGAATGACGAGGGCGCCTTCTACGGCTTCCCCTACTGCCACGCCCAGGGCATTCCCGACCCCACGGTCAAGCGGCCCGGCGCCTGCGTCGGCGTGACGATGCCGGCCGTCACCACCGGGCCGCATGCAGGCACTCTCGGCATCCGCTTCTACGCCGGCAGCATGTTCCCGGCGTCGTACAAAAACACCGCCTTCATCGCCCGGCGCGGCTCGTGGAACCGCGACCAGAAGTTCGGCTACGACATTGTGCAGGCGACCATCAACGGCGGCAGGGCGACCCTCACGCCGTTCATGACGGGCTTCCTCGATGAGAAGGCCAACACCTTCTGGGGCCGCCCGGTCGATGTGCAGCCGCTGCCGGACGGCTCGCTGCTGGTCTCGGACGAGCAAAACGGCGCCATCTACCGCGTCACCTACGGCAGTGCCAAGACCGCCAGCAAGTAGCCGGGCTTCATGGCGCTCTTGAAGAAAATGTGCCGGTCGCGGGCTCTTCCGCTCGCGATCGGCGCAGCCGTCTGCGCGGCGGCGTGGAGCGGCGAGGCCGCCGCCGAGACCCTGCAGGAGCGCCTGCAGGTGTGCGGCGCCTGCCACGGCGAGGCGGGCAGCTCCAAGATGGAGAACGTGCCCTCGCTCGCCGGCCAGCCCGCGCTGTTCCTCACCAACCAGCTGATCCTGATGCGCGAGAAGCTGCGCCCGGTGGAGGCGATGGAGCCGTTCGTCAAGGGGCTCAAGGACGACGAGATCGTGGCGCTGGCGGAGCACTACGCCAAGCTCAAGCCAGAGAGGGGGCCAGAGAGGGGGCCGGAGCCGAGCAGGGAGGCGGTGGACCAGGAGACCGTGGCCCGCGGTGCAACGCTCGTCGAGCAGATGCGCTGCGTCTCATGCCACAAGGCCGGCTTCGAGGGCCAGGAGCAGATGCCCCGGCTGGTGCCGCAGCGCGTCGACTATCTGATCAAGAGCCTCACGGAGTACCGCGAAGGCAAGCGCTACGGCATCGACACCACCATGAACGGCGTCATGTACCGGGTGCCCGACCGCGACATCCGGGCGCTGGCCCATTACCTCGGCAGCCTGCGCTGACCCGAGGCATGCACGACGCGCTGCTGCTTCACCCTGACCGCCAGCCGCGCCCGGCGTGCCGCCGCATAGGCCCGCATGGCGTTGCGTGCCCGCACGCGGCGCGCCGCCGCGGCTCGGGCGCGCAGCGCCGCCCAGGCGTCGGGAGCGCTGGTGTTGGCGACGCAGCCGTCGTCCTCCTTCGCGGTCTCGCTCACCGCATAGCGGTTGCCGCACACACTCACCGCGGGCGGGCGCCGCGTGCGCTCGAACAGGTCGTAGGCCTCCTTCAGGTTGGTCCAGAAGGCGCTCCATTCTCCGTTGGCATGGGCAGCCATGTTCTCTCCCGTCATGCGGAACGGGAACGCGTGCACCTGGATACGCCGCTGCCCCTCCTCCAGCGCGGCGTCGCTCAGCCAGAAGACCTCGTCGATGACCGGATCGGTCATGGCGTAGCAGCCTTCCGAGGTGCAGCCGCCGTGGATGAGCAGGTCTGAGCCCGTGCGCCGCAGGCCGCGGTCGAGGGTGTTGGGGAAGCCGAGGTCGAGCGACCGGCGCCAGCGCGCGCTCTGGCGCAGCTGGCGCGGGCCGATGACATAGAGGCCCTCCGGACTCTGCTTGTCGCCCTCGGTGAGCTTGGGCCCCAAGGTGCCCGACCAGTTGCAGATGGAGTAGGTGGCGAACAGCTCGAAGCGCTTGCCCGCCTCCATCCACAACTCCAGCTCGGCCTCCTTCTTGAAGATGCGGATGAAGACCGGGCTGCCGGGCTCGATGCCCTTGGCGGCCAGCCGCTGCTCCAGGTCTTTGTCCGAGAAGGGAGCGGTCGCCTCGGCCGCACCGGGCTTGCCGAAGCCCCGCACGGTCTCAGCGGGCACAGCGCCGCCGTCCGCCGCAGCCAGCTCGGCGGCGTCAGCCGTCGTCAGGCCAACCAGCACGGCACAGAGCAGGCGCCAAGCCTTGCGTCGCACGCGACACCCCTACAAATTGCCACGTATGCCACCCGACGTGATGCCTAATTTCGAGTAAAAGCTCAAGGCGGGAAGAACCCCTACAGGTTTTAGCTGCTACTCCCAGTTGCATTCCGGCACGCACCGTCGATGGCGGCGCCCTCACCCGCAGCAGCCGAGCCCGCCGACACCGCGTAACGACCCTGGCAGACCGAGATTCTAGGCGGCACCCGCGTGGCCTCGAACAGATCGTAGCCGGGCTTGAGGTCGCGCCAGAACGTGGCCCAGGGCAGGCCGGCGCGCTGCGCCAGGCTCTCCTCGGTCATCCGGAACGGGAAGATGTGGACGTGGAAACGCCGCTGGCCCTGCTTGAGGGCGGCGGTGACGAGACGCCAGACCTCGTCGATGACCGGGTCGGTCATGGCGTAGCAGCCGATCGACGAGCAGCCGCCGTGCACCATCAGATAGCTGCCCGTCCGGCCGTGGGCCTGATCGAGGACGTTGGGAAAGCCCAGATTGAAGGCGCGATGCCAACGGCTGCTGGGGTTCAGGGCCTTGGCATCGACGGTGTAGAAGCCCTCCGGCGCCTGCCAGTCGCCCTCGCGCAGCTTGGGGCCCAAACCGCCGGACCAGCGGCAGATCGGATAGGTGGCGAACAGCTCGAACTTGTCGCCGCGCTTCATCCACAGCTCCAGCTCGAACTCCAGCTTGAAGATGCGGATGAAGACCGGCGCGCCGAGTGTCACGCCCTGGGCGGCCAGGCGTTTATCGAGGGCGTCGAGATCGGGGGTACCCGGCAACGGCTCGCCCACCGCGGCGTAGGCCAGCCGGCGCGAGCGCTCCACCTCGATCCGCAGGCTGTCCCAGCCGAGCCACACAGCCAGTGCGAGCAGGGCGACGCCGGCGCAAGCCGCCAGGACCAGCAAGAGAAGGAAGGCTCTGCGCACCGGCGCTGCGATCATGCGACGCCGCCCGCGTCCGTCCCCGCCCCCGTCCCCGCCCGGGCCACCGTCAGCGCGCGTCGGACTTGCCGAGGCCAAAGCTCGGCAGCAGGCCCCGCCACCAGTCGGCGACCGCACCGGAGGCCTTGGTGAGGCCCATCATCGGCGCGTCCCACTCGCGGCCCGGCGGGTCGGTGCGCAGCCGCTGGCCCTGGACCACGACGCGCTCGTCGAGCTGGGCCACCTGGTCGCCCGGCCTCGGCGTGAACGGGCTGGGCGCGGGGCGCAGGAAGGTGGGACACGCCGCGGCCGGATCGATCTTGGTCGGGTCGCCGCTGCTCATCCGCACGTTCACCACGTAGCGGCGGTTGCAGACGGCGACGGTGGGCACCTGGCGCGTCAGCTCGAAGTAGTCGTAGCCCTCTTTCAGCGTGCGCCAGAAGCCCTGCCACTCGCTCTTGGCGTGGCTCACCATGTTCTGGCTGTTCATGCGGAACGGGAAGGCGTGCACGTGCACCACCGTCTGCCCGCCGTTGAAGGCCTCGCGCACCAGCGCGTAGAGCTCCTCCATCAGCGCGTCCGTCATGGCATAGCAGCCGGACGAGCCGCAGCCGCCGTGCACCATCAGGGCGTCGCCGGTGCGCCTGTTCGATTTGTCGAACGGGTTGGGGTATCCCAGGTTGAACGCCAGATAATACTGGGAGTTGGGGTTCATCTGCTCCTTGGCGATGGTATAGAACCCCTCGGGCGACTGCCGGTCGCCCTCGCGCAGCTTCGGCCCCAGCTGGCCCGACCAGTTGCAGATCGGGAAAGTCTTGAGGTGGTAGAAGCGCCCGTCGTCGCGCATCTTCCACACCTCCAGCTCCGACTCCTCCTTGTAGATGCGGATGAAGATCGGCGCCTGCGCCTCCATGTGCTTCTTGCCGAGCAGCGTCACCGTCTCCTGCGGGAGCGGCATCAGATGCGCCGGCGGCGTCCCCACGCCGGCGCAGGCCGACAGCGCGCCAGCCGTCGCCGCAACCGCCAGCACCTGGCGCACGGACCGCGCAGGCCTGCCAACCCGGATGCCTCGCATTCCCCTCTCCCTCGAAGTCGCGAAGCGATTGATTCCCCAGCTTGTATTAATGTCTCGTTGCCGCTTCGGACCAAGCTCGACGATATCCGATTGCCCGCCGTCCAACAACCGCTGGTGCAGCATCGCTCAACAGCCCGGCAGTTTCGTTGCGTTGTCGCCACATCCCGCCGGCGACGCAGGCCCGCGTTCGAGCAGCGGCTGCAGCGCCAGCATGCCGAACTGGGGCACCCAGTGGCCGACGCCCCGGTAGCTGCCGCGCCACAGGGCCGGGGCGTCGTAGGTGGCGTGGAAATGGGCGGCGTAGGCCGCGAGATGGGCCTCCCTGACCTCGCCGGGCGGGCAGGCCGCGTGGAGCGCCCACAGGCCCCAGGCACGGCTGAAGTTGAGGCCATGGTGGTGCCAGTTGACCGGCGAGGCGACCGGGCGCGGCGGGCCGGCCCCGGCAAAGAAGGCCTGCTGCCAGCGGTCGAAGTCCTGCCTCGGCAGCACCTTGCTGACCAGCCATGCCCAGTTGGTCGCCACCGCCATGAAGTGGCCGGTCTCCAGGGACCAGTCGCAGCCGCCGCGGTGGTCGAGGAAATGCGCCTCCACGAGGCTGCGGATGGCCGCCTCGGCCGCCGTGTCGCCGCTCCAGGCGACATAGTCCAGCATGTTGATCAGCGCCCAGGAGTCGCTGGCGTAGCTGCCCCGCCGCGGGTCCGGGCGGCGCTGCCCGCCGTAGTAGGCCAGCATCGAGGCCAGCACCTCGGCAGCCATCCGTTGCAGCAGCGCCTGCCGCGCGGCGTCTCCCTTGCCGGCGCCCACGTGGAGCCCATGCTCGCGCGCCAGCCGCAGGAACCAGGCGCGGCCGTAGGGCATCTCGAAGTCGGGGCGCGCGGCGAGCAGCGCCCGCTCCGCGGCCAGCTTCTCGGGCTGCAGCGTCTCCTCCAGGAGCGCATCGCAGGCCGTATCGCCGGTCGTGCGGGAATAGGCCGTCAGCGCCCAGACGCCGTGCACCGCGGAGTGCCAGTCGATGCAGCCGTGGAAGGCCGCATGCCCGGTATCCTGCCGCGCCACGCTGGCCAGGACGGGCTCCACCAGCGCCCCGGCGATCTGTTCTCGCGCACCCAGCAGCGCCTGCATCCCAAGCTCCCCAGGCAAATCCGATCGATCCGGATCCCGACGGCAGCGGGGCCGCAACCAGGCACCGGTGGAGTGATACTACCGCACAACCGGCACCACCGTCCGCCTCGCCAGATCGAGCAGCTGCTGCCGGGGGAGAATCTCGACCCGGCCGGGGAACGGCGGCCGGTCGTTGACGAACGGGCCGACGATGACGGCCCTGGTGCCGGAGACGGCGACGTTGGTGACGAACTTCATCGGCACGGGGATCTTGCTCACCGCCCCGTCCGGGGCGACGGCCAGCAAGCGGCCAGAGCCGTAGACCGGAACGAACACGTAGCCGTCCTTGTCCACCTCGATGCCGTCCGGCCCGGTCTCGGCGTAGTCGATCTCGGCTTCGGTGAAATACTTGCCGACATCGAGGAACAGGCGGCGGTTGGCGATGGAGAGGTCGTCGTGCAGGTCGAACTGCCAGACCTTGCGCGCCAGATGCTCCGATACGAGCATCCGCCGTTTGGGGAAGTCCACCGCGATGCCGTTGGCGTAGTAGAAGCCGTCGAGGAGCTTGCGCATGGTGCCGTCGGCGGCGAGATGGAACACCTTGCCGGTGGCGGGGGCGCCCCGGGCGAAGATGCCCGAATCGGTGAAGAGCACGCCGCCCTTGCCGTCGGTGTGGCAGTCGTTGGGATCGCGCAGGATCTCGCCATCCGAGGCCGCCGTGTACGCGCCGATCCTCCGGCCGGTGGCGTCGAGATGCACCAGCATGCCGGCGAGGTGGCACAGCACGATGAACTGCCCGTCGCGGAACGTGGAAATAGCGGTCGGCCCGCAGCCGGGCTCAGCCCAGAAATCGCGCCGCTGCCCGGCCCTCCACTCCACGATCTTGTTGGCGCCCATCTCGGCGTAGAGCAGCCGCTCCCCGACCCAGATCGGCCCCTCGGGATAGGAGCCGACCCAGGCATCGCGCTCCGGCTCGTCGGCGCTCGCTGCGGTCGGCAACACCCAAGCGAGAGCGCAGACCGCCAGGAGGCCGGCCACTGCAGTGCCCACGCCCTTGGCGAGCTGCCCCCTGCCGAGGAAGAGCAGCGCCGCCACGGCTGCCAGCACCACGCCGAACGCCGTGGTGATGGCGCGGGTACCGAAGTTGGGGATCAGGTAGAAGGTGGTGGCCAGCGTGCCCGTCACGTTGCCGAGCGTGGAGACGCTGTAGACGAGCCCCGCGGTCTTGCCCCCGGACTCCAGATCGACCAGCAGCAGCCGCACCACGAACGGCGAACAGGCGCTGAGGAAAGCCACCGGCACCAGCGACAGGGCGAGGGCGGCGACCAGCACGCCGAGGAAGCCGTCGCCCAGGCTCTGGATGATGAGCTGCAGCACCGGATCGGCGAGCGGCGGCACGATCAGCATGCAGGCCGCGGCCAGCACCACGCACAGCGCCAGCAGCTCGACGCCGGGATGGGCATCCACCGCGTAGCCGCCGGTGAAATAGCCCACCATCATGGCGAACAGAACCACCGAGATCAGACAGGCCCAGGTGGTGATGCCGCCGCCGAAATACGGATTGAGGTAGCGGCTGCCCAGCATCTCGAAGCCCATCAGGGCGAAGCCGATCACGAACAGGGCCGCCAGCAGCCCCAGGCGCGCGGTGCCGCGTGCGGTCATTGCGCGACGGGCTCCGAGAACTCGTCGAGCTTGCGGTTGTGCTTCTGGATGGCGAGCAGCGATTCCACCGGCGCAAAGTCGTCCGTCAGCACCTTGCCGCGGGTGCGCGTGACGGTGCGCCGCTCGGGCAGGAACACCTCGAGCGGATAGACGAAGTTGTGCTGCTGCTGCAGGACGGCGGCGCGCGCCGTCAGCTCGGCCTGGCTCCGCTTGGGGCCGTCGTAGGCCACCGTGACGATGTTGCCGCCGGCGTCGAACACCTCGACGTTGGCGAACACCTTGCTGATGGTTGCGATCGCCGAGTCGAACATCATGGTGGAGGGTTCCACGTTCTGCACCACCACCCCGCCCGGCTTCAGCTTGGCCTGGACGACCTTGTAGAACTCCTCCGTCAGCAGGTGGAACGGCACGAACGGACCGCGGTAGGCGTCGATCATGATGACGTTCCAGCTGTCGCGGCTTTTCGTCAGGTAGCTGCGGCCGTCCGTCGTGACGATCTTGAACCTGTCTTCCGGCTTGACCCCGAAATGCTTCTGCGCCAGCTCCACCACGGCTGGATCGAGCTCAACGCAGGTGATGTCGAGCTTGGGCACGTGCTTGTGCAGGTACCAGGCGGTACGCCCGCCGCCGAAGCCGATCTCCAGCAGATTGTCGGCGGCGTTGGCGTAGGCGAGGCCCACCGTCATGAAGCGGGTGTAGGTGACGGGCAGCGCCAGCTCGTCGGTCGAGTCGTAGATCGATTCCGTATAGAAACGCCGGTTGTGCCCGAACGTCATGAGGACATTCGAGCCGTCCTTATAGACGTAGATATTGTTGTAGGTGGAGCTGCGCTCCTCCAGCAGCCTGGGCTCGGCGAAGGCCACGCCTGCGCCGATGCCGGCGAGGGCGATCAGCGCCAGCGCGACGCGGAGGCAGGGAGAGCGGCCTGGACGGAAGCCTTGCTGCATGATGCCCTTCGGAGCTGGGGTTGATCGAAACGAGAGCCGGCGCCATTCCCAAGCGGCGCGCCTTGACCCGTGTTCCTAGTCTCCGGGACAGCGCCTGTGCAAGTCGCATCCGGCTGAGCGGCTTCTCTCGGAGGGCCGTCGTCCCAGGTCGCGCCCCAATTGCGCCGCGGGTCAGCGCCACTTTGCGCTGTCTTGCGGCATGCGACACGAGGCGGGGAGGGCATGCGGTTTCTGCGGCTGGTGGCGCTTGCGGCTCTGTTTGGCGGCCTGGCAATCGGCCAAGTTGGCCATATTCATACGGCCGGCGCCCAGTCAGATGCGCCGACGTCGCACCGCGGCTGCCTTTCCTTCCATCTCGTCCACCCGCAGGTCTCGGCGTACAGCGCGCTGCAGGCCGGCGCGCCGGCCGGCTTCAGGATCAGCCTCATCCAAGGGAGCGACCGGCGGGAGGAGGGACTCGTGATCAGCGAGACCCCCGTCGTCACCGGCAGCGAGCTCGCCGACGCCGAGGTCACCGTCGATCCCGGCACGCTGCAGCCCGCCATCCTCCTGCGCTTCGACGCGGCGGGAACGCGGAAGCTTGCGAGGTTCACCCAGGAGAACATGGCGCGCCCGCTCGCCATCGTCCTCGACGGGCGCGTGGTCTCGGCGCCCATGATCCGGGAGCCGATCCTTGGCGGACGCGCCCAGATCAGCGGCACGCTTACCAAGGTCGAGGCAGAGGAGATTGCCGGCAGGCTGCGCGCCAAGAATTGCCGCGGCAATTGACGCGGTAGCGGCGGTATTAACCACTTTTGCACCCATGCGCTCCATGTTGCCATATTTCTCTCTTAGATATCGGCACGTTACAAATGTGGCTTGCAGGCGCGATCCTCCCCCGAAATGGGGATACGTTCGGGGCCGGGCGGCCCACACATAAAGCGCGTCGGCACTACGTCACGCCACGAGAAAGCAGGCGGCCGGTACTTTGCCCGCACCAAGGACCGGTCGCCTGCCGGCCGCGCTCGGAAGGCCCATGAAGCGCAAGCAGGGCCACTTCGGGCGCGGCCATCTATTTTGGTGCGACCCCTGAGCCTGCTGCCGACTTGTCCACAGGCCCACGCCGTATCCTGCGAACGGTAGTGCCTTAACGGCCGGTTTACGCTACTGTGCCGGATACAGTTTAGCGTACAGATAAGGCCGTTTTGGCAATCGGGTCAGGCGGGGAACTCGAGTGCGCAATCTCTACAAGGTTTTGGGCATCGCCTCCACGGCGGATGACCTTCGTATCAAGTCGGCGTTCCGACGCCGAGCGTTGACCACCCATCCCGATCTCCATCCCGGCAACGACGAGGCCGAGGAGCGGTTCCGGGAGCTGATGCAGGCCTACGCGGTGCTGCGCGATGCCAAGGCGCGCGCGGCCTACGATGCGCACTTGGCACGGCAGCGCAGCCAGGCGCGCCGCCGCTTCGTGCAGTCGGCGGCGGTCATGGTGGCCACCTTCGTGCTCACCACCAGCTCCGCCGTCTTCCTGGCGGGCCTCCAGGGCATCAACGTCCACTCCGAGACTTGGCAGATCGCCACCGCCTGGCTCACCTCGGTCGAGGTCGAGCCCTCAATGCCCGGCCGGCCGGGCATTACCGAAGCGATCAAGGCGCCTGCCATGACCCCCGTGACGGCGTCTCCGAGCAAAGCGCCGTCGCGGGCGCGCAGCGGCAAGAACGCCGCCGAGCCGCCCGCCAAGGCCCAGACCAAGGGCGTCTCCGCTTCACCGAAGGTGGCTGCAGCAGCCAACGATCCGGCGCAGCAAGCGACCTGGTGGCCCTGGTAGGGGCAGCCTTTCTAGGACCGAAGAACAGATGTTCCACGGCCATCGGGTGTGCGGAAATGCACGCCCGATGGCCGTTGCCGCATGTATCCGCGGGCTCGACCGACCGGCCGACGGCAACCTCGTTTGACATTCGGGCTTGAAAGGCGGCCTGCGCCCCCCACTTATTCGCGGCCGGGGAACGCACGTGATGCAACGGAGATCGTCATGCACCGACTCGTGCTTCTCGCCGCCGCGGCAACTGTCACGGCGTTTTGTGCCTCCGCAGTCGCTCAGGGCGCCACCAAGGCGGCGGCTCCCCGCAGCCCTGCATCGCTCGAATGCTCCAAGCAGGCGGACGCCAAGGGGCTTCATGGCAAGGAACGCAAGTCGTTCCGCGCCAAGTGCAAGCATGATCTGACCAAGACCGCCAAGACGAAGAGCTGATCCAACGGAACGTGCGGCCGGGAGGCCGCACGCTTCGCCACTCCCTGCTCTACGGGCGGGGGATGCCGGCGCGCGCCAGCTCGTCGGCGCGCTCGTTCTCGGGGTGGCCGGCGTGACCGCGCAGCCAGTGCCAGCGCACGTCGTGCCGCGCCTGGGCAGCGTCGAGCCTCTGCCACAGATCGGCATTCTTGACGGGCTGCTTCGCGCTGGTGCGCCAGCCGTTGCGCTTCCAGCCATTGATCCAGCCGCTGATCCCCTTCTGCACGTATTCGGAATCCGTATGGATATCTATCCGCGCCGGCTTCCTCAGCGCCTCCAGGGCCGAGATGGCGGCCATCAGCTCCATGCGGTTGTTGGTGGTCGCCCGCTCGCCGCCGTTCAGCTCCTTGCGATGCTCGCCGTGGATCAGGATCACGCCCCACCCGCCGGGCCCCGGATTCCCCGAGCAGGCGCCATCGGTGTAGGCGACGACGTGCGGCTTGTCGGTGGCGGCGGCCCCGCTGCTCATGCACCCTCCATCATGCGCCCTCCATGAGGCCATACTCGGCGGCGCTGCGAACGCCGCGGTGGAACTTGAGCCGGCGCAGGAACTCAGCCGGATCCTTCCGTTTGACCAGCGCGTTGCTCGCCGTGTGCAGCCAGTCGTAGGCCCGCGTCAGCAGGAAGCGCAGCGCGGCACCGCGCGCCAGCAGCGGCAGCGCCGCGCGCTCCGCCGCCGACAGCGGACGCACGCTTTCGTAGCCCTTCAGCAGCGCCTGGCCCTTGGTGACATTGAAGCTGTGGTCGCTCTCGAAACACCAGGCGTTGAGAGTGACGGCGATGTCGTAGGCCAGGGCATCGTTGCAGGCAAAGTAGAAGTCGATCAGCCCGGACAGCGTATCGCCAAGGAAGAAGACGTTGTCGGGAAACAGGTCGGCGTGGATGATGCCCGGATCGAGGCCCGCCGGCCAGCGTGCCTCCAGAACGTCCAGCTCCGCACGGATGGTGGCCGCCAGCCCCGGCACGATCTCGTCGGCGCGCGCCTCGAACCGCTCGAACAGCGGCCGCCAGGCGGAAAGCCCCAGGCCGTTGGCGCGCGTCAGGCCGAAGCCGCGCCCCGCCACGTGCAGGCCCGCCAGCGCCTTGCCCACCGCCGCGCAGTGCCGCGGCTGCGGCCGCCGGATCCATACGCCCTCCAGGAATGTGACCAGCGCCGCCGGCCGTCCGGCCAGCGTGCGCAGCATGCGCCCCTGGCCGTCGCGCACCGGCGTCGGGCAGTTAAGGCCGGCCTTGGCCAGGTGCTCCATGAGGCCGAGGAAGAAGGGCAGGTCGTTGGGGTCGACGCGCTTCTCGTAAAGCGTGAGGAAGATCGGCCCCTTCTCGGTGTGGAGGAGATAGTTGGTGTTCTCCACCCCCTCGGCGATGCCCTTGTAGGACAGCAGCGCCCCCAGCTCGTAGGACGCAACGAAGACGGCCAGCTCGTCGTCGGAGACTTCGGTGTAGACTGCCATGTGGAGTGCCGGGCCTTGGGGTCGTCAGAGCTGTGCCGGGCCGGTCTCGCGCAGCTCGCGCGGCACGTTGAAGGCGACGCGCTCCACGGTGGTGGACACGCTCTCCACGGTCACGTCGAAGCGGCCCCGGAACGCCTCGATAATCTCGGATACGAGCAATTCCGGGGCCGACGCGCCCGCGGTGATGCCGAGCGTCGCAATCCCCTCGAAGGTGTCCCACGCGATGTCGGCCGCGCGCTGCACCAGCACCGCCTTGCGGCAGCCGGCGCGTTCCGCCACCTCCACCAGCCGCAGCGAGTTGGAGCTGTTGGGCGCCCCCACCACGATCAGCGCCTCGCACTTGGGCGCGATCGCCTTCACCGCCGCCTGCCGGTTGGTGGTGGCGTAGCAGATGTCCTCCTTGCGCGGCCCGACAATGGCCGGGAACCGCTCCTTCAGGACGGCGACGATGGCGGCGGTGTCATCCACGGAGAGCGTGGTCTGCGTGGTATAGGCGAGCCGCTGCGGGTCACGCGGCGCGAATCGGCGCGCATCCTCGATGGTCTCCACCAGCGTTGCCGCACCCGCCGGCAGCTGGCCCAGCGTGCCGATCACCTCGGGATGGTCGGCATGGCCGATCAGCACGATCTCCAGCCCAACTGCCTGGTGCGCCCGCGCCTCGGCATGCACCTTGGAGACCAGCGGGCAAGTGGCATCGAGGACGAACAGGTTGCGATCCTCGGCAGCAGCCGGCACCGATTGCGGCACCCCATGTGCCGAAAAGATCACGGGTGCACCGGTTTCTGGGATCTCGTCCAGCTCCTCCACAAATATGGCGCCTTTCGCCTTGAGAGATTCGACCACGTGGCGATTGTGCACGATCTCGTGGCGGACGTAGACCGGGGGGCCGAACCGCTTGAGAGCCAGTTCCACGATCTTTATGGCCCGATCGACGCCGGCGCAGAAGCCGCGCGGCGCGGCCAGGAGGACGGTCAGCGGGGGGCGCTGGCCGGGCGAGGTTGGGGGTGAGGGAGCCATGGTGACGACGCTGCATTCGCTGTTGGTTCAGGCTTCGCGTGCTTGGCCCCCGATGCCCTTTGGTTTACAGTCGCAGTCGCCGGGCAATCGTCCATAGAGCGCCAACGCGGCTCGATGGAATAGGGAATAACGGTCCGCAAGAGACCGGGCAAGTGTTCGGACAGGGGCTTCGTGACGCAAACCGTGTGCAAGACCTTGGTCTCGGTCGCGAGACAGGCCGCTTTCGGAGCGGCGCTGGCGGCACTTGCCGGTTGCGGCATGTCGTCCATCACCTCAGGCATCGGCGGCGGCCTGTTCGGCGCCAGCAAATCGGCCGACGCGGGCAGCGGCGGCTCGGTCGATCAGGATCGGCTGCTCGCCGCGGCCAAGACGGAGACCGGGTCGCTCGGCAGCTTCGGCGGCGACGTGGCCTTCGGCTGCCCCCGCTTCCAGGTCTGGTCGCGCGACGGCTACGTCACGGTCTACGAGCCCGGCAAGGTCGGCGACGGCTTGGCCGTCATGCACCGCGGCGAGATCACCAAGGTTGCGCGCGAGTGCCAGGTCGAGCCCGGCCGCGTCACCGTGAAATACGGCTTCTCCGGCCGGGTCCTGCTGGGACAGAAGGGTCGCACCGGCCGCGTAACGCTGCCGGTCAACGTATTCGTGACAGACGCCAAGCGCGAGAAGATCCTCACCGACACCAGCCGGGTCAGCGTCGACGTCGCCCTCGACAACCCCATCGGCTACTTCTCGGTCGTGCGCTCCGTCACGTTCCAGATCCCCGAGGGCTCCCGCCCCGGCGAGTACGAGGTCTACGTCGCCTTCGACCGCAGCATCCCGGGGGCGGGTTAGGGTCTCCCTCTCCCCGTGCACCGACGGCGCGGAAAGGGCCACACCGCCGGAGCCGCACCGACGCTGCCACCAGTCGGTCGCTCCACATTTCCCCGTGCCACCGAGCAAATGCCCCGCAGTTGGCGGAAAGGTGACCAACGTTACCGGGTGTTACGTTGACTTGCCTCTGCCCCAGCGTATGCTCACTGCAGCCAATCGAGACCTGTGGGAGAGACCGACCTAGCGGAAGCCGGGCCGGCGCCGAAGGAGCAACCGCCCCGGAACCTCTCAGGCAGAAGGACCGCAGGTCGATGGCACTCTGGAAAGCAGCCGGCCCGGCTTGAAGATGGGCGGCTCACCGAAGGGGTAAGGCGGTCCAGCTTGGACGAGCTGACCGCTCAATCTCTCAGGTCCCGCGACAGAGGGGGCTCGCTTCTCGCGCCGAAGGGCGTGGGACGCGAGCGTTGCGGAACCCTAGAGAGAGGCCGACATGGCCGCTGCCGCCCCTCCCGCCGTCGCCCTGCAGCGCACCCCGCTCCACGAGCTGCACGTCTCGCTCGGTGCGCGCATGGTGGCGTTCGCGGGCTACGAGATGCCGGTGCAGTATCCGCCCGGCATCCTCAAGGAGCACCTGCACACCCGCGCCCACGCCGGCCTGTTCGATGTCTCGCATATGGGCCAGGCGTTCCTCGTCGGCCCCGACCACGCCGCCACCGCCGCTGCGCTGGAGGCCCTGGTGCCGGCCGACATCCTGGGGCTGCACCCCGGACAGCAGCGCTACACGCAGCTCCTCAACGTGGACGGCGGCATCATCGACGACCTGATGGTGACGCGCTCGGCTGCCGCCGAGGACGACGGCAGCCTGATGCTGGTGGCGAACGCCGCCCGCAAGGTGGTGGACTTCGCCCATATCTCGGAGCAGCTTCCCGACGAGGTGAGGCTGGAGCCAGCGCCCGAACGCGCGCTGCTGGCCCTGCAGGGGCCGCGCGCCGCGGAGGTGCTGGCGAAGGTCTCCGACGCGGCCACGGCTCTGCGATTCATGACCGCCGCTCCCGGCACGGTGGGCGGCATCGACTGCCACGTCTCCCGCTCCGGCTACACCGGCGAGAACGGCTTCGAGATCTCGCTCGCCGCCGACCAGGCGGAACGGCTCGCTCGCCTCCTGCTGGCCCAGGAGGACGTGCAGCCGATCGGCCTCGGCGCGCGCGATTCGCTGCGGCTCGAAGCCGGTCTGTGCCTCTACGGCCACGACATCGACGAGACCACGAGCCCGGTCGAAGCGGCCCTCGCCTGGTCGATCCAGAAGCGCCGCCGCGCCGAAGGCGGCTTCCCCGGCAGCGACCGCATCCTGCGCGAGCTGGTCGACGGCCCCGCGCGTCGGCGCGTCGGCCTCAGGCCTGACGGCCGCGCCCCGGCCCGCGAGGGAACGGAGATCCTCGCGGCATCCGGCGAGCGCATCGGCACCGTCACGTCGGGCGGCTTCGGCCCCAGCGTGAACGCGCCGGTCGCGATGGGCTATGTCGCGGCCCGATACGCCGAGCCGGGCACACAGGTGAGCCTGATGGTGCGAGGCAAGCCGTTGGGGGCGAGCGTCGTGTCCTTGCCGTTCGTTCCGCATCGCTATGCAGGTGTCAGACCGTCCGGGTCTGACACCATCCCAAGGAGCACCCCATGACCACCGAGCGCTTCACCAAGGACCACGAATGGATCCGTGTCGATGGCGGCATCGGCACCGTCGGCATCACGCACCATGCCCAGGACCAGCTGGGCGACGTCGTGTTCGTCGAGCTGCCAGTGGTCGGCCGCAAGGCGGCCAAGGGCGAGACAGTGGCCGTGGTGGAGAGCGTCAAGGCGGCGAGCGATGTCTACGCGCCGATCGCCGGCGAGGTGACGGAGGCCAACGCGGCGCTGGCGGACCAGCCGGCACTCGTCAACGAGGACGCGGAAGGGAAGGCGTGGTTCTTCAAGCTGAGGATCGCCGACGCGGCAGAGCTCGATGGGCTGATGGACCGGGCCGCCTATGAAGCATTCGTCAAGGCAGCGTCCTGAAAGACAAAGAAGGTCAAGGAGGATCGATCATGGCGCACGAATACACGGCCACGGTGTCGTGGCAGCGCGGCTCGAGCGAGCCCTTCACCGACAACAAGTACAGCCGCGCGCACACTTGGACCTTCGACGGCGGCGTCACGGTGCCCGCCTCGTCCTCGCCGCTGTCGGTGCGGCTGCCGCTCTCGCGCGCGGACGCGGTGGACCCGGAGGAGGCGCTGGTGGCGTCCTTGTCGAGCTGTCACATGCTCACGTTCCTCTATCTCGCCGCCAAGCAGGGCCACGTGATCGAGTCCTACGACGATGCGGCCGTGGGCATCATGAGCAAGAACGAGCGCGGCAAGCTGTTCGTCTCCAAGGTCACGCTGCGCCCCCGTATCGTCTTCTCCGGCCCCAGGCAGCCGAGCGCGGCGGAGCTGGCCCAGCTCCACCACCACGCCCACGAGGAGTGCTACATCGCCAACTCGGTGCGGACCGAGGTGGTGGTGTCAGACCCTCCGGGTCTGACACCGTAGCTCCGACGCCGTTCGTGTAACGGCGTCATCGGACCCAGAGGGTCTGACACCTATCGAGGCCCCACCCATGCGCTACCTCCCGCTCACCGACGCCGACCGCAAGGTGATGCTTGCCCGGATCGGCATCGGCGACGTCGACACACTGTTCGCGGACATCCCCGTGGACAAGCGCCTCAACGGCAGCCTCGCCCTGCCCAAGGCCAAGGGCGAGCTGGAGGTGGAACGTGAGCTCGGTCGCCTCGCCGCCCGCAACGTACCGGCCGGGTCGGTGCCATTCTTTGTCGGCGCCGGCGCCTACAGGCATCACGTGCCGGCAACGGTGGACCATCTGATCCAGCGGTCCGAGTTCCTCACCTCCTACACGCCCTATCAGCCGGAGATCGCCCAGGGCACGCTGCAGGTCCTGTTCGAGTTCCAGACCCAAGTGGCGGCCCTGACCGCCATGGAGGTGGCCAACGCCTCCATGTACGACGGCTCCACCGCCACCGCGGAAGCCGTGCTGATGGCCATGCGCGTCACGCGGCGCAACCGCGCGGTGCTCGCGGGCAACCTGCATCCGCATTACCGCGAGACCGTCGAGACGCTGGGCCGGCTCTCGGGGCACGAGATCGTGCCGCTGCCGCCGGCGCCGCTGGGCACCCGGGAGCTGGGAGATCTGGCGGACCACATCGACAGAGACGTCGCCTGCGTGGTGGTGCAGACCCCCGACTTCTATGGCCACCTGCACGACCTCTCCGCGCTGGCGGAGAAGGCCCACACCGCCGGCGCCCTGCTGGTTGCGGTGTTCACCGAGGCCGTCTCGCTGGGACTGGTGCAGCCGCCGGGCGCCATGGGTGCCGACATCGTGGCAGGCGAGGGCCAGTCGATCGGCAACGCGCTGTCCTTTGGCGGCCCTTACGTCGGCCTGCTGGCCACGCGCCAGAAGTACGTGCGCCAGATGCCGGGCCGGCTCTGCGGCGAGACGGTGGACCAG
>Ga0070705_100000280_pt1 | contig 30477 bp, 27 predicted proteins | sample KBSK5253metaG_FD_65455 | JGI IMG/M metagenome (GOLD analysis project Ga0070705, IMG submission 65455) | Corn, switchgrass and miscanthus rhizosphere microbial communities from Kellogg Biological Station, Michigan, USA - KBS K5-25-3 metaG | ecosystem: Host-associated > Plants > Roots >... | reverse complement strand
CGGCTCGCCCCCCAAGGCGATCGCCATGATCGTGGTCGGCGTGCTCGTCGGCCTGGTCCGGGTCGACGTCAATTCCGGGGTACCGCGCATGACCTTCGGCATTCCCGACATCGCCGACGGCATCAGCTTCGTGCCGATCGCCATCGGCCTGTTCGGCATCGCCGAGATGATCCGCAACCTCGAGCAGCCGCAGGACCGCGATCTCCCCCGCATGCGCATCGCCAATCTGTTGCCGACGCGCGCCGATCTGGTCGCCGCGTTCCCGGCGATGCTGCGCGGAACCGCGGTCGGGTGCATGCTGGGCGTGCTGCCCGGCGGCGGCGCGGCGCTGCCGCCGTTCTCGGCCTATGCGCTGGAGAAGAAGATCGCCGCCGATCCGTCGCGCTTCGGCAAGGGCGCCATCGAGGGCGTCGCCGCGCCGGAGGCCGCCAACAATGCCGGCGCGCAGACGAGCTTCGTACCCATGCTGACGCTGGGCCTGCCCACCAATCCGCTGATGGCCCTGATGATCGGCGCGCTCATGATCCAGGGCATCCAGCCGGGCCCGCAGGTGATGACCAAGCAGCCCGACCTGTTCTGGGGGGTGATCGCCTCCATGTGGATCGGCAACCTGATGCTGCTTGTGATCAACCTGCCGCTGATCGGCATCTGGGTGTCGCTGCTGCGCGTGCCCTACAATCTCCTGTTCCCGGCGATCGTGGTGTTCTGCGCCATCGGAGCGTACAGCATCAACAACAGCTTCTTCGACGTGTGGCTGATGCTGGGCTTCGGTCTCGTGGGCTACTTCTTCCTCAAGGTCGGCGTCGAGCCGGCGCCGTTCGTGCTCGGCTTCGTGCTGGGACCGATGCTGGAGGAGAATTTCCGGCGCGCCATGCTGATCAGCGGCGGCGAGCTCACGGTCTTCATCGAGCGCCCCATCAGTGCCGTGCTGCTCGCATGCGCCGCGCTGCTGCTCGTGTCCCTGCTTGTCCCCGACCTCCGCCGCAGGCGCGAGGCGCTTCGGGACTGACTGACCGGCCCCAGCCACGCAAAAAGGACCGGGAGCAACACCCCGCTGTTGCTCCCGGCCTTCCCCCGGTATCGGTGGCGCCGGCACCCCGCGGGCGGCGCCTTTGCGGTCAGACCGCGGCCTTCTCGTCCGACGGCTGCGGCAAGTCCGGCTCCGACATGTCCACCTCCGACATGGGCGACACCCTCGGCAGGGCGACCATGGGCACGAAATCGCGCTCGCGGCGGCGCGCCTGGGGCGGCTGGAAGGCGCGGCGGGCGTGCACCTCGCAGTAGGGCAGGCCGGGGATCTTCTTCTTGCCGCAGAAGTGGAAATCGGGCTGCTGCGGGTCGCCGATGGGCCAGCGGCAGCAGCTCTCGGTGAGGGTCTGGATGTATCTGCGCTCGTTGAGCGGGATCACAAGCTCCTCGGCCGGCGGCACGTAGGGCTCGATGTCGGCAAGGTAGAGGCTCTTGAGCGGCGAATTGGCGATGCCGGCGGGACGGCTGCGCATCAGGCCTCGCTTGACCGCCTGGACCGTGCGGACGCGGGGCCGGTGCGACTTCATGCGCGAGGTGGTGGCGCGGCCAGCAAGCCCCAGGCGATGCACCTTGCCGATCACCGCGTTGCGCGTCACGCCCCCCAGCCGCCCGGCGATCTGGCTTGCGCTCAGACCGTCCGCCCACAGCTTCTTCAAAGCATCGACGCGCTCGTCGTTCCAGGTCATGCCCTGGTTCTCCCACAATTGACTAGCGGCGGAGGCCCGCGACGGAACGCATGCGGAACCCGCCCACAAGCCGGACACCAGAGGCACGCTCGGCGTGCAGAGAGGGCACGGAGCACGCGCGCCGGACCGGCCGACGATCAACACAACTGGTACTGGGGACTGGACAGACGCGAACGCTGACAGGGCGCGCTACGGCGCGCCGGTTACGCTCTAGGAACTGCTGGGGAAACTCCCGTGCTCGACAGGCACCTGGGAGGCACCTGGGAGCCAGCTGACAGGGAGAAAGTTACTATGAGGTTAGCGCCCCTCTCAAGCGCGACGGGCCTCCAGCGTGACGATTGGGTAGCCCCTTGTGACGAGAACGCCACAGCTCGCGATTCATTTTGTGGATGAATTAGAGAGCCTATTGCGCGATTTCGAATCTTAGAGGTCGTCGCCGCCGAAGGCGTAGCCCATGCCCCGCACAGTGCGGATCGGGTCGGGGTCCGAGCCGCGGATCAGGGCTTTGCGCAGGCGCCCGACGTGGACATCCACGGTACGGCCGTCGATGAAGGCATCGCGGCCCCAGACGCCGTCCAGGAGCTGCTGGCGGGTCAGCACGCGGCCGGGGTTCTCCATGAAGAACACCAGCAGCTTGAACTCGGTCGGCCCCAGCCGCACCTCGCGGGCGCGGCGCGTGACCCGGTGGGCGGCGCGGTCGAGTACGATGTCGCCCCGCTGCAGGGTGTCGGCGACGCGCTGGGGTACGGCGCGACGCAGCAGGGCCTTCACGCGGGCCAGGATTTCCGGGACGGAGAACGGCTTCACCACGTAGTCGTCGGCGCCGGTGGAGAGGCCGCGCACCCGGTCGGCCTCCTCGCCGCGGGCGGTGAGCATGATGACGGGGAGCGCCCGGGTGGCGTCGCGCTTTCTCAGGCGCCGGCACAGCTCCAGGCCCGACAGCCCGGGCAGCATCCAGTCCAGGACGACGAGGTCGAAGGCCTCCTCGTCCACCAGCATCTCGGCCTCCTCGCCGCTGGCGGCGATGGTCACGCGCAGGCCCTGGGCGGCCAGGTTGTAGCGGATCAGCTCCGCCAGGGCCGCCTCGTCCTCGACCACCAGAATATGCGCCGACTGCTCGGTCACCGGAGGGTCCATCGTGCTTGCGGAGGTCATTCCTTGCGAACGAGCGTGGAGGCCGTATCGTCGCCCTTGGGACGGTCGTCGGCAAGCGGGACGCCGTGCACGAGGTAGTACACGTCCTCGGCAATGTTGGTGGTGTGGTCGCCGACGCGCTCGATGTTCTTGGCCGCGAACAGCAGGTGCGTGCACAGGCCGATGTTGCGCGGATCCTCCATCATGTAGGTGAGCAGCTCGCGGAACAGCGAATTGTACATGGCGTCGATACGCTCGTCGCGACGCCACACGGCAACGGCCTTCTCCCCGTCGCGCTCGGCGTATGCATCGAGCACGTCCTTGAGCTGGCTCAGCGCCAGCTCGACCATGTGCTTGAGACCCGTCATGAGCGGCTTGGGATGGTTCTCGCCGGACACGGCCAGGGCCCGCTTGGCGATATTCTTGGCGAGGTCGCCCGTGCGCTCCAGGTCGCCGGCGATCTTGAGCACCGTCATGATGTGGCGCAGGTCGATGGCCATGGGCTGGCGCCGGGCGATCATCTGGATGGTGAGGTCCTGGATCTCGCCCTCCAGGGCATCGACCTTGCGGTCCTCGGCGACGATGCCCTCGGCGAGTTGCGGGTCACGGCGCTCGAGGGCGTCGAAGCCCCGCGCCAACAGCTGCTCCACCTGCCCGCCCATCTGGGCGATCTTCTTGTCGAGCAGCTCCAGCTCCTGGTCGAACGACCTGACGATATGCTCATGCATGTGGCAGCTCCTCCAGGGCAGCGGGTTGCGGTGATGGAACGCTGCAGTCGGCCCGGACCTTGGTGCCGGCATTCGGCGTGCCCGGCGGCGTGCGTCGCCTCTACCGCAACCAAATGGCCGCCGTATGACACTATAACGCGCTGATTTAGCTACAGCTAATCGCTGCCGGCGGATAGGCCCCTCTCGACCGGGGTCTGACCCCTACGTCACGCCCGGCAGGACCACCGAGAACGTGGAGCCCTGGCCGAGCTGCGAGTGGATCGCCAGCTCGCCGCGGTGGCGGTTGAGGATGTGCTTGACGATGGCGAGGCCGAGGCCGGTGCCGCCCTTCTCACGGCTGGCTGCCACACTGACCCGGTAGAAGCGCTCGGTGAGCCGCGGCAGGTGCTGCGGGGCGATGCCGGGGCCGTCGTCGGTCACGTCCACCCGGTAGCGGACAGCCCGGCCACCCGGCTCCTGCGACAGGCGCACCTCGACCTTGCCGCCCTGGCGGCCGTACTTGATGGCGTTCTGGATGAGGTTCTGGAACACCTGGGCCAACTCGTCATGGTCGCCCCGCACGAGGGCCGCATGGTCCTCTCCGGACAGCGACAGGGTGACGCCGGCCTGTTGCGCCATGGGCTCCAAAGTCTGCGCCGCGTCGGCAAGGACGGCCCTCAGGTCAACCTCGCCGGAGGGCGGCAGGTACTCGCGCATCTCCACGCGGGAGAGGGACAGCAGGTCGTCCACCAGGCGCGACATGCGCTCCGCCTGCTCGCCCATGGTCTTGAGAAAGGTCTCGCGGGCGGCCGGGTCGTCCTTTGCAGGCCCCTGCAGGGTCTCCACCGAGCCCTTGAGGTAGGCCAGCGGGGTGCGCAGCTCGTGGCTGGCGTTGGCGACGAAATCCGCCCGCATGCGGGCCAGCCGGTCCTGCTCGGAGAGGTCGCGGAAAGCGATCAGCAGGACGGGGATGTCGCGCGCGGTGGATGAGGACGCAGCCCGGTCGAGGGGGACGATGGACGCGAGCAGGCGCCGTTCGACGGGCACCCGGCCGTGCAGCTCGACCGTCCGGGGCTGGCGGGTGGCGAGCGCCTCCTCGACAGCCGACAGGAGGCCGGGGTCGCGGCTCATGGAGGCGATATGGCCGCCGCGGCGACCGGCGCCGAACTGCTCCTCGGCCAGGCGGTTGGCGTGCACGATGCGCGCCGCCGCGTTGAGGGCCACGGCCGGCTCCGGCACCGCATCGACCACCAGCCGCCAGAGCTGGCCGTCCACGCCGGCCTGGGCGGAAGCGCGCTGCGCGGCGTCGGCGAGGGTGTCGTCACCGGGCCAGAGCGCAGCCATTGCCAGGGCTGCGGCGAGGCCGAGCAGCGCGACCTTCGGGGACAGTCCGCCGGCGATCACGAACAGCGCGACGAGGGCCGCCGCAAGGGCCAGCTCGGCGCGGCGAAGGACAAGGCGGGCCGCGGCAAGCTCCGCAAGGTCGCCCAGGCGCTGCCCAAGGCTCCCCAGCCGCGACCAAAGCCGATGCGCGCGAGACTGCAACGCGCCGCTCTCCACCCAGACTGTACGGGCGAGTTGTAGCACACCCCGGCTCGACGGGCGGAAGCGCAAAACGGGCGGCGTGGGGCCACGCGACGGCCGGTCGCGCCGCGCCCACGCGCCTACCCCAACCTGCCTTCCACGATCCTCGCCAGCTCGTCGAGGCGCACTTTGCCCATGGCATTCCTGGGCAGCTCGTCCAGAAACACCACGTCGCGGGGGTGCTTGAAGCGTGCCAGCCTGCCGTCGAAGTGGGCCAGGACGGCCTCGCGCGAGAGGCCGGCGTCGGCGACCACGGCCGCCACCGGCACCATGCCCCAGCGCGCGTCCGGGCGCCCGATCACCTGGCATTCGCGGATGCCGGGCATCTCGTGCAGCACACGCTCCACCTCGGCGGGATAGACGTTCTCGCCGCCGGAGACGATCACGTTCTTGATGCGGTCCTTGAACCAGAAGCGGCCCTCGGCGTCGTACTCGGCGATGTCGCCGGAGCGGAACCAGCCGTCGGCGAAGGCCTTGGCCGTGCTTGCCGGGTCGTTCCAGTAGCCGGCGGCCACATGCTCGCCGCGCGCCAGCACCTCGCCCGCCACGCTGGGGCCGACATCGGCGCCCCCGGCATCGACCACGCGCACCTCGGTATGCAGGCCCACGCGGCCCATGCAGCCGACGCTGTCGAAGGCCTCGGGGATGCGCTGGTAGACGGCGACGGGGGCGGTCTCGGTGGAGCCGTAGATCTGGATCACCGGCACGCCGCGGGCGTGGAACGCCTCGATCAGAGCGATGGGCACCGCCATCGAGCCGGTCGTGACGGCGCGCAGGGAGGACAGGTCGGTCTCGGGCCATCGAGGGTGGGCGAGGACGGCCGAGATGGTGGCGGGCACCAGCACCGTGAGGGTCGGCTGGTCGGCGCGGACGGCGGCCAGGAAGGCGCCGGGATCGAAGCGGTCGTGCAGGGTGACGGTGGCTCCCACCTTCAGGGCCGGCGTGGTCTGGATGTTGAGGCCGCCGACATGGAACAGGGGCAGCACGGTGAGGATGTGGTCGCGCACCGTCATGTCGTGCATGTGGACCGCGTTGGCGGCGTTGGCCTCCAGCGCCCTCTGGGTCAGCACCGCGCCCTTGGGGCGGCCGGTGGTCCCGGAGGTGTAGACGATGAGGAGCGGGTCGTTGGGGCCGCCGCCGTGTCCCGGCGGCTCTCCCGCCGCGGCGATGAGATCGTAGAGATTGGGCGTCTGGCCGTCCGCGGCGTCGGCCAGCACCAGCCGGCAGTCCTCGGGCAGGGTCTCGGGCCCGAGGCCGGCGGCAAGGTCGCGCTGGGCGAACAGCACCTTGGCGCCGGCGTCGCGCAGGATGAAGCCGATCTCCGGCGGGGCGAGGCGCCAGTTGATGGGCACCAGGATCAGGCCGCAGCGGGCCGCAGCGAACAGCAAGCCCAGCATGTCGGGGTGGTTGAGCCCGAGCCAAGCGATGCGGTCGCCTCGGCGCAAGCCGAGCTCGCCGCGGAGCATGGCGGCGGCGCGCTCGATGCCGTGGGCGAGATCGGCGTAGGAGAGCGCCTGGCCTTGGAAGCGAATCGCGGTCCTGCCGGGGTGGAAGCCGGCGTGCCGCTCGATCCAGAGGGAGATGTCGGTCATAGGTCAGATCGTGCGGTCGCGAAGCCAGGCGGGAATGGGGAGTGGGGAGTGGGGAATCGTCCGGTTCATACCAGCTACTCCCCACTCCCCATTCCCGCTTTGTCAATCGTCCGTCTCGCCGGGCTCGTACAAAGCCTCGCGGCCGATGCGGTCGAGGCAGATCTCGGCGGTCCACGGCAGCATCAGCGAGCCGCAACGACTATCCCGATAGAGCCGCTCCAGCGGCAATGCCTTGAGCATGGACTGGCCGCCGCAGGTGCGGATCGCGAGGCGGCAGAGCTCGTTGGAATTCTCCATCACGGTGTACTGGGCGGCGTAGGCGCGAAGCGCCTGCTCCTTTGCCGGGTCGGCGCGCGCCTCGGTGATGGCCTGGAACCACAGGGCCTTGGTCTGCTGCAGGGTGACGAACATCTGCGCAATGGCCACCTGCTTGGTGGCGAACTTGCGGCGCTTCTCCGGGCCGGTGCCGGGGATCTCGCCGCGCAGGTACTGCACGGTGAAGTCGAACGCCGCCTGGGCGATCCCCATGTAGCTCGGCGTCAGGGTCATGAACATGTGCGGCCAGCGTCCTGCCGCCTGGTAGTAGACGCCGCGCGGCATCAGCGTCTCGTCGTCGCCGACGAATACGTCCTTGAGCAGGAGCGTGCGCGAGACGGTGCCGCGCATGCCGAGCGGGTCCCAGTCGCCCACCACCTGCACGCCCTCGGCGTTGGCCGGGACGGCGATGTACATGGTGTCGCGCCGCGAGGGCGGCTGGCCGGGCTTCGTCTCGCCGCACAGGATGCCGTAGTAGTCGGCGGAGCCCGACAGGGAGGCGAAGATCTTCTTGCCGTCGATGCGCCAGCCGCCCTCCACGCGCCTGGCCGAGGTGGAGAACGGCGCCGCGCCGGCGGCTGCCGCCCCGCCCTCCGAGAAGGGCTGGGCGTAGATGGCGCCGTCCTTGACGATGCGGGCGTAGTGGATGGCGCGGCGGCGCCGGTGCTCGGCGCGATCCGCCTCACTCATGTCGAGGTCGTCGGAGAGCGGCCCGGTCCACAGGCACGAGCAGACGTGCATGTTGTAGGTGAGCGCCGTGGCGCCGCAGTAGCGCCCGATCTCGGCGGCCGTCGTCATGTAGGCGCGGTAGCCGGCGCCGAGGCCTCCCTCCTCCTTGGAGACGCACAGGCGGAGCAGGCCGGCATCGCGCATGTCGCGGTAGTTCTCGGCGGGGAAGCGGGCGTCGCGGTCGTACTCGGCGGCGCGGGGGGCGAAGCGGGCCTTGCCGAGGCGGCGCGCCAGGGTGTTGAGGCTTGCCTCCTCCTCGCCGATCCCGAACGCGGCGGGATCGAACATCGGCGCGTCGAGGTCGATGCTGTCGAGGTCCACGATGCTCATGCTCGGTCTTCTTGCGGCAGCTCGGCCAGAAAGCGCCGCACGATGTCGGCGTAGCGGTCGGGGCATTCGAGCGGAGCGAGGTGGCCAATGCCGCCCAGCACCTCGAGGCGGGCACCGCGGACGACCTCCGCCATGCGCGTCATGGCCTTGAGCGGCGCGTTGGTGTCCTCCTCGCCGGCGATCAGGAGGGTGGGCGCGGCGATGCGCTCCAGCTCGGTGCGGCGGTTGAAGGTGACGAGGCATTGGACGGCGGCGCGGAAGGTCGCCTCCGGCACCTCGGACATGAGCTTGACCAGGGCCGCGGCGGCGTCCGGCGCTGCTGCGGAGCCGAGGAGGCGCGGGGAGACCTCCGCCCCCATCTGCGCCATGGTCTGGCCGGCATCGAGGGGGCCGAGCCTCGCCTGAAGGAACTCGCGCTGGAACGAGCCGTCGCGGCTGCCGAAGACGGCGGTCGTCGCCGACAGGATCAGGGCGCGCACGCGCTGCGGGAAGGTCGCGGCCAGTTCCTGCACCACCATGCCGCCGATGGAATGGCCGAGCAGGACCGCGCGATCGATACCCAGGGCCTCGAGATCGGCTGCCAGCGCCGCTGCCAGGCCAGGGAACGTCAGGGGGCCGACGAGCGGCTTACCGCCGTAGCCGGGCAGGTTCCAGACGACGATGTGGGCGGCGTCCGCGAGCCGCTCGACGACGGGCTCGAACATGCGGCCGTCGGCGCCGATGCCATGAATGAGGACTAGCGGCGTCATCTCGTTGCCGCCTCGCCCGGCACCCTCGCTTCAAGCCCGGCTGCCGATGAACCCTCAGACCCCGCCACAACCGCGACGGGATTCCCCTCCCCCTTGTGGGGAGGGGCTAGGGGTGGGGGGAACCCCAAGCTTCGGGGTTGGTGATTCCCCCCCACCCTGTCCCTCCCCCACAAGGGGGGAGGGAACGTTGTGGCCCTCTCCTTGCTCAATTCGGACGTAGGTCGCCTAGTCACGCCGGCAGCTCCACGAGGCGGCCTTCCTCGACCACCGGCTCGCCGTCCAGCGTGATGGTGCAGTTGCGCACGGGCAGGTCAAAGTGGCCCTTGGTATAACGCTTGGCGAACTCGTTGGCGCCGGTGGAGAACAGGAAGTTGCCGGCGAAGGCGCGGATCTCCGTGCCGTTGGTGTCGCGCCGGTCGTACATGGCGAGCGCCTCGTAGCGGGCGGCCTCGTTCATGCCCCAGCCGACGTGGCTGGTGGCATAGGCCTCGCGGTCGCCCCAGGCGGCGAAGTAGCGGCGCATCAGCTCCGCGTCGGTGCCGGCCCCGTCGATGCTGGTCACGTAGTCCTGCTCGATGGTGAGCCGGACGGGGCTCTCCAGGTAGCGCTTGAAGGTGAGGTTCACGTCGCCGGCGTCGAGCACCAGCGTGCCGTTGACCGAGCCCGCCCTGGGGAAGCTCACGACCAGCCCGCCCGGCCAGTGGGCCACGGTGCGCGGCCGGTCGCACCAGCCCCACACGCCCGCCGTGGAGGCCTCCCGCAGATCCACCGTCAGGTCGGTGCCGGCCGCGGAGACAACCCGCATCGTCTTCGCGATGCGCGCCCGCTTGATGGCGGCCTTGACACGGAGCTCCATGGCCGGCTCGGGCACCAGCCGCTCCAGCGCTTCGGGGTGCTCGTTGGAGATCATCATGAGCCGCGCGCCGCCCGAGAGCACCTCCGGCAGCTCGCGGGCGTGCAGAAGGCCCTCGACGGTCAGATCGACGACCAAGCCCGCCGCCTTCAGGCCCTCGATGGCGGCGTGCTGGCCGGCGAGCGCATTGGAGGCGCCGGTTGAGCGCACAGGCACCGGGGCGTCCTGCGGCTTCGACGGCACCACCACGTGGAACGCCGTGGCGCCGAGGCGCGCCAGCGCCAATTCGGCGAGATGCACGTTGAGGCGGCGCGACTGGGTCTCGGAGAGGATGGCGCAGGCTTCGCCAGGCTGCACCTTGCACAGCGCGAAGACCCGCACGAAGGCGTCGATCCACTTCGCCTCGATCCGGTCCCTCAGCATCGAGTCTCCACCGTCGCCCAGGACGCCCCGGGACGCCCCGGGACGCCCGGATGCCTCGCCCTATCCCATTGGAACGATTAGCACCCGGCTTTTGGGCTGAAAAGCAACTTCATACTTGAAATAAATCCGCCGATCCGTTGCCGGGGTCAGACCCCTTTCGTCTGACGTAGAACGCAACGTTGGGGGAAAGGGGTCTGACCCCGATCCCTGCCGACGCCCGACTGCCGAATCTCTCCAGATCGCCGATGTGCCCGGCAGGCAGGACAGACCGGCGCAAGCACGTGTTGTCGGACGGAAACGTTGCTTCTGGCCCATCGCCTGCCTGTTCGTTGCGCGATTGAATCCGGGGCGCGGAGTGTGCAAGCATCCGCCGCGTCCATTCGGCCACGCGGCGCAATCGCTGAACGGGTCCACGCGACACGGGTCGGCGAGGTCGGGCCATTCCTGCAAGGGCAATCAGGGCAATCCTGCCCGCTTGGAGCAAGACGCGCATGTCAGCCCCCGCACCCGCCGCCTCCGAAACCGACCCACAGGCGCTCCGGCCCTATATCTCGCGCGCGCTCGATTCCGCCCTGACCCAGGCGGAGGCCGAGGAGGCGTTCGACATCATCATGTCCGGGCGCGCCACACCCTCGCAGATCGGCGGCTTCCTGATGATCCTGCGGCTGCGCGGCGAGTCGATCGAGGAGATCGTCGGCGCGGCCACCATCATGCGCGCCAAGGTCACGAAGGTGCGCGCTCCGGCCGGCGCCATCGACATCGTCGGCACCGGCGGCGACGGCAAGGGCACGCTCAACATCTCCACGGCGGCCGCACTCGTGACAGCGAGCCTGGGCGTGCCCATCGCCAAGCACGGCAACAAGGCGCAGTCGTCCAAGACCGGCACGGCCGACGTGCTGGCGCTGCTGGGCGTCAACATCAACGCCGGCGTGGCCGCCATCGAGCGCTCGCTGGCCCAGTGCGGCATGGGCTACATGAACGCGCCCAACCATCACGCCGCCATGCGCCACGTGATGCCGGCCCGCATCGAGCTCGGGGTGCGGACGATCTTCAATATCCTCGGACCGCTGACCAACCCGGCCGGGGTCAAGCGGCAGCTGACGGGGGCCTTCACCCAGCACCTCCTGCGGCCGATGGCGGAGACCTTGCGGGCGCTGGGGTCGGAGAAGGCGTGGCTGGTGCACGGCATGGACGGCACCGACGAGATCTCCATCGCGGCGCCGACCTACGTGGCCGCCCTGGAGGACGGCAAGGTCACGCAGATGCAGGTCCGGCCGGAGGACGCCGGCCTGCGCCAGCACCCGTTCGGCGAGATCCTGGGCGGCACCCCGGCGGAGAACGCGGACAAGATGCGGGCGCTGCTGGCGGGCCAGCAGTCGCCCAACCTGGTCGCCTTCCGCCACGCCGTGCTGCTGAACGCCGCCGCCGCGCTGCTGGTGGCGGGCCGCACCGGGACGCTGGCCGAGGGCGTGCCGCTGGCCGCCGCCGCGCTGGACGACGGGAGGGCGCGGGCCACGCTGGAGAGCCTCGTCAAGGTGTCGAACGAGGCGTGAGGTAGCGATTGACCGCGCGCGGCGCCGCTCATCGGATGGCGTGCGCGGCGTTGGCGAGGGCCAGGGCGCCTAACCGACCGCGCCGGGGGCGATGGCCTCGATGTCGGTGGCCACGTCGATGACCACGGGGCGGTTGGCGGCGAGCGCGCGGTTGAGGGCCGGGGCGAAGTCGGCGGGCCGCTCCACGCGGAGCCCCAAGGCACCCAGGCTCTCGGCGACGCTGGCGAAGTTCACCTGCCTGTAGGTCCACAGCTCGCGTGCCTGCTCGGTCTGGGTGCCGCCGTAGGCGCGGTCGAAACCGCGCTTGGACTGGTTGCCGCCGCCGTTGTTGTTGACCACCGTGACCGTGTTGAGACCCCAGCGCGTCGCGGTCTCCACCTCGGCCAGGTGATAGTAGAAGCCGGCGTCGCCGGTGAAGACGACGACGGGCCGCTCGGGGCACGCGGCCTTGGCGCCGAGGCCGGCAGGGAACGCCCAGCCGAGGTGCCCGGCGCTGCGCATGTAGCTCTGGCGCGGGCTCGTCAGGTCGAACATGCCGCCCATCCACATGCCGGCGTGGCCGGTGTCGACCACGACGATGGCGTCCTCGGGCGTGTACCGCGTCAGCTCGGCGCAGAGACGCTCCGGCCGCACCGGCACGGCGTCGGAGGCGAGCGCCGCGGCGTACTTCTCGCGCCAGTCGCGACAGAGGCCCTGGACCTGCTGCAGCCAGGCGTTGCGGCGGCCGGAGGTGTCGGCGTTGACGTGCGCCAGCATGCGCGCCAGCGTCACCTTGGCGTCGCCCAGGACGGCGGCCTTGAGCGGGTAGTTACGCCCCAGCGACTGCGGCTCGATGTCGATCTGCACGGCCGTGACGCCGATCTTAGGCACCGCCCAGAAGTGCGTGGTCATGCCGCCGGTCTCGGTGCCGACGAAGCACACGGTGTCGGCCTCAGCGACCACGCGGTTGGCGCTCTCGCGCGAGTAGGTGCCCACCACGCCGACGGCGAGCGGATGGTTGCCGGGAACCGAATCCTTGCCGTTGAGCGAGGTGGCGACGGGGATGCCGAGCCGCTCGGCCAGCGCGATCAGCTCAGGCCCCGCGCCCGAGGCCCGCACGCCGCCGCCGGCGACGATCACGGGCCGGGCGGCCTCCTGCAGCACCTTCAGCGCGACGATCACGCTGGCCGCATCGGGCTCCGGCCGGAACGGCGGCACTGACGCGAACAGCGGCTCGACCAGGGGCTCCAGGTCGGCCTCCTCCAGGTCGATCTGGCCCTCGTTGCCCCGGAACTGCAGGTGCACCGGGCCGGGCGTGCCGGAGGTGGCGACGCGGAAGGCCTGGCGCACCATGTCGGGAATGCGGGAGACCTCGTCGATGGTGGCGTTGAACTTGGTCACCGGCTCGAACGCCGGCACGTCGTCCACCTCCTGGTAGACCTTGCGGAACTTGGTCTTGGGGTCGCGCCCGCCGGTCATGGCGATGACGGGGGAATGGGCGAGGTGGGCATCGCGCAGGCCGGCGGCGAGGTTGAGCGCGCCGATCACCTGGGCCATGCAGATGCCGGGCCGGCCGGAGGCGCGCGCGTAGCCGTCGGCCATGTAGGCGGCGGACTTCTCGCCGTGGACGTGGATGCGCTTGATCGAGGTGCGCCGCTCCATCTCGGCGAAGGTGCGGCGCAGGACGGCGGGCACCATGAAGACGTGCGTGACGCCGTATCCAGCCAGCATGTCGGCCAGGCACTCGGCACCGGTCATTCTCGGCATGATCGGTCTTTCTTTGCTTGGCCCAAAGCCGGCGCTGCTCGGCGCCATGGCCACGCGCAGGTTACTGGAGGGAGTCCGGAGCTATCAATTCTGCTTGCGGGCGTTCTGCACCTCGGAACGCTGCCCGAAAGCCGCACTCCACGAGGGGGGTTTTCGCGCTTCCTGCTCGGCCTTCCAGGCATCGAGTGACATTCCCTACCACTCCTTGCCGGTGCCCCTGATGATCCACAAGACAAAACCATAAATCGCGAAACAACTAAGCCGGGAGCCGATGGCAGCAGCGGTGGCAACTGTGTGCAGCCCCGCCAGATCCCAATAATAGTACCAATACAGCTCATCGACGCGTTCGCCAAAATCGGCTCTCGCACGTTCCCACTGCTCCGCCGAACCGTCGCCGACTTGCTTGCAGAGCTCGACGTCGCGATGGAAGGCGGCCGGTTGGCCTTTCAACCCGGTCGCATGGGTGCAGCGCTGCAAATACCATTCCCCACCTACGTCGTTCCGCTCGCCTCTGATAAGATTGCCGTCCGATGCGTAGCGTGTTGAAAAGTAGAAGTACCAACGCGTCGGGTGGATGGTCGAGTAATACATATGAGCAGCATAGATGTTGGCGGCCACTACCGACACCATGAAGGCAAGAAAGAGCCGGCGAGCCAAGCTTTGATCTAGCCAACGAAGAATCGAGTCCGTGGTTGTGGCTTCCATCAATGTCCCCCAGACAGAATGAAGCCCCCGACGGCCCACATCAGGGGCAGCAGGCAAATCCTGTCAAGCCGCTATATTCCGGCTGCGAGCGCGCGGTCGTGCCGCGGGCGCCGTGTCATGCGTTGGCTGGGTCGCGTAGCAGCGAAGCCACCTACTTTATCGCCAGCGGATTGACCGGCGACCCCACGGCTCCCGTGATCGGCAGCGCCGGGGCGACGAACAGGTACTCGTACACCCCGTCCACCGCGCAGTCCTCGGCCAGCTCCTTGACGTTGAAGATCTCGCCCATGGTCATGCCCATGATGGGGATGGTGATCCAGTGCCAGGGCTGGGTGATGCCGGGCTCGGTGTCGTTGGGGCGCACCTCGGCACCCCACGTATCGGTGGCAAGCGCCGCCAGCTCGGTGCGCTGCACCCACTCCAGCGTCTCGAACGCCATGCCGGGGGCGTCGCCGCCGGGGTAGCCGTCCCAACTGCCGCGGGTGAGGCACTTCTCCAGCTGCCCGGTGCGCACCACCACGAAGTCGCCGCGCTTCATGTCCACGCCCTGCTTCTGGGCCGTCAGGTCGAGGTCGGCGCAGGTGATGCCGTAGCCGTCCTCCAGGCAGTCCCTGCCCAGGGCACGGGCCACGTCGAGGAACACGCCGCGGCCCACCATCCTGGACTTGGTCTTCTCGATGCCGCACTTCTGGGCGCCGTTGGAGGTGACCTCGCGGCAGTCGTAGCCGTTCCACATCGAGTTCTCGTAGAACACGTGGCCCAGGCCGTCCCACTGCGTGCCGCACTGCAGCGGCATGATCACCATGTCGTCGGAGGCGCGGATGCCCCGCTTGTCGAGCACGCCCGAGTAGGCGTCGGTGCCGGTGCGCAGCATGACGTGCAGCGGGTTGATGCGGCCGAGCGCGGGGTAGTTGCTCTTGGCGCCCTGCGGGCCTTTCTCGTCGTAGTTGAGAGCGAGCGAGATGACCTTGCCCTTCTTGACCAGACGGGCGGCGGCCACGATGTCCTCCGGGCTCGTATAGTTGAGCGTGCCGATCTCGTCGTCCGGCCCCCACTTGCCCCAGTTCTTGTAGGTCTCGGCGGCTTCGGCCAGGTCCTGGCGGGTGAGCTTCTTCCTGGCGGGCGTGTTTGCCGACATCGGGTGCGTCCTCTCCTTAATTCCTGGCTGCCTGGCTCTGAGCGAGGGTGTTCGAAACGTTGGCGGCGATGCTACTATGACCGAAACGGGAAACACCATGCAGCCGCCCCGCTGGCTGGCATGCATCAGACAACGCTCCTCTTATGACTCAGTAAGATAGGGAGGACTATCCATGGCCGTTGCAGAGTCAACGATCCGCAAGCCCCTTCCCTTCGACGCCGCCCGCCTCGATGCGCTGCTCGACGAGGCCGGCATCGACGTGCTCATCGCCACCTCCAAGCACAACGTCCAGTATCTGCTCGGCGGCTACCGGTTCTTCTTCTTCGAGACCATGGATGCGATCGGCACCACCCGCTACCTGCCGGCGCTCATCTACCGCAAGGGCAAGCCGGAGAGCGCCGCCTACGTCGGCTGCGCCATGGAGACCTTCGAGCAGGAGCTGGGACGGCTCTGGCCCACGAATCTCGATCTGCGCTTCACCGGCAGCGTCGCTGCCATGGAGCAGGCGGCGGCGCACATCAGGAAGCTGGGCGACGGCATCCGCAGGATCGGCGTGGAATCCGCCTTCCTGCCGGCCGACGCGGAAGGCGTGCTGCGCCGGGAGCTCTCCAACTGCGAGATCGTCGACGCCGTATTCCCGCTGGAGCGGCTCAGGGCGCGCAAGACGCCCGAGGAAATCGGCCTCCTGCGGCAGGCATCGGAGCGCGTCGTTGACACCATGCTGGCCACCTTGCGCCAGATCAAACCCGGCATGGCCAAGCACGAGATCGCCGAGACGCTGCGGCGCGAGGAGGTGAGCCGCGGCCTGGTGTTCGACTATCTGCTGCATACGGTCGGCACCAGCCTCAACCGTGCGCCCGGCTCCGACCAGCGCATTCAGGCCGGCGATATTCTCTCGCTGGATTCCGGCGGCAACTACAAGGGCTACATCGGCGACCTGTGCCGAATGGGCATCCTGGGCGAGCCCGACAGCGAGCTGGAGGACCTGCTGGGCTTCGTCGAAGAGGTGCAGCAGGCGACGCGCTCACCCGTCCGGCCGGGCGCGCGCGGCGGCGACATCATCGATCTCGGCGAGCGCATGGTGCGGGAGAGCGCGCACGCCAGATACACCCACTACATGGCGCACGGCATGGGTCTCGTCAGCCACGAGGCGCCGCGGCTCATGAACCTGCCGCGGCTCTCCTACGCCGCCTACGATGCGGACCGGCCGCTGGAGGCCGGCATGGTGATCTCCATCGAGACCACCATGCAGCATCCGACGCGCGGCTTCATCAAGCTGGAGGATACGGTGCTCGTCACCGATACGGGCTACGAGGGCCTGGGCGACGGCGGCCGCGGCTGGAACCGGGCCGGATCGACCGCGACCTGATTTCAAGCGCCCGAAACAAGGGCGCCCAACAGGCAGATACGGGAGGAAGACATGAGAAGACTAGCGAGGCTGGCGGTTGCGCTGGCCCTGACGATTGGCGCCGGCGCGGCCTCGGCCCAGAGCTATCCCGACCATCCGGTGAAGGTGATCGTGCCGTTCGCGCCGGCGGGGCCCACCGACGTGATCGCCCGCATCGTCGCCGACAAGCTCTCGGCCAGCCTCGGCCAGCAGTTCTACGTCGAGAACCGGGCGGGCGCCGGCGGCAACATCGGCACAGCGGCGGTGGCGCAGTCGCCGGCCGACGGCTACACGCTGCTGGTTGCCAGCACCGGCCTCGTCGTCAACCCCAGCCTGTTCGCCAAGGTGCCCTACGACCCGGTGAAGGACTTCGCGCCCATCACCCTGGTGGCCGTATCGCCCAACGTTCTGACCGTGCACCCCTCTGTTCCGGCGCAGAGCGTCAAGGAGCTGGTCGCCCTCGTCAAGGCCAATCCCGGCAAGTACAGCTTCGCCGCGCCCGGTGTCGGCAGCACGCCGCACCTGTCGGGCGAGATGTTCCGCATCTCGCAGGGCATCGACCTGGCGACGGTGCAGTTCACCGGCGCCGGCCCCGCCATTCAGAACACAGTCGGAGGCCACACGCCGGTGGCCGTCACCGCGCTGCCGCCCGCCGCGCCGCAGATCAAGGACGGCCTGCTGCGGGCGCTGATGGTGACAAGCGAGAAGCGGGTGTCCGCCCTCCCGGACGTACCGACAGCCGCAGAGGCGGGCCTCGCCGGCCAGGAGGCCTACACGCTTACCGGCCTGCTGGCGCCGACGGCCACGCCGAAGGCGATCGTCGATCTCATCCATCGCGAGGTGGTGAAGATCGTAGCGCTGCCCGACGTGCAGAAGCGGCTCGACGACCTCGGCTTCCAGGTGGTGGCCAACTCGCCCGACGAGTTCGCGGCGCAGATCAAGACCGAGATGGAGAAGTGGGCCAAGGTGATCCGCGACGCCGGTATCAAGCAGCAGTAGATCACCCGTCATCCCGGACGGAGCGGTGCGAGCCAACGGCGAGCAACGCTCCGATCCGGGATCTCGTGAAGGTGTGCCGACTCGTCTCATGAGGTCCCGGATAGCCTCGCTGCGCTCGGCTTCCGGGATGACGGGTGTACCTCTCATCACCGCGAGACGTGCAGCGGGGGGACCCGGTCGCGCCAGGGCATGGCCGCCTCCAGAGCCGTCGCCAGCTGCAGCAGCAGGTGCTCGGCTGCCGGCCTGGCGGCGATCTGCACGCCGATGGGCACGCCCGTGGAATGCATGGCGAGCGGCAGCGACATGGCCGGCGTGCCCATGACGTTGTGGGGAATGGTGTACTGGCAGGGCGCGTTGAACAGCTCCGCGATCAGGTTGTGCCAGCCCACCCCCGGCTTGGAGAGGTGATAGCGGCCCCAGGGCTCGGACACGCGCGCGGTGGTGGGCGAGAGCCAGATGTCGTGCGTGCTGAAGAACTGGCCGAGGCGGCGGCGCGCCGCGTTGGCCGCGGCATTGGCGGCGATGAAGCGCTCGGCCGTGATCTCCCTGGCGGCCTCGTAGACGGAGAGAATCACGGGCTCCAGCGTATCGGGGCCGATCTTGCGGCCGCTGCGCCTGGCGTAGGCGTCGAGCCGGGAGTCGAAGCCGAAGAAGAAGATGTCGGTGGTGGCGCGCACCATGGCCTCGCCGTCGATCTCCACCTTCGCCATCTCGACCGCGTGCCCCATGTCGGCGAGGGCCTTGCCGGCGGTCACCACCGCCTGGGCGACCTCCGGATCGACATCGACGCCCAGCAGCTTGTCGAGCACGATGCCCACCTTCAGCTTCCCGGGCGACCTGGTGGCGAGCGTGGCGTAGGGCTCGTCCGGCTTGGGGATGATGAAGGGGTCGCCGGGCTGCGGGATGGAAACGCAGTCGAGCATGGCGGCGGCGTCGCGCACGGTCCTGGTCTGCACGAAGTTCATGGAGTAGCCCCAGCCGCCCTCGTCCACCACCGGGGCGATCGAAACGCGCATGCGCGACGGCTTGAGGCCGACGCCGCCGCACCAGGAGGCCGGGATGCGGATGGAGCCGCCGATGTCGGAGCCGTGCGCAACGGGCACGATGCCGGCGATGACCGCCGCCATGCCGCCGCCGGTGGAGCCGCCGGCCGAGTAGCCCTGCTTCCAGGGGTTCGACGTGTTGCCGTGGAGCACGCTCTCGGTGGTGGCCGACATCGAATACTCGGGCGCCGCCGAGCGGCCGAGGATGTTGACGCCGGCGGCCTTGAGCAGATCGACGAAGCAGGTGCCGGCCTCCACCGTCATGCCTTGGCAGAGGCGCGAGCCGAATTCGATTCTGCGGCCCTGCTCGTGGCCGAACACATCCTTGATCAGAAACGGCACGCCGCGGAACGGGCCGTTGCCGAGGCTCGCCGCGTCGAGGCCCTCGATGCGGTCGCGATAGAGCTCCACCACAGCGTTGACGGCGCCGTCCACCTTCGCCCTGGCCGCGGCCGCCGCGAGCGCCAGCTCCTTGGGGCTAACCTCCTTCCTGGCCACCAGCTCGGCGAGGCCCAGGGCATCGTAGCTGGCGTACTCGGCGAGGTTCATGATGCGAGGTCCTTCTCGTGCCGCAGCCGGTTCTCTGCAGCCAGTAGAGCAGGGCGCAGACCCGATAGGCAAGCGCGGGAACCGGATTGAGGATGCGCGTCGGCGCGGCCGGACTTTGTTGCCGGGGCAGACAGGTCGACCTACTCTGCAGCCGCAAAAAACGCCGATCGGGGGAACGCCAGTGATCGAACTCAAGCCTATGTCAGCCGTGGTGGCCGCGCTCGCACTCCTCGCAACGAGCGCGTCGGCGCAGGAGTGGCCCGCCAGGAACGTCACGCTGATCGTGCCGTTCGCTGCGGGCGGCGGCATCGACGCCAACGCGCGAGTGCAGGCGCTGGCGCTGGCCGAGGTGCTGGGGCAGGGCGTGATCGTGGAGAACATCGGCGCGGCCGGCGGCACCGTGGGCACCGCGCGCGCGGCCAAGGCCGAGCCCGACGGCTACACGCTGCTGATCGGCAACTCGGGCACGCACGCCTACGCCGCCACGCTCTACAAGAGCCTGCCTTACGACCCGGTCAGCGACTTCGAGCCGGTCGGCATGACCACGGACAGCCCGCGCATCCTGCTGGTGCGCAAGGACCTCCCGGTGAGCAACCTCGAGGGGTTCATCGCCTATGCAAAGGAGAACCAGGCGAAGATGCAGTACGGCTCGGCGGGCGTCGGCTCCGGCACGCACCTGCCGTGCACGCTGCTCAACGCCGTGATGGGCGTCAACGTGGTGCACGTGCCCTATCGCGGCGCCGGCCCGGCCATGCAGGACCTGATCGGCGGGCGCCTCGATTACATGTGCGACACCATCCAGACCGGCGCCGAGCAGGCGAGAGGCGGCACGGTGAAGGGCATCGCCGTCATGGGGCCGACGCGGGTGCCGATCATCGACCTGCCGACCACAGCGGAGGCGGGGCTCAACGGCGTCGATGCGACAGTGTGGAACGGCTTCTTCTATCCGAAGGGCACGCCGCGCGGGATCGTCCTCAAGATGAGCAAGGCGCTGAACGCGATGATCGAGCGCCCCGACGTGGTGAAGCGCATGGCCGAGCTGGGGCTCTCGATCCTGCCGCCGGAGCAGCGCACGCCCGAATATCTGGCCGCCTTCCTGCCCAAGGACATCGAGCGCTGGGGCAAGGTGATCCGCGACGCAGGGCTTGCGGGAATGGCGGGGAAGTGAGGGGCGCCGGGCCCCCGTAGGCTGGGTCAAGCCAAGCGCAGACCCCGCACCGTTCGGCGCTGGCCCAACGATGCTCCAGGCAATCCTTTGATCGGTGTCGGGTCTTCAAGAACGCCGAGGACGCCGAGCATTACTCCGATGGCATGCGGAAGGCGGGGCTGCCGGAGCGATAACCTTTGGTCTGCAGTTCACGAAGCGGCGATAGCGCTTATCGGTCCAGGCCAGCCTCGCGTCTCCAATTCGCATCAGGTCGGCGCCAGATGATTTTGCCCTCGATGTCCATCGCGACGTTCATGCAGATCTTGTCCTGGCGTTGTACATGGGGTGTTCAAAAAAATGAGCCCAGTACATGCCATCAGGCCACAACTCATCACGACAAATGCGAGGTGCAAAGTATCGCAGCCCATAGATGGGCCGTAACTTTCGGTCGTTGTTGACCTCGTTGTACTCGCCTATGGCTAGGCGCTCGCCGCAGTCGTCGTTGTAGGTGTGGCCAAAGATGTCGTCGAAGTAAGTGATCACTCTGGGTAGAACACGGTCGTAATCTGCACCGAAGAGCTGCAGGGCGTGTTGGGTGGAGGTGTAGAGGTCGAGGTCATGGGAAACGAACCCAACTGGCTCATGGTGCTCCGCCAGCCAGGCAGGGACCGTTTCCGCCACCGGTCCCAGGTACAGTTTGGCGCGGCGGAGCTTGGCCTGGAGCCGCTCCTTGTCCATGGGTAGCTGGCCCTCGAACCACTTGTTTGGCTGGTCTCTATAGTCCACGGGCTTGGGCAGACCGACGCCGGTATCGAAGCCAAACACATCGATGGCAACGTCGGTTCGTTGCTCCACCGACTCGGCGATCGCCTCGAGCGTGATCAGTCCATGTCCGCCCGCCACTCCGAACTCAATGACTGATATTCGTGAGATCCCAAGCACTCGCGCCAGGGCCGCGCCCTGCAAGACGCCCCAGATGTACATGGGCTTACCCCAACAGCGCGAGTTCGCAAAAAGCTCGGACCACGTATAGTTCAGCCAGGGTAGCTGTTATCAAACTCCACCGGCGGCCAACTCTCGGGGTGGGTTTGGCGCTTCAGCATCTTGAGGCGCTCCACGGCACTGCGCGGAAGCACTGCCTTTGCAAACATCTTCAATGGACCAATCACATTACGCCCCCAAACTAACAGCACACCACCTGCGACACGACAAAGACCAGTACATTCAGGATGTCAAGCGGTGGTTGTTGTGGGCGGCCGTGGCAACCGGTGAGGGACTCGAACGCCCGTGACCACACTCAAAATACGGCGTCCTTGCCACTGAACGAACCGGCCGCAAGATGTGGAGGCGCGTGCTGGAGTCGAACCAGCTATCGAGGCGCCGTGGATGCCGCTCGATCAGGCTCTCGACAAGGCGAGGGCGATGCCGGAGGGGCCGATCGTGCTGGCGGACATGGCCGACAACGCCGGCGGCGGCGCGCCGAGCGACTCCACCTTCATCCTGCGCGCCATGCTGGAGCGCGGCATGGGCGATGCGGTGCTCGGCTGCATCTGGGACCCGGGTGCGGTGGCGCTCGCCTTCGAAGCGGGCGAGGGCGCGCGCCTCAAGCTGCGGGTGGGCGGCAAGCTGGGGCCGATCTCGGGCGATCCCTTGGATCTGGATGTCATGGTGGCGCGGTTGGCGCGCCAGGCCATGCAGGACTACCTGGGCGCCAGGAACGACATGGACGACTGCGCCGCCGTCCGCACCCAGGGCGTCAATGCCGGCATCGACATCGTGCTCAACTCCAAGCGCACCCAGACTTTCACGCCGAGCGCTTTCATGGCCGTGGGGCTCGACCCGGCGGCCAGTCGCTACGTGGTGGTGAAGTCGATGAACCACTTCCGCGCCGGTTTCGAGCCCATCGCCAAGGCCATCCTCTACGTGGCCGCGCCCGGCGCCATCGACTTCGACTACCGCCGCATCCCCTACCGCAACCTGCGCCGGCCGATCTATCCACTCGATGCGAACGCCTGGGCGGATGGTTGATCCCGGGGGGCAAGGCGTAGAGAACTTACCGCCTTTGACCCGAAGCGGTCCTCAAGGGCAGACACCACGCAAAGCGGCGACTTCAGCTTTGCCCTGCAGAAGCAGATGTCAAAGCCGGCGCATCGGTGCGTGGCGCACAAGCGGATGGCGCAATAGCGTGTGGATGATGATTGGCGCTCCAAGAGCGCTGGGCAGTACCCAGAATGCCCACTGCTGAAGCTCCCGCCACAGGGGCAGGCTCTTGCCATTGTCCACGTAGAACGCGGTTAGCATCAAGATGTATGACAGGCCCATGCCGGTGATGTGCAGTGTGACCCAATTGTGCCAGCGTTGCCGTACGGCCCTCCGCGCGACGGTCGCCGCGATCAGGGACAAGGCACCGAGGAAGAACAGATGATAGTTCTCGGCCCAGCGCACGGCTGATAGCCCCGTTGCCGAAGCGACGACTACCGCCAAGGACCAATAGTAGATCGCTCCGGACGTCGAATGACGGCCTCGACCTTTGCCGCTGAGCATGGCAGCGATACCGGCCACGACGCAGGCCGTGCCTACGACGATGTGGAAGCGGACCACGGCCAGGAATACCGGGTCAACGGAGGGCACCGGCATGCCGAAGACGATGGTTGTGTCACCGGGCATCAAGCGACCTTGGTTGCTGGCCCATCGTTGAGGCGAGCAGACGCGTTATCGCGAGAATTCCTTCGAGGCGTTCCGCGACCGCCGCAGCGTCGATCTGATAGAAGACATGCCGGCCTACCTTCTCGCCTATGACGATTTGCACGGCAGCCAGCCGGTGCAGATGCCGCGCAACCACTGAGCGGTCCTGGGGTAGGCGGGCGGCGATGGCGCCAATATCGGCACGGCCGAGCAGGATCAGCTGACGCAGCACCGAAATACGCGCCGGCTCGCATAGCGCCTTGAAGAAACCGGTATCAAAAACCGCCACCACCGCCGAGCAGCCTCTTGCCGCGACACCTTCATCCGGGTCCTGCACCGTGAGTGCGCAACATTAGCCAGACGCATTATATGCACATAGGTGCACATGCATAGTGTCAGAAACGCAGTTTTCGAAGTCCACAAGCTCCAGCATTGCGTGCACGCGCCGCTTGCGCTTCAACTTGGGTACCCCATCAGGCGAAACGCGCCGTGCACAAGGATGGCGAGCAACTGCTGCTCCGCTCACGGGCTTACCCCCGTTCGACCCGGGGTGCTGCGCGGAGCACCGCCCGTCCATCCCATTAGCTGCCCTCGTCAGCGATGCTGCCGCCCCGCAAGTGCATCCAGGATCGGGCATTCCGGAACAGATAATCCTCCGCACTTTGCAGCCAACTCGCTGAGAACACGGTCGAGCTTTTTCAAGTCGCGGATTTTTCCACGGATGCTGGCCACGTGCTGCTCTGTCAAAGTCCTCACCTCGGCGCAGGTGAGGTTGTGACCGCGAGCAAGCCCGAGGAGATCGCGCGTATCGTTGATGGAGAAGCCGAGTGCGCGGGAGCGTCGAATGAAGGCCAGGCGCTGCCGATGCAGGTCGTCGTATAAGCGGTGTCGGCCGCGGCTGCGCGGCGGAGCCGGCAGAAGACCGATACGCTCGTAATATCGGATGGTTTCAATGTTTACGCCAGTGCGCCGGGAAGGCTCGCCAATCGAGAGGCCGGGCGCTCGCGATTTTGTGTTGGATTGAGCCACGCCAAAATCCTTGAACCTGCAGCTACTACAGGAATTATTCTGGCGCCATGCCAAAGACAATGCAATCGGTGGGTGTCAAGGCGAGCAGCGCCGCACGACACGTCCGCCTGTTCTCTCGCATTGGCTTAGTGACTGCCCTCGCGGCTCTGGTGGGTGCGTCATGCTGCGCTCTTCCATTGGTGCTGGCTTGGCTCGGCCTGGCCGGGGCCTGGGTCGCCAATATAGAGATCTTCGTCGCCTACCGCGCATACACTACCGCCACCGCCGCTATTCTCGTCGGCTTGGGCTGGGGGATCGCAATCCGGCGTCGCGCCGCGAACCGGACGTTTGCCGTTCTCGCGCTTGCGACCGTGCTGCTCGTAGGGGCGGTGTTGGTCTCCTACTATGAGACGGCGCTGACGCGATATCTCATTGCGCTGCGACGGAAGTGATCACGGTTGGGAAGCTCATGGAACGACACACGCTTGCGTTGGAACTTCGTTCGCTCATCACCTGCCCGCATTGCAGCCACCAGGCTACGGAGACGATGCCGACCGATGCATGCGTCGGCTTCTACCCCTGCAAGGGGTGCGGCACGATGCTGAGGCCCAAGCGCGGCGACTGCTGCGTCTTTTGCAGCTATGGCACGGTCCCTTGCCCGCCGATCCAGCAGGAACGCGCCGGGGTCGACGGAGCGACGTGCTGTGGAGAGCAGCATGACAAACAATAGACTGACCTGCGAGCGGCGGGATTGGGCAGGCGGCAGGTCTTACGCTTCGCGTGACTGCAAATAGCAAGCGCGTCAGTTCTGCCAGTGCGCCCGTATCCGATGATGTGCGAGCTGTCTGACCAAGACGTCGTCTGCTGGCACTCATTCTCCGTAGAGGACAAGCCGGGCGAATGGTCCGCTCTCGGGGGTAGCTGACCGTAGGCCGCCGGCAAACCGCCGCGCGCCGTCAGCTGCGGCCGTTGATGGCGATCTGGAGGGCGTCGTAGGCGTGGTCGGAGGCCTGCAGCCACGCCAGGTGGTCCTTGAGGAAGGACGTGGCCGACTCCAGGCCCTTCTTGAACCTGGCGTCCTTGGCGGCGAGCTCGGCGAAATGCTCCACCGTCGCCCGGTGGCAGACCTCCACCACCGGCTGGGGGAACTGGCGGATCACCGCGCCGGCGGCCACCAGACGCCGCAGCGCCGGCGGATTGATGGCGTCGTACTTGGCGAGCATGCCCGCGTTGACGGCGTCGCAGGCGCGTGCCAGCGCCGCCCGGTAGGACTTGGGCAGCGCCTCCCACTTCTCCAGGTTGACGACGAGGTGCACCATGCCGGCGCTCTCCCACCAGCAGGGCCCATAGTTGTACTTGGCCACCTTGACGAGCCCCAGCCGCTCGTCGTCGTGCGGGCACAGGAACTCGGCGCCGTCGAGGGCATTGTTGTCCAGCGCCGCCACCACGTCGGCGTGCGGCATATCGAACGGCACGGCGCCGAGCCTGGCGAATACAGGGGCGCCGAGGCCGTTGATGCGGAAGCGCAGGCCCTTGAAGTCCTCGAGGGCGTTGATCTCCTTCTTGAACCAACCGCCCATCTGACCGCCGATGGTGCCGGCGGGCATGCCATAGGCGCCGAACGCCTTGAGCGCGTCGTTGACGAGCTTGGCGCCGCCACCGTACGCCCACCACGACTGCTGCAGGCGGGCGTTGAGACCGAAGGGCAGGCCGGAGCCGAGCCCCAGGGTCATGTCCTTGGCGACGTGGAAGGAGAGGGGCGTGTGGGCGCATTCTACGGAGCCGCTCGCCACCACATCGAGGGCCTGGCGGCTGGTGGCCAGCTCGCCGGCGGCGTAGGTCTGGATCTGGAACTTGTTGTCGGTGGTCTCGGCCACATAGGCGGACAGGGTCTGGCCGGTGCCGAACAAGGTCTCCTGCGACTTGGGGAAGCTCGACGCCATGCGCCAGCGGACCTCGGGAGCCGACTGGGCGACGGCAGGGGCGGCGAGGGCCGGGGTCGACAGCGCCACCGCTGCGCCGGTGCGCAGGAACGCTCTGCGGTGCAACGCTCTGCGGCGCACGGATGCTCTCCCCGAGACGGACTTTTCGATTGAGCTTATCCGAGAAGGCGCGCACATGAAAACGGCAACTTGTGCGCTGCAGCCGGGCCATGGCTCGGCTGGCCGCGGGGCGCGATCCCGGCAGCGTCGTACAACCGTACATGGCGGCTGCGCCGCAGGGTACGCGACCTCACGGCGCAGGGGTGCTCCTGCACGCGAGGACGGCCCGGAACGGGCGTGCTGCCGCGCGGTCGCGCCTGCGGCGCGCGACGCGGGGGGAATTCGGGCTCAAGGCCTGATGTAGGCGTAGCCCTGCGCCTGCAGCTCCATGAGGCGCACGGCGCCGGACGGCACGACGTTGGCCTCGCCGATGAGCGGCACCTGCTTGCCCTCGGCCTTGCTCTGGTTGGCCTGCGTGTTGCCGCAAGCGATGAACTTGAGATTGGGGTTCTCCAGCGCCATGGGGCCGATGCGGTCCTTCACCGGGCTGGTATCCGCGCGCAGCATATGCAGGCCGGGACCGTAGGCGACGATCTCGATCAGGACGGTCTCGTTCTTCGTCTTGTAGTAGTCGGCGATGTTCTTGGCGTTGTTGAGGGCCAGATCCATCTGCGCCTTGTCGTTCTGGCTCACCTGGATCGCCACCTTGTGGACCGTGCCCTGCTCATCGGCCTGCGCGGGCGCGGTGCCGCCGCCCAGCCACGTCGCCAGCATCATCGCCGCCAAAGCCAGGCCAAGGCTGCGGCCCCGGATCGTCGCCATTCGCGTTCCCCAATCTACGTGCTCAAACCCAATGGCCGGCACAGGCATCGACCCCAAGTCGGTTCGCTCGGACTATGCTGCGATGTGAACTGCTCAGGGTCCATGTCGGACCTCCCGCACTTTAGGCTACGCATAGCATGGACTGCCGCCGGGGCGAATGCAGGTCAAGAACCTAAGATTTCAAACTGAGTCACCCGTAGCGACCCCAGGTTACGCCGTCTCCGCGAACAGCTCGCGGCCGATCAGCCACCGGCGGATCTCGCTGGTGCCGGCGCCGATCTCGTAGAGCTTGGCGTCGCGCAGCAGGCGCCCTGTCGGGAAATCGTTAATATAGCCGTTGCCGCCCAGAAGCTGCACGGCATCCAGCGCGACCAGCGTCGCCTTCTCGGCGGCGTAGAGGATGGCGCCGGCGGCGTCCTTGCGGGCGGTCTCGCCGCGGTCGCAGGCCTTGGCCACCGCGTAAACGTAGGCCTTGCAGGCGTTCATGGTGGTGTACATGTCGGCGAGCTTGCCCTGCACCAGCTGGAACTCGCCGATCGCCTGGCCGAACTGCTTTCTCTGGTGCACGTAGGGGATCACCACGTCCATGGCCGCCTGCATGATGCCGAGAGCGCCGGCCGCCAGCACGGCACGCTCGTAATCGAGGCCGCTCATCAGCACGTTCACACCCCGGCCGAGCTCGCCCAGCACGTTCTCCTCGGGCACCTCGCAGTCCTCGAAGATCAGCTCGCCGGTGTCGGAGCCGCGCATGCCGAGCTTGTCGAGCTTCTGGGCGGTGGAGAACCCATTGTAGCCGCCCTCGACCAGGAAGGCGGTGATGCCGCGGGGGCCGGCGCCAGGGTCTGTCTTCGCATACACCACCAGCACATCGGCGCACGGGCCGTTGGTGATCCAGAACTTGGTGCCGTTGAGGACGTAGCGATCGCCCTTCTTGTCGGCCCTGAGCCGCATGGAGACCACGTCGGAGCCGGCGCCGGCCTCCGACATGGCGAGCGCGCCGACGTGCTCTCCGGAGATCAGCTTGGGGAGATACTTGCGCTTCTGCGCGTCGCTGCCGTTGCGGCGGATCTGGTTGACGCACAGGTTGGAGTGGGCGCCGTAGGAGAGCCCCACGGAGGCAGAGCCGCGGCTGATCTCCTCCAGGGCGACGCAGTGCTCCAGGTAGCCGAGGCCCGACCCGCCGTACTCCTCCTCCACCGTGATGCCATGCAAGCCGAGCGCGCCAAGCTTGGGCCACAGATGGCGCGGAAATTCGTTGGTCCTGTCGATCTCGGCGGCGATGGGCGCGATCTCGTCAGCAGTGAAACCGCGAACGCTGGCTCTGAGCTGGTCGGCCGTCTCGCCCAGGCCGAAATCGAGGGTCGGAAAGTCGTTGGGGATCATCGGGCGCTCCCTCCTGGCGTTCGTGCGGCTAGTGTATCATGAAGCCCCCGCAAATCGGGATTCCCGGTGTGAGCATGAGCACTGACACGACATCGAGGCCATCCGCCATTCCGTGGCCGCCGCTGCTGATCGCGGTTGTGCTGGTGGCGGGATGGCTGGCAGACCGGCTCTATCCGCTGCCGTGGCCGGGGCTCGACGATTGGCCCGCGCGCCTCGTCGGCTACAGCCTCGGTCTCGCCGGCATGGCGCTGGTGGCGTGGGCAACGGTGACGTTCCGCAGGGCCGGCACCACCATCCAGCCGCACCGGGGTGCCGACAGGCTCATCACAGACGGTCCGTTCCGCTGGCGTCGCAACCCCATCTACATCGGCCACGTGCTGATCTTCCTGGGCCTCGCCGAGCTGACGCACAACATCTGGTTCGTGATCCTGGCGGGGGTATACGCGGTCGTGATCCACTGGCTTGCCATCCTGCCCGAGGAGCGGCATCTGGAGGCGCGCTTCGGGCAGGCGTATCGCGACTACAAGGAGCGCACGCGGCGGTGGCTCTGAAGACGCTGGACTGAGACGGGGGGACGATGGTCAACGACGAGCGCGAGGAGGAGCACCAGTTCCTGCAAGGGCTGAAGGCCCGCACCGGGCGCGACCTTGCCGAATGGATGGCGGCGATTGCCACCCAGGGCTTCAGCGACAAGAACGAGATCATCGACTGGCTGCGGAGCGAGGGCCTGCCCTTTGCCCGCGCCTCGTGGCTGGAGCGCATTCACCGCAACGGCGGCAAGCCGATCTACGCGGATGCGCCTCAGCCTCCAGCCCCTGCTGTCGTGGAGGTAGGGCGCAGCGCAGCGCCGCCTGCCGAGCCGACGCCGCAGCCAAAATCGCAGCCAAAGCCCACCCCTTCAGCGCCAAAGGCCAAGGAGTTGGCTCCGAAGGTGGTTGAGCCACCGGCGAATGCAACCGCAGAGCTGGAGAAGCTCGTCTCGGCGGCCAAGGGCTACCGCCCGCTCTATCACATGCTGGAAGCCCGGATCCGCCAAGCCATCCCCGGCGTCGTCGTCGCCCCGCAAGGCCGCTATGTCTCGTTCGGCGCTCCCAACGAGCTCGCCGCCGTGACCCTGCACCCAACCGAGCTCCGCCTGGGCCTCGATCTCGGCGACCGGGCGTTCGACGCCGTGGTGCAGCAGGCCAAGCTGCGCGGGCCTGGCCCCGCCATCACCCACATGGTCGTCCTCACCGACGCGCGGCAGGTGAACGACGAGCTGCTGGCGCTGGTCCGAGCCGCAAACCATCGCGTCAACAGCGCGGGACAATAGCCCCGGGGTGGGCTACACAAAAAAGCCCGAATTCGGGACTGCCGTGCTGGCGCTCATGCGGAGGTGCAGGCGATGCTCTTCGGATTGCGGAGCGCACTGGGTGCCGCGGTATTGCTCGCGGTGGTGCTGGTGCTGATCGGCGTGAGCCCCATCCCGCGTGGGGCGTCCGAGCTCAGGACGGCGGAGACGAAGGGCGCGGCACCGCCGTCCGCTCCGGCTGCCGGCCTGCAGACGCTCCCGGTCGGCGGTGCCAACGACGCGGAGGCGGGCCAGGAGCAGGCGCAGCGCCTGATGAAGGCCGTCGATGCCATCCTGCAGGACGCCGCGAGGAACCGCTCAGAGGCGCGCAAGCTGCCCTCGGACGCGGACTTCATGCTCAAGCCCATCTGGGCCGAGACCAAGGAGGACCGCGAGCGCAAGGTGCGCGACCTCCTCGACGCGGTGCTGGGGATCGTAACCGACGCACCGGTCGTGGAGCTGCAGAAGAAGATCGAGGGGCTGCGCCGCAACATCCGCGACCTCGACGACCGCATCGTCGCGCTCCGCGAGAAGCAGCTGATGGCGCCCAAGGACGGCATGCTCACCAGCATGCTCTCCGAGACGGTGGGCTCCATCGGCCGCGAGATCGAGGAGGCGAAGCGGCGCATCGCCGCCAACCGCGACGAGATCGCCCAGACCAAGGCCGGCATCCGCGAGGCGCTGCGCCGGAACGGCGTGGAGCTGACGGCCGAGCAGGTGGACCTCCTGCTCGACGGCGTGCTGTCGGGCGACCTGGTGCGCCTTGTCGTCGTGTTCAACTCCGCGCGACTGATCGACACCCAGCTCGGCAAGATGATGACGGCATCGGGCGAGAACATCGGCGCGGCCCGGAAATACTTCGCCATGCA
>Ga0070705_100000271_pt1 | contig 31390 bp, 31 predicted proteins | sample KBSK5253metaG_FD_65455 | JGI IMG/M metagenome (GOLD analysis project Ga0070705, IMG submission 65455) | Corn, switchgrass and miscanthus rhizosphere microbial communities from Kellogg Biological Station, Michigan, USA - KBS K5-25-3 metaG | ecosystem: Host-associated > Plants > Roots >... | reverse complement strand
GGCGGCCCGGGCGGCCCAGGCAGGCCGGGCGGCCGGCCCGGCGGTCCCGGCGCACGCAGCGGCACCGGCGGCCCGCCCCGCAGCGGCGGCTTCGGCGGCCCGCGCTGACGCATCCCGGAAGTGGCAGACCCCTCTATTGGCGCTCTCGCTCACCAAGCGAGAGCGCTTTTTGCAGGCGCATCAGCCCCCGCGCAGGCTTCCGATCCAGTTTCGCACTGCATTGATGGCGTTGTTCCCATTGATGTAGAGGTCGCTGTGGTTCCCGTTGGGGAAGATCACCAGCTGCTTCGGTTCGGGCGCCAGTCGGGCGAGCTCGCGCCCCATGGCTACCGGCACCACACGGTCGCGCGCACCGTGCAGGATGAGGAGCGGCGACTTGATGCCGCCGATGTAACGCGTGGTCTCGTAGCGGTCGAACAGGAACAGCCGCACCGGTAGGAACGGATAGGCCTTGGCCGCCACGTCGACGATGGAGGTATAGGGCGCATCCAAGATGATGCCTCCCACCGGCAGCTCCGCCGCGATCCTCACCGCGATGCCGGAGCCGAGCGATTCCCCATAGACGATGACCGACTTGGGCGGCACGCCCTCCTTGACCAGCGCGCCGTAGGCGAGGCGGGCGTCGGCGACGTTGACGGCCTCGCTCGGGGAGCCCGAGCTGCCGCCGTAGCCGCGGTAGGTCATCATGTAGACGCCCCAGCCTTCCTCCATGAAGCGCGCGATGCGCGGCGCCCGCACGGCGAGGCTCCCGCCGTTGCCGTGAAAGTAGAGCAGCGTCGGCTGCCCCGGACGCGCCCTGCCGTACCACGCCACGACGCGCGCGCCGTCGGGCGTCTCGATGGTACGCTCCTCGACATCGGCGAGCCCCACGTCGGCGGGCAGCGTGCGATGCCGGTCGGGGAAGTACATGAGCTTGCGCTGGCCGAGGAAGCCGGCAAACCCGATCGCGCCGTACGCGGCGGCGAGACCCACAGCGAGCTTGATCCAGAAAGACATGGGCGGGCACTCGTCCTGTTGTCGTACTCCGGTCCTTTTACCCATCATCTGGCCAGCAACGTGATGCGATCAGAGCCGGAGGCAAATGGTCTCAGGCGGTTGCTGGGCGCCTCCGTTGTGGACTGGCGGTGCCGACCGCCACCGTTGCGTTGACGGCGATTCCGGCGGCGCCCTACGGTCCAGCCCATGCTTAGAGATTCGCACGCTGCCGTGCCGGACGAGCCGGCCCCAGGGTCTGGAAAGCGAAGGAGCGCACGCAAGCCGAAGGCGGCGCGTGCCGCGCTTGATCGGCCGCCGGCGCCACAGGGCTGGCGCACCTCGGACGCCGAGGAACTCGAGCTGCGGCGCTGGCGCGGGCGCACGGAGGTTCTGGGCATCGAGGCGCTGGAGCGCGAGGAGTTATTCGGCACCTTCCGTGTCCGTTCCGAAACCGGGAGCGCCTACGAGGTGGAGATTCGCAACCTCGACCAGCTCACCAACTCCTGCGGCTGCATCGACCATCGCGTCAACGGCCTCGGCACCTGCAAGCACATCGAGGGCACGCTGGACGCCCTGCGCCGCCGCAGAGCAAGGGCGCCGCGCAATGCGGCAACTGTCGGGAGCCCGCGCGTAGAGGTCTTTCTCGACCGTCGGGACGCGCCGCGCGCTGCGATCGCGTGGACAGCCGCTGGTGTCGGGCTGCGGGCCGCACGGGAGTGGCTCAGCCCGTTTCTCACGTCTGACGGCAGGCTCGATGGCGACCCAGACAATATCGCCGCTCTGGTCGCGGCGTGGCCGAAGGCGTCGGCGAAGGTGCGCGGCTCCTTGCGCGTGTCGCGTCATTTCGGGCCGTGGCTGGAGCGGCAGCGGCGCCTGCGCTCGCGTGAGGAGGCTCGCGCCGCGTTCCTGGCCGAGGTGGAGAAGGGCAAGGCCAGCTTCGACGTGGTTCGCTCGCCGCTGCTGCCCTACCAACGCGAGGGCATGCTGCACCTTGCCTTCGGCGAGCGCGCGCTCCTGGCCGACGAGATGGGCCTTGGCAAGACGATCCAGGCGATTGCCGCCTGCGAGCTGCTGGCAGAGCGCAAACGCATCACCCGCGTGCTGGTGGTGTGCCCCGCCTCCCTCAAGGCCGAATGGGAGGAGCAGATCGCCCGCTTCAGCGGGCGCGCCACCCGCTGCGTGTTCGGCCCGCGGCAGGACCGGCAGGCAGCCTACCGAGAGCCGCCCTTCTTCACCATCGTCAACTACGAGCAGGTGCTGGCCGACGCCGACGACCTCAATGCGCTGCTGACGCCCGACGTGGTCGTGCTCGACGAGGCGCAGCGCATAAAGAACTGGCACACCAAGACGGCCAAGCGCGTGAAGGAGCTGCGCTCGCCCTACGCCTTCGTGCTGACCGGCACGCCCATCGAGAACCGTATCGACGAGCTCTATTCCATCGTCCAATACCTGGACCCTGAGCTGATCGGGCCGCTGTTCCGCTTCAACCGCGACTTCTACCAACTCGACGCGCGCGGCCGGCCGGTGGACTACCAGAACCTCGCGGATCTGCGCCGCCGCATTGCGCCGGTGATGCTGCGCCGGCGCAAGGCTGACGTGGAGAACGAGCTGCCCGGTCGGACCTTGAAGAACTATTTCGTCGGCATGGCCGATGAGCAGAAGCGTCGCTACGAGGAGTTCCGCACGATGGCGGCCCGCCTGATCGCGGTCGCGCAGAGGCGGCCGCTACGGGCGGAGGAGTTCGAGCGGCTGCAGCGCTATCTCGCCTGCATGCGCATGATCTGCGACACACCGGCGATCCTCGACCCCACCTGCCGCATCAGCCCCAAGCTAGAGGAGCTGGAGCGGGTCTTAGGCGACCTGCTGGAGGAGCCCGATCGCAAGGTGATCGTGTTCTCCGAGTGGGAGCGCATGCTGGAGATGGTGCGCGAGCTGGCCCGCGAGATGGGGGTGGAGACGGCGTGGCACACCGGCTCGGTGCCGCAGCAGCGCCGGCGCGCGGAGATCGCCCGCTTCAAGGAGGATCCGGCGTGCCGGCTGTTTCTCTCCACCGACTCGGGCAGCGTCGGCCTCAACTTGCAGGTGGCTAGCGCAGTGGTGAACGTGGACCTGCCGTGGAACCCCGCGAAGCTGGAGCAGCGCATCGCGCGTGCTTGGCGCAAGCACCAGACGCGCTCGGTGTCGGTCGTGAACCTCGTATGCGAACAGTCGATCGAGGCCGGCATTCTGGGCCTCCTGGGTACCAAGCAGGCGTTGGCCGACGGCGTGCTCGACGGCCTCGGCGATCTCGACAAGCTCGCCATGCCGTCCGGCCGCGGCGCCCTCATCGAGCGCATGAAGGCGGCGATGCAGGCGGCAGAGGCGGCGCCCCGCATCGTGCCGGCCGACGAGGCGATCGCGGCGGACCTGGCGAGCCGCTACGGCGAACGGGCGCTACTCGTCGAGGCGCGCGAGCGCGGCGACGGCGCGGTCCAGCTGCTGGCGGTGCTCGACCTAGAGAAGGACGCGCTGGCGGTTGAGGCGGCGCGCCTTGCTGCGGCGATGGCCGAGGGCGCGCTGCCGGTGGAGGTCATCGACCGGGCCACCTGGGCCTGCGTGGAGCGCCTGCAGGCGATCGGCCTGCTGCAGCGTACAGAGACGCCGACACGCGTGCTGCACCGGGCAGCATGACAGTATCGACCCGAACACCGGCTGCGCCGACCCACGGCCTGCCGCCGGCCGATCAGGAGCAGGCCGCCGCACAATGGGCGCCGCTACTCGGGTCGCGCAACGTCGCCCCATCCGGCGCGTCCGCTACACCCTGGGCAGCGCGCCCGGGGCCAAGAATTCCGGCAGGCGTCCGAGGAGTTGGGCTGCGGCCTGCATCGCCAAAAGATAACCGTAAGCTCCGGCACCGCAGATCACGACGCTGGCCGAGGCCGAGACCTTCGAGTGGCGGTGCAGCTCGTCGCGCGCATGAATGTTCGAGATGTGGACCTCGACGATCGGCCCCTCGAAGGTCTTCAGCGCATCGATGATGGCAACGGATGTAAAGGAGTAGGCGGCGGGATTGATCACGATGGCGTTTGCGGTGGCGCGCGCCTGCTGGATGAGATCGACGAGCGCGCCCTCGTGGTTGGATTGATGGAAGGCGATCGACATGCCCAGCCGGCCGGCGAAGTTGCGGCAGGCTGCCTCGATCGTCTCGAGCGTGGTTGAGCCATAGATGTGGGGCTCGCGCACGCCGAGCAGGTTGAGGTTGGGGCCGTTGAGAATGAGCAGGTGGGCTGACATTCGCTTGATATCCCTCTGCCGTTCAGCTGGTCCCGGCGAGCGTTCGTTCCCGGGCCGCCGCCGCTTCGGCAAAGACGCGGTGCATGCGCGAAACATCCGCGGCGCGCCCGGCAAAGAGCTGGAACGATTCGGCGGCCTGGTGGACACACATGCCGGCGCCGCCCATGACCCTGCAGCCCTTGGCGCGGGCGCCCTCGACGAGCTTGGTCTCCAGCGGCGTGTATATAACGTCCGCCACCCAATGGTGCCTGGCGACCGTTTCGAGCGGGATCGGTATGCCAGGCACACCGAGCATTCCCACCGGCGTCGCATTGACGACTCCGGCGCAGATTGCCATCGCCGACGTGACGCTGGCGACGGCGCGGCTGCGGCCTTCTCCGAGCTCCGAGCCCAGTCCTTCGGCAAGGCGCCTCCCGCGCTCCATGTCCGTGTCGTAGACGAGCACCGCGTCCACAGCGAGATCGAGCAGAGCGAATGCAACCGCGCGTCCCGCGCCACCTGCCCCGACCAGGAGCACGGTGTTGCCGCGGGCGGCGTCAACCCCAAATGTCTCCTCGAAGGCGCGGCGGAAGCCGATGCGATCCGTGTTGTAACCGCAGGTCCGTCCGGCGCTGTCCACCGTGACGGTGTTCACGGCTTTGATCTGGCGCGCCTCGGGCGACACCTCGTCGAGCAACGGCAGGACTGCTTCCTTGCAGGGATACGTGACGTTGGTGCCTGCAAAGCCGGCCGTGCGCACGGCGTGAAGCACGCTTTCCAGACTGCGGCCGGGCAGCAGATCGAGGTCCATGAGATGGTAGTGGCCGCGCACGCCCGCCTGGTCGCAGGCGTCCTCGTGCAGCGCCGGAGACAGCGACTTCTGAATGTTGCGACCGATCAGCCCGACCAGCACCCGTTGCATGGCATCGCGCCTTCTCAGCCCCGGCCCTGGCGCAGGTGGCCGCAGACCAGAGCGTGCTCGACGCATTCGTTGATGTGCGCGGTCAGGACGGTCTTGGCGCCGGGCGCATCGCGCTTGAGGGCGCAGTCCAGGAGCTGCCGGTGCTGGCGCGAGACGACCTCGCCGCGGAAGCTCAGGGCGAGTATGAGGTAGCGGAAATACTTGTCGAAGACGGCGGCGTGCGTCTCCATCAAGGCCTGCGATCCGCAGTTGGACATGAGGGCCTGATGGAACTCGCTGTCATAGCGCTTCCAGAGCTGGTGGTCCGCCTTCTTCGAGGTCATGCCGCGCTCGGTGGCGGCCAGCTTGTGGTGGGCCGAGACCACGCGTCCCTCCCATTCCATGTCGGCGCGGGCGAACGAGCGCTCCATGGCGTGCGCCTCAAGCAGGAGCCGCAGGTCGGCCAGCTCCTTCAGATCGGCCGGTGATACGGGGGCCACCTCGAAGCCGCGCCGCCCTTCCGCCAGCACCAGTCCTTCCGCCGCCAGGCGGCTGAGGACCTCCCGCAGCGTGCTGACGCTGACGCCATACACCTCCCGCAGCACCTCGAGCCGCAGCTTCTGGGCCGGCCGCAGCTTCCCGAACAGGATGTCGGCACGGATGCGCCGATAGCCATCCGCTGCAACAGTCTGGGCGTCGTCAGGCAGGTCGAGCACGGCAGTCTCCGCGTGGTCGCGTTCGTTCCACGTCAACCGAGCGTGGATGTGGCAAGTCATATGCTATCACCAAGCAAAACAACAATCATCAGATGATTCCTGAAACATATGTTGACTACAACATCATAGCATGATGTAAGGTTCGCGGGAGAGTATAAAAAAGCAATGACGGCGCTCCAACCGGGCCGTGCGGCCGGGAAGGGCTATCGGGAGGGGCCGTCAAACGGAGGAGACGCGTATGCGGCTTATCGGTCGGGGCACGATGCTGGCCTGTCTCGCAGGCGTTGCGGCGCTCGGGGGCGCGATGTTCGGGGCCATCGAGCCTGCCTCCGCGCAGGCGAAGCCGAAGCTCAGGTTCTCGGCGGCGTTCACGGAGCAGGACCTGCGGGCGGAGGGCTACAAGGCGCTCGCCGCCGCCTTGAAGGACGATTTCGAGTTCGAGTTCTACTGGGGGAACACGCTCTTCAAGCAGGGGTCCGAGCTGGTCGCCCTGCAGCGCGGCAATCTCGAGCTCTGCAACCTGGCGCCGGCCGACATATCCAAGCAGGTGCCGGCCTGGTCGCTGATGACCTCAGCCTACCTGTTCCGCGACTACGATCACCTCAAAAAGACGTTCGCCGGCGATGCGGGCAAGGAGTTCATCGCTATGGCGCGGGACCAGCTCGGCATTGAGGTGATCCGCCCGGTGTACTTCGGTGCTCGGCAGCTAAACTTGCGGCCAGCCAAGGGCATCACCGCGCCCGCCGACCTGGCCGGCATCAAACTGCGCATGCCGCCAGGCGAGTTCTGGCAGTTCCTGGGAGAATCTCTTGGCGCCAATCCGACGCCGGTCGCGTATGCGGAGCTGTATACCGCCCTGCAATCGGGGGCCGTCGATGGGCAGGATAACCCGCTGGTCTCTGCCCGGACGATGAGGTTCTACGAGGTGACATCGCAATTCGTCCTGACCAGCCATGTCATCGGCTACGACGTGCTGTCGGTGGCCAAGAAAACCTGGGACAGCCTCAGCGCCGCCACGCAGGCGAAATTTCGCGCCGAGGCCGACAGGATCTTCGATGCGAACGCCGCCAAGTATGATGCGCAGCAGCAGGAGGCGATCGAGTTCTTCAAGAAGGAAGGCAAGCAGGTTTACACGCCCGATGTCGATGCGTTTCGGCGCTTTGCACAGAAGCGCTATGTGGAGCGATACGGCAAGGACTGGCCGAGCGGCGCGCTGGAGCGCATAAACGCAATCAAGTGAGTTTCGGCGAAGGGGCTGAACCTTTCGACGCGTCACGTCACACTCTGCGTCCGGTCTGGTTTGTACAATGGCAGTGACGCAAGGATCACGATGGATGCGGGCGGCGCGCTGGCTGCGCCGGCGCGCGGAGAACGTCGCGGCCGGGCTGCTGCTGGTGATGTTCCTGTGCTTCCTTCTGCAGATCCTGGCGCGTTACGTCTTCAGCCGCCCCCTGGGCTGGACCGACGAGGTGAGCGTGCTCGCTTGGATCTGGTGCACCCTTTGGGGCGCCGTGTTCGTGGTGCGCGAAGTGGACGAGGTCCGCTTCGACATCATCTACAGCCTGGTCACCGAGCGCACGCGCCGGGTCTTCACGATCGTCGCAGGCTTCGCAACGCTCGCGCTGTTTGCCACGGCTCTGCCAGCAGTCATTGCCTACGTGACGTTCCTTAAGGTCGAGCGCACCGCTTACCTGGGCATCCGACTCGACTACGCCTATGGCATCTACGTTCTCTTCGCCGTCGGCGTCATCGCTCGCTACGCGGCGCTGACGTGGCGCGCAATTCGCGGGCGTGCTCCCGATGTCCAGCTCGGAAGCGGGTCGGCGCTGTGATAGGCCCGTTCGGACTCTCCGTCATCGCTATATTGGCGCTTGGCCTGCTCGGGTTGCCGATCGGCTATTCGATGATAGCCGGCTCCATTCTCTATCTGTTGCTGGCCAACCTCGACCTCGGCACGTCCGCCGAGCAGATCCTGAACGGACTCTACAACAGCTACGTGCTGCTGGCCGTGCCCCTGTTTCTCTTCTCGGCCGAGCTGATGAACGTCAGCAAAATGACGGATCAGCTGCTGCGGTTCTGCGACATGCTGGTCGGCCGGTTCCGCGGGGGCCTGGGGCATATCAACATCGTGCAGAGCATCATCTTCGCGGGAATGTCCGGCTCGGCGATCGCCGATCTGGCGGGCACGGGCCGGATCAGCATCGACATGATGACCCGCAACAACCGCTATCCACTGAGCTACGCGGCGGCCATCACCGCCGCCTCCGCCGTGATCGGCCCCATCATCCCGCCATCGATTCCGATGGTGCTCTATGCGTTGATCTCGGATACCTCGGTCGGATACCTCTTCCTCGGCGGCGTGATTCCCGGGTTGCTGATGGCCCTGGCCCAAATGGTCATCAACACGGCCATGGCGCACCGCCACGATTATCCCGTCGAGCCCCCAATCCCCCTGCGCGAGTGGCCATGCATCACCACCACCGCTATGCCGGCCCTGCTGATGCCGATCGTGCTCCTGGGTGGCATCTACGGCGGTGTCATGACACCCACCGAAGCTGCCGCCGTGGCTGCCGCCTATGCGTTCCTCGTGGGTGCCGTGTGGTACCGCAACATTAGCGTGGCTGATACCTACCAGGCCGTCCTCAACAGCGCCCGCGCCACCGCCTCAATCGGCATGCTGATCGCCGGTGCGCTCGTGTTCAACTACGTGGTGACGATCGAGCAAGTCCCGGAGACGGTGCGGCGCCTGCTCCATGGCTACGAGCTCTCGCCGGCCATGTTCCTGCTGTGGGTGAACATCATCCTGCTGGTGCTTGGGTGCCTATTGGAAGGCAGCACGATCATCCTGGTCATCCTTCCCATCTTCATTCCAACCGCCAAGGCGCTCGGCATCGATCTCGTGCACTTCGGTGTCGTGTGCGTCGTCAACATTATGATTGGACTCATCACGCCGCCTTACGGTCTGCTGTTGTTCATCATAGCTGCGTTATCGGGCGCGCCACTGCGCACGATCATCAAGGATACGATGCCGTTCGTGGTCGCCATGGTCATCGCGCTCGCGATCATCACGTTCGTACCTGAGACGGTGCTCTGGCTCCCGCGCGTGATGGGCTACAAGGGGTGATGCCCGCATAACCGCCGCACATCGCGTCGACGGAGGGTAGTGTTGTGAAAGCTGACGGCTTCCTGGCCATCTGGAGCGATGTCCCGCCGGAGCAGGAGACGGACTACCTGCACTGGCTCACGCGCGAGCATGCGATCGAGCGGCTGGCCGTGGAGGGATTCCTCGGCGTCCGTGTCTATCGCGCCCTGCGGCGCGACGTCTGTCGATACTTCATCCACTACCGGCTCGCGGCGCCGACTGTACTCGCGAGTGCCCCATACCTGGAGCGCCTCAACGCGCCAACGCCCTGGACGCAGCGCGTCATGCCCATTCTCGACAACTTTGTGCGCGGCGGCGGAACGGTGGTGATCGAGGCCGGAAAGGGGCACGGTTGCGTCCTCGCCGCGATCAAGCTCGATCCGTTGCCCGAGCACGCTCACGAAGGCAAGCTCGCGGGCATCGCCGTTTCGGACCGGATCGTCGCCGCACGGCTGCTTAAGACCGATCTCGACCGAACGGGCATCGCGACGCGCGAGAAGGGCATGCGCGCAGAGGATCGAACCTTCGCAGGCCTGCTGCTGATCGAAGGACTCGATGAGCTCGCCGTGTCGACGGCGGCGGCCCGCCACGGCTTTGACCCAGCCGGCGAGCTCTATGTTGAGGCCTTTCAGCTTTAGCCAAGCCTTGGCTCGCCGTGGTGGCAGGGCAACTTCTGCGACGGCTATGAGCGGCCCACCCCATAGCTATCAGTCCAGCCTCGAAGTCCGTGGATCGCGGAAAGATCGGGGTCGTTCTGGACGGCAATCTCGATTGTGCAACGCACGCCTCCGGCCAGGAAATCGAGGTCGACCGATCCGCCAAGCTCGTAGGGAACAAGATCACGGATCACGCTCATGCCGTAGCCGGGCTGGGCGTCGACACTGAGGGCGGGGCCACCCTCCTCGAGCCACACCAGCCTCAACCTTGTCGCGACGCCGTCCTTCGATGACCGATCCCAACGCACCGATATCCGTCCTTGTGGTGTGGAAAGCGCCCCGTACTTGGCGGCATTCGTTGCAAGCTCATGCAACACCATGGCCATCGCCTGCGTCGCGGCCGGGGTGAGCCTGACATGAGGACCCTCGACAACTGTGTTGCCGGCGGTGGCGTATGGCGCCAGCTCCTGGCCGATAAGATCGGCGAGGCTTACACCTTGCCAGCGGTTGCGACTTAGCAGCGAGTGGGCCTCAGCCATCGACTGGAGGCGGTGATCCAGCGCCTCAATGAAATCGTCGATCGAGTCGCTGCGCTCGCCGGTGCGCCTGGCCACGACGGCAACGCTGGCAAGTACATTCTTGACGCGGTGGTCGAGCTCGGCAACAAGCACGCTCTGTTGCTCCTCGGCGCGCTTGCGCTTCGTGATCTCTTCGCAAACGATAAGCAGCACCGGCTGCTTTCCCGCGGAATTGTACAGGGCTCGTGTCAGCTCTCTGACCCATATGATGCTTCCATCGCGACGGACCTTGCGCAACTCCGTCGCTGCAACCGCTCCTGGCCTCTCGATGCATGACGCCAGATGCCGTCGTGCCGCCTCCTGGTCCTCTTCGTGGATCAACTGCAATACCGACTGCCCGACCAGGTCCACTGGCTTGTAGCCGAGCTGTCGCGCTCCAAACTCGTTGACCGAGAGCACCGTGCCGGAAGCAGCTACGGTGAAATACATCGACGGATTGTCGTCGTAGAGTGCACGATAGCGTGCCTCGCTCTGCTCGAGCGCGGCCTCCCCGCACTTGCGCTCGGTAATATCAATGTTTACGCCGACGATACGTATCGGGCGCCCGTCGCCGTCGTACGAAACCAGGCCACGCGACTCGATCCACCGCGGCCTACCGTCTGGGCGAACAATCCTGTACTCCGTGTTATGCTCACTGCGTCGCGCCGCGAAAGTTTGGCTGCGGAGCGCATCCAAGCGCGGAAGGTCATCAGGATGCACACGGGTTCGCCACTCGTCGCGGGGAAACTCTTCAGTTCCCTCGGCCAAGCCGTGTATGATCGCGTAGCCCGGTGAGTTGTGCACCCTTCCCGTGCCGATGTCGATCGCGAAGCTGCCTACTCGGCCTGCCTTGCCCGCGAGCGCCAGCTGCGCCTCGCGCTCGACCAGGGCCAGCTCCGCCTTCTTGCGTTCGGTTATGTCGTGGGTAATGCCACGCACGCGTACCGGGCGGCCATGAGCGTCGCGCTCGATCGAGCCCTCCGCCGTGACCCAGCGCAGCTCGTCGGAGTTCAGGCGGAATTCCAGTCGGTACATGGCAGCCGAGCTGACGGCTGTCCAGAATTGCGCCATCACGCCGTCGCGGTCCTCCGGGTGGATCGTCTCGACCATTGCCCCAAAGTCGCGTGGCGCCGAGCCGCCCGGCCGATGTAGAAGGCGCCTGACGGGCCCCGCTGAATGCACCGTGTCGCGGATGACATCAACATCCCACGCAATGACATTGGCCGCATCGAGGATTGATCGCAGCCTCTTGTCGCTTTCCCCAAGCGCGGCTTCGCTCCGGCGCCGCTCGGCAAACAGCGCCGCCAGGACGAAGACCAGCAACGCTCCGGCTAAAACGGTGGTTTGGGCGGCCAGTATGCGATCGGCAAGCGGAACGCTTGGGTCTCCGAAGTGCCCCATGTCAAAGGTGGTCGACCAGATCACGGCCAAAGCCACGACAAACGCTACGGCAGCTGCGAACACCGGCCGGCAGCGGACGACAACGCATAGCAGAACGGGGAAGAGGATGGCCACGGGCAAAGCGGTCGCCCAGAATCCCGGCGGAAGTGACAGCACGAATACACTCAGCGCGGCCACAATTGCGAGGCTTGCCGCACCCTCGATCAATTCACGGGGCGGTGGCGGATCACGCAGAGAATCGCCGATTCCAATCAATAGCGGTGCGACGATGATAACGCCCAAGAAGCACGATGCAAACCAAAGTCGCCAAACATTCACCAAGGGTGCCGCTGGCTCGACGTAGCTCACTGCAAGCGCCGCGCATACTGCGGCGAGGGCCGCTCCCATAGCACCCGCGAGGAGAAAAGCCAGCACATTGGGAACACTCTCCAGCCTGAACTCCCTGCCGAAAGCCCGCTCGATAAGCCAGGCCGTAAAAAGGCATTGGCCGGCGTTGACGAATCCGAACGCGACAGCGAGCCATGCGTTTCGGCCAATCATGATATTGGCGAGAGCGGTTGCCGCCACTGCGCCCCCCGCGACCGGCAGCCGCCCAGGGGGCCCCCACGCGATCAATGCGCCCACGGCGATGCCTGCAGCCGGCCAGAAGACGGCCACACCTGGCCCGGAGCGGAGGGCCAAGCCAAGCCGAGCCGCTAGAAAATATACGATGCCAATGACGAGCGCTAAGCCAAGGGTGGAAGCCCGGCCAATTTCACGCCCCAAAAGGACGTTCCGATTGACACTAGTTGGTGGGCGAGTACCTTCCATGGTCCCCCCGTTCGGCGCCGAGGTTCTCCCAACCGATCAGGCTCGGAAGAGCCCTCAGGTCCTGCCTGTATATGTCTGTCATCCCAAAAACTGCAAGAACCGTCCACCGGTGGGCGGCTTCTGGGCGGATCTGCGCAGGCGATTCACGCAGTGCGGCGGGGCAGGCAACCCAGATAGCGACCGGGGACTGAGACGCTGCATCGCGAAAATGTCCACGCAAGCACCGCCCGTCTCCAAAACCTGACGGCGCTCTGCTTGGCGACTTTGCATGAGCAAGTTAGATTGCTGATCATTCGTTCCGACAGCAACCAGTGTAGAGCGCTCATGGGCAAAGTCGCTGAGCCGAGTTGCAACACGATTGGCTCTCAGACCTTTCGACTCCTGTGCGCCGCTCTGAAGTTGCTCCTGACATCCGCGGGCTACTACGCGTTGGCTGTCGTCGGGACCGCGCTCAGTGTTCCGCCCTCGGGTTTCGCCATCATCTGGCCAGCCACGGCATTCCTCGTTTCCGTGCTGATGCTTGTTCCAATGCGCCATTGGTGGCTCCATCTGCTCGCCGTTATTCCTGCCCACTTTCATATGGTCTACTACTTCCAGAATGCGGATTTACCGTTGATCGTCATTCTCACTCAGCTTACCGGAAACTTCGGTCTGGCGATTGTCACTGGAATTGTCGTGCGGACGACGAGTGAGCAGCCGCTGCGCTTCGACAATTTCAGAAGCCTGCTCAAGTTCATCTTGCTTGCCGGTGTTGCAGTGCCGGCAGTTGTCAACGCGCTGATACTTTGCCTACACCTGCGCACAGGGTTGACCGCAGATTTCTGGCTTTCCTGGCGGCAGTGGATGCTCGCGAGCGTGTTTCCGACTATCACGATCCCTCCCCTGGTGATTACTGCAATTCATCGCCATTTGGTTGGCCGCAGAGCGGACCTCCGGAGGGCCTATGCCGAGCTTGGCTTGCTGACAACAGTGCTGCTCGTCGTGTGCGTGCTCGTGTTCGCCTGGGACCACCCGCAGCCAGGGTATCTGCCAATCCTGCTCTTGCCACCTCTTCCGCTTCTGCTCTGGGCAGCCGTTCGTTTGGGGGTAGGGGGTGCCAGCCTGTCTCTCCTCATCTTTGCGGGTTCAGTCTCAGCGAGTGCGCTCGCCGGTCGAGGACCGTTCGCTCTGTCTTCACCTGTGGAGGATGTGCTTTCACTGCAGGTCTTTCTGACTACAATCTCGGTTCCCCTCGTCTTGCTAGCCGCGCTTGTCGAGGAGCAGACCCATACTGCAGACACCTTGAGATTGAGCGAGCAGCGCTTGCTGGCACTGCAGCAACGTATCGCGCACGAGCTCCACGACTCCACATCGCAGCATTTGACTGCAATGGCTCTCAATCTGATGGCCCTGAGGATCAGAGCAAGCCCCGATACAACGGGAATCATCGACGACATAAGAAGCTCGCTAAGAGAAGCGACACGTGAGCTACGGTCGTTCAGCGACCTCTTGCATCCGGTGAAGGCTCAGGGGAACGGGTACCATTCTACGCTCCAGCGGTGTGTTGACGGATTTGCCATGCGTACCGAGCTGCGAGTGAAATTCAGAGGGATAGGCACCGTCGACGAATTGCCACCGGCAGCCCAAGAGGTGCTCCAGCGCATCGTGCAAGGGGCACTGGCCAACGTTGATCGGCACGCATCTGCATCACGTGTTACCGTCAAGCTCAGCCGTCTCCGTCAGAGGTTGCACCTCGTGATAGCCGATGACGGTAAGGGCGTCCGAAAGGAGCATCCGCCGACAGATGACATGGAGCAGCCAGATTTTGGCGTGAGCATCCCCGGAATGAAGGCCCTCGCGCGCCAACTTGGTGGGAGGCTCCACATACGCTCTCGGTCCACCGGCACGATGGTGCATGCCGTGGTGCCGATTCGCCGCTGAAAGTCTGTCGCTCGCCGATTTGAACGGCGCAGCGCCCAGATGGCCTTGGCACGGCAGCTCAACGGTACGTTTGATGTTGAGTGCCACTCCGCCGCCCGCAGCGTCGTGCGTTTTCCAGACCACGCACACTGAATTGACAGCAATCTCGGCCGCATTTTGTCGGCCATTGCCCCGCGCCACTGGGCCGCTTGTGGTCGCTTCCACGACGCACAGCTCATGACAGGGCGGAAGCCGGCTCCGGGCAAGAGGTGTCCGTACGATCTGTAAGGGTTGCATGCTCAGCAGGAATAGTGATGGTACAAAAGGCGCCATTTGGCGAAAGCGTGTGATCGACTGTACCACCAAGCTCGTAGGGAATGAGATTGCGGATGACGCTGGTGCCATAGCCCGTTTGGGCGGGTAGAGTGACGTCGGGGCCACCGCGCTCATTCCATTCGAGTGTCAGGCTCGACGGTTTGACTTCGTTCGATGGCACGTCCCACCTCACAGAGACTTGGCCCTGCGGTGTCGAAAGCGCGCCGTATTTGGCGGCATTGGTGGCAAGCTCATGCAGAACCATGGCCAGTGCCTGGGTCGCGGCGGCCGTGAGGTCGACGTAAGGACCTTCGACCACCGTATTGCCGGTGCCGACATATGGCGCCAGTACCTGGGCGATCAGATCGGCGAGGCTGACACCCTGCCAGCGGCTCCGGCTCAGCAAGGCGTGGGCCTCTCCCATCGATTGAAGCCGATGCTCCAGTGCGTCGATAAAGTCATCCATGGAGCCACTGCGCTCACTGGTGCGCTTAGCAACTACGGCAACGTTCGCGAGAACATTCTTGACCCGGTGGTCAAGCTCGGCGATCAGCAGGCTCTTTTGCTCCTCGGCCCGCTTGCGCTCGGTTACGTCGATATTGATGCCGACTACGCGTTCCGCACGCTCGTCGCGATCGTAGATGACGAAGGCGCGGGCCTCGATCCAACGAATCTCATCGCCAGACCGTACAATCCGATACTCCACGTGGTGCTCGCGCTGCCCTTCAGCAACGGCTTGGTTCAGGACCGCATCGTACTTGGCGAGATCGTCGGATTGCACGCCCGCTCGCCAATCGTCGCGCCGTATTGCGCCGGTCCCTTCAGGGAAGCCGTGCATGGCGGCGCACCCTGGCGAAATTTGTACCCGCGCGGTGGCAATGTCGAATGCGTAGTTGCCCACGAGGGCTGTCTTTTCAACGAGTGCGAGGTGTGCATCGCGTTCGGCGATGGTCGCCTGCTGCCGCCGCCGTTCCGCGAAGAGTGCCGCGAGGGCCAGAGCACTGAAAGCAATTGCGAGTATTCCCGTCTGACCGGCCAGGACACGTCCGGCGAGGGGAACGCTTGGATCGCCCAGACGGCCGATGCCAAATGTGACGGTCCACACCACCGTCGAGGCGAGAATGAATACGGCTGCCGCTGCGAACACCGGCCGGCAGCGAGCTGTCAGCCAGAAGAGCAAAGGCAAGGGTAGGGCGAGGGGCAGGATTGTCGCCCAGTGTATCGTTGGCGACACAAAGCTGATGGCGCTCACGGTGCCGAGCGCCACAAGCGCCATTGCCGCTTCGGCGAGCTCCAAGCCCCTCGGGAAATCGTGCACAATACGAACAAGACCGATCACCAGTGGTGCAACAGTGACGATGCCGAGCGCATCTGAGGCGAACCAGCGGTACCAAGTCGTCAAGACCGGCGCCGTCGAGCCGTGGAACAGGACGAAGCCCAACGTGCCGCCGATCCCCGACACCGCGGCAGCCAAACCTGCCGCGACCAGCAGTCCGAGTACACGGCGAAAGCTCTCCAGGCTGAAATGTGCACCAAATTGACGCTCGATCAACCATGCAGCGAGCAGGGCTTCTCCGGCGTTGCACAGCGCAAAGACAATGGCGCTTGCGAGATTTCTATCGCCGTCGAGGTTCGCCGCGAGCGTCGCAGCGACTACTCCGGCGATTACCGGCAAGCGCGCGCCCGGCCCAAGAGCGGCCAGCGCACCGGCCGAGACGCCCGCGGCGGGCCAGAACACGGCCACTCCATCACGCTCCGTCAGAAGAACAAGACCCAGACGTGCCGCGAGGAAGTACAAGGTCGCCGTCGCTGCGGCGAGACCGATCCAGGCCCCCCAGCGCCGCGCTTCGGCCCCGGAATGACGTTCCCCGTGGAGCTGCTCTCTCGCCTTGCGCAGCATGCTGACCCCCTGCGACCACTGCCGTCGCGCCGTGCCCGCAGTCTACTGCTCCGCCCCCCAACGGTCCAACCGATTGGAAGGCGAAGTACGGCGGGCTGGAGATGTCGGAGACCAAGCGCCTGAAGGCGCCGGAGGAGGAGAACCGGGCCTGAAGGAGCCGCTCGCCCGGCAGCTGCCGCGCCACCGGGCTGCTCAATGTTGGCCGATCATCGGTGCGGTAGGTGGCGAAGAGCAGGGGCGGCGCTGCGGAGCGAACCCTTCTCAAAGAGCTTGCGCCGAGCGCCTGCGCTGCGGCTACCGGCGCCTGAGAGAGATGGCGCGCCGCCGCGGTGTGGTCCTGAACCTGAAGAAGGTCTGGCGGCTCCTATCGTGAGGAGGGCTTTTCAGGTCTTTCCAACCCAATCCGCCACCGACCTGCCGAACACGTTCAGAGACACCGAGGCCTCGCGGTCAATAGGCGCTCTGCAAAAGCTGTAGAGCTTCGCATTCAGGCGTAGATGTCGGGATCAAGCTGGAGCTCCGAGGCATCCGCGGGACGCCGGCAGCGTCCGTCGAACTCCGCACCTTGCTCGATCACGAGCGACATGTGGTGGATGTCGCCCTCCACGCGGGCCGAGGGCTGCAGCGCCACCGTCATGGCGCGAATGACCCCGGAGATCCGCCCGCGCACGATGACCCGCTCCGCGGCGACGGTGCCGGTCACCCGACCCTGCTCGCCGATGATGATCTCAGCGCCGCCCACGTCGCCCTCGACCTCGCCGTCCACCTGGAGCGTGCCCCGGCTGATGATCCTGAGGCTCTGGCCGATGATCCTGAGGTCGTTGCCGATGACCGATTTGCCAGCTTCGAGCGACGGCGGGCGGGCCGCAAGCGGCTTGTTATGCCCGGCGCTCGAACCCGGTTTGAGCGGCTCGGACGGCATGAAGTCGGATGCGGAATTGCGGGTGAGCATGAAAACCCCTGGCTTGATGGTATCGGTGAAAGGCAGACTTGGCTCTTGTGGTGAGTCAGCTCCAGCTGCCGTGCCCGGCGAAGGGCCAACCCGGGACATTCACTCGTTGCGGTAGGAAAGCTCGTGCTCCTTGGCGACGCGCTCGAATGTCTCGTCGGCGGACTTGATGCGATAGAGAAGGTCGCTGCCTTCGGCTGGAAGCAGGCGCAGGATCTTGTATCTGCTGCTCGCCAGAAGCGAGCCGCCCAACCGCCCGGGCCTGTAGTCGACGAACTGGCCAACCTTGTACTTGTGCTGCGCCATTGGTGCCTCGTGTCGTTGTCTATTGGAGCGCTACCGACCCTTCTTCTTGATCGTACGCTTAGGGCCGCCCATGCCCGGACCACGCTCGAAAGGAGATGTTTGCGCCGCGGGCTTGGGCTTCTCCGCTTTGGGCTTCTTCTTCTCGCGATTGCTTCTTTGGTAGCCACGCGCCATTGCAAGTCTCCTTCGCCTTCCGGAGCGCTCACCCGCTCCGGGGCCTCGCCACCTCGCCGGCTGCGAGCTGCCGGATCAGTCTCGATCCGGGCGCGTGCGCCCTTTCTTCGCGGTTCCCGAGCCTGGCACTGGGCCACTTCCTCGCGCGGTCGGCTGGATTGCCGCCGAGCTCCGATCCTCCCGCTCACGCCGAGCCAGCGGATAGTCGGCGGCCTCGTACAGTTGCCGCATGCCGCGGCTGTCGAACCGCTCGTCGCCGACCTCGAGCGCGGCGCCGGCGAGGGCCTCGGGCGACAGCTCCTCCATGGCAAAACGCAGCGCCTCGGCGGCGCTGGCAAACCGCCTGTAGCCGACGGGCTGGCGTCGCGAGGGCCGCGCGGCGCCCGGGAACAGCTCCGCCTCCGCGCCGTAGTCGAATGAAGCCATTGTCAACCTTCCTCACCGGACGCAGGCTCCGGAGCGCTGCCTCGGCCGATTGATCGGCGATGCCCGCTGGCAATCTCAAGAAGCCGGCACGAAAACGTGGAAACGTCCACTCTCTGTCCTTGGCGCGTGGCGACGCGCGCTCGCCGAAGGCAACCGATCCACCTACGGTTGCAAGCCGCGATCCGATCGCGATGTCTCAGGCCCCAAGTCTGACGAACGCAACATGCAATGAACGGGGCCGGGCCAATCGCTCTACCGCAAGCGATGGGCTGTTGCGTCGGGCGCCGGATGGCGCGCAACACCACCATAGCCGACTGGGCACCAGTCGTCACGATCTTTGCATGCTCGCGCCTCTTCCAGCGCACCCGATGGGCAGAAGGCGTCGACGGACCGGTCGCGCGGACTGCGCTCGCCACCGCGCCGCCTGTCGTTCGTCTGGCCGGCGAAGGGCTACCGCACCGGGCGTTGCGACGGGCCGTCGCTCCAGCCGCGCCAGACATAATAGCCTGCGTCGGCGATACCCTTCAGGATGGCCTCCGGCATTACTGGTGCGGGCACCGCCAGGCGCCGGCCAAGCTCGAAGGCCTGGCACAGGCGCCAGCCAAGTGTGCACGGTGACCGAGGGATGTTGGCGCCCGTGATGTCGTGCGACACGGCATAAAGGTCCTCGCCCTCGCACTGGAACAAGTAGGCGGTACGGGAAGTCTCAAACATCGGTTTGCCCCTCCTGCGCGACCGGCTTCGATCGCGCGAGCGGGCGCTTGCGGAGCAGTGTCTGGGACCCCTTAAAGAGGTGATAGCCGTTGGTGGTGATTCCTTTCACGGCGGCCCACACGTCAAACCCGTATTCCCTGTGCTCCGGCTGCAGGGGGCCGATCTGCATCCAGAAATGCCAACCGTCAGGTGCGGCAGGGGAAGGCAGGCGCGGATCGCCCTTGGCTCCTGTGAGCGCGCAATCGCTCGTAGCGCCGCTGCGGTAGATGTAGATTCGCCTGCCCATCGAAGCTCCTAGCGCTCCTTAGGATCATCCGCCTCGCGATGGCCGAGCAAGCCGGAGATATCGGCTTCATCCGGCTCCTCCTCGAGCACGAGATCGTCGCTGGGGACGGGAATGACGGCTCCCTCATTGGCGTCCTCGGTCGACGCAGCCTCCGGCGCAGCATCCGGCTCAGGCGCGGGGGGCTTGGAGTTCCGGGCGCGCCAACCTGTCTTGCTCGTGAACCGTGCGGCGCGCGTTCCGGCTTCGGCGGCCATCGGCGGAGCGTCGGGCACGTAGTGCGCCCCGCACGACGGACAGACGATCGGCTCCCGTGCCAGGTCATAGAAGCGCGCTGCGCACGCGTGGCAGCCGCGTTTCGTGCCGCGCAGCGCCTTCATGTCTCGGGAGGCTGCAGTGATTGCGGGACCTCTCAGGTCTTGCTGCCAAATCCGACCGCGCCGCCGGGCGAGCCCCGACGACGCATCTCAGTGTCCTCGTCAGTGCCTCTCCCGAAGGGCGTCAGTTCAGGCTTTCTGGAGTTGTGCGGCCTGCTTGCCGCGGCCCTTTCTGTCGTCCTCGAGCGTGAACGTGACCCTGTCGCCCTCGTTGAGCATTGGGAGCCCCGCTTGCTCGACGGCCGTCGCGTGTACGAATACGTCCTTGGAGCCGTCCTCCGGGGTGATGAAGCCGAATCCCTTGGCGCTGTTGAAGAACTTGACTGTTCCGGTGAGTCTCATGACGAACCATTCCCGTTGTGCGTGAAAGAGCCGGTCACGAATGGGCCCACGCTCAGCCCAGACGACTCAGGATCGGGAAAGGGCTCGGCCGGCGATGGCCTGCATCTAACCAAAAAGTGAGCACGCGGCCCCGCGTGGACCGCACCGGCTCCTTTGATATGGGCTGTATTGGAGGCAAATACAAGCAAAAGCCCCGAGAGCTGTCGCAAGAGCTGGCGTATGTCAGCCTCTGCGACCGTCTCCGGTCCGTCGCTGCATGACGGTGCGTTGCATGGTGGTGCGTTGCATGGCGCGCAGCTGGCTAAATGAGATCATTCTCCCGCGCTCCTCATCCCACAGCGCGAAGCGGACGCAGCGAATGCTCTGCGGCAGCGTTATCCGTCCCACATCCTTGAGCTCGGGATGGTCGTGCAGGACGCGGGCCAGCCGATAGTAGGGTATGCGGCTGCACATGTGGTGCACATGGTGGACGCCGATATTGGCGGTGAACCAGCGCAAGACGTGCGGCAGGTCATAGTGCGAGCTGCCATGCAGTGCCGCTTGGGGCATGGTCCAGGTGCCGGCCCTGGCCCAGAACGTCTCCTCGAACTGGTGCTGGATGTAGAACAGCCAGACCCCGACCGACGCGGCGAGCAGAACGATTGGCACGTGCACGAGCAGGAAAGGTCGCACGCCGACAAGCCATATGGCGGCAACGAGGAGCACGGCGATCGCCGCGTTTGTTGCCATCGGGCTCACCCAGGAGCGCCAGCGCCTGAGCGCCTCGCCGGCAGGGTACCTGTGCTGCACGAGAAAGAGGTAGGCTGGCCCCAGGCCGAACATCACCAGCGGGTGGCGGTAAAGGCGATAGGCAAGGCGCCGCAATCGCGAGATCGCCAGATATTCGCCGACCGTGAGTATAGTCACGTCGCCGATGCCACGGTGATCGAGATTGCCTGAGCTGGCGTGATGCACGGCATGGCTGCGCCGCCAATGATCGTAAGGCGTCAGCGTCAGCACGCCGATGATGCGGCCAGTCCAGTCGTTGGCGAGTCGCTGGCGGAAAAAGGCACCGTGCCCGCAATCGTGCTGGATCATGAAGAGCCGCACCAGGAAGCCGGCGGCCGGCACCGCCGCGGCGAGGCTGAGCCAGTAGCTCCAGCTCAGGCACGCCCACGCGCCAATCCAGAGCAGGATGAACGGTACTGCCGTGACGATGAGCTCGACCGCGCTGCGCCCAGGGCTGGGCGTGCGATAGCGGTTCAGTATCGGCAACCAGTCCCGTGCGGAGGACGCACTGCCGCGCGCTGTTTCGACTTTCAAGAGGACCGTCCGCCTGTGTTCGGGGAATTCGCACAGCACCGGGTTCTACGGGCCCACTTGGGAGTGCTTGCGCGCTTCCCAGATGTTATAGCAGCAATTGCGGCATCCCTCGCCAGCGGAAACTACGGATCGGGGAGGCACGTGACTCTTTCGCACATGGGCGTTGCCAGCTCACGCTCGCAGCATCGCCAAGCATATCGAGCCGTGAAGAGCTTCGTAAGCATCCGCCTGGATCAAGAGCTACGGCGTCGGTCGGGCGCGCGGAGCCGCGAACAATGTGGTGACGGAGATGCGCCAAAAGCGTAAGGTGGCTCCAGTCCCTTCGGGGTGAACCGCATCGGTGTGCCGCTCACTTCGTGGCCGCCGTACCCGTTCACTGCATAGCTCGGACTTGCGTGTGATCGGGCTTGAGACATCGCGATCAGATCGCGGCCGACAACCGTAGTTCGGTCAACGGTGCCTACGGCAAGGCGCAATCGCCACGCGCCGAGGACCAATCATGGGACAGGCTTCCCTTTTCGGTCGTTCGATCCTTGTGGTTGAGGGCGAGCCGTTCATCGCGTGCTGTCTCGAGATGATCTTGCACGCCGCCGGGGCCAATGTGCGCCGAGCGGCGAACTCCTGCGAGGGCCTGAGCATCTCCGATCACCCAGAGCTATCGGCTGCCGTGCTGGATTTTAACGATGGCCTCAGAGACTGCGACGTCGCAATCGCGCGAAGGCTCACAGAGCGCGGCCTGCCGTTTATACTGTATGGCGGCCATGCGGACGGCCGCTGCGAGGCGTGGCCCGATGCGCCGCGCGTGAGCAGGTTGACGAGCGGCATCGAGATCATCGAGACGCTGTGTGCGTTGATCCTCCCGCCGCAATCCAAGCCTCTGCCGGTCGTCCCGTCCGCGCTCGGCGCACCCGAGGGCGCCCGACCGCGCTCCGTGCCCGCCATGGCCGACATTGAGTCGCTCATGAGACGGCGCGGATCACGCCCGTCTGGTCGCCGATAGCCGACACGGAGCGCCTGCCACCACTGGCTGGGAGAAGCCGGAAGCCCAAGGCCTTGCAAAATCGAGCCCTGCCTGTGGGCGATGTCGGCCAGCGTGTCGATGCGGCGGCCCTCGCACTCCCGGATCGACGCCCTCAGCCTGCGAAAGCCTCGCAAAGGCGCCATGCGACAATCTGTGATGGAACCGCAGAGCCCACCGGCGGTTCGAGCCATTAGATCCGATAGCGACGCCTGCGACCATGGCCATGACGACGCTGGAGGGCCCGCACGGTCGACCCTGGGGATTGACCCGCTGGCTGGACTCCACCAACCACAAAGACATCGGCACGATGTACCTGGCCTTCGCGGTCGCAGGAGGCCTTATCGGCGGCGGGCTATCGGTTCTCATGCGCATGGAGCTGCAGGAACCCGGCCTGCAGATCTTCTCCAACGGTCAGGCCTACAATGAGGTCGTCGCCGGGCACGGCTTGATCATGATCTTCTTCACGATCATGCCGGCGCTCATCGGCGGGTTTGGCAACTGGTTCGTACCCCTGATGATCGGGGCGCCCGACATGGCCTTCCCGCGCATGAACAACATTTCGTTCTGGCTGTTGCCAGCCTCGTTCACCTTGCTCGTCATCTCCATGTTCATGGAGGGACCGCCGGGGATGTCCGGCTCCGGAGCGGGTTGGACCCTCTACGCGCCGCTGTCGACCATCGGTCATCCAGGCCCCGCGATGGATTTCACCATCCTGGCACTGCACCTCGCCGGCGCATCGTCGATCCTGGGCGCCATCAACTTCATCACCACCATCTTCAACATGCGGGCGCCAGGCATGACCCTGCATAAGATGCCGCTGTTCGTGTGGAGCATCCTCGTGACGGCGTTCCTGCTGCTGCTTGCCGTGCCGGTTCTTGCGGGAGCTCTCACCATGCTGCTCACCGACCGCAACTTCGGTACCACGTTCTTCAGCCCGGCGGGTGGCGGCGACCCTCTGCTCTACCAGCATCTCTTCTGGTTCTTCGGGCACCCGGAGGTCTACATCCTCATCCTGCCGGGGTTCGGCATCGTCAGCCAGGTGGTCTCGACCTTCTCCAGGAAACCGATCTTCGGCTACCTCGGCATGGTCTACGCGATGGTGGCGATTGGCTTCATCGGCTTCATCGTATGGGGCCACCACATGTACACCTCGGGCATGGGTGTCGACGCCCAGGCCTACTACGCCTTCGCCACCATGGTCATTGCCGTGCCGACGGGTGTGAAGGTCTTCTCGTGGATCGCCACCATGTGGGGCGGCTCGATCCAGTTTCGCGTGCCGATGCTGTGGGCGCTCGGCTTCATCTTCCTGTTCACCGTCGGCGGCGTGACGGGCGTGATGATCGCCAATGCCGGCGTCGATCGCATGCTGACCGACACCTACTACATCGTCGCCCACTTCCACTACGTGATGTCCCTGGGCTCCGTGTTCACGATCTTCGCCGGCTGGTACTACTGGTTCCCGAAGATGACCGGCTACATGTATAATGAGGCGCTCGGCAAGCTGCACTTCTGGCTCACCTTCATCGGCGCCAACATTCTCTTCTTCCCGCAGCACTTCCTGGGGCTCGCCGGCATGCCGCGCCGCATCGCCGACTACCCGGACGCCTTCGCCTTCTGGAACCATGTGTCGTCGATCGGCGCCTATATCACTGCCAGCGCCACGATCGTCTTCGTTCTGAGCATGATCTACGCCTACTTCGTCGCGCGCGTGCGAGCGCGGGGCAACCCCTGGGGCGCCGGCGCCACCACGCTCGAGTGGACGCTGCCTTCGCCGCCTCCGTTCCATACCTTCGAGACCCTGCCCAGGATTCCGTGAGTGCTTCAGCAACCGCTGGCTCGCCGGTACGCCAGGGCATTTGTCGACTATGGTGGCGCTGAGGGCGAATGCCAGGCTGCTGGACGCTGCTGGACAAGCGCTTCGCCTGATTGGCTGCGGGACGCTCGAAGGAGGGCGGACCATGCCTGCCAAGCTCTCCTTCGGGAAGCGCATGCTGTTGACGAATCGCGGAAGCGCCACCTCCTTCCATCGGCACCGGGGGCACTGCCGGACTGGCGATCTCTGCCGATGCCGGGGCGAGCGCAACCAAGGCGCGTATCGATGATGGGACGCGCTCGCTGACCTTGATGGCAGACCGAATCATAGCTAGGCGCTCATCGTCTCTGTCTGAGCTGGTGAGAGCCTTGGAATCGAGCCTATATCCACCGGTCAAGCGCTTCATCGAGAAGCTCGGCTTCGAGGTCAAAGGCGAGGTGTGCGGCTGCGACCTGGTCGCGCTCGACGGCAATGAGCCCACCGCCGTCGTGATCGGCGAGCTGAAACTCACCTTCACGCTCGATCTCGTCCTGCAGGCCGTGGACCGCACCGCTGCGTGTGACGAGGTGTGGCTTGCCGTGCGGGCCTCGCGACGCGGTCGCGGCCGCGAGCACGATCCGCGCGTGCGCAAGCTCTGCCGCCTGCTCGGGCTCGGCCTGCTCTGCGTGTCTGCCACGGGCAAGGTGGACGTGCTGGTCGAGCCGGTGCCGTGGCGACCGCGGCGCGATGCCAAGCGGCGCTCCCGCATCGTCGAGGAGCACCGGCGGCGACACGGCGATCCCGCCATGGGCGGCAGCACGCGCCAGCCGATCATGACGGCCTATCGGCAGCAGGCGCTGGCCTGCGCGGCGGCGCTGTCGCGTGCGCCGGCCCGGCCGCGCGATCTCAGGAACGACGCACCTGATGCCGCGAAGATCCTGCTGCGCAACGTCTACGGCTGGTTCGTCAGGGTGGAGCGCGGCCGCTACGCGCTCTCCGACTCGGGCAGAGCGGCATTGGTGCTCTGGAAGGCGCATCTTCCGGCCGCGACCGCCGAGGAGCTGACGGTCGCGGCCGCATCATAGCCCGCACTGCCGCTCGCTGAGCACCCACAGGCGCCGCGCTGCCTGCATGTCCTGAGCCTCCCGGCTCGGCTGCCTTTGCTGCCGGTCGAAAAAGTATTTGCCGCTCACGCCGGCCACGTCGGCCGAGGTCGCGAGCCATACCAGCGTGTCGGCGCCGACCGCGGGCGTGCGCGCCACGAGGTTGAGGGCAGTCATGCCGATGTCGGTCAGCAGCCCATTGCCACGATTGAAGCCCGTGGCCACGAGCCCGGGATGGTAGCAGTTGGCGGTGACGCCCGTGCCTTCGAGACGTCGAGCCAGCTCGGCGGTGAACAGGATGTTGGCGAGCTTGGTCTCGCCGTAGCGCCCGAAGCTGCGATAGCTGCGCTCGGCATTGACATCGTCGAAGGGGACGCGGGCGCCCTGATGCGCACCGGAGGCCGTGGTGACGATGCGAGCGGGCACACTCGCCTTCAGGTGGTCGAGCAGCAACGTGGTCAGCAGGAACGGCGCCAGGTGGTTGACCGCCCAGGTCAGCTCGATGCCGTCCTGGCTCAGCTGCCGCGTGCCGTACATGGCACCGGCGTTGTTGACCAGCACATCCAGCTTTGGACAGCGCGCCAGCACCTCGACGGCCAGCTTGCGCACGGCGGACTGCGATGCCAGGTCGGCGACGAAGGTCGTGACCGTTGCCGCCTTGGCTGCCGCGCCGATCGCCGCCGCCGCCGCGCGCGTTCTCGTCTCGTTGCGGCCGACGATGGCCACGTTGGCGCCGAGCGCGGCCAGGGCCTGCGCGGCCGCCAGGCCGATGCCGCTGGTCGCGCCCGTGATCAGGATGTGCTTGCCCTGCACGAGGTCTCCCATGCAACGCGCTGGCGCTACGCGGCCTTCCACTTGATGGAGCAGCCGACCGACGGAACCTGCTCCGGCGGCGTTTTGCCGGCCGCGATCGCCCGCATGGCCTCCACGAGCTCGCGGCGCGCGGTCGAGCGGATCGGGGCCGTGCGGCCCTCGTCGAGGCGGCCGCGATACCTGAGCTTGCGCTCTTTGTCATAGCCGAAGAAATCCGGCGTGCAGACCGCACCGTAGGCTCGCGCCACCGACTGGTTGTCGTCATGCAGGTAAGGAAATGGGAAGCCGTGCGTTTCGGCGAAACGCTGCATGTTGTCGAAGGAATCCTCGGGATAGGCTTTGGCATCGTTGGAGCAGATCGCTGCGAAGCCGATGCCCTCGGGCATCAGCCCCTTGGCATCGCTTACGAGGCGGTCGATGACGGCTTTGACGTAGGGGCAGTGATTGCAGATGAACACGATCACCGTGCCATGGTGGCCCGCGATATCGTCGAGCGCATAGGTCTTGCCGTCGGTTGCCGGCAGGCCGAACGTCGGCGCTGCCGTTCCCAGCACCGCCGATGGAGCAGTTGCGGCCATGGATGCTTACTCCTCGTATAGCCATCAACGTAGGCTCGCGTTCGCACGAATGCCAGGGGCAGTGATCGTCATTCGGGCGTGCGTATCCTGCCGCTTGCCAGCAGTTTGAGCGTGGCCGCGCCGAGCGCGGATTTGAGAAGCGCACCGACAAGGAACGGCATCACGCCGAGCACGATCGCCCGCTCGGGTCCGATCAGGAGAGCGAGCCAGGCCGCGCCGAGCAGCAGGCATACGGCATTGCCGAGCAGCATCCCGAGGAAGGCAAGACTAACCCGGTTGCCGTTCCAGCCCCGCTCGGCGAGCCAGCCCATCAGCGCGCCGGCGATCGGAAAGGCGAAGAGGTATCCGCCCGTTGGGCCAACGAAGTGATGCACGCCGGACGCCCCGCCGGCGAGTACGGGAAGCCCAGCCGCGCCTTCGGCAAGCCATGCGATGATGGTGATGCCCCCGAGCCGCCAGCCGTAGAGCGCGCCGACCAGAGTGACCGCCAAGGTCTGCATGGTGACCGGCACCGGGATCATCGGCACCTGGACGTAGGAGGACAGGGCGAGGAACAGGGACCCGAGCACTGTTGCGCCCACGTGCCAGACGAGTGGCCGGCCGTGCAGGTCGATGGGAAGGGTAGCGGGCCTGATGTCCGAAACGGCACTGGGCATTGGGATCTCCTTCGGTGCGGAATTCTGCGTGTCTCCCGGCGCTACTTTGGCAGCCCAGGACGTTATCGGCGGAGATGGCCTGGTGCCGCGCGCCCCGATCAGGATCGAGCGGCATATCGGCATGGCTGCGCCTCCAGCCATCTGGTATCACCCCAGGTGCGTCCGAAGCGCCCCGGCACGGCGTCGCGGTTGAGGTCGACGGCAATCGAGCGTGGTGATCGCCCGGAAGCGAACCCGCAGAAGGCGCACGATCTCGGCTATGCTCGAACTGTGCGTTGCGGTCGGGATGCCGGGAGCCTTCCTCGGCCTTGCGATCCGGCCCGTCAGCCGCTTTCGCGTGTCGCGCAGGCAATCCGGGTTTTCCCAGCTGGAAGGGGTTCCTCGCGCGCACCTCCAGATGAATCGAGCGCCGCTGCTGACCTGCAACGCCTTGCCGCCTTGCGTGGTAGGCACACGTGTTGGCAACGACAAGCGTGTCGGCGGGGCACACCGCCGGCAGGGTGGCCCGCGTGCTTCGCGGGCTATCACAAATAGGTGAGTCCCGGCGCCGGCCGCGCTGGTCCCGTAACAATACGCCGAATGGAAACGTATAAGGTGTCGTTGCGGCTTGGCGCCGGGAGGATGCATGCGATGATCACACGGCGCACACTCATCATGAGCGGCGTGGGGCTTGCCAGCCTCGTTGCTGCTCATCCCGCAGGTGCCGAGCCATTCGAGGTCAGCCGCAGCGACGCCGAGTGGCGCGGGCTCCTCTCGCCGGAGCAGTATTCCGTTCTGCGGCAGAGCGGCACCGAGCGTCCATTCACCAGCCCGCTCCTGCACGAAAAGCGACGCGGGACCTACGCCTGCGCAGGATGCGACCTCGATCTCTTCTCCTCGACCACCAAGTATGACAGCCGGACTGGTTGGCCGAGCTTCTGGGCGCCGCTCGATAGAGCCGTCGAGACGAGCACCGACACCTCGTACGGGACGGTGCGCACGGCCGTGCACTGCCACCGTTGCGGCGGGCATCTTGGCCACGTCTTCGAGGATGGTCCGAGGCCCACCGGCCTGCGCTACTGCATGAACGGCGTGGCCATGACGTTCAAACCCCTCCCCGCGTGAAGCTCCAAAAGGGGATGCGACCATGCTGCTGTTCCTGCTGGCCTATCTCGGCGGTGCTCTGACGATCGTCAGCTCCTGCATCCTGCCCGTGCTCCCGTTCGTGTTCGCCCGGGCCGATCGCCCGTTCGTGCGCAGCGGCCTGCCCAGGGCCGCCGCGCCTTGGTCGATTGCCGCGCGGCGTCCGTGCGCGCCGTCGTGCTGGTCATTCGCCAGACAGGCCCCACCCGCGAGCGAACCTTCGAGATTCGCTTCCTCGACCCCGGCGTTCACGCATACGCCTTCACCTTCGGCTGAGATCGGAGCTGACCGATGACACGCATCCGCATGGCTGCCCACGCAAAGGGCCTGCGCGCCGTTCTGGTCGCAGCGGCAATGCTTCTGCCGCTCGGGTTGCGCGCCGCGATGGCGGAGGAAGCCCGCGTGATCCCTGCACCCGCGCTGGATGAGCCGGCGACGCAGGACGGCACGCGCACCATCGTTCTCGCCGGCGGATGCTTCTGGGGCGTCCAGGGCGTGTTCCAGCACACCAAGGGTGTGATCAGCGCCGTGTCGGGTTATGCCGGGGGCGACAGGAGCACCGCCCGGTATGAGAAGGTGACGACCGGCGCCACGGGGCACGCGGAGTCGGTGCAGATCACCTACGATCCGCGGCAGATCACCTACGGCCGGCTCCTGCGGGTCTTCTTCTCTGTGGTGCACGACCCGACGCAGCTCAACCGGCAGGGACCCGACATCGGCACCCAGTATCGCTCGGCGATCTTCCCGGCCGATGCGGCGCAGGCCCGCATCGCCAAGGCCTATGTCGCCCAGCTCAACCAGGCGCGTGCGTTCCCTGCCGCCATCGTCACCAGGATCGAGGCGGACCGTCCGTTCTATCCTGCGGAGGCCTATCACCAGGACTTCATGGCGCGGAATCCCACGTACCCCTACATCGTCTACAACGACGCCCCCAAGCTCGCGGACCTGCAGCGCATCTTCCCCGATCTCTACCGCTCCAGCCCTGTGCTCGTGTCAGCGGCGCGCTCGTCGAATTGAAAGCGTCGAGCCCGGAGCTATCCGCGCCCCGGACGCGCATAGAAGGATGGCTGCCCCGAGCTTCGGCAGCATCGCGCCCAGTCGAGCTGAAACCGGCAGTCGGCAAGGAGGCGTACGCGGTCGTGAAGACTCCGATGTGATGATCGGCGTCGACTGATCCAGACAGCCTTCGCCGATGAGTGTTCCCTCGTCGCCGTCGAGCTACCACACCAGCGACGGCGACGCCTACGACCGGTTCCCGGGGGGTGAACCGAGTGGCTGGCACTGTTGCTCGTGGAGTTTGCGAGGCTGCCGGACGAGGGCGAGGTGCTCGACGTTGGCTGCAGCACATGCCACGACAAGGCCCTGGAGGACCGACAGAAATCGAGGCTCGAAGGACGGTCGAGAATGCTTAGGTCCGAATGGGTGGCGTGTCCGCTTGGTGGGCAGGGCCCAACGGGCGTATAGTGCCGGCAGCGACGATCGTGCTGGAGGAGGAGCAGGTGGTCGTAACGCACGAGCCCTGGATCGTGGTGCTGTCCGTGCTCGTCGCCATTCAGGGCGCCTATGTCGGACTCAAGCTCGCCCTGGAGCTGCCCAGCAGCGCGGGCGGCAGGCGCCGGGTCTTGCTCGCCGGCTCGGCGGTGACGTTGGCGGTCGCGATCTGGTCGATGCACTTCGTCGGGATGCTGGCAGTGCGCGCGCCGGTGCGGATCGACTATCTGGTGCTCCCCACCCTGATCTCGTTCCTGGTGTGCGTGGTCGTGGTGGGCTTCGGGGTGTTCCTGGCGTCCAGCGCACCCGCCTCCAAGCCGATGCTGGCGCTCGCGGCGGTCGTGATGGGTGCCGGCATTGTCATCATGCACTTCATGGGCATGCTCGCGCTGCATGCCAACGCCATGATGCACCACCAACTCGCCCATGTGGTGCTGAGCTTCATGGTCGGGGTCTTTGCCTCCGGACTGGCGATCTTTTTCGCCTTCGAGGGGATAGTCCGGCCGCCGCTGGTCGCAGCCTCGATCGCGCTGGGGCTGGCAATCTCGGGCATGCACTACACCGCCATGGCGGGTATGACGCTGCATCCGATGATGGGCCATCTCCCGCCCGAGGGGACGGCGCTGTCGCGAGACCTGCTGGCCGTGATCGTCGCCATCGTGGCCTTCGGCTGCACGTCGGCGTTCCTGCTGGCGCTGGTTCCTGACGGAACACCGGACTTTTCCGGCCTCTGGCCGTCCAGGCGCCCGGCGCGGCCGCCGGGTATGGCTCTGGCAGCCAGCGGCGCGGCGACGGCGCTGATACCCGGTGAGCCGACGTACGTAGAGTCTGGTCCCGTAAAGCCGGCGCCCGAGGCCTCGGGCAAACCATTCGCGTCGGTCGGCATCGGTGCTCCCCCCAAGCCCGCCGCCGCTATTCCGGTCCAGAAGGAAGGCGCGACACACTACCTGCCGGTCGGACAGGTTCATGCCGTGAAGGCGGAGGCGCACTACACCATGGTGTTCGACGGCACGCACAGGTTCTTCTGCGGGTTGTCCATCACGGACGTTGAAGGGCGGCTCGACCAGACCCGGTTCGTGCGCGTGCACCGCAGCCACATCGTCGCCGTAGACCGCATCACGTCGTTGCGGAGGTCGGGCGACAGCGGCGTGGCGGAGCTCAATTCCACGACGCCCTATACGCTGCCCGTCAGCCGACGCAAGCTGACTGAGCTCAAGGCGCTGCTCGACGCCCGCGCGTAGGGCGCTTTCCATCTGACGCGGATCGGCGTCCATCCTTCGTTCGCTCGCTGCCAATGCCGATAGCCCCGCCGGCAGCGCCGGCGAGGGTGCGACGGGGCGCGGGTGCCTACTCCGCAACCATGAGTGGGGCGGTTGCCCGCCCCGAACGGGGTTGCCTTTCGGCACCCGCGCTCGGC
>Ga0070705_100000269_pt1 | contig 31418 bp, 34 predicted proteins | sample KBSK5253metaG_FD_65455 | JGI IMG/M metagenome (GOLD analysis project Ga0070705, IMG submission 65455) | Corn, switchgrass and miscanthus rhizosphere microbial communities from Kellogg Biological Station, Michigan, USA - KBS K5-25-3 metaG | ecosystem: Host-associated > Plants > Roots >... | reverse complement strand
GCAACCACTCGTGAAGTTGTGTATGCCGGGTCGGGAGAAGGCAGTGACTCGACTTCGGGTCTGTCACTCGACGGCGGGAGGCTCGGAAATGGCGCGGGAGCAATCAACTTTTCGGATCGCTCGTTCCTGGACAGCATGGTCGGACGCGCTACGTTGAAGTCGATCGCGGACATCATCAATAAGATGGATCACAACTTCCTCGCGAATCGCACATCGGGTTCGGCTGACATAAAAGGCAAGGAATCCGCGGCTCGCGGAGCGGCCGAAGCGGCAGCGCAGATGGCGCCCGGCAAGATCATCGCGGTCGTCAGCAATCAATTGGTGATCGTGAGTATCGGCGGCGCACAGGGCTTGAAGATCGGCGACAAGCTGCGAGTGTTGAAAGAAGTCGGCGTCACCGACTCGAAGGGTAAGGTCGTCTACAGCGAAGAAAAAGAGATTGGCATGCTGACTGTCACCGACGTTCAGGCCGATCGTTCGAAGACCGCTGTCTCAAGCGGCGCCGGATTCACTGAAGGAATGATCGTTCGCAGGCAATAAAGCAGAGGGGTAATAGTGCGTTGAGGAGAGTTTCGCCACTAAGGCACGAAGACACGAAGGTCCACTAAGGGTTTTCTTCGTGCTGCTTCGTGACTTCGTGACTTAGTGGCTTCGTGGCGGACGGTGTTATTCACTCATCCTTTCCCTCTTACCCCACCATTTGCCGCTCCGGTTTGAGTCCGGCCGCGCGTGTGCTATGATGCCCCTCGTTAGTTAGCCGGCAGACCTCAGGACAATTGATCGCCCCGTTTCCTCACCTCGATCTTCGAATCAAGACAATCTGAAAGTGAATGAGTTCGTTCGTCCCACCACGAGCGTCCAACGGAATGTTTTTCGAAAAACTCTACTTGAGACAGCGGAGGGTCAAACAAATGAAGGCATTCAAGGCTGAAGGCGAAGACTCCGGCCAGGGCAGGATCAGCCGAGGAGTTGAGATAACGGGCGATGTAATTTTCGCGGAGGCGCTTCAGGTCGACGGCAAAGTGATTGGTAAGGTCGTCTCTGAGAGCGGGACTCTTGCGATCGAACAAAGCGGGGACGTGCAAGCGGACATCGACGTCGGCGTGTGTGTGATTCGCGGCGCGGTTCGCGGCAACGTGAGCGCGAAGTCGCGAGTCGAGATATATCGCACCGCACGGATTGAGGGCGACATAAACACGCCCGTGCTGCTTGTCGAAGAAGGCGCTCAATTGAGCGGGGCAATCAGAATGGGCACGACGGGCAAAATGGGCAAGACTGGCAACGAGTCCTCGCGGCCGGGCGAAGCGTTGCGCGCAGACGCGACCGAACAGTTGCGCAAGACCCAGGGTGCGTCCTGATGCAACGTATCGAACCATTCGACGCGCCGGCGCTGCGCCGGTTCGATTCGATCCCCGGCCTCCTGCGATCTTTGGCGGACCGGATCGCTGGTTCTATGGGTCTGTCAAAGCGAAAGACAAACAATGCGCAATCAAAGTCGAAGTCCGCGGATGTCTTGAAGGTCGCGGGCTATACGCTCGTGCTGATGGACTCGGATGGTCAGGTTGTGTGGACTCGTGAATGGGATGCCGGCGGCGTGTTTGAGTTTCGACAGCGGCAGCGGTTGCTGATCTTTTGCTCGTTCACCAACCACTCCGAAAGTGAAGCCGAGGTTTCAGAGTACGAGATCGAGTTGATGAGCGAAGACGGTCTGATCATCAAACGCTTTAATGATTCCTTCGGCGATTCGGTCATCGTTTCGCCCGGCGAGAGCAAACAATTCCCTGCGGAGTGGCGCATGTAAGCCACTCCGCCAAACCGTAATCACCGAACGGCGCGGGCCGCGGCCGGAGCTCCGAAGCCGTCAAAGCGATAAGGGAATGTCTCGGGCACAATGCTCTGCACGTGATGCTTCATGAACACCAGACCGCTCGAATCCTGGGCGAGATCGACAAGCAAAACGTCTCCTTCGTTGATCTGCCGGGTCGCGACAAGATTTGACAGAGGCAGAACTACGTTGCGCTCAATCGTGCGTTTGAGCTCGCGAGCGCCGTACTTCGCGCTGGTTCCTGTTTGGAGCAGGAGCCGCCGCGCCGCGTCGGTATAACGCATCATGAAGCGACTCTGGTGGAGCTTCAGGATTCTGCGCTGCACCGCTTGCAACTCGAGATCAAGGATCTTACGCATCGATTCATCCGTCAGCCGCTGAAACACAATTACCTTGTCGAGGCGATTCATGAATTCCGGCGAGAACTTTCTTCGCGCGGCCTCGAGTCCAACTTTGTAAAGATGTTTGTCGAGCACTTCGGCGAGCTGACTGGCGCGGCTCGAGAACCCCAATGGTTCTTCGGTCAGGCGTTCCATCTCGCGAGCACCGAGGTTTGATGTCAGGACCACTATCGTGTTTGAGAAGTCAACACGGCGATTGTCACCCAGTGTCAGCGTGGCTTTGTCGAGCACGCCGAGCAGCAATTGCCACAACGCATCGGAGGCCTTTTCTATCTCGTCAAACAGCACCAGCGTGAGCCGTGAGCGTTCGGTCTGATAGCTGTCGATGCTCTCCTGTGAAAGCAGCGGCGGCGTTTCTCGATGGCCCAGATAGCCGGGAGGAGCCCCGACGAGTTTCGAAATCTCGTGCGGATGCTGAAACTCAGCGCAGTCGATTCTCACGAAGGCATTTGGATTCCCAAAAAGGACTTCGGCGGCGGCTTCGACCGAACGAGTCTTGCCCGTTCCAGTCGGGCCCAGGAATAAAAGCGTGCCGATTGGGCGGCCCGGCGTATTCAAGCCCGCCCGATACACCTGATGTATCTGAGCGAGAGCCTTTAACGCGCTCTCCTGCCCGATGACTCGCGACGACAGTTCCTGTTCGAACTCGAGAACGTCTTCCGATTTGATCGTGTGATCGAGTAGTTTGAATTCGGGCCCCGCTTCGGCACGAGCCGGCGCGCCCAGATGATTGAATACGCTTGCTGCGAATTGACTGAGCTGAGGCATCATTGAATCCTCCCTCGTCCTGCTTTTGAACTGCAATTTTCTTCACCAGCTTTTTCCACGCACTCCATCAAAACCGCTCAGCGGTTTCGTTTCTAGAGCGTGGCAAGCGTGATGCCACTGTCGTTTTCACAACTCGGGAAACAAACCCACGACATACCGGCGCAACGCTGACTCAGAACATCGACACCGTTCCTGATCCAACTGGCTAACGCTCGGTCGATTCGTCTGATACGGGGAGAGAATGGCCATCGAGCTGACGAAATTGTGCAACCATCGAAGCCGATGCGCAACGTAATCGTCCAAGCGGCGACCTTTGATGATAGGGAAAATGATACGGACGTATGGATAGGGGACAGGTTCTTTTGGCCGGGCTCTGCTCGGTCTGATGGGAGAGATAACGCGGAGAATTTCAACGCGGCCTACGGTGGTCCTCAAACTTGTTGATCAATATCGATACTGGAGGTGGAACGGCGGAAGAGTGAAAGCTGGCAAGCGCCTCGAAGGCTTTACACTCGAGGCGCTCGCAAGCGTAGCTAAGTAGTCAGTCACAATAAAGATGAAGTGACTCTCATTAGCGAAGAGGGCGTCCCCGGAGGGACGCCCTGTATTTCGCTTATCAACTCATCATCTTGAGTGTGACTGAGTACTAGTTTAGTTGCGGAAGATTAAAGACTCTGGCCAATCGGTTGAGATCGGCTCGGAGCATGGACCACTGCCGTTCGGCGGCGTAGTCAAACTGGCGATTGTGCATGACCTGGTTTATGCGCCGGGACATATTCAGCGCAGTGGCGACTTCCGATCGAGTCGAGCTATTGGTGCCACCCGATTCGAACTGCTGTTGCACGACGTTCAGTTGCTGTTCCAATTCACTCGCGCGGTCGTTCAGCCGCTCCTCACGAAAGCTGTCGTCGAACCGGCTGCGGTCGAGTGCCCGCCCAAAGACTGCAACGAACCGGTTGCTGTCATTCTCAGCCTGGCGAATCAACCGACCGATGCTGGCCCGCGAGGACCAACCCCAGCCATTTCGTTCACCCCATTGCGCGGAGGCTGGCGTCGCTAAGCCAACCATCATGCAACATGTCACCAGTACCCCAAACGATTTCAGTAGGCAATTACGCATAATTCCTACCTCCTTTCTTTTGGACGACGCGACTGTCGATAGTCATCGCCCGCCTTGTTTTTGGCAAGCGCCGCGCCAGTCAGATATCGCGCTATATGCGCCAGACCGAGCGTTCACGCGTACGCCACCGACTTGAAATCGTTCGAAAGTTACACAACAGACATTTACTATCTGGCTACAAGGCTGAGTGTTCGTTTCCCCTACGTTCAGTTTCAGTCCACGCAGCGTAACAGGTGGTGCGCGGTCTTTGTAATCAACAACGCCAACGTGAGGTGCGCGCAAATGCTCTGCGTGAATGGCGGAATGAAGCCTCGATCGATCAGGGGCGGGCTTCAAAGACGAGATTGAAGGGAGTCTCGCTTGCGCGCCTGAAGCGTGTAAAACCGCCCGAGGTCGCAACCGCTCGCAAACGAGCCTCTCCCGCCTGAGCACCGAGCCCGAGCGCTACCTCCTGAGAGAGCGAAGCCGGCGTGCAGATCAGAGTCGACGCGCTGTAGAAGGCTCGTCCCCGCGGATTCAAGTTGTCTTCGAGCTTATCGTCCGCGAACGGCTCGACTATCATCCACGTGCCATCCTTTTCCAGAGATTCGAGGACGTGAGCCGAAGCACCAACCGGATCGCCCATGTCGTGCAGGCAATCGAAGAATGTGACGAAGTCGTAATCGGCGCCGGGATACTCCTTGGCAGCGGCAACCTCGAAGCTCACACGGTCCGAAACGCCCGCACGTTCGGCGGCGCCCTTCGCGTAATCAATCGAGCCTTTGTGATAGTCGAACCCGAGGAATTTCGACTTTGGAAACGCCGCAGCCATAAGGATAGTCGAAGCGCCGTGTCCACAGCCGACGTCGGCTACGCGAGCGCCGGTTTCCAGTTTCTGCTGAACGCCATCGAGTGAAGGAATCCAGGAGCTCATCAGGTTTGTTGCGTAACCGGGTCTGAAAAACCGCTCAGTTCCGCGGAACAGCCCTGCATCGTGTTCGTGCCAACCCAGGCCCTTGCCGGTTCGAAATGCCTCTTCAATGCGAGGCTCGGCCTTAATCGCAGACACCGCGAGTTGAAAAGCACCGGGGAGGAACGCGGGACTGGATTCATCGGCGAGCGCAAATGCCTGCTCTTCGGACAAATGGAATCGCGCGGTCTCAGGATCATATGTCACATATCCGCCGGCCGCCTGGCCGGACAGCCACTCGCGCACGTAGCGCTCGGCTGTTCCCGTGCGGGTTGCCAGTTCCTGCGGCGTGAGCGGACCGCTATCAGCCAGAGCCTTATAGAGGCCGAGCTTATCGCCAATTACAACCAACGCGCCATGAAACACCGCGCCGAAATCATCCAGAAACCGTCCAAGAAGCTGATTGAGTTTGTCTTCGTTGAGAGCCATTTCACCTCGCTGGAAATTAGTAATTTGGGACGTCACCTATGAAATCACGGTGGGCTGGTTATTTCAATGTTGCAAGCCAGAATCATGGCGCGCGCCGGTGCTGAGCACCCAAGCGCAATACCAGTTGGAATAGATGCAAGGAGGGCTGAGAGTTCAGCGGGTGTGACGACGCTTGCAATTGAGCGAGCGCCTCCCGTATTTTTGTTTAGCTACTCACCCAACTCGATTTGCATTGATACGATGGACTCTGAATCTGAAAGAAGAACTCGGAAAGACAGAATCGATCCCAAGCTCGCAAGCGCGGGGTGGAACGTATCTTCATTTGATTCGACTCGCGACCGTGGCTCCTATCATCAATGCGCGATCGAAGAATACGAAACCGACAACGGCCCCGCCGATTACGCGCTCTGCGTTGACCGCGTCCTGATGGGCATTGTTGAAGCGAAGCGGCTCACTCTCGGGCCACAGAACGTTTTGACTCAGGCGGAACGTTACTCGCGAGGTGCTGCTAACAATCCACTTTACTTCGACGGCTTTCACGTTCCCTTTCTTTATTCGACCAACGGCGAAGTCATCTGGTTCCACGATGTCCGGCATCAACTCAATCGATCTCGCACTGTAGCGCGCTTTCACACTCCAGCGGCGTTGCGGGAAATGTTTGATCGCGACTTCGAGCGGTCGTGCCGCTGGCTCGAGGAGAACGCAAACAATCATCCGCGTCTTCGCCCGTACCAGATCGAAGCCAACGACAAGATCGAGCAAGCTATCGCTAATCGCAAGCGAAGCATGCTCGTGGCGATGGCCACCGGCACTGGCAAGACTTTCACGATGGTCAATGAGGTCTATCGGCTGTTGAAGTCTGGCGTGGCTCGGCGCGTCTTGTTTTTAGTAGACCGCAGAGCGCTGGCCGCTCAAGCAGTTCGCGCTTTCGCTTCGTTTGAGCCCGAGCCGGGCTTGAAGTTTGACCGAATCTACGAGGTCTACAGCCAGCGATTCCATCGCGAAGACATTGGCGAAGACGAACCGTTCGATCCTAAGGTCCTGCCCGCTTCATACCTGCTCGAACCGGAGCCTCGGCACACGTTTGTCTACGTCTGCACGATTCAGCGCATGGCGATCAACCTCTTCGGCCGGGGGGCGGCCTTCGGTCGAGATGAACAAGGAGACGATGAAGAAGCGGACCGCGTCGACATACCCATTCACGCGTTCGATGTAGTCATCGCTGATGAGTGTCATCGCGGATATACGTCGGCCGAACTCTCGGTCTGGCGCAACACGCTCGATCACTTCGACGCAGTCAAGATCGGCCTGACCGCTACGCCTGCCGCACACACTACGACCTACTTCAAGGATGTCGTCTACCGTTACGAGTACGAACGCGCCGTGCGTGAAGGGCACCTCGTCGACTATGACGCTGTCTCAGTCCATTCCGAGGTTCGAATGAACGGCGTGTTCATCGATGAAGGCCAACAGGTCGGACTGATCAACCCGACAAGCGGACTCGAACAGCTCGACTTTCTTGAAGACGAGCGCCAATTCGCGCCCACTGAAGTCGAAGCTGTGGTCACCTCGCCCGACTCGAATCTCAAGATCGTGGCCGAGCTGAAGAAATACGCGGACGAACACGAGCAGCGCTATGGCCGCTTCCCGAAGACGCTCATCTTCGCTGCCAACGATCTGCACTCATACCTCGCACGCCGATCAACTTGTCAGCGTTTGCCGCGATATGTTTGGTCGAGGCGACTCGTTCGTTCAGAAGATCACTGGCCGGGTCGATCGCCCGCTGCAACGCATCCGCGAGTTTCGCAATCGGCCTAATCCCGGGATCGTGGTCTCCGTAGACTTGATGTCCACCGGCGTGGATATTCCCGATCTCGAATTCATCGTGTTCCTGAGAGCGATCAAGTCGCGCATCCTCTTCGAGCAGATGCTGGGGTGCGGCACACGGAAGGGCGAGAAGTTCACCGACAAGTCCCACTTCACCGTCTTCGATTGCTTCGGCGGAACTCTGCTTGAATACTTCAGACAAGCGACCGCCATCACGGCCGAGCCGCCAGAGCAAACCTCGCGCACGATCGTAGAAATAATCGAAGACATTTGGAACAACCGCGATCGCGACTACAACACTCGATGTCTGGTGAAGCGTCTGCGGCGCATCGAAAAAGAAATGTCTGCCGAGGCTCGCGACGAGTTCGCCGCGTTCATCCCTGAGGGAGATGTGGGCCGATTCGCAACGGAGCTTCCACGAAGACTCGCCCAAGACTTCACCGAAACGATGAAGCTTCTCCGCGATCCGCGTTTCCAGGATCTGCTCACGAGCATTACAAAGAAAGAACGCCCGCTCGCTCAAGAACACTTCGCCGAATTCGAGAAACGTTATGGCGTTGATCCAAACGGCAAGAGCAAGCGCCGCGACACAGGCGCCGAAGGCCGCTTCCGCAAGTTTCATATCGGTGAGATCAAAGGACGCGACTACAAGCTCGACATCACGTGGCTCAAAGACGAATCGCTTGAAGACGCCGATGAGTTGCCCGAGCCTCAGGACCTGGCCTCAGGAGCAATCACCGAGCTTGAAGCCGCAGTCGATGATTTGAAAGAGATTGCCGCGCTGCTGGAAGCGAGTGTAAGCTGAACGCGAATGGGAGAGGCTTCATAATGATTATCGTGGCGGCGGACGACAGCGAGTTTTGGTTGAGGGCCAGCGAACGATCTCTTGATGCCATCTGGGACAACGCTGAGGATGATGTTTATGAGCAGCTTTACTCAGAGGAGTGATTGATAATGACTGAGATAACCTTGACGGCAGTTTATCAGGAAGCCGAAGAGGGCGGGTACATCGGCTACATCGCCGAGCTTCCGGGCGCGAACACGCAGGGCGAGACGATGGAAGAAGTGCGCGAGAACCTGGCTGAGGCAATGCAGATGATTCTCGAAGCCAATCGCGAAGAGGCTGAACGGCGCCTGTCGAGCGACGCAAAGGTCACGCGCGAGCCAATAACACTTCACGCGGCTTGAAATGAATCGGACTGACTTGATTCGATATCTCGAATCTCAGGGCTGCGTGTTTGTGCGCGAAGGACGCAAGCACACAGTCTACAAAAACCCTGCCACCGGCTTATACTCAAGCGTTCCTCGACACCGAGTCCTCAAGAAGTTTCTTGCGCATAAAATCTGCGACGACCTTGGGGTGCCGAAACCGTGACTCGAATCGGAGAAACAGAGCGTGAGTGAAGCACCAGAAGGTTGGGTAGTAACTAGCTTGGCGAGCGTCGGTAAGTGGAGTTCCGGAGGAACGCCGTCCCGCAAGAACCCGGAATACTCGGCAAGGGCATTCCTTGGGTCAAGAGCGGTGATTTAACGGATGGGCCTGTGCTCAGAACGCAGGAGCAGATAACCGAGGCCGGGCTATTGAACAGTTCCGCCAAATTGTTGCCAGAGGGAACCATCTCATTAGCGCTCTACGGCGCCACGATTGGAAAACTTGGCGTACTGACCTTCCAAGCAGCGACGAACCAAGCCTGTGCCAATGTTGTTCCTGATGCGAGTTTGGTTGATGCGGACTATTTGTTCCTATTCTTGCTGTCACAAAGACGGAACCTTATCGAGCAGGGCCAGGGTGGAGCACAGCCAAACATAAGTCAAGACATCGTGAAGGCGCATCCCATCGTCATTCCGCCACTCAACGAACAACGCCGCATCGTAGCGAAGCTGCAAGAGATGTTGAGCAAAGTGGACTCCTGTCAGAAGCGACTCGCAAGGATTCCAGTGCTCCTCAAGCGCTTTCGTCAATCGGTCATCGCGGCCGCCTGCTCCAGCCGACTCACTGCTTATTGGCGAGACGAGAATCCGCATACTGAACCTGGCTCCCCGCAACTCGCTGAGGCAAGACAGTCGACCCCGAGTGAGCTGCCCGAGTCTTGGGTGTCGGTAGGCGTTGGTTCGGTCATTGACAATTTGAAGTACGGTACCGCCCAGAAGTGTGGCTACGAGAAAGAGGGCGCTCCTGTTTTGCGCATTCCCAATATCGCCGACGGCGTCATCGACCATTCGGATGTCAAGTATGCCTTGTTGCGGGAAACGAAATTTGAGCAGCTCAGGTTGAATCCAGGCGATATATTGTTAATCAGGTCAAACGGTAGCGTATCACTGGTTGGCAAGTCTGCACTAATCAGGGAACCGGAGAAAGCCTTTGCTTATGCGGGCTACCTTATTCGGCTTCGTCCAAACAGATCACGTGTCTTGCCTGAGTATTTGAATCTCGCCCTGTCCAGCTACGATGTTCGGCTCCAGATCGAAATCCCGGCGCGCTCGACAAGCGGAGTACATAACATCAACAGCGAGGAAGTGAGACGACTGCGAATCTCACTCCCACCGCTCGCTGAACAAAACGAAATCGTCCGCCGCGTAGAGACGCTCTTCAAACTCGCCGGCCAGATTGAAGCCCGTTTATCGAAAGCCCAGGCCCAAGTTGATAAGCTCACGCAATCCTTTCTCGCCAAAGCCTTCCGAGGCGAACTCGTTCCGACCGAAGCCGAGCTCGCCCGGCGCGAAGGCCACGACTACGAACCTGCCCCTGTGCTCTTGGAACGCATCCGCACAGGCGGCAAGAATGAAGCGGCGGCTCAGCCTACCCCTGAAGGGAATCGCATTCAAGAACGGAGAGTCAGCAACGGGACGGGCCGACGCAAGTGAGAGTTAATGTTTGCGAGGTTCACAAGTGATTGAGACTTGGGAAGCGCAACGCTTTGAGAAGGTGCTGGACGTAGGCCGCACTCGACCGCTCGTCCTCGACTGCGCCCGTTACTCGCCCGCGTCTTCAGACCAGGAGAGCTCGGAGAGTCCGCCGGATCACCGCCTGATGGTCGTCAAGTCCCTTGGTCACCCGGAAGTCACGGATACCAGTTTGTTTTGTGAAGTGTTCGGGAATCTCTTGGCGAGAGAATTCGGCGTCGCTACTCCGATGCCAGCCCTGGTCAACGTGAGCCCCGAGTTCGTTCAGGCGGTCAGCCCGCTCGTTGCAGAATACAGCATTTCTTTGACGGTCGGTCTGGGCTCGGGGTGCGAGTATCTGCATGGCGGACTTACTCCTGCCGTCCCCGGTGCATACTTGACGCAAGATGAGCTTGAGCAGGCTACATTGATCTATGGCTTTGATCTCTTGGTGCAGAATCCAGATCGACGGTGGGACAAGCCCAATTGCGCATCGCTTTCGGGATCTCTGATCGCCTTCGACTTCGAGAGGTGTTTCAGTTTCTTGCTTCCTATCATTGGAGGACTGGCTCCACCTTGGGAGGTATCACGCCACGGGATCGCAGCGAACCATCTCTTTCATGCGACCCTCAAAACAAGATCACCGAAGTGGACGCCGCTTATTGACCGCCTGCGAGGACTGAGTGCATTGCGCCTTGATCAGTTGGGATCCTCCCTTCCGGGTGAGTGGCAGCAAACAGCCGCCAGAGTGCGCGACCATATTGTTGAGGTTATAATGAATCTCCCTCAATTTGAGTTGGAGCTTCAAAGGAGCTTGCTATGAACGGCATATCCTATACGTATAGTGTCGTCAGATACCGTCACGATCCGGCGACGGGTGAGACACTGAACGTGGGTGTCGCTATCTGGGCGCCATCCATCCGGTATCTTGCGGCGCGATTCGAGCATCGCTACGAGAGGCTGTCCAAGACTTTCGCCGACTTTAATGGCGAGCACTACAAGCGATCGCTCCGACAGTTTGAAACCGCACTCGAAACGCTGTCGGGTGACCAGACTCCAACGCTCTTGCCCATCACGGAGACCCCGGAAACAGTTGCTGGTTTCATCGCGCAGATATGGCCAGACATGGGACTCAGCTTCGTTTCGAGCCCGGTCCTCGCCGGGATTACGGACGATCCGGCGCACGCGCTCAGCGAAATCTTTGATCGAATGGTGGCTTCGCAATACACGCCACACAGGACAGAGAGACGAGACGACGAGGAGGTCTGGACGGTATACAAGGCTCCTTTAATGCGAGAAAAAGTGACGAAGAAGCTTCGCCCGTGGACGCTGGAGACTGAACTAGTAACTTTGAAGTTTCAGCATGCTTTCAAGAACCAGCGCTGGCACGTGCTGGAACCTGTCACTTTGGATTACGTTACCGCCGGTTCTATTCAAAGACGAGCAACAAGCCTGTTGGGCAACGTTGACGCGATGAGCGACTATCGGGAATTGAACAAGCTCAGCATTCTTCTTGGGCGCCCGCAGAATGAAAGGTATCAAAAGGAATACATCAAGGCAAAGAACATCCTTCACAAAATGCCCATCGCTCATGAACTGGTGGAGGAGGACGAAGCAGAAGACTTTGCCAAAGATCTTGCCGCGTACATGCGTTCACACGGGTTGATCGATGATTAACGGCGTCGCTGGGGCACACGGCAAGCATAATCTACTGGTACCCCTTGGTTTCACAGTGATGGCTCAATGACAGGTATTCCATGTCATAGTAGAGACCGTTATTTGTTTGGTTCTTGCGGCGTCTCCTTTTGGACGCACGAGCCGTCAGCATTCTCAACTCTGTCCACATCAAGTAATCCCGGGAGCTCTTGCAAGAGCGATTGGAGAGATGAGCTATGAAATTCCTATTCCTACTCACACAGATTGAAGAAGCCTGGGATGTCTCACCGCCTGGTGAAGCAGAACGGGTTTACGAGCAGTACATGGCGATCGAACGCGAGCTCAAAGCTCAGGGAAAGTTTGTTGAGTCCGTGCGGTTGCGCTCGCGGAGCGAAGCAAAGACCCTGCGCAACCTCCTCGCCGGTCAGCGCGAGATTGTCGATGGGGCTTGCTTTGATTCGAAAGAAGCTATCGGCGGTTTCTACGTGCTTGATCTGGCATCGATGGACGAGGCGCTCGAATGGGCGGGCCGGATGCCGAACTATGGCCACGGCGCGATTGAGATCCGGCCGTTGTGGGAGTGACGGATATTCGTCAGTCTCGAGGAGAGTTCCACGCTGAAGCCTGAGCACTCGAGTCGCAATGCTTGAGCGAGACCGACTTGCCCACGGCGGTCCTATGTTCCGGATGCCGCTTAACTCAATAACCGATTCTCCTGAAAGCTGAAGTATCCGTTCTTTCCTACGATCAAGTGATCCAAGACCTTGATCTCAACCGTGCGAGCCGCCTCGATCACCGAGCGAGTAAGGTGTTTGTCCTCTTGCGACGGATCGGGTTCGCCGCTCGGATGGTTGTGGCTCAAGATCAAACCCGCCGCTTTGTGAGTCAACGCCGCTTTCACAATCTCTCGAGGATAGACGATCGCGCGATCGACTGTGCCCTCTTGCAAGATCTCATGATCGATTACCCGGTTCTTTACGTTCAGGTAGATCACCATGAAAGCTTCGTGTGGAAGCCCCGCGAGTTTCACTCGCACGAACTCCTGCACCGCGCCCGGTGATGAAAGCACGTCCTTGCCTTCCATGCGCTCCGCCAGGTAAGCGGCGAACAACTCCTTGATCAATCTGATGAGGATCGCGGAACTGGGGCCGAGGCCTTTGATTATCTGAAGCTCTTCCTGGGAGGCATCAAGCACTCCGTTGAGACTTTCAAATCGTTTCATCAAAGCCTTGGCGCGTGGTTTCACATCCAATCTTGGGATTGCGTAGGTCAACAGCAATTCGAGCAACTCATAATCGTGAAGACCGTCGGCGCCGGCTTTGAGAAACCTTTCGCGAAGCCGTTTACGATGCTCCATATAGTCTGGTTGTTCTTCCATGGTGATGCTCCGGGACAAATCAAGTTTCGAGCAGGAGCTCGATTGAATTTGAAGCGGCATCCCAGGACTCAGCGAATTTATACTATTCGCCACTGAATGAGCAATATGATCGGCGAGACTTAGCGAGTGTTAGGTTGTTGCTCGCGCCACTGCGGCGGGGGGAACCGGTCCAGTACACTAATGCGGCATGACTCGTTAGACGGTAATGTTTACTTCTGATTCCGATGAACCGAAGAAGGCAGTAGGCAGTGGGCAGTGGGCAGTGGGCAGTGGGCAGTGGGCGCTGGGCAGTAGGAAGTGGGCAGTAGGCAGTAGGAAGTGGGCAGTGGGCAGTGGGCGGTGGGCAGTAGGAAGTGGGCAGTAGGCAGTAGGCGGCAAGCGGCATCTGGCTCAAACTACTGCCCACTGCCCACTGCCTTTGTGCATACGCTTGTGGCCGTAGGCCTGTGCTTATCAGGCCTTCGCGCCCAGCAACTGCGGACGCACGCGGTCGCGATAGCGAATCGCCTGTTCAAGTACTCTTCGATACTCGTCGACTTCGACATCGCGCTCGGAGCACATCAGCATCAAGTTCCCGTCGTCGCGGAAGTTTTCGTCCCACTCCAGGATCTGCTGGTCGCTCCACGAAGATGAATACTGCTGCATCTTCTCGTCCGGCATCCGGTCGAAGTAAGCGCGAAGGTTCACGCCAGTTTCGTCCATTCGTTCGTCTGTGGGATCCTGCTCGAAGTTCCAGATTGGTTGTTCCATATGAAGACTACTCCAGAAGAATATTAATCAAAGAAATGCTAACTCACCCTGCAGAGGCGCTACTCTTTTGTCGCGTGACCTTCTACAAGTTCGATTCGAATCTTATCGGGCCCCTCGATGAAGGCGTATTTGATCTTGCCGCCGGCGACGGATTTGATTTCGTCGGTCACCTTCACGCCGTCTTTGCGAAGCTTCTCGAGCGCCTCGGTAAGATTGTCCACGCTGAATCCTACGTGATCGACTACGCGGCCTTTGGTTGGCGACATCGCGGTCTGTCCATTCTTCCAGTGATCCGGATACGCCTTCTTCGAATACTGTATCGGGAAGATAATAATGTTTACATTATCCGACATCAGCGACATGCTCGGGCCGATCGGGAAGTCGCGATAGACGCGAGGCTCACGCGACGGCGGCGCGGTTCCCCTGCGAGTCGCGCCAAGATATTTCATGTACCACTCGCCCGCCGACACCGGGTCTTCGCTGAATAGATGCAAGTGGCCGAAGCGATGATGATTCGCGGTGTTCAATTCGATAAGCGCGTGATCCGGGCCTTCGACGTAAGCGTAGTAGAACAATCCGGTCGCTCCTTTGTTTCCACCGATGTCACTGATGTCGGTGATCGGATTGAAAAACTTTGTCCCCATGTCCAGTTGTTTCTGATAGGTCGCTTTCATGTCTTCGGCGCCCCAACCGAAGTGCCAGATCGCGGACGTCAATTCCCACGGCGGCGGCGCGGCGACTTTGGCAAACAGCATCCACGACTTCTGCGCCCACACAGCGTCAAGCAAGCCCGCGAAGCGACCCTTCTCACAATCGAATTTGCTCGTATAGAAATTGATCGCGGCGGCGGGATCGGTAGTGTTCAGGTGCAGATGATGAAAGTGTGCAGCGACGGCAGGCGCGGGCGCTTGGGGCGGTGTCGTCTGCTCGAAACTGCTTGCGTCCGAGCGCGGCGTGCTCACTAAGATCATCGCGCCTAGCAAAGCCACTAAAACCAAAAGTGCCGAAGTCCGCGCGTATGCGTTTCTCTTATTCATGGCGTGTCCGTTCCCAGGGAAGCGACAAACGTAGTCGCTAATCAAAAACAGCGACCCGCCGACTGGATTCAATCGACGGGCCGCCGCGGTTCATCTTTGAAGTGTCCGATGCAAACGCGTTGTTAGTCGTCTGAGCGAACCCAGCCGTATGCAGCATTGCTGCGCTCGCCGCCGCCTTCCACGTACGCGATCTTCATTTTTTCCAGCGCGTCCGCGGTCAGCGCTTTGCGTTTGGCTTTCACATCGACTTTGTAGAGCTTCGCGGCGTTGAGCCCGAAGATCTTCGCCTTGTCTTCCTTGGTGACCTTCTTGTAGCCGAACTTCTCGCACATCTCGTCGCTGATCTGGAAGCGCTTGAGGGCGTCGATGCCCCATTGCGGCGAACCCCACCACAGACAGTCAGTGCCCCAGACGACGTGATCCGAGCCGTAGTACTTGATGTTCTTGCCAAGGCCGTGCTGGCACAAGACAGGGTCCCAGACCGCCAGTGTGTTAAAGAAGCTGCCGATTTCGCAGTACACATTGTTCATCTGCGGATTGCGCTTCTTGATGTCCATCAGTATGCGATGCCACTCGAAGTCGCCGGTGGTCGGATCATAGTTGTTATGATCCTTATCGAGCCAATTCTCATTCTTCGCCATGCCCTGCTCCTGCTGACCGTGTTTGATCGCCGAGTGGTACACGACAAAATTGAAGTCGGGATTGCGAAGAGCCGCCTTCTCGACGTCTTTCGGATTGGCCAGATGGCCCAGCGTTCGAGACTGATAGGAATAGCCCTTGTGTGTGCTGATCAGCCTGATCCCACGCTTGCGCGACTCTTCGATGAACCACTGCGAGTTGTCGTCATCAAGCTGGAATCCGTTGCCCGACTGACCCGGGTCGGTGTGGCAGTACCACTTCCACGAACTGATGCCATACATTTGAATCTCGCGTTCCATCTGCTCGATGCAAGCGGCCTTGTCAATTTTGTTACCGACTTTGTCCCAGTAATGATTCGGCGCCAGATTTCCCTGGTTCACCGCGCGCTGCGAGCCGGCAAGCTCATTGATCAACTTGCGTCCCTGGTACATCACCCAGCTCGGCAACACCTTTCCTCCAAGACCGGGTGTGCGAGCCGCGCCTTCTAGGATCTTTCCATCCGGGCCGCGATTGATCTCTTTGGTGGGAACACCGGAAATGACCACCAACGAGGTCTCGCTGTCGAAGAACATTTCCTTGATGAAGTTCTTGAAGCCATAAGCATCGGCATCGTTCTTGAGGTCAAAACCCATGTTCTTTACGAACTCCATCGTTCGAAATCCGCCGATGGCGGCGCCGTTTGTGAAGTGCGACTGCACGTCGATGATGAAGTACTCGCTCTTGGGCCACTTCTCATCGTAGGCCGCCGGCTCCCACGACTCGGCATCGTCCACTTCCCAGACTTTGCCGTAAACTTTGTTCGAAGCGAGAAAGCAGGTTGCCATCCCCATCGAGCTTGCCATAAAAGTTCGGCGCGATAATCCGAGCTTCTTTGCGCGCTCCGCACCCATCTCGCCGATCAGGTGTTCGACCTGCTTTTGCTTGGTTGTTTGCCGCCTGGGAATGAACTCCTCATTCGACACGACCTGCGTCGGCATCGGCGAGTCCACTCCCTTTTTCACATCTCGAAGTCCCTTTGGAATCCACATAGCGTCCCTTCCTTTCAAAGATGAACCTAACGCAGACCGTCAGCCTGCGAATCAAATCAAGACCAACACATATCAAAGCAAAGCGCGGGACTAAATCATCCAGCGCTGAGAACTACTTCTTCGCGTGTGCCGCGAGGTTCTCCTTATCGAGAACGTAATCGAACCAGCCGATCATCATTTCTTCCCAGGTTTGATCACCCCAGCGCACTTCTTTCGCAGGATCAGGATTGTACTTATTTCGAGCCGAATTGTCGAAGTGCGCCACGCAATCGAGCCGCGCGCCCTTTGGCAGGAACAGCGGCTCTGTGAATTGATAAAGAAGCTGCCAGTTGAAATCGTATTTCGAAACTTGCAGCACGACTTCTGAATGGCCGTCGGGATAAACCGCCGTGTAAGTGAAATCTTTGCCGCGAACATGCATGTGGGGCATCAGGTCGATGATTCGAACATCGTCTGTTGCGGTCCAGCTCGAGAGCACTTCAAAGTTCGCGTCGCCCGCCGGAATAACGAACCTCGAATTGATTGCCGTGCCGGTCAACGCGGTCTTCTGCACCGGAGTCTTCGAGAAGATCAGCCCAACATAAGACCGATCAGTCGTCGCCTCGCCGTTCGGGGTGTAGTGCATTTGAAAGGTCAGCTTTGAGCCTTTTTTGATAAGCCTGGCGGTGCCGGGCGGAAAGACTTTCGGTTGTTCGCCGGGCGCGAAGCCGCAAAGTTTGTATCCCATGCCGCCGCGAGCCTCACCGGTCAGTTCCGTTCGGTTGCCGGGCTCCTGCACAAAAATAATGACGTGATGCACGACCTTACGATTGCCCGGCCTGATCTCGGCTGCCTGAACCCATTTGTCTTCGGTAAAGTTCGTTTGGACCGTGAGATATTTGTAAGGAATAACTCCTTCGGCTGGAACCGCGACGGCCTGATCGAGCGAGATGACGGCATCGGGCTTTCCGATGGACCAGCCCTGCTCGAATTTGGGCTGCGAAGGCAGATCGTGATCGTTGCCCTTTGGCGCGCCTGCATCCACCCAGGCCGCGATCGTGTCTATCTCTTTTTGAGACAACCGGCGGTCGTTCTTGAACAGATGATTTTCGGCAGAAGCCAGCCAGGGTGGCATCGAACGATCGAGAACCTTTTCCTTAATCGCCTTCGCCCAGGGCCGCGCTTCGTTGTAAGTCAGCAGCGACATCGGAGCGATCTCACCGGGCCGATGGCAATCAACACAGCGGTCATAGAGGATCGGAGCCACGTCCTTCGTAAAGGTGACCGTGCTCACGAAGGAATTACCCGCCGCGGCAACGGCCATAAGAAAGCAGCAGCACGCGGCAACAAGCGTACACAGCCGGTAAATGGGTTTCATCAACACGTCCTCCATGTCATATTGCCATTTGTCAGGAATGCCCCGCGTTCTGACGAGCCAAAAATCACCTTAAATTAAGTCCACTGTGAGATTGTTAGAGTGGCCGGAGTCTATCGCATTCGTGGACGAGTTGCAATCCGGAGTGCGCTTGCGGCGACGCTCAGAGCAGAGACTAAATGTCGCGAAGAATGAAGTGCAGGAACCTTGCACGGCCCTACCCTTGCGGGGCATTATTATTGACAGGGCATGACGGCAATGTTAAGTTTGCCTCGAATTCCACGGCACATGCCCCTCTGTTAAAGCGATTATGGTCAAACGAAGCGGCAGCAGGTTGGAAGACCGCAAAAGCGAGATACTCGCGACGATCGTGAAGGATCACATCGCCACGGGTCAGCCGGTTGGCTCGTTCACGCTTGCGAGGCAGTCGCGCGAGAATCTGTCTTCGGCGACGATTCGAAACATCTGCGCCGAGCTGGAAGACGATGGATTCCTGACGCACCCGCACACATCGGCGGGGAGGTTGCCAACCGACAAGGGCTATAGGTTTTACGTTGATAATGTATTGGGCTCGCACAGGCTCTCTCGCTCGGACGCATCGCGCATCAACGAGCAGTTGCTCGACGAACATTCGCTTGCCAATCCGGAGCTGCTGATGGAGCGCACGAGCCGGCTGCTCTCACAACTATCGGATAACGTCGGCATAGTGGTGTCGCCCTCGAGTTCAAAGGATATCCTGCACCACATTGAATTCGTAAAGCTGCCCGATTCGCGGATCCTGGTTATCACAGTCACCAGCGCGGGCCGAGTGCAGGATCGCGTGATTCGCGTCGATATCGAATTCAACCAGGACGAATTGAATTCGACTTCGCGTTATCTCGTCGATAATTTCCGGGGCCGGTCGCTGGCTGAGATTCGCGACGAGTTGCTGATTCGAATGAGCGCGGAGAAAGCGCTCTATGATCAGTACCTGCGAAACGCGGTGCTGTTGTGCAGCCAGAGCTTGCAGGAGGGCGATCAGCCGGACGTATTCATCGAGGGCGCTTCCAACATCCTTGCGAAGCCCGACTTTCTCGATAACGAGCGCATGCGGGCGCTCTTCAAGATGTTTGAACAAAAGAGCCGCATCGTGAAGATACTGAATGAATGTATTGAAAACGCCAAACGCGAGGCCGTTGCCGTCAGCATCGGCAGCGAGAACAGCGTCGCGGATTTGAGGAATTGTACGGTGATCGCATCGCCATGCTTTTATCCGGGAGGCGGGGCGGTCGGGAGCATCGGCGTAGTGGGACCGACGAGACTTGAATACGACAGGCTCATTGGCGTTGTGGACTATATCGCCAGGCTGTTCGAACAAGCGCTCGCCGGGAATTCGACTCGAGTACTTTGAGTCCGCCGATCGATTCGAACAAGGGATGACAGGCAACGAGAAGGAAATGCGAGATAAGAAGAACGCGCCGCGGGAAGTACCAATAAGCTTCGAAGACGCAAACGAAGATTTGCAGCCAGACGCGCCCCCACAAATGGATCTCGCCGCTGGCGCCGGCGATCATCAGTCGAACCTGAAGGCATCGTACGACGAAGACGAGGCTTTCGATCCTCCGCTTCCGCCGCAACCTGTTTCAGATTTGCAGACTCAGGTGGACTCGCTCGCGGCCGAGCGGGCTTCGCTGTACGATCAGTTACTCAGGAGACAGGCGGAGTTCGAAAACTACCGCAAGCGAGTCGAGCGCGAACGAAGCGTGCTTTATCAACGCGGACGCGACGACGTGCTGCTGCAGTTTCTGCCGGTTGTGGACAACTTCGAACGCGCGCTCGAGAGTTTGGAGTCAAGCGAAGGCGACGCCGAAGCACTGAGGCATGGCGTGGAGTTGATACACAAACAGTTTAAAGATGCATTGTCGAAGTTCGGATTGGAGCCGGTTGAATCGGTGGGGCAGACGTTTGATCCGCATCTGCACGAGGCCGTAACGACCGAGCCGTCCGACAAGCACAAAGAGAACACGATTATCGAAGAGTTTCAGCGCGGTTACAGGATTGGCGACAAGCTGCTTCGCCCCGCAAAGGTGAAAGTCGCATCCAGCCCCGAAAAGTGATTTCGGATTATTGATTTCGGATTGCGAATTCCAGAGTTCCAATCCACAATCGGCAATCCAAAATCCGCAATGTGAAGTTCCCCGCCAGCCCCTAACATTGGACCAGACCCCTTTCGACCTTTCTCGGTTTTATCGGATAGGAGGCACGCATCATGGGCAAAGTAATCGGAATAGACCTCGGCACAACGAACTCCTGTGTCGCAATATTGGAAGGCGGCGTCACGCAAATAGTGCCGAACAAGGAAGGCGGCCGCACGACGCCGTCCGTTGTGGCGTTCACCGAGAAGGGCGAGCGACTCATAGGCCAAATCGCAAAACGCCAGGCGATCACCAACTCCGCAAACACAATCTACGCGGTCAAGCGGCTGATGGGCCGCAAGTTCGATTCGCCGGAAGTGGAACGCGCCCGCCAGGTTTGCTCTTACGACATAACCGAGTCGGCCAACGGAGACTGCCGCGTGCGCGTTCGCGGTCGTGATTATTCGCCGCCCGAAGTTTCCGCCATTCTGCTCCAGCGTTTGAAGCTTGCCGCCGAAGAATTCCTCGGCGATGAAGTCACCGAGGCAATCATAACCGTTCCGGCGTACTTCGATGACATTCAACGGCAGGCGACGAAGGACGCGGGTAAGATTGCCGGCTTGACCGTCCAGCGAATCATAAATGAGCCTACCGCTGCCGCGCTCGCTTATGGACTGGGCAAACGCGACAGCGAACGCATAGCGGTGTTTGATCTGGGCGGCGGCACTTTCGATATATCGATCATGGAAATGGCCGATGGCGTCTTCGAAGTTCTTTCGACTTGCGGCGACTCGTTCCTCGGCGGCGAGGACTTCGATCAGCGAATCGTCGATTGGATGATCGAAACATTCAAGGAAGAGACCGGGATTGATCTGCGGCCCGACCGGCTTGCGCTTCAACGATTGAAAGAAGCCGCCGAGCGCGCCAAGTGCGAGCTTTCAACCGCCAGCGAATCCCAACTCAACCTCCCGTTCATCGCGGCTGATCCGAGCGGCCCGAAACATTTCAACAAGTCGCTGAGCCGGACGAAATTCGAGGAGATGGTCGGTGATCTGGTCGAGCGCACCACTGAACCGTGTCAGAAGGCGATCGCCGATGCGAAACTCACTCCCGAGCAAATCACAAAGGTGCTGCTGGTCGGCGGCCAGACTCGATCGCCGATCATCATCCGGCGAGTGCGCGAAATCTTTAAGCGCGAGCCGTCGATTGAAATCAATCCTGACGAGGTCGTTGCGATCGGCGCCGCTATCCAGGTCGGCGTGTTGGCCGGCGATGTCAAGGACTTGATCCTTCTCGACGTGATCCCGCTCTCGCTCGGAATAGAAACTCGCGGCGGATTGTTTACAAAAATCCTGGATCGTAATTCGACGATTCCAACCAAGAAGAGTCTCGTGTTTACGACGGTCGCTGACAATCAGCAGGTTGTCGAAGTACACGTGTTGCAGGGCGAGCGCGACATAGCCTCAGGCAATCGCAGCCTGGCACGCTTTGAACTCGTGGGCATCCCACCCGCGCCGCGCGGATTGCCACAGGTCGAAGTGACGTTTGAAGTGGATGCCGATGGCATCGTTTCCGTTTCGGCTCGCGACAAGATGACCGGGTTTGAGCAGGCCATGCGAATAACTCCTTCGTCGGGGCTGTCTGCATCGGAGATCTACGATTTGATCGATGAGGCAAACCGCAACGTTGAATCCGATCGCCGAATGAAGGAGGTCATCATCGCCAGAAATCGGCTCGAGGGTTTGTTACAGAACACCATTCGATCCTTTGCGGAATTCGGATGGATGCTGTCTGGCGATGATCAGGAATACGTGCGCAACGCAGTAGAGCACGCGCGCGATGCCTCGGTGTCCGAAGACTCCGCGGAAGTGCGCTACGCCCTGGAGAGACTCGAGAAAGGGGCGGGCATCATTACCGATGCGATGTTCCGGCCCACCGGACTCGCGGCTGACCCCGGCGCGGGCAAGGATGATGACGCCGTCAAGTTGTCAGACGTGTCGTAGAGTTTGCTATAATCCGTTCTCGGTTTCTGGTTTCATGATTCTGGTTTCGGTTTCTTGCCGGTACTGGAAATTCGAAACCAGAAACAAGAAACCAGAAACCAGGAACTATTCTTGAGCAGCAAACGCGATTACTACGAAGTGCTTGGCGTCAGCCGTGACGCCTCCGATCAGGACGTCAAACAGGCATTCCGCCGCCTCGCAATCAAGTACCATCCCGATAAGAATCCCGGCGATCACCAGGCTGAAGAGCAATTCAAGGAAATCAACGACGCTTATCAAATCCTCTCCCAGGCTGAGCTTCGCGAGCGGTACGATCGCTTCGGCCACGCGGGCGTAAGTGCGGGCGCAACCGCCGGCGCAGGGTTTGGCCAGGGATTTCCGGGCTTCGAAGATTTATTCGACATGTTCGGGATGGGCGACATCTTCGGCGGACGAACCGGCAAGCGCGGTGGGCCCCGCCGCGGCTCGGACCTTCGATACGATATCGATCTTTCGTTGCTCGAAGCGGCGACCGGACTTAAGACCAAAATTCGAGTGCCACGGCTCGAGACTTGTGAGGTTTGTCGAGGCACGGGCGCGGCCGAAGGCTCCCAACCAGTGCGTTGTTCGCAGTGCGCGGGCACTGGGCAGGTCAGATATCAACAAGGATTCTTTTCGGTCAGCCGCACTTGTTCGACGTGCCGCGGAAACGGAAAAGTGATCAAGGATGTTTGCCGCGGTTGCCGCGGCGAAGGCCGCGTCGAGCGAGAGAGGACGCTTGAGATCAAGGTTCCGGCGGGCGTCGACAACGGATCTCGGCTGCGAATTGCGGGCGAAGGCGAGGCCGGAGACGTGGGCGCCGCGCGGGGCGACCTCTACGTCATCGTCCACGTGAAGGAGCACGAATTCTTTGAGCGGCGCGACGCGAATCTGTATTGCACGATTGCTGTTTCATTCGCGCAGGCCGCGCTTGGAGCAGAAGTAAAAGTTCCAACCCTCGACGGCGAAGAGACGTTGCGAGTCGCCGAAGGCACACAAGGCGGGAGCATGTTCAAGATCAAGGGCAAAGGGATGCCGGTGCTCGGCGGCCGTGGGCGCGGAGATCTGTACGTTGGAATCAATGTCGTAACGCCGACGAACCTTTCACGCGATCAGCGAAAATTGCTCGAGGAGTTGGCGGCTCTGGAAACGAACGGGCATCAGGACAAGGGGATCGTCGATAAGGTCAAAGATATTTTTGGATAGAATCTAACTGGACGGACTACAGTCCACGAACTCTCGGGTTACAGTTAGTTGAGCACCCTTCCTTCTGATTTTCCTATCTACTCTCTCGGTTTCGACAATCTGTACCGGCGTAAAGATTCCGGCAGGAGTCGCACAATTGCGGCCAGGGCAGACATCCCTCACGAATATTCTTAGGCCCTCTTCAGTCTTCATGATTTTCGTAATTGAGCCGTTACAGAACCCGCCGAAGACAGCTATCGCAATTCGGTTATCAAAATCAATTTCAGGCAACGGGGGTCTCACAAGGCCTCTGCTGTGTGCTAGTTTCCAAACTTTTCTCCACTCCTGTCTGTCAACGACAACAAAAACGGTCTGCGAAAACGCCAGATCAAGAGGACCGCCATCCAGGTATTTGATTATGGTTTCGAAAGGAAGAGTCTCATCGGGCTGTTGCGCGGACGCTGATCCCGCCACCGACAGAACGATGACGAGTTGGAACACCAATCGAATTACTGTACGGGTGGGTCGTTTCGAAGAGGCACCCTCAAGACTACTACTTTCCGGACTGAGCGTAGTACGGATTCATACCCGAAGCGTGATCCGTAGTATCGAATATCTCGCGCACTTGGGGGACCTGCTCGCGAATCAACCTCTCGATTCCCATCTTCAAGGTTACATCCGCCGCGCCGCAGCCCTGACAGCCGCCGCCCATTCTTATGAACACGTTGTCGTCCTGGACATCAAGCAACTCGACAAAGCCGCCGTGCGAAGCCACACCCGGATTGATCATTTCGTCGAGCACCTGTTGAACTTTTGTTCTTACATGCTCTGGCGGAATGCGGTCGCCATCGGCGAGGTCAGGCACCGGATTCAAGAAAGCCCGGATCGCCGATCCGACTCGCTTGCCTAATTGCCGCCAATCCTCCGCGCCCCCCTGGGTCACGATAACGATGTTGTCATTCAACTCGACCTTCATGATGCCGGGAAGTTTTAGCAGCTTGTCGGCGAGGTCGTTATCTTTGGCTTCCTCGGCCGTGTAAAAGCTGGCCGCGCCGTCGTGCACTGGGCGATCGACGGTGAAACGGCAGACGTGAATGTCGTCGCGATCTACTTCGGCTTTGATTTGAATGGTGAATGGTGAACTCATGATTCGCTCCTGATCAATCTTGTTTTCGCGATTGATTATAAGCGACTATCGTGAGTTATAGCCAACGAGGAACGAGATACCTGGAGATTCACACCTCATTGCGCACGCGCCGCTTGTGCTGACGACGCCTTCAACCTGTTCAGTGACTGCACTGTGTCCCGCCATTCCTTCTTGTCTTTCTTTGTGGCGATGGGTGCGTTCAGGTCTCCGTAGAATGCCAGAATGTTTTGACGCAAGTCGGGCGTCACATCTTTGAAGTCTTTGCCGGCGAGCTTGCTTAACAATTCAGCATAAGTCTCATCCGCCAGTCTGTATTCACCCGCCCGCGTGGGATTCCCGGTGTCGAAGTCCATGTTTTGCAAGTTCACTCGTCCTGTTCGCTCTTGGCGCAGCGCCGTTCGATAACGAGCAAGCGTCGAGTCAAAGCTCCTGTTGAACATTCGCTCGGCCTCGGGCGTCGGCGCCTTGAACGAAAGCGCGGCGAAGGGCCCAACCTTTGGGATGACTCGGAAAAACAACGCGAGCGTCTTATCAAACGCGCCAGGTTTTTCGTATTGCTTGCCCCAATCTTTTTCATAGTCCGCATCGGACAGCCCATAAACGAATTTCTCGCGAGTTACTCCGGGCGTCGTCTTCTCGATCGCGTCCTTCTTTGTTTCCCACGCGACCTTTGTCATCTCCGGAATTACCGTGCTCACTGCGCGTCGATACGAGCCGATCGCAAGATCCAGATTGGCGAATAAATCCTTCATCTCGATGCCATACGTTTGCTTGAATGCTCGCTCGAGCACTGGCTTGGAAACCTCGAACCCGATGAAGTCGTGATAAGCCTGCGATGCGTACTTGCCTCGGGCGACTTGCAGCACGTCGAAACCGAATTCTGTTTTGAGGTGCGCAGCGGGATCTTCGGCGTAGGTGACCCGATTACCGAACTTTGCTCGTAGCTTGGGATAGATGACCGGGACTCCGGGATTGACTCCAATCGAGTGCCCTTCATTATCAGCGGCATAGTGCGCCAGCGCGCCCAACGCGAAAGCATACTCGTTCAAGTCGCTCGCTTCTTTCAACAGCGCTTCGATGAAGTCACCACTTCTGACATAGTGAACGAGGTCTGTAAAGATTTTGCTGCCGAACGGGTAGTAACCCATGTCCTGAATGATCGCGCCGCCATAAGCGTACGCGTGCGCTTCGCGCAATTGATCAGCCGTGGCCCGAGGAAATCGTTTCAACAAAGTCGGTTTGATGGAATCAATCCAGGTGGTATCGATGATCGCTTCGTGTGTGAGCACCGAATATCCAAACGAAGCCTGCGCTGTTGCAAGTACGAGCGTTATCAACAATGCGACACTCAAAACGGATTTCATGATATGAGCTTTCAACTTGTTATTTCTCATCACGAGTCTCCTATGCGGATGTATCAATGCTGGGCAGTCGTTCCTTCATGCGCATCAAAAGCAGACGCGGCAGCGCTCACTGGCAAGTCCACAAGGACCAATGAGCAAAGGCAATACCGTTGATCGAACAATCCCACGGTCACGCAGGCAAGTGGGCGCACTTCAGATGAGGATTATCGCTTGTCGAGTTGGTTCTCGGCTCAAAGTGCGATAAGGCAACCCAACGTGTCGGCTTGCGAAGTAGCCAGTCACACGAAGTATTCGTGAAGCATCGAATCCTCAGCGCTTGCGGCTTTTAGTAGCTGATTCTGTCGGCGCGTCGAGTTCACGCATCCTTCGATGGATGAACTCGCGCGGGCTCTCCTTGGCTGGCTTCGTGTCTTCGGCGGAATTCCTGGATTGACCTTGTTGAGAGGAAGGTTCGTCCCCTGCGTCTTTGGATTTGAGCCGTCTGAATTGATCTCTCAGGCTCCGAGCCCTCACTTTTTGGGTGGCTTCATTGTCGTTTGGCATGATTGTGTTACTCGCTTTCATCCAGTCTAGGGTGCATATTTCGGGCCGCGCAAGTCGAATGTTCATTCACTTGCCACGAATGTCCGGCTAACGGGATGACGCGCTTGTTTAGTCCGGAGCACGAGCGCCGTCGGCACTCGCACTCCGGAGCCTTCATGAGACTGCTTGCCGTTACTGCTTTCTCTTTCTTGCGGTGGCGATCACTTGCTTCATTCTCGCGCGCAACGATTTTGCTTTTGCATTTGCCGTTTCGGTTTGCGAGCTCATCGTCGATTGAGCGAGTTGCAACGCCTCGCCTGCGAGCTTTCTGACGGCGTATCTCTCGGGCGTGTTTCGGTAGAGCAACGCTCGCATGTTCTCCCCTTGTTTTGCGGTCAGCTTGCCGATGTCTCTGAAGCGAGGCTTCGTGCCCGAAAACCATGTTTGCTGAAACCAATGGTCGGAAATCGGATCGTGCCAGCTTATGTAGCCGCCCTTCAGAACTACACGCGGAGCTTTGATAGCCCCAGTGAAGCTGTACCTGACGCTCGGAGAGGCAACGGGATCGAAATAATTTGGAGTGTAAAAATCGGAGACCAGGATTCCGTTGATTCGATAAGCGTACGGTGTGTCTTCGCTCGGATCGCAAACCTCGACCAGAAACTCCACGCGTCCCTGGCGGGGCTTCGGCGACTGCCCGGCGGTCATTCGATTGCCGAACGGGTCGACCAGCATCTCGAGAACCTCGTGGCTCGCCGTCAGCCCCCAGCCATAATCGTATTTGACCAGAGCGAACGGCTGGCCCTCCTTGTCCTCGTGAATACCGGCGGCGTCGCCCAGGTCGTCTTCGGTGACGATGATCGGCCAGTATCCGATCGGAACGTCTTCAAGCATGGGAAAAGTATCGATCGTAGCTTTGACCTGCCAGATTGGCGCCAGGTCTCTGGTAGCCTGCTTCTGAAGCGCGGCGCCCACGCGCGACAGCGCCGACGGGGTTATTTTTTTGGTTTCTGACACCAATGCGAGTTGACGTATCAGCATATATTCTCCTTTTCAAAGTTGTGCGAGTCTGACGCTCGCAGTTGAGCCTCCGCGATACTTAGTCTTCGTGAGTCCTTGCCCGGAGGCCAAAACGGTATGGTTATTTGCTTTGTTGAGCCGACGGGTCCATACGCTTCCAACCGCGCCGATTCTAATTCATTCCCGCTGGTTTGTAATGTCGATCAGCGTGATAACATTTCCATCGAACGAATCGTTGATTCGAGTAACTCTTTTGCGATCGCCCGCTGATCTATAGAATTGCATCTCCTCTCTAAGCATGACGTAAAGGGCGCCCCGGCCTTTTCGGAAAGTCTCGAGCGCCCGGAGCCCGTTGAGGATCAGCAGATGTTGATCATTCCAGCGATTGATTTGAAGAACGGCCGGTGCGTCCGATTAACTGAAGGACGCGCGGCGAGCGCGAAGATCTACGATCACGATCCAATCGAAGTAGCCCGCTCCTATGAAGCCGCCGGCGCGACATTGATCCACGTCGTGGATCTTGATGCGGCGTTCCTTGAATCCCAGTCTTCGAATCGCGAGATCATCCGCGAGATCGCTCGAGCCGTAACCATACCGATCGAAGCAGGAGGCGGCGTTCGCAGCTTATCCGATATTGAATATTTGAGAGCGGACGTGGGTGCTCGCTACGTGATCGTTGGCACACTCGCGGCAACGGATCCGAATGCGCTTATCGAAGCGGTCAACCAGTTTGGCGATTCGATCGTGGTGGGGATCGATGCGCGCGAGAATAGAGTCGCGGTGCGAGGATGGACCGGCGAAACAACGATCGACGCGATCGAGCTTGCAAAGCGCGTAGCGAAAATCGGCGTGCGACGAATCGTCTATACGGATATTGCGCGAGACGGGAGACTCGAAGGACCTAACCTTGATATGACGCGGCGCTTGGCCGAAGCCTGCGGTATCAACGTGACCGCATCGGGAGGCGTCGGGTCGCTCGAGGACCTGGATGGTCTGTGCGAGATTGAACGGTTTGGCGTAGACTCGGTGATCATAGGAAAAGCTCTTTACGAGGGCCGATTCACGCTTGAAACGGCGCTCGCGCGGGTTAACCGCTCGAACCCTTCGTGAGGCGGTATGTTTGAAAGAATCAAGAAACTTTTCTCTCGGATGCTGACGACAGTGACGACGAGCCACCGGACGACTGGGATGATCGCGATGCCGGCGTACCTGTTCCGGTCCGGCGAAGGCCTCCCGATCACGGCTCGTCAGTCGCCGTAGCCGGGCGCGATGAAGATGAATAGGAAGTGCTGCGATATTCGTGTGTCGCTTCGATGTCAGCACGAGAGCGTTCGTAGTTCGGCCTTTCTTTAGGCGGAAGTTTGTACCGTAAATCGCAGACATTACGAACTTCCCCTAAAGGCCGAACTACGAACGTTCCTCGTGCACAATCCAGCAACGCAGCATTCGAAGATCACGCGAAACTGGCTCTGGCGGCCAGTTACAGGTTCGAGAGCGTGGCGAGCAAATATGTTGGCCAAGCGAATTATTCCCTGCCTGGACGTTGACCGCGGCCGCGTGGTCAAAGGGATTCGGTTTGTCGATCTGATTGATGCAGGAGATCCCGTGGAACAGGCGCGCCGCTACGATCGTGAAGGCGCGGATGAGCTGGTCTTTCTGGACATCACCGCTTCGTCCGATTGCCGCGAGTTGGTCCGAGACATGGCGCGCCGCGTCGCTGATTCTATCTTCATACCATTCACGGTGGGCGGAGGCATTCGCACGATTGAAGACATTCGAGCGATGCTGGCCTCAGGCGCGGACAAGATCTCGATCAACACCGCCGCTCTAAACGACCCGTCGCTGATCTCAGATGGATCGAAGTCATTCGGCTCTCAGGCGATCGTGGTTGCAATCGACGCCCGCCGGAGAAACGACGAAGGGGCGACCGGGAGAGGGGGCGAAGGGGAGAGGGTCGCCCCCTCGCCCCCTCGCCCCGTCGCCCTGTCTTCGCGCTGGGAGGTCTACACACACGGGGGACGAACTGCGACCAGCGTCGACGTAATCGACTGGGCACGAAGAGCCGAGGAGCTCGGCGCCGGAGAGATTCTGTTGACCAGTATGGATCGCGACGGCACGCGCAACGGCTACGACATCGAATTGACCCGCGCCGTCGCCGATGCCGTTTCGATTCCCGTTATCGCATCCGGAGGCGCCGGCACGCTCGAACATTTGCGCGAGGCGCTCGATGAAGGCAAAGCGTCCGCGGTGCTCGCCGCCTCGATATTTCACTTCGGCGAGTACACCATTAGCTCAGCAAAGGATTATTTGCGATCGCGCGGACTTCCGATGAGATGAATTAAACGATGACCGATTCAATAACCAATGTCGTGAGCTTCGATGAACGCGGACTCGTGCCCGCCATCGTGCAGGATTCCGCAACTGGCGAAGTGCTTATGCTCGCCTACATGAACTCTGAGTCAGTTGCAAAGACGATTGAGACCGGCGAGACATGGTTTTGGAGCCGCTCGCGCGGTGCCCTCTGGCACAAGGGCGAAACATCCGGCAACACACAGCGAGTCGTGTCGATCGAGATCGATTGCGACGGCGACACTCTCTTGATTCGAGTCGAGCCCCGCGGTGCCGCCTGCCATACAGGCGAGCGCACGTGCTTCTTCCGGTCTCTTTAACTTCGGTAAAAACTTCCCGGCCCGCGTGTAGTTTTCTCATCAATCAACCCGCTGCCGACAAGGCAACGCGCGGGTTCGGCGGTTTCTAATTTCAACTTACTCAGGCACGGGCATTGCTGAAATGAACGGCGTCACTCGGAAGGATCACGTCGTGGTGTATCCGAGCGGCGGCAACTTGAGTTGTAGCGGTCACTCAATACACCGAAAAACGCGTTGAACGAAACTCAGTTTGAACACCAGTCATCTTTGAACCTCCCCCACATCCATTACTTGGAGGACGCATGAGAAAGTTGTTTGTAATAGGCGTTATGACTTTGGCGATCTCGTCCTTTGGTTTCGCCGCGCAAGCCGACAAATCAACCCAATCAACGACCAAAGCGAATGCGAATGCCGGGGCTAATGCTAACGCCCAATCGTCCAGCATCACGCTCGATTCCGGCTCCAACATCAGCGCGGAGATGACATCCGCGCTCGATCTAAAAAAGGCCAAGCCCGGCGACTCATTCAAGATGAAGACCACAAAACCTGTGAAGAGCCAGGGTCGGGAAATAATCAGCAAGGGTTCGACGATCACGGGTCACGTTCAGCAAGTGACAACCGTAGACAAGACCACGCAGGCGACGCTGGTCTTTGATCAGCTACAGGACAAAAAGACTCAGGCGACTTCGTCGTTGTCGGCGGTTGTAACGGCCATCGCGAAACCAGTCACCGCTACGGCGATGGCGCAGGAAGACTCGATGACGAATGTAACGCCGGACATCAGCACGCGAAGCTCGCAGCAGCAGGGCTCGCAACAAAACGGCGGGTTGCTCGGCGGTGTCACACAGACCGCCGGCGGTGTGACTCAGGGAGTTACGCAGACGGTTGGCGGAGTGACGCAGCCGGTGACTGGCGCGACTGGTCAACTCGGCTCAACGGTGAATTCGACAACCGGGGCCACGATCGGAGCGGCTGGCGGACTCATTCAAATAACGAATGACACGGCCACGAGCACGGCTTCCGGTTCCACGCTGACGATGGCAAACAAGAATGCAAAGCTCGAGAACGGGACTCAATTTCTGCTTCAAACAACTTCAGCGTTGACCATAACCAGGCCGGCCAAACAGCAGTGAGTCAACAGCACAGAGCGAGGAGCTAACCTATTCGATACGCCGTTCGCCACTAAGACGCGAAGACACCAGGCAGCACGAAGCCTGGTGCTGCTTCGTGTCCTTGTGTCTCCTTAGAAACGGCTAGACCGCACACTCCGAGAGCTCAAAGCCCAGAGATCGAGCTTGCTTACGGAGAGCGGCGATTCTTCGTTGTTTGTACAGTTCTTCATAGGCGTGCAAG
>Ga0070705_100000266_pt1 | contig 31452 bp, 33 predicted proteins | sample KBSK5253metaG_FD_65455 | JGI IMG/M metagenome (GOLD analysis project Ga0070705, IMG submission 65455) | Corn, switchgrass and miscanthus rhizosphere microbial communities from Kellogg Biological Station, Michigan, USA - KBS K5-25-3 metaG | ecosystem: Host-associated > Plants > Roots >... | reverse complement strand
GACCCGGTCCTCGGGCGCATCGTGTTTCCCGCGGGCCATTGTCCCAAAGACGGCGTGTGGGTTTCATATCATTACGGTTTCAGCGCGGACATCGGCGGCGGCGAATACGACCGGCCTCTGTCGCAACCGGAAAAGCACAAGCTGTATCGCGTCGGGCCGCTTGAGAAATTCCATACCATCAATGCCGCGCTTCGACAGTGGCGCAAGAACGACGCGGCGGCCAATCCGAACGCGGTCATCGAGATCGTCGACAGCGGTGTGTATGTCGAGCAGATAAACATCAACCTGAAAAAGAATCAGAGCCTGCAGTTGAGAGCGGCCAACGCGAAACGTCCAGTGCTTCGTTTGCTCGATTGGCACACCGACAGTCCGGATGCGCTCAGTATCTCAGGTGAGCACGGCAGCCGGTTCACGCTTGATGGGCTTATGGTCAGCGGACGAAGCATGATGATCGAAGGCGAAATTTCGAAAGTTAACATCAGGCATTCGACGCTTGTGCCGGGCTGGACGATCGACAGCCACTGCAAACCTCATCGGCCGGCGGAGCCGAGCCTCGAACTGCTTTGCCCCGATGCGCGCGTTGAAATTGAAAAAAGCATACTGGGATCGATTCAGGTTCATCCGCTGATGCACAGGGCACATCAGGAGGAATACCGAGGATCAAAATCGAAGGCCAAGTCGCCGGCCGCCGAGTCTGGCTGTCACGGAATCGGCTACGGCTTTCGCGTCGATCCGATCTGCCTGCACATAAGCGACAGCATCGTGGACGCGACGGATTCCGAAAGCGAAGCCATCGGCGCGCCCGGGTGCGTCGTGGCTCATTCACGCTTGACCATCGAGCGCTCGACAATCATAGGCCAGGTGCAGGTTCACGCGATCGATCTCGCGGAAGATTCGATCTTCGACGGCAAGGTTACGGTTGCGCGGCGCCAGCAAGGCTGCATGCGATTCTGTTATGTGACGCCTGGCTCGCGTACTCCCCGGCGTTATCAGTGCCAGCCGGATCTCGCTGCGAAAGACAAAACAGGCGAGGAGAAGGCTCAGGAAGAAACGCGGGTGAAACCTCGCTTCAACAGCGAGCGTTACGGGCGGCCGGATTATTGCCAGCTTGCCGATGATTGCGCTTTGGAGATCACGCGCGGCGCAAGCGGCGAGTCTGAGATGGGCGTGTTTCACGATCTGTATCAGCCGCAGCGGCTCGCCAATCTAAGAGCGCGGCTCGACGAATACACTCCGGCGGGAACCGATGCCGGGATCATCTTTATTAATTGAGACAGGAGGCAGCGATGAAGGGCGATTTCACACGAATGACTTTCGATCCGGCAAAGCACTACACGCGAGTGTTCGAACAGCAAGGCCGCGTGCAGGTGGATTCCGACTTCAATGAGATGAACGACATCCACCGCTATTTCCTTCGAAGACTGGCTGCCGATTTGATCGGACCGCACGGCGGGCCGGGGAACGCATTCAAGCTCGATGTCGCGACAGACAAAGACAACAAAGAGTTGCTGCGAGATTTCCAGGCTGGGCTCGGTCACTACTACGTCGAGGGTATCCTTTGTGAAAACGACGGTGCGGTGTATATGAAGCAATCGGGCAGCCCGGATGCTCTCGAGAACAACAAGAAATATCTCGCATACCTGGATGTTTGGGAACGTCACGTCACCGCCTACGAAGACGAAGATGAAAACAGGATTGGAATTCGCGAAGTGGCGTTGCGTGGTCCGGATACCGGGACTCGGGCTCAACTCGTCTGGCAGATCAAGTGCCGCCCTGTCGAGACCGCGGACGCGAGCAAACTCAGCGTCGCCGAACCGGAAGCATACCAGCGATTTCGTGAGTTCCTCAGTGACGCAGCCCCGAGCACCGCGCTCATGCGTGCGCGCGCAATCAGACCTGATTCGGACGATGAACCGTGCCTGATCTCACCGGACGCTCGCTATCGCGGTGCTGAAAATCAACTCTATCGCGTCGAGATTCATCATCCGGGGGTCGCGAAGCCCGCGGGCGATCTCGCGAACGCCGGCGTAGACAACACGAAAATAGCCACTTTCAAATGGTCGCGAGAGAACGGCTCGGTTATTTTCCCGATAACAAAGCGTCAGGGCGAGATCGTTTCGCTTCGAAACCTTGGCCGTGAGAGTCGATTCGGTCTGCACCAAAACGATTGGGTCGAGATCGTCGATGACGATTATGTTTTGCAGAATCGCGCGGAGCCTTTGCTGCAAATCAAGGAGATCGACGTTGACGCCATGCGGGTCACGCTTAAGACGGCGCCCGCTTCTCCGGTAGGAACCGATCCAGCGAAACATCCTTTGCTGCGGAGATGGGACCAGCGAGCACAGGCAATTCCGGTGGTTGAAACCACGGGCGACGACGATAAGAACTGGATCTTCACTCTGGAGGACGGAGTGCAAATTCAGTTCTCGGGCGCCGCCAGCGCGGACGCGCCGGGGTCCAGGTCGAGTGCGCCGCGCGCTCCGGGTGGGGCTTCAAGTGAGCCCGCGTTCTACCGCACCGGTGATTACTGGCTCATACCCGCGCGCGTTGCCACGGGTGACGTGGAATGGCCGGGCGCTCCGGGACATCCATTGTCCAGGCCGCCGCACGGCGTTGAGCATTGCTATGCCCCGCTCGCAATAATTTCAATCGACGGTGGAGGCAAGGTCACGTTCACAAAGGACCTTCGCAGAACCATCAAACAACTGGGACTGCCTTGAGGACGGAAGTCCCTGACCAATTGAATTCACTGTGTCGTGCCTTCCCTGAATCTGCTGACATCGATTCGGTGTTTCCGGATCAACTCGAAGAAGGCGCGCCGATTTTTGTTTGCGGCTTTGGCCGCGCGCGTGATGTTGCCGCGATATGTGATCAGCAACCCTTTGATGTAGTTTCTCTCGAACTGCGAAACGGCTCTTGCCTTGCCTTCCTGGAATGAGCAATGTGAGTCGGCTTGCTGGGATTGCGACAGGGTTATATCGGTTTCCGTCAGCTCCGGACCTTCACACATCACCACCGCCCGTTCGATGACGTGCTCCAATTCGCGAATGTTTCCCGGCCATTGATAGAGCATCAGCTTCGACATCGCATTGATTGAAATGCCCGTGACCCGCTTTCCAAGCGCACTGGTATGAATATCGAGAAAATGGCCGGCAAGCAGCGGAATGTCATCGGATCGCTCACGCAAAGGAAGCAGCGCGAGCGGTACAACGTGCAATCTGTAATAGAGATCCTGCCGCAGTCGTCCCTGCCTTACCGACTCTTCGATGTCGGTGTTTGAAGCGGCGATTATCCTGACATCGGCCCGGCGCGTACGCGAAGAACCCAGCGGCCGATACTCTTTATCCTGAAGAAATCGCAGCAGCTTTACCTGAGTGAGCAGCGACAAGCAGTCGATCTCATCCAGAAAGAGCGTTCCGCAATTTGCTTCTTCGATCAGTCCCGCCTGGGACGATGCCGCGCCGGTGTACGCCCCACGCTCGTGGCCGAAGAGTTCGTTCTCGGCAAGCTCTGCTGGAATCGCCCCACAGTTTATAGGAACAAAGGGCTGTTTCGCCCGGGAACTCAGATAGTGGATGGCCCGGGCGCACAGTTCTTTGCCTGTGCCGGTCTCACCGGTTATCAGGACGGTCGCGTCGCATCGAGCGATCACCGGGATCTTTCCGATCTCCGCAAGGAACGATTGATTGCGGCCCACCATATTTCGCAGCCCCAGGGTCGCTTTGATGTTACTCGCCCGTGATTCCTGTTCGCTTTCCACCAATCTTCGGACGCGCGGCACGATGTCGGCGGCCCGGTATGGCGGTGTAATAAAGTCCACGGCGCCTTGTCGCAACAGATAGAGCATTGCATCCGGATGCTCAACGTCTCCCGCCACCATGATCGGCAACCCGGGAGAATGCCGGCGAATGCCCGCCACGACCTGAGCGCCGGTGCTTGCTTCCTTCGATAATGACACGACGACCAGGTCCGGTTTCAGATCGTTCAGAAATCTCTCGGCCTGAATTCGATAGTCTTCGGCAAGGTCAGTATTTGATGGGGCGGCTGTTCGCGTTACTCGAGCGTGATCTGGAAGGGAGTTCTCGAGTAGTCTCTGCAAGGTTCTTGCTGCGCCGCTGGAAGGTTCAATATCGAGCACGAGAATTCGAGGTTCATTCATAGCGCCTCCAATTCAAAAACGCCTGGCTCGTGCGGAGAAAAATATTCAGCCAGCATTTTCTTACAGGATATACGGCACATGTTGATATCTGACGGGTCTTTCCCACTTAGGAGAAAGCCATAAAGCACTGACTCTACGATGTTGCGCAGTCGGTGGTGAGGATCCGGGCCAGTCGAAACGCCCGCAGACCCGGGCGAAGATGGCTCCCAAGTCTTACGTTAGCCGCGCGGTAGTCTACCACTGAGCGATTTCTATCACAACGTCTTTCCCTATCAATAGGACGGATTCGGCAGGAGCGCCAATGCAAAAGATTCTTTGGTTAACCGTAAAAGCGAAGGAGTGAGAGGAGAACGATGTCCTCGGGGCAGTCCGAAGTGCCAGACCTACAGAACTGCCATCAGCCGGGTCGCTGATGTGAGGCGCTGCAAAAAGGCCTCGCTCCGTGGAGCGAGGCCAGTTGTCCTCGTGCGATTGAGAACACCTAAACTCTTTTGACGGCCTCTGCCTGCGGTCCCTTGGGGCCTTCAACTACTTCGAACTCGACGGTCTCGCCCTGCTTGAGCGATTTGTAGCCCTCTTCCTGGATCGCTGAGTAATGAACGAACACGTCTGCGCCTCCTGGTTGCTCGATGAACCCGTACCCTTTTGCGTTGCTGAACCATTTGACCCTGCCTTGTGACATCGACATAGGATCCTCCTCCTGCTCATTCACGTTCGCGCGTTGAGCCGGCGAGTCATCACGGTACGCCCAAGTTCATTCGCTTTCGCATAGCGAGAATCGACGAACTCGGCGACGCTGCTGATCGGCACATCGGGCGCCGACGAAAAAAGCCGCAAAGGGGTGCTCGCGGTAAAGCGAGCATCTCTTTGCGGCTTCTCTATCAAGCTTTCACGAGGTGCTGCTCAAGACTTCTCGTCGCTCTGGGGAATTTCAAAATATCTGCGCGAAGCGGGCCGCATACTAGCTCAACGATAAACCGGAGTCAAGAAAAAAACCGATCAGCCGGCCTTTGGTCTTGCCGGTGGAGCAGTCAGAACGGCGCCAGTGAGCTTGCCTGGTTCAATGGCCTATACAGCTCATTGAAATCGCGAACGCTGCGCTCGAAGACTGATTGGAAAGACTGGATATCTTCTGGATGGACGGTCAGGTTTACGCCGTTGGCAAATGCAAGGTAGGTGTCCAGCGTTCTCAGTTGCGGGGAAATTAGGACAACATAAGTGCGCCGCCGATTCTGAGGAGTAAGGCTGCTGACGTAATGCATCATAGCCGCGCCGCCCTGATGGTCGCTGTCGAAAGCCGGGCTCAGCACTATTACTTCCGCGCGTGAATCATGCAGGATCTCAATTGCCTCAGGTGCGAAGTCAGCCGAAAAAATCTCATACCGCGCCGGTTCGAGCGCTGCCCGAATCGTCTCTCGCATTGACGGATCATCCAAACACAGCAGCACCCGACGCCGCTGCCATTTCTTGATCTCGGATGTTTGAGGTTGTGACTTGAGCCCGGTAAGCAACATATCCGCGAGCGCCCGAAGCGGGTCGACGGACTCATCACTGCCCGGCATGGCATCAAGCGCACCTGTGATACCAGGCAGTCTGGGTTCTTCTTTTGGAGGCGGCATGATCGTTACAGACTGACGGCAACGCGGACACAGCACATTAAAAGGTTCCGTGGGCAGACGCGTGTCGTCAAACGTAAGCGTCATCGCACACTGCGGACAATTGGCAATCATTCTCATTCCCCCGTTAGGTCTTGCACGGCGTTACCCTTGAATGCGGCTGGCAGCATTGCCGAGTTCTTCATTTGGAGATTCTTTCGGCTGCACGCTGTCTTGCTGCTTCGGGCACCCGACTCGGTACATAGCTGCGTTCCTCGCGCCGGCTCAACATATCGTCCGACGTTCCAAGCCCCGACAGGCGCAGCAGCAAGTTTGAAGGATTTGTGGCGAACGCCAAACCGTCATCCTGCGTTACAACGCCGCTGCGAATCATTCGCTCGATCACTAGATCGAAGTGTTGCATTCCTTCCAGCTCACCGTCGTTCATCGCTTCCAGGAGCGTCTTTCCTTCGGTCTCACCCAGTTCAATGTATTCCCGGCTCCTTGGAGTAGCCTTAAGGACTTCGACTGCTGCGACTCGGCCTTCGCCGTCAGCGCGGGGAATAAGCCGCTGCGATACGATGTAACGAAACGCTTGCGCCAGGCGGGTGCGGATCACGTGCTCTTCTGATTTGGGATAGATGCCTATGATTCGATTAACCGTCTTCGACGCGTCGGTCGTGTGCAACGTTGACAACACCAGGTGACCCGTTTCGGATGCTTCGAGTGCGATCTCGGTCGTTTCCATATCACGCATCTCGCCGACCAGAATCACTTTGGGCGCTTGCCTGAGTGCGGCTCTAAGACCAAGCGCGAACGCAGGTGTGTCCGTTCCCAGTTCGCGCTGATTAATAGTCGACTTCTTGTGCTGATGCAGGAATTCAATCGGATCTTCGATCGTGACGATGTGATAGCTGTGTTCGGTGTTTATCTTGTCTATTATTGCGGCCAGCGTGGACGTCTTTCCAGAACCGGTTGGCCCGGTCAGAAGTACTATTCCGTTTTTCAGATTCGACACATCGCCCAACTGTGGAGGAAGCCCAAGGCTGTCGATCGTCGGTACGTTTGTTGGGATCACGCGCATCACAACCGAAATCGAGCCCCGCTGTTTGAAAACGTTCACGCGAAACCGGACCTTGCTCGGGATCGCATAACCGATATCCGCCGATCCGGTCTGTATGAAGCGGCGCGCCGCATCGGTGTTACTCTCGATGAGTGACATCGCGATTATCTCAGTCTGGTAAGGCGTGAGATTGCGAAGCCCTTTGATCTCAACCGGGGTCAGCCTGCCATTGATCTCGACCTGCGGAGGCCGCCCCACCGAGAAGTTCAAGTCCGATATGTTATCGGCCACCGAAAGCATCTTGTCGAGGATCGGCTGAAGATCGAAGAAGCTCATCCTTGTCTCCCTTAAGCCCTGATATTGTGGCGAGTTAAACGTCCGTCTTACGTGGGGTCTTCTTAAACCGGGGAGGGGCAATCTTTAGCGGCCGCATCCGCCGGGGTGCGGTGAGGTCAACATACGATACGCAACGCGAAAGGGCAACAGTATTCTCGGCAAGGTGTATGTCGGTTCCAGTCGCATTCTCACTGAGAATCTCCCCGAGGCTCACGCAATAATTTATTCTGCCAAGTTGATGGCATCACCCGTCGCGCGCAGAGTCTCGAGAGATCTCTGAAGATCCTCCTGTTTGGCGCTCACTTCTCCAGCCGGCGCGTCACGGCGGACGTAAATCGGCTCGCCTATCAATACTTCCGCACGGGAAAATGGCGCGGGTATCTGAAGCCTGTCCCAACTGGGAAGCTCGGCAACTTTGCTGATAGAAACATGGAAAGGGAGGATCGGCTGACCGCTATGGCGCGCAAGCGTAACCGCGCCCGGTTTCGCAACCAGTGCGGGCCCGCGAGGGCCGTCGATCGTGAAGGCGGCTTCAAATCCACTCGCAAGGCACTGAGCCATCTCCGCAAGCGCTCGCCCGCCTCCACGTGTAGATGAGCCTCGCGCGGTACCGTAACCGAATCTCTTGATGACCCGTCCGGTGTACTCGGCATCTCGGCTCGCGCTCGACATCACTACGATGCCGCGGTTTCTCCAGAACCAGGTTGCCCCAAAGATGCACTCGTGCCAAAACGTGAAGATTGGGCGATGCCCGCTTTGAATCACATCGTCAAGGTGTTCTCGTCCGCGAACCTTCCATCGCAGTGTCGAACAAATGATTCGAATCAGCCAGTAGAAGAGTTGATCCGCGCAGCGAATCACGAGCCGGTCGCGAAAAGAATAACCCGAAAGGCCGCCTGGTCCATACACGCGTTCCCGCAATATTTCGGATTCTGAAGAATCATTGTTTTGCGATTTACGAGACAGTGGCATTTCGTACTGAAGCATACAGGCGGCATCAAAACGTCAAAGCGATCTACGTCTTCTTCTTTGCTCCCGGTTTGCCGTCTGACTCGCGATGTTCAAGGTTATAGAAGTCGAGCATCACATCGGTCTTTCCGCGAAGATCGCGATCGAGTCTATCGAGGGCGACTCGCACGACATCACGGTGATGTACTTTACGGCGCCCGGGAACGCTGCTGACCTGAATCCAAAGCTTGTGAACCAGATTTACATCATCTTCCGTCAGGTGAGGGGCGTGTGCTCCCAGATAAACCACGTGCTCTGTCCCGGTGGGCTCGATGATTTTGAAACCAACTTGACGCCGCGGCTTCTCGGGCAGGCGTTCCCAGGCGCGGCCAAGCTCACGCGCCTGCTCCTGTGCGGTCATCTTCGACGAAAGCCCCGCGACCACCACCTCCGAATCCAATCGCCAGGCGGTCTGGGCGACGGCGTCGAAGATGTTGGTTGCAGGAACGACCACCAAATCTACGGGTCTCCCGTGTTTTTCCGCCAGCGCCACGACTCTTGTAAACAAACGCCGCTCATAGTCGGTAAACAGAGTCTCGTCATGCAGATCGCGCTCGCCGCTTCCAGGACCGGTCATCAAGCGCGCCGTTATTACGACGATGTCCTGCGCGTCAGTATCCGTGCGGGTGAGCACGTGTTCCAGATGCGAGAGCGTATTGTAATCGCGAACAGACACCAGAACGTTTCCCGGACGCGCGCCGACCGCTTCAAGATCAATTGACTCGTTGTGCTGAAGCTGAAACTGATCGAGCTTGGCGAGCGTCATATCCAGCTTTCGCGCGTTGATGCGTTCCGAGATGGTGAAGATCGCAAAGAAGGCGAGAGTGAATGCGATTCCTGAAACGGTCGCAACCTTCTTGGTCAGCAGGTTAGTCAACGCGAGTGAGAGAAGGATCAGCGCGATGGTAATCAGACCCATCGGGATCTCAATCTTGCCGATTCGAATATTAAGCGGCACCTTCCACTCGCGCTCTTCGGGCCGCTTGAAGCGCAGCACGACGGTGGCGATCGCGTTGAACGTAAAGCTCCAGATCACTCCAAAAGCGTACGCTTCGCCAAGAAGAAAAGTATTGCCTCCCGACCCTATGATCGTGGCTATCTGAAGAATCGCAATGAGGTTGATGATCCGATAAGTTGTCCCGTATTTCTTGTGAGGGGCGCGAAACCAGTCGGTCAACACACCGTCTTCTGAGACGCGATTGAGAACTCCATTCGATCCGAGAATCGCCGTGTTCACTGCGCCCGATAACATCAGAAATCCAACTATGACTACGAATCCCTGAAAGAGCAGTTTAAGAGCGGGCGGACCCACAAAGTGCATCGCGAGTCCCGAGATGAGATTTCTGAAGTAGGTGGGCCTTACCTCGTCGGGGATGATCGCAACTGCGAAGAATGAAACCAGAGCAGTGAAGAGAAGCGAGTAGATGAAGATCACCACACCCGCGCGCATCAAGTTCTTCAGCTTGGGGTGTTCCAGCTCTCGATTGACCTGAGCGAGCGTTTCTTCGCCGCTCATTGCAAGAACGGAATGGCCGAACGCAATTGAGATACCCAGTAGACCGATCAAACTCGGCGCGCTGTCCAGGATTGTGAACCGCTCGCCAGACCGTCCAAACCATCGCAGGTGCTGAAGCCATCCGAGCGCGTTTTCAGGCTCGGCGGAGAAGGTAAGATTCGACGGAATCGGCGTCGGCGGCATCTGTCCGCCTTGAATCAACAATGTCAAGCATCCCCAGCCGATCAGTATCACAACCATAACGGTAGTGATGTACATGATCCGCATGGCGTCGTCGCTCGATTCGTGAACTCCCTTGAGGTTGCGCCACCAAAAGTAAAGAGTGGCAAGCACGGCGACTACCGCCGCGAGGTAGTTAGCTGTGTCGGGCGAAGGCGACCACGGACGGCCAAAGTACGTCATCGTGCTTGCGATGAGGCCAACGATATACTGGCCCGCCGTCACACCGGAAATTGGTCCGGTCAGGATAAAATCAAACACGAGGGCTGAGACGCTCAGCTTCGCCATCGTCCCGCCCAGCGCTTCCTTCACTACTCGATAAACGCCGCCTCGGGTGAACATCGAGGACGATTCGATGTACACAACTCGAACTGCCAGGCTGAACAGCATTACGCCGAGGATGAACCACGGCGCCGCCTTGCCCACGTACTCCTCAGCCAGTCCGCCAGCGTAGAAAGCGGATGAGCCCAGATCGTTGAGAACGATCGCGGCTGCTCGCCAAAACGAGATGAAAGAGAGCATTACCGAGGTGGCGACTACTACCCGGACGCGAGTTGGCGTTTTGTTGGTTTCCATCCGCGCTATGGTCTTCGGTGGGTGTCCCAGGACATCGATGGTCGAGCTTGCGAGTACATTTGCAAGAAATAGAATTAGCCCGGCGCGGCTCCTTGTCAAGCGATCCACTCGTAAGTAGCCGGCCGCCGCATTAACGCACATCGGCGAAGCAATTACTATCGGCTCACTCAGAGATGGCCGCGTCAAGCTGTATACTACTCATCGCGATGACGAGCAACGAAGCCAATCACAGCAGGGCCATCGGGCTAATGCTCCACGGTCAAGCGGGGTTGTTGATTATCTTTCTCGCGGAGGCGCTGCTATTCTCCGGCAATCAGATTGTAGGACGCTGGTTCACGCCGATCGTTTGGACTGGATATGTTCTGTTCGTCGATGCGCTGGTGCACAAGATCCAAGGCCGGTCGCTTCTGGTAAACAATCGCGCGGAATTCCTGATCATCGCGGTCATCTCGATCGCGGGCTGGTGGTTGTTTGAGTTTTACAACGCACCGCGGTTTTGGGAATCGGATCTTGAGTTGTGGTGGCATTATCATAATCTCGAACCCAATCCATTCCTTCGCCGAGTCGGTTATGACTGGGCGTTCGCGACGATCTCACCAGCATTGTTCGAGACTGCGGAACTATTCGGGGGCATCAGCTCCAGCAGATTCGAATCGACGCGTCCGGTTAAGCTCTCCCGCGGATCGCTGTACTTCCTAATCGCAATCGGGTGCCTCTGCGCAGCTTTGCCTTTGTTCGTAATTTCGGCGTGGCTCGTACCGCTCGTGTGGCTTGGATTGATCCTGATGCTCGATCCGATAAATGCTCTTCGAGGGAACCCATCGATTACGAGTGACATCATTCGCGGCGACTATCAACGGCTCCTGGCACTGCTTGCGAGCGGGGGATTGTGCGGATTGTTGTGGGAGTTCTGGAATTATTGGGCGCTAACAAAGTGGACGTACACGGTCCCGTATCTCGGCAACGTCAAGATCTTCGAGATGCCCGTGCTTGGATATCTCGGCTTTCCGCCGTTCGCCATTGAATGCTGGGCAATGTACGTGTTGTTCAGGGGTTGGGGGCTGGGAGTTAGGGGTTGGCGAGAAGTTGACGTTATCTGCCCGCTCTCGGCGCTCCAACCCCCAACCCCTAACCCCCATCCCCCATTGCAAAATGCTAGTTGAGAAAATTACAAGTCGTCAGAATCCGTTAGTAAAACGCTTCCGCCGCGTGCGCGCAGGAGGCGAGCGGCCGCACGTTTTTCTTGAAGGGACGCGGCTGATCGAAGACGCCGTTGCCACCGGAGCGCGCTTTGATTGTGTAGTGTTCACCGCCGAGCTGGCGGCTAGCGAACGCGGCGCCGCAGTATTGGATCTCTTGCGCGGAGTGCAATGCCGCGGCGCGCTCGTCTCAGGGCAAGTCATGGAAGCCATCGCCGACACGCGCTCGCCCCAGGGAATCGCAGCGATTGTCAGCCGGCCTTTTTTCGAACTCGATGATTTATTCTCCCGCAAAGTGGATCTATTAGTGATCGCCGATGAGTTGCAAGACCCCGGGAATCTCGGCGCCATAATCAGAAGCGCCGAAGCCGCTGGAGCAAGCGGGTTGATAACCATTCGCCATACCGTTGATGCATTCAGTGACAAGACGATTCGCGCTTCGATGGGTTCAGCGCTCAGGTTGCCGCTGGTCACCGACGCAAAGCGGGAAGACGTGTTGGCGCGCTGCCGCGAGCACAACATCAAGGTCGTTGCTTCCAGCGCGTCGCCAACTCGCCCCGCGGGCCTCATCAGGGATGCGGCTGCCGAACCGATTATCAGGATCTACACCGAAGCCGATCTGACCGTACCGATCGCTCTGGTACTCGGGCGCGAAGCGACCGGCGTCTCAACGGCCGCGTCTGGTGAAGCCGATGAGCTGATACATATACCTATGGCCGATGGAGTGGAATCGCTCAACGTCGCCGCGGCCGCGGCGATATTGCTCTATGAAGCGGCGCGACAGCGAGCGTTCAGTTTCAAAACGGAAGACAATCGAGACTGATTGAGATATCAACATCGAAAGAAAGAGCGTGGGTCAATGACGAACAAACAGATATTGCTTGCGGCGAGACCAGTTGGTTTTCCGAAAGACTCGGACTTCAAGCTGATCGAGTCTCCGATCCCAAACGCAGGCGACGGGCAGATTCTGGTGCAGTCGATTTTCGTTTCCGTCGATCCGTACATGCGGGGCCGAATGAATGACGTTAAGTCATACGCTCCGCCGGTCGCAATCGGCGGAGTTATGGGAGGAGGAGCGGTCGGAAGAGTGATTCAGTCCAACAACGCGGCGTTCAAAGAAGGCGACATCGTCGAGGGAATGTTCGGCTGGCAAGAGTATGCGGTGTCCAACGGCCAGGGAGTCAGAAAGATCGATCCGACATTGGCGCCGATATCAACGGCGCTTGGGATTTTGGGAATGCCCGGACTGACTGCTTACTTCGGTTTGTTGGAAATCGGAAAGCCGCAGCCCGGAGAAACCGTCGTTGTTTCGGGAGCTGCCGGGGCGGTCGGCTCAATCGTCGGGCAGATAGCCAAGATCAAAGGCTGTCGCGCGGTTGGAATCGCCGGAGCCGATGACAAAGTTGCTTATCTCACCGACGAGCTTGGTTTCGATGCGGCATTCAACTACAAGACCGTCGAAGACTACTACGCGAAGCTGAAGGAGCTTTGCCCGAGGGGAATCGACGTTTACTTCGACAACGTAGGCGGAGCAATCACCGACGCGGTTTTCAGATTGATCAACACCAAAGCGCGAATCTCAATCTGCGGCCAGATCTCTCAATATAACCTCGAAAAAGTGGAACTCGCCCCGCGATCGATATTGACATCGCTGCTGGTCAAGCAGGCTCGAGCCGAGGGCTTCCTCGTCTTTCAGTTTGCCGACAGGTATCCAGGAGCGCTCGTTCAGATGGCCCAGTGGTTGAATGAAGGGAAGCTGAAATACGCCGAAGATATCGAAGAGGGGATTGAGAATACGCCCCGGGCTTTTATGGCGATGTTGAAAGGTCGAAATACCGGGAAGCAGTTGGTGAAGGTTGCTGACTTGTAGCGGCGACGCCAAACAAACGCGAAATGTCGGGGTTGAAGTCTTCTGGAAAAGCGGCCGTCCTGCGGGTTAGGTGAGGCTCCCCGGCCGAAGTATGAGATGTTTCGAACGTGTGGAGCCTACTAAAGCCCGCCGCGACACGTCAAGCGAACGATGGAGTTTCGGATTGGGAGCGGCGACATCCACGTCGCCGCTCCCAATGATTCGCCCTGACTCACTTCGTCAATTCGATTGCCGCTTCCGTAGCGCCGTAAACCTTGCGCAAGGCTTCGATCATCGCTCGCGAATCGACCGCTACCGCGCGGTTTTGAGTCTCGTCGTAAATGAAATCACCGACCAGCGACTGAATGTTTCCATCGAAGATCAATCCTACAAGCTCGGCATTTCGATTGATCACCGGCGAGCCTGAATTTCCGCCGATGATGTCGTTGGTCGTAACGAAGTTGAACGGTGTGTTCGGATTGATCGCCGACTTTTTCTCCGCCCAACGCATCGGCAGCTCGAATGGAAACTTGTTGCCGTGCTCAGCCGCTCGCTTGTAGAGTCCGGCGAAGTTGGTGAACGCCGGCACGCGCTTGCCGTTCTCTTCGTAGCCCTTCACCGCGCCGTACGAAAGCCGCAGTGTGAAGGTCGCGTCCGGATAAAGCTTCGTGCCTTCGATGTCAAACAGAGCGCGGGCGATCTTCCCATAACTCACGCGTTCGTTGCCCTGAACCTCAGTCTCGTATCGCTTGCTTAGCTTGCGAGCTTCATCGTCGATCGATCGCGCAAGCACGATCATTGGATCAGTCGACTCCTGGATTCCTTTTACACCTGATGCGGCCAAGTGCTTTCGCGCGGCCGCGTCTTTGAGCTTTGTTCCCTCGACCAGTTCCGAAGCTCGCGCACTGGGCGTCTTGCCCCCAAGCACCTTCTGGACGATGGCGTTGTCCGCGCCAAGTTCATCGCGCATGAACGCCAGCGAATCGGCGAGCTTTACCTTTTCAAAATCATCGTAGATCGGCGCAGGTGAAAACAGCCCTAACTCGAGCGAGGCCCGGCGCGAGTCGGTGTAAGCCGGTAATCTCTGGTCGTTTGGTTTCGCGCTCTCGATTGCCATCCTGACAAGCGTGCGCGCGATCCCGAACAGCTCTGAGTTGAACGCGGAGCCACGGTCCAGCAGCGACAGTTCTTTGTAATAGTTCTTCAGCGAGGCCCGGCCCTTCGCGATGTTATCCCACGCGTCACCGTACTCGGCCTGTTTCTTCGCGTCCGCCGCGATTGTGTGTCGAAGAGTCTCTTCAGATTTCGCCTTGCGGCCCATCAGCGTTTTGTCTTTCAATCCCTCGATCTCGCCTCGATACGCCTTCAGGCTATTCTCGATACTGAAGAAGTCTTCCTGGGCGCGGCGGGACTGCTCCTCACCTTGCTCTCTGTACTTGGCGAGGTTCTCCCGCTCGCGCGTTAGCAACTCGATCGTGAACGGTAGACCGTAGTCTCTGAGGTACTCGAGGTGCGCCATCGTATCGAGCCGCGAAGTCGAACCGGGATTGCCCGGGACGAACACGAGGTCTCCGTCCTTCGCGCCGGCCTTCGACCACTTGAAATAGTTTTCCACCTTAACGGGCTTGTCATTCTCGTAGACGCGAAACAACGCCATATCGAGATCGTAGCGAGGGAAGTTGAAGTTGTCGGGATCACCTCCGAAGAACGCGATCGCAAACTCCGGAGCAAACACCAGCCGCACGTCGGTGTACTTCTTGTAGCGATAAAGATTGTATTGCCCGCCCTGGTAGAGAGTTATCACATCGCTTCGCAGACCGGTCTTCTCGGTCGACTCTTTCTCAATCGCGGCGACGGCAGATTGCCTTGCTGCGTTCGCCTCCGCTGGTGACATCCCCGGTTTGACGGCGGAGGTTACTCGCGCGGTCACGTCTTCGATGCTGACCAGTTGATTCAACTCGAGATCCGGCGCTTTGGCTTCGCGTTCGCGGGTCGGCGCATAGAAGCCCTCCTTGACGTAGTCTTGCTCGGGAGTGCTGATTTTCTGCAGCGTGTCCGCCGCGATGTGATGGTTCGTGAGCACCAACCCATCCGCCGAAACGAATGATCCCGATCCGCCGTTGTTGAACCGCACCGACGCCAGTTGGACTTTTTTCAACCAGGCGTCCGTTACATCAAAGCCGTAGCGCTTCTTGATCTCGGCTCGCGGGATAATGTTGAACGGCCACATGCCCTCGTCGGCGATAGCAACCGCGGACGATGTGAATAGCGCAATAACCAACGCGCATAAGAGTTTTTTGATCTTCATGATTGATTCCCTCGAACGATGAAAGTGTCCAGCAGGAGAAAGGATTTGTCCGACGATCCAAAAAATGAGGGCGAGGCGTTGCACATCGTCTCGCCCTCTACCATTCCGCTCACTCTTGGAGAAGAGATAGCAGTTCTTGTGCTGCCTCGGTTATTGTACCAAAACCGGCGAGAAACGCACCAACACGAATTTTCACCCTTATCCTCGAAGCATTTCGACAAGGAGAATGGACACAGCGGCGGGAGTCACGCCGGGAATGCGGGCTGCCTGGCCGATCGTCCGGGGACGCACCGATCCCAACTTTTGCACTACCTCGTTCGACAGTCCAGAGATGCCTGCGAAGTTTGTGTCGGCAGGGATTTGCATATCATCGTAACGACCGCGCTTGCGAGCAAGCGACTCCTCATCTTTCAAATAGCCCGAGTAACGGATGTCATTCAGCGCGACGACGATCTCTCTCTCTTGTGATCCGGCGCCCATCGCGGCAGTTACTATTTCGATCAGCTTCTCGCGAGGGCAATCGGGCCTCTGAGCAAGATACTCGAGCTTTCTGCCTCGATAACTGTCGGGCGATCCTTCAAGTTGAAGCCCATTCAGCAAGTCGTCGCCGAGATCGGTGACTCGCGACGTTGCCAGAAACTCTTTGACCGCTTGAACGTCGCGTTGACGTTTCTCAAATGCTTCGTAGTCGGCTTCATCAATTGCGCCGAGCCTCCAGGCGAGCGGCGTCAACCGCCGGTCTGCATTGTCGTATCGCAACGACAATCGCATCTCTGCTCGAGAGGTGAACATTCTATAAGGCTCGTCCGCGCCCTTGGTCACCAGATCGTCGATCATCACGCCGATGTAACTCTCGGATCGATCGAGTTCGACTGGTTCGCGATCGAGCGCAGAATGCGCGGCGTTGATTCCCGCGACCAATCCCTGGCCGGCGGCCTCTTCGTAACCCGAGGTGCCGTTGATCTGCCCCGCGTGAAACAGCCCGCGAATTCTCTTTGTCTCGAGCGTCGCGTAAAGCTCGCGCGGGTCGACGAAGTCGTACTCGACGGCGTAGCCCGGCCGCAACAGCTTTACGTTTTCAAGACCTTTGATCCTTCGAACGAATTCGTGCTGGACCTCTTCGGCCATGCTTGTCGAGATGCCGTTGGGATAAACCTCGTAGGTGTCATAACCTTCGGGTTCGAGAAAAATCTGATGCCGAAGCTTCTCGGAAAACTTCACGACCTTGTCTTCGATCGACGGACAGTAACGCGGCCCGATGCCTTTGATGTCGCCGCTGTACAACGGAGATTTGTCGAGATTGTTGCGAATCACGTCGTGAACGGCTTCGTTGGTGTAACCGATAAAACAAGTAATTTGGCGTCGATCGATCGAATTGGTTTTGAATGAGAACGGCACCGGGCGCTCATCACCCGGCTGGACATCGAACCTTGAGTAGTCAATCGTGCGGCCATCAAGACGAGGCGGCGTCCCGGTCTTGAGCCTTCCGGTTTTGAATCCGATACCTCGAACACAATTGGCAAGCTTGATTGAAGCGGGCTCGCCGCTCCGGCCTGCTTGAAAGGTCTTCTTTCCGACGTGGATCAACCCATTCAAAAAAGTTCCGGTCGTGAGTACAACAGCGCGGCCGGCGATCACGGTTCCATCCGCGAGCTCGACTCCCGTCACTCGTTCGCCGGTGAATTTGATCTCCGCGACTTCGCCTTCAACAATCGAGAGGTTGTCAGTGTTTGAGAGCCTGCGTTTCATTTCCGCTCGATAAAGATTTCGATCGGCCTGCGCGCGCGGCGACTGAACGGCCGGTCCGCGGCTGCGATTGAGCAAGCGAAACTGAATCCCGGTCGCGTCGATGACTTCGCCCATGATTCCACCGAGCGCATCGACTTCGCGGACAAGGTGGCCCTTTGCGACGCCGCCGATTGCCGGATTACAGCTCATCTGCCCGATCGAATTCGTATCAAGGGTGACAAGCGCTGTCCTCGCGCCGATGCGAGCCGCGATGTAAGCGGCTTCGCAGCCCGCGTGGCCCGCGCCAATCACGATTACGTCGAATTGAGGTTCAACCATTTACTGTTCCGAGGCAGTCGCTTCCGGCTTCTCTTCCGGAAATGTGACGCGGTCGTATACTTCACTCATTCGCAGCGTGCAATTGATCGACTCAAGAGAGAGGCTGTCAGTCATTTCGCTGACGGTAGTTAATATCCATTGATTGTTTTCCTGGCGCCGGAAGTGCTCGATCAGCGGCAGTGCCTGGGATACCTGGACGTAATCGGTGAGCGAGGCAAGATGAGTGCGATAGCGCCAGAACTTCTCGCCGCGATCAAAGCTCTCGGTTGACGGAGAAAGTACTTCGATGATCAGCGTCGGATTGAGTAAGACATCTCGATGCGCGTCGAGGAATCGAGGCTCTCCACAAACGACCACGATATCGGGGTAGGAGAACAGTCCTTTGATGCTCTTGTAGGATCTAATGGCGGCACCGCTGAGTACTTTCGAGTCCTTAGTCCACACGCGACAAGGCGTGCCCTTCAATTGCAAACTTAGCTCACGAACCAGATTCACGCTGATGTCGGCGTGCTCGTTACTCTCACCGGCCATCGCGTAAATTTGTCCGTCCAGGAATTCGTGACGTTCTTCGGACTCTCGTTCGAGTGCCAGATATTCCTCGACGGTGTAGCGCGCTATTGTTTGCGGTAAGCTCATAGCTGGGATCTCCACGTGATCGTTGTGAATTATCTACTTCCCAATGCAGAAGGTCGAGAATATCTGTCCGAGTATGTCCTCTGTCAAAGTCTCGCCGGTGAATTTGATCTCCCGCGACTTCGCCTTCAACGATCGAGAGGTTCTCAGTATTCGAGAGCCTGCGTTTCATTTCCGCGCGATAGAGATTCCGGTCGGCTTGCGCGCGAGGCGACTGAACGGCCGGACCGCGGCTTCGATTGAGCAGGCGGAACTGAATTCCGGTCGCGTCGATGACCTCGCCCATGATTCCGCCAAGCGCATCGACTTCGTGGACGAGGTGGCCTTTCGCAATCCCGCCAATTGCCGGATTGCAACTCATCTGGCCAATTGAGTTCGTGTCGAGCGTGACCAGAGCGGTACGCGCACCTACGCGCGCAGCTATGAAGGCAGCTTCACAGCCGGCGTGTCCCGCGCCGATTACGATGACATCGAATGATTGTCGCATCTCGCAAAACCGAAGTGCTCGCCGCTGTGTTCAGAACGCATCTGTTCGATGCTACAAAAAACTAACTGTACTCAATACATTGGTCGTGGAAGAAGGAACGACGCTAACAAAAGCGCGATGTTTATCAGCGCATAGACTCCTGGGCCGAACTTTCCCGGAATCAGGGGCAAATCTGCTGCTCTAGCAAATCCTTTCAAGACATATTTTGCCTCCACAGGAAAGTTCTTTCTTACGGGCTGTTTGCTTGGACGCTTAGCGGCCCTGCTCTTAACGGTCTTAGAATGGATGGAACTAGACTGGATCGAGACCCTAATTCCCCGTTGTAGGTCGTCGTTTATCTCTTCAAATAGAGTATCCCCCATTTTGCGCATATACTCATGTACAGTCACAAGAGCTAGTGCGACTGTCGTTATTGCGATCATTATCAATCCAACTCTCCTCAAGGTGTTGAAGTATCCGATCGAAGATAAAGACAGCGATGCAAATATGAGGAGTAGATTCGAGAAGGTGAAGAGGGAGGCAAACAAACCTATCTGGCGCAGTCGGAAATTGATGCCCTCGAGGCTATTTAGAGCCTCCTCCGATCTCCTCGAGAGTCTTACAGTGTCCTTCTTAGAAATGCCACCGCCCAATAAGGTGGGCCTATCGGTCAAATCCTGAGGGGTTTGCTCTTTTGGAGCTTCATTCATCAGCTGAACTTCGCTAGCACTATCCATTCTTCACTTTCCCAACGGCGCTCAAAAGCTGTTGTAACAGATTGGCTCTGGCTCTGTTCCTATCTGACTCATCAAATATACCAGACATCGCCCCTTGACCGAAGAACTTGTGGAACACCGAACAGAATTCTAACGCAACCGGCTTGACTGCCTGCATTCCGTTAAGAGCATCATAATAGTCACCCGATATGTAATAGCCCATGACCTCTTTTCGGCGGTCCCACCATAAGTCGGCTTTTGTAACAACCGTTATCATCCAGTTTGTAGTTTCCGGCGCACCTAAGAGTTCCGTCCATTCATAAAGTGCGTCTAATTCAAATTGACGGTGCTTCTTTAGAAATGCCTCCTTCGTAGAACCATCTGCGTTAACCGGAATCTTACTGCCGACGTCGTATTCATGATATCCATAGGATACGACATTGATAACACCTGTGACACCACCCGCCATTGCTTTTCTTATCTCTCTAATACGACGATCTCTATAACCTGGAGCATCATCACCCGGAGTATCCACAAAATCAAACAGCGATTTTGAGACCTTGATATCGTGCTTCGTTGCAAACTTCGTTCGATTGATAATGTCGATAGCTTCCGGAACCATTTTCGTCAAAGCTGTCAAAAACTGAGTTTTCCCGGCTCCTGTCGTACCTAACACTAGAACTTGATGCCTTTTCTTGAATACATTCTTCACCTTATCAAGCCATCCCTCCTTAGAAGCCAATTCAAGGAGCTTGATAGCCGCTCCTACTTCAGCGCCTAATCCAGACATATGTCCTCCTGTGATTACCTTAGTTCAAAATCGGTCTAGCCGTAACAGCGGTTGCTCTTACTTTTTGATCGCTACTACTGGGCCTGATGTCACAACGTCGCGTTTCCTGGGGTGTATACCACAATGAATCGGTGGAGGCAATTCATTACAGAACAACATCCATTACAGAACAATCCGAAAGACTAGAATCTTGCGTCTTCCTATTCTTCGCAATCAGTAAAACTCTACTCCCCGTTTTAGGGTCAAAGGCCGCCATGATTCGCTCTGCTGAACCTCAAAGGACTCTATTTGAGAATTCGTGCTGGGTTGCTGATGTTGGCCATCGGGAGATTTACTTCCCAATACAGAACGTTGAGAATATCTGACCGAGTATATCGTCTGTTAGTGTTTCGCCGGTGATCTCGCCGAGCGCCGAAAGCGCACCGCGAAGCTTCAACAAAACTACCTCTTCAAGCTCGCGGCTGCGCATCATCTCGCTCGCCTCACGAAGTTGCTCGATTGCGCTTCGCACCGCTGCGTGCTGCCGAGCGTCAGTGAGCATTATATCATCGCGCTCGGTTGCGTCGGCACCCGCGAGGTGCTGAAAGATCCTTGCGGCCAACAACTCGAAACCATCGCCGGTCAGAGCAGAAACAAAAATCAGCTCACCGTTGTCTGAAGCAACCTCGTCAGTCTGAAGCTTGCCAGGAAGGTCGGTCTTGTTTATCGCGATGATTCGACGTTCTCCCGACAGATGATTAATCAGATTCACATCGTCGCGCGTCAGCGGTTCGGAGGCGTCGAGTACGAGCAGAGAAATCTCCGCGTCGGCGATGGCGCTTCGGCTTCTGTCGATGCCTATGCTTTCGACCAAGTCGGTGGTCTCCCGAATCCCAGCCGTGTCGATCAGCCGAACCGGAACGCCTGAGATCGAAGTCGATTCATACAACGCATCACGAGTTGTTCCCGGCAACTCGGTTACTATCGCGCGATCGCTTCCGATTAGGCGATTGAACACCGACGACTTGCCGACGTTAGGACGGCCTACGATTGCGAGATCGAATCCTTCTCTCAGGTAACGCCCGAACGTGAAGCTCGAGGCAATTAGGTTAAGCTCCCGGATCGTGTGGTCGAGTTTCGAAAGAAGCGCAGACGCGGTCTCGGGCGAGATGTCATCATCGACAAACTCTACTGAAGACTCGAGGTGAACGATCACATCAACAACTAGATTCTTGATAGGCGTGAGCCGCTTCGATAATTCGCCTTCGAGTTGTTTGGTTGCCACTCGAGCCTGATAACCGGTTTGAGCGTTGATCAGATCGCGAACCGCCTGGGCCTGAGCGAGGTCGATTCGGCGGTTTGCGAACGCGCGGAACGTGAATTCACCGGGCTCGGCGACGCGTGCTTTTCTTTCGATCAATAACTGGAGCACTCGGCCGAGGATGACGGGGCTTCCGTGGCAACTGATCTCGACGACGTCTTCGCCGGTGTAGGAATGGGGCATCTCGAAGTAAGTGAGAATGACTTCGTCGATAATCTCGCCGGTGCCTGAAATGAAGATGTGACCGAACTGCGCGCGGTTAGCTTCACCTGGCGGGGCTCCCGACTTTGAGCGGAAGATTGAGGCGGCGATTTCAAGCGATGCGGGGCCGCTCAACCGCACGACTCCGATCCCGCCTCTTCCGGGCGGTGTCGAGATGGCAGCTATGGTGTCGTCGCTGAACATTGTTCAGGGTTTCGGGTTCCGGGTTCGAATGCCGTCGCGACCCTGAACCCTGAACTCCGAACTCGGAACCTATTTTGTGGGGCGAACGGTTACTTTACGATTCTCGCCGTTACCCTGGCTTTCAGTTGTGACCGCGGGGTCATCGGCCAGCGCAAGGTGAATGATGCGTCGTTCGTTTGGAGTCATCGGATCGAAGCTGAAGGGGATTCGTGATGTCCTTACCCTCTCGGCTGCCTTCTCGGCCATTAAGAACAATTCTTTTTCACGCCTGCCGCGATAGCCGCCGGAGTCAAACACAATGCGGCTCTCTTCGCCCGATGAGCGAGCCAACACGCGGTTCGCGAGGTACTCGATCGCGTCCAGGAGTTCAGCGTTGTGACCAAGCAGCAAGCCGACATCCGCTCCGCGCACCTGCACCTTGAGCCCGTCTTCGGTCTGGTCCGCCGAGGCCTTCAGATCGAGTTGAGCGGATGATAGAACCTGATTCGTGAAGTCAATGATGGGGTTCACATCTTCTTCAGACATCGTTCACACCTCTACTGTTCGAGCCTCCTCAGAAGCCTTCCGCTTCAGCGTCACCACGGCGTTCGGGTCGTCGTTTACCGCCTTTGGTCTTCGGATTCTTGTCCGCAAGCGGCTTTTGCGTTCCGCGAGTCGAACCTTTGCCTCCAGCCATCGCTGCGTTCACTTCGGCTGTCAGATCAGCCGTCTTGCGATTGATCCACAACTGAATCAGCACACCGACCAGGTTGCTGACCATCCAGTAAAGCACAAGTCCGCTTGGCGCCGACAAGAAGAACAACCACGTCAGCATAATCGGCATCAGCCAGGTCATCATCACCCGCTGCATCTTCATCGATGGGTCGGCGGACGCAGGCTGCGGCGTGAGTTTGGTCGATGCGATCATCGTCACGCACATTACGATCGGTAGTATCTTGAGCGGATCGGGACGCGAAAGATCCTGCAGCCACAGCACCCACGGGGCGTGACGCACATCGAGCGACGAACCGAGATACAAATAGACCGCCCAGAAAATCGGAAGCTGCAGTATCATCGGCAGGCATCCGCCCAACGGGTTCGCTTCCTTCATCAATGCGAGCTGTTCGGTCTGAAGCTGCTGCAACTCGCGTTCATACTTTTTCGGATTCTCCTTGAGCTTCTTCATCCGCTCCTGGAGCTCTTTCATCCGCGGCTGATGCTTGGCCGCTTTCTTCATTTTCTTTGAGCTGTAAAACCTGAGCGGCGACAGCGCAAGGTTTATCAATACTGTTACAAGCACGATCGCCCAACCGAAGTTGCCTGTCAGCGACCACAATCCTTTGAGCGACCATGCCAGCGCCGGTATAAGCGGGCGCACGACGAACGAGAACATTCCGTAATCGATCAGCGCTCCGATGTTCGCGCCAAGCTCGCTGCTGACGCGCGCGAGAAGATCCAGATCCTTTGGTCCGACAAATATGTGCAGGCCTGTGCCAACCGGAACCGCCGCGGTCAGATAATCGTGCGGCTGATCGTGATCCGACTTCTGTTGCACGTTGGCCAGTGTGACTTCGGTTAACGCGGAACCTTCCTTTGGGACCGCGAGCATTACGAAGTAGTGATCACTAACGCCGGCCCACGAGTACAGATGCCGAAGCGTATCCGTGCCTTGCGCTACGCCGTGCCCTTTCGAGATTCCCCCGGGCAGCGCGTCCAGTGTGAGACGCTGCCCATTCGCCTCGCGGCTCACCACTCTTGCGAACCCGACCAACTGGGTCCCCTTCTCGGCAACAACTTTTATCTCGCCAACTTCGCCGAGAGGCTTATCGATTTCAATTTGCCTGGAGTCGTGATCGACCGCGGTGATGGTCGCGAACGGCGGTGTAACTTTCGCTCCCGGTACCTGCTGCCGCTGACCATCTCGTGTATAGGCGATCATGGTTGGCGGAGTGCTGTAGCTTCCCGTTTGCGTGTCGCTCTGATCGCCGAAGCGCGGGCCCAATACGATTTCAACCGGTTGCTTGCCGCCGGTTGAAGTGACTTCGGCTTCAACGTCGAAGACAAATTGATTGCCGCGGAAGGTGAAGGTCTTGGTTGCGGTTAACGAAGGCGAAACATATTCGAATGTGATCTGGCGCTGCTCATCGTTGCCGAGTTGGATATTGCTCTCGGATGGGCCCACGCCTTTTATTTCAAAGTTGACCCCGCTCAATTGCCCCGCGATCTCGGGTGACGAGGGCGTTCGAAGACTCAACGGCGCGCTTAATGGCTCCGGGATTTGCTGCGGGATCAATTGAAGCTCCGCGTTGTCCGCGCCCTTGATCTCGCGCAGCCTGCCGTTCTCTTGAAACTTGCTCAGCTTCCAGGATGTCGCGACTGCGCCTCGATTTGAAAAGGTAGCGCTCCAATAATCCGAACTTATTGTAATCTCGCGTTGGGCCGCTTGTGTGGTTTGGGGCGTCGACGCGGGTTGCACAGCGGGCGTGGTTTTTGTTGAGGCTGTCGCCGGCGGCTTCGAGGCTGTTACGGGTGGCTTCGGTATGTTCGGAGTGTTGACTGACGGTTCGATTGCTTCGATTGGCGGCGGTCCTTCGATCGATTGAGGCGCCAGATAGCGCATAATCAAAGGCCACGACATCAGAACAACCAGCGAAAGCGCCAGCGCCATTATTAAACGAGATTTATCCATCAATTCACTTCAGGCGGAGTCTCCGCCAGTCCTTCGAAAACTATCTCACCGGATCATATCCGCCTGCGTGAAACGGATGACATCGCAAGATTCGTCGGGCTCCCATATAAACACCGCGAAGCGCGCCGTACTTCCCGATGGCCTCCATCGCATACTCAGAGCATGTGGGTGTGAATCTACACGAGGGCGGGAGGAGCGGCGATATGAACAGCCTATAGCCGCGTATCAGAAAAATCAGAGCAACCTTCACTTCTTGCCCGCCTTCTCCAGGAATGTCGTGAACTCAACTTCCAGGTCTCGGTAACCGGCGCTCACCAGGGACCGCCTCACGTTGATCACTATATCAACTCCAGCGGGCGCCAGCCATTTGTTTCGTCTGAAGGCTTCGCGCAGCAGTCGCCGGCACCGGTTTCGCTCAACGGAGTTGCCCATCTTGCGTGTTGCGGTTATTCCCAGACGGGACTTGTCGGTCTTGTTTGGCAGAACAAACGCCGTGAAGTACTTGAATTGGATCTTGCGGCCATTCTCATACACGCGGCGAAACAAATCACGAGCAAGGATTCGATCTGACTTTGGGAAGTCCGCGCTCATATTTCCCAGGGTCAGTGGTCAGTAGTTGATACCTACTCACTACTGACCGCGAATCAGCGTTTCAGTAGTGCGCCGGTGTTAATCGCTTGCGTCCCTTGGCCCGTCGCCGCTTGAGCACGAGCTGTCCGCCCTTAGTGCTCATACGCACCCGGAAGCCGTGCGTCTTGGCACGGCGGCGGTTGTTCGGTTGAAAAGTCCTCTTCATGGTCCTCACTCCTCAAAAAACGTCTCAACAGAAAAGATTAAACCTATAGAACCGCGTGCTGGCTGTCAAGGATTGGCCGATTCCGGCCGATGATCGGCATCAGATTCTCCGCAGAGAAACAGTCGGGCGTCACACATCGTTGTGAAGCACCGGATTATTCTGCTTACATGGTCAACCGGTATCTCTCAGCTTTTGGAACTTTCCCGGCGCCTCGCGTGAATCACCTATGTCAGCAGGCGGGCTGGCGGTTCGCGGACAAACGATGACCCTGTCTAAGACTCCCAGTGACCCGGAGCTGCTGCGGCTGATGATCGCCGGCGACGAAGATGCGTTCACCGCGCTGTATCGTCGAAGGCAAGGCGGCGTCTACAGATTTGCGCTTCAAATGAGCGGATCGCAAACCGTAGCCGAGGATGTTACTCAAGAGGTTTTCATGGTGTTGATACGCGAAGCCGAGCGCTATGATTCGAGTCGTGCCTCGTTGGCGGCTTATCTGTACGGCATCGCGCGCAATCATGTTTTGAGAAGGTTCGAGCAGGATCGCTTGCTTGTTCCCATCGGCGATTCTGCTGACGATGGCGACTCGTTTATTCATCCGGCGATGATCGCCGAAGACGACCCGCTCGGTGACCTGACGCGCAACGAAACAATCGACACCGTGCGTAATTCGATTCTCGCGCTCCCGGCTCACTATCGCGAAGTCGTGGTGCTCTGCGACCTGCACGAGATGAGTTATGTGGAAGCGGCAACGGTGGTCGGGTGCGCCGTGGGTACGGTTCGTTCTCGGCTTCACCGGGCGCGAGCGTTGCTGGTTGAAAAACTGCGAACTGGACGCGATCGCAACCAGAATCCCGAACAAATGAATCCAGCGAGGTGTTTCGCATGAACTGCTCGGAATCACAATCGGTTTTAAGCGAGCTTGCGCGAGATCAAATGATGGACGCGAGTCAGCGTCAGTCGGCGCTCGCGCACGCGGTCTCGTGCGGGAACTGCGCAAGGGGACTCGACGACGCACGCGCACTGACGGGTGGGCTTCGTCAACTTGCTTCCGTGGACGCACAGGAACAGGCTCCGGCTCGGGTTGAAGCGTCACTCATCGCTGCTTTTCGAGAGCGGCATTCCGCCTCGCGACCGGTTCCAGTGAATGCGCCGGCCGCGTCGCGACGATGGTTATACATTGCGGTAGGCGTCGCTGCTGCCGCGGTGATCGCACTTCTGATCTCGCTGATCGCGACGCAAACACGAAGCGCCGAAACAACCGCGCCCCAGGAAGCCCGGACGCAAAAGGAAGCGCCCGATGGTGTGCAAGTGCCGTCGCCCGCGCCGAGTCCCGAGAAGCATCTCGTCCCGGCGAATCCCAAACGCGGCGTGCGCCCAATCAAACCGGTTATCAAGTCCACCCCCCCAGCGCCTAAGAATGCGCCGAGGGGCGACGTCGAGATAGCTACGGATTTCTTTCCGCTGGTCAACAGAGAATCTCTGAATCAATTGGACAGCGGGCAACTTGTGCGCGTCGAGCTTCCAAGATCCGCGCTGATGTCGTTTGGGCTGCCGATGAACATGGAACGGGCCGGCGAACGCATCAAGGCGGACGTGGTGGTTGGCGAGGACGGTCTCGCGCGCGCGATTCGATTTGTTCGGTAGGCTATGCCTCATAGAATGATGTGAAAGAGAGGACGATTATGACAATTAAGAGAAGAACGATTGCTGCGATTATGTGTTCGGTGGCTTTGCTGGCGGTGCTTGTCAGCGCACAGGAGAAAAAGTCGACCCAGGTGTTTTCCTCGAGCGGCGGCCAGGTCGTCGTGAGTGGCAGCGGCGAAGGGCATTACGCTTTCGGCTCTCAGGGCGATAACACGTTTGTGTTTGTGTCATCCGAGATGAGTTTCGACGGCAAGATGGTAAAGGGCGCGCCTTATTCAGCGCAGGCGGTCACCGAAATGATACAGACGCTGGCCGACGGCAATCGCATCGTCCGGCGCAGCAATGCCTCGGTTTATCGCGACAGCGAAGGCCGCACGCGGCGCGAACAGTCGATCAACCATGTCGGCTCATTCGCCGCATCCGGAGAACCGCAACAGACAATCTTCATCAACGATCCCGTCGCGCAGGTCAACTATATTTTGGATACAAAGAATCGCACTGCGCGAAGGATGGACCTCAATATGGTGAGCGTGTCGGGCAGTGGCATCGCCCGCAAAAAAATGGCGGAGGCTAGAGCTCGGGCCGAGGAAAAAACCACCGACTCGCAACACGCCGAGCATAGCGTTCAGATCGCGCGAGGCGGCACTTTTGAGATGAGAGTTCCGGGTCCGGGCGGGATAGGCTTTGGACCTTCGATGGCGCGGACCGCGCTTGAGTCGAAGAACGCGAAGAAGGAATCGCTCGGCAAGCAGAACATTGAAGGCGTCGAAGCCGAAGGCACCAGGTACACAATCACCATCGCCGCGGGAGAAATCGGTAACGAAGCCCCAATCAACATTGTTAGTGAGACCTGGTACTCATCCGAGCTTCAGACTGTGGTGATGAGCAGGCACAGCGATCCGCGAATGGGCGAGAACACCTATCGCCTGACGAACATCAATCGGAGCGAGCCGCCTCATTCGCTGTTCGAGTTGCCGTCCGATTACACGGTCAAGGAAACGATCGAGCCCGGCATTCGATACAAGATAGAGAGTGAAGTGCGAAAGGGTATCGAGAAGCAGTCTCAGTAGTCTGGCGAATTTCCTCCTCTGAACGATAGGCGGGAGCAGCGCGTTGCGGCTTCCGCCTTTTTTCATGGGTTTACAATCGCTATTTACTCGGCGGACGCCGAGCCGAGTGGAAAACGTCGACGATGTCGACCCGTTGTCGCCTGACTCGATAGATGATTCGGTATGGTTGTTCAATCAGCTCGCGAAGATCTTTGCGGATGGGATGAGAAACCGTGCGGCCCGAAAGAGGGAAGGTTGAAAGCTGGTCACCTCTTTTGAGAATTCGGTCGATAACTAAATGAGCGTTCGCCTCTGAGTCGGCCGAGATGTGCACGTGAATCGCTGCGAGTGATTTGAGCGCTCGGTCCGACCAGACGACTTTCATTGAGCCATTCCCAACTTCTCACGAATCTGGTCACTGGTCCAAACGCGCCCCGCCTCGATGTCAGCAATCCCTTCCTCAATCAACTGTTGCTCGAGCATCAGACGCGTGAGGTCTTCCCAGGTAGTGTCGTCTGGCATTGACTCAATGAGTTTAAGAGCTTCTTTCTTAATATGTGTTGTCTCTTGCATCTCGATTCCTCCGCCTCCGCATTCTAACATGTCCACTGCCTGACGTTTCAGGGGCCCAGGTACTTCTGCGCGCCCACGTCATACGCCTCGCGCATCCATAGCTGAACGTCGGCATCGAGATCGGATTCAGAGAAGACGCGAAACGAATGACCGATGAAGTGAGGACCGAACTTCTCGATCTTGAAGAACCTGGGATCGTCATCGACGCGGGGCAGCGCGAGTCCGCAAATGAAATGAGACTTGCGGGGGTAGCATCCGGCGAATCGAACTCGCACTTGAAAGACGACGCGAGTCTTTTGAGGAATGACCGTGACCGGCCCGCACTTGCGAATCATCTTTGCGAATCTGTGAAAGAGCTTGATCACGTGAGGCTCACTGCGAGCGAAGAGGTCTTCGAGAGTGAACTTCCCGCACGAGTGCCACATGTTTTTGGTGACGAAGCGCTCGCCGCACTTCGGACATTTCCAGAGTGGTGGAAGCCTGGGTGGCATGTGTAGCACTCCTCCGTATCGCTCAAGGCTGCTTCCGACTTGGATCATACGGCGTGACTGGATAGGAAAGCGGACGCGCTGAAACTTCTGCAGGCTGAGACAGCATCTGAACTCAGTGGCATGCTTCCCGCCATACTCGACCAGGCGTTCAAAAGAGGACTCTGAACTTGGCCACGCAATTTCGGCCACGCTTGTTTCATCGTCGACCCTCCAGCCTCTTGCGAGTCCTATCGATCTCGGCGGCGAGCACTTTCTCGTCGGGCAATGCCGTGAGGTATTCACGCACCAGCATCTTGTTGGGCAAGCCTTCGGTTGCATAGCGCACTAACGCTTCGCCCTTGCCTGCACAAAGGATGATGCCAACCGGAGGATTCTCACCGGACTGAACCCAATGATCGAGGGCGTAGTTCAGATAAAGGTGCATCTGCCCGGCGTCGGCGTGTGTGAATCGCCCAAGCTTGAGATCAATCACCACCAAACAACGCAACCGGCGGTGAAAGAAGAGCAGATCCACGCGATACCACTCGTCGTCGATGCGTAAGCGGCGTTGGCGGCCGACGAAAGCGAAGTCGTTGCCGAGTTCAAGAAGGAATGTTTCGAGGTGTCGGATGAGCGCGTCTTCGAGATCGGTCTCCGAGTATTCATCGCGCAGTCCGAGGAACTCGAGGACAAGCGGATCTTTGATTTCTTCATCGGCGCTGACTGCGTCCTCGGGCTTTTTCTGTACGCCCTTACTGAGCATCGCGGCTTTGTTCCGCGACAGAGCGGTGCGTTCGTAGAACTGGCTATCGATCTGTCTTGCGAGTTGTCGCACGGACCATCCGCCTCGCAAGGCCTCGGTGTGGTAGAAATCGATTGCTTCCGCAGAACGTCCTCTGCTGATGAGCAAGACATAGTGAGACCATGGCAACGGAAAGGCATGGGCAAGATCGCCGAGATTGAATTTGGCAGACGATGTCCGCCAAATCGACGTTCGGGATTCCTGAGTTGTTGATTTGCCAGACGCTGTCTGGCGAATTCAAAGATCGGATTTGCTCGACACTGTCTGGCGAATCTGATGGAGCGGAAGCGCGAGATAAAACTGCCGCATGTTTTGGAGGTTTGGCGAGAGAACCCGCGGCCAAATCGATCCCCAAGGTCTCTTGCGAGCCGAGCAAGTACTTCTTCACCGTACTCCGCTTTCTCCTTGCCGGCCTGTTCGTACTCAACGATACGCCGGCCGATCTCCCAGTACGTCGCGGTCATCAATGTGTTGACGCGGCGCGCCGCCGTTCGACGCGCCGCTTCCAGCAAGGCGACTACGCCGCTGAGATGTCGTCGTACTCGCCGCGAGCGACTTGTTTCAATGACTTCGACTTTGCACCTTTCTTCTTCATGATCGTTAAGGTTTCTCCGCGAGCACGGCTTTGATCTCGAGGATAGTTTCAACGACTGCGAGCGTGAAGTCCCGGGTGTATCGCAGGAGGTAGTCGACGCGCTTCGGCGGTTTGCGCATGAAGCCTTTGCCGACCGGAATGATTCGCCCATCAGTGATTGAGCGCTGCTCTGCGATCGAATGCGGATCATCATCCCAACCTGCGGCTTGCAGCTTCGGAACGACGAACCTTCTACAGGTGTCGGCTTCAGTCGGCATCATTCACCAAGTCAGCGTTAGTACAATAGCGCTCTGGCATTTTCATTGTTGCAGTTCAAATCGAGGCTGAGCACGGAGTGCGTACTCCGGGGAATCGAGCCCGATGTTACATCCTCGTTCAATGGTGATCAAGTTAACCGCTTGCTACCTTATCTTCACTATGGTCCGAACCCTTGTCGAAGCGCTATACTCTTTCGCTCTCAGGTCGCTCGAAACTAATAGTTTCTGCGAGGCGTATACAACACGCAATCTATTCAATGAGCACTCTTTCCCATAGTCGGAGTAGGAATGACTATTACTAATCACCCCCTCCACAGATCCGGACGAGCGCTACTAACGCATCCGGCTCCTGCCTTAGGTGATGACGCCAAGTCGCCTCAAGGGATAAGGGTG